>Ga0181537_10004137_pt1 | contig 12125 bp, 11 predicted proteins | sample PEATcosm2014_Bin_39_FD_119765 | JGI IMG/M metagenome (GOLD analysis project Ga0181537, IMG submission 119765) | Peatland microbial communities from MTU Mesocosm Facility, Houghton, MI, USA - PEATcosm2014_Bin23_10_metaG | ecosystem: Environmental > Terrestrial > Soil > Wetlands > Peat | place...
CCTGGCCGGCCTCAGCCTCGGCGGCTCGCGTCCGCTGCCCGAACTCTTCCAGACCAGCGGCCTCGCCTTCGATTTCACCGACAAAACCATCGCGCCCCTCATGCGCAACGTGAAGGATGCGCTGGCGGAATTGGCGGCGTAACTAAATGCAGGAATTATGACCTCTTATATTCGGCGCGCCTTTCCCGCCAAAAGGATTGATATCTTGCAAAAAGAGGAACGTGAATTACTTCACGCTATAAAATCTGATTCCAATACCGAAAAACTTGTTCGAACTGCTGAAAAGGTACGTCAAGCTCAGTTAAAATTTTTGAAAGGCAAGAAGCACTACGTTGTTGATGACGGAAACTCCAATTTTGAAGGCTTCAAAAAAATCGATATAGAAATAGCTGAGTGGTCTTCAAAAACCGTTGAAGAAATAATTGAAAAATACAAAAGAGCTTCCCAAGTCCACAATTCCAGTGACTCAATCTGAGATCGCCGACAAAGTTTCCGCTATCAGGAAATGGAAAGGCAAATGCAAAGGGTCGCATAGAAAACTGGGCTGCCGCTCAATCGACGAATACCTCAAATATACGAGAGGCCGTTAGCCTGTCCCGGAGGGACATCCGATAGTAGCCCGGCAATTTATTGCCGGGTTGTTGTAAGACGATTGCCCCGTCCCGGAGGGACGGATGAAATGGCAACCTAATAATAAGAGGAGCCATCAAGCGTCCCGATGGGACGCCGACCTTTTCGTCATCTGTCCCGGCGATAAATCGCCGGGCTACTCTCAATCGTCCCTTTGGGACGTTTCCATCCTGCTACAGCCACCAAAAATCGCCTTTGCCGAACCTCTCGACTGTGAGAAAATGCCCTTTGTGAAAATCTTCACCTACACCTACTGGAAAGATGGCGATTTCTGGCTCGGTTATTTAAATGAGTTTCCCGATTATTGGACGCAAGGCGCATCGATGGATGATTTGCAGGATCATCTGCTCGACCTTTACCTCGATCTCGCAAAATGAGCAAACGCCTCTTGCTATTGTCAGCCCTTTTGCTCGCTATCCTCCCCCTCCGCGCCGAGCCGACCGACGACGAGAAAAAAACGCTTCACGCCGCCGAGCAATCGTTCAAGGACGGCGCGTTCGATCTCTGCAACGAGCGCATCGCCGCACTCCTGAAAAAATATCCGAAAAGCGAACTCGCCCCCGAGGCCGAAATCCTCCAGGCCCGCGCCCTTTATCAACTCGGCCGCAGCGACGCCGCGCTCGCCGCGCTCAATCTTCCCCCCGCCCAGGTCCCGGATCAATTTCGCGCCGACACCTTTTTCTGGCAGGCCGAATCGCTTCTCGATCTCGGCCAATGGGCCGCCGCCGAGCAAAAATATCGCGCGCTTCTGGCCTTGAAAGATGTCGGCGACCGCGTCGACGCCGCCAACCTCGGCCTCGCCTGGGCGCTTTTCAAACAGGGCAAAGAAGCCGACGCGTTGCCTCTCATCCAGGCCCTCATCAAGGAGAAGGGGGGCAGTCCCGCCGGCCAGCAGGCGCAACTCCTCCTCGCCAAGATCGATCTCGCCAAAGGGCAATTCAAAGAGGCCATCGCCGCGCTCAAGGCCCTCCTCGCCGCGTCGCCCGAAAAGGGCATCGCCTTCGAGTCCGATTACTGGCTCGGCGAAACCTACGCTGCCAACGGCCAGCCCGATCAGGCCGTCACCGCCTACCAACTCATCACCGGCGATCCGCAGGCTTTCCCAAAAACGCTCCTCGCCCGCGCCTGGCTCGGCTTGGGCCAGGCCCAGCAAGCGCTCCAGCAAAACGACCAGGCGATGCTCGCCTACGAACAGACCTACCAGCTCACCGAAAATGGCGCGACCCAGCTCGACGCCTTCCGCGCCTACCTCGAATGCGCGCGCGCCGGCAGCCAGTTGCCCGATGCCGTCGCCAAGCTCCAGGAATTCGCCAAGACCTCCGACCCCGCCGCGCCCGGAGCGCTCTTTGCCATTGGCTCCGTTTTGGGCGAGGATCAGGAGGACGACAAGGCGATTGGCATTTTGGAATCGCTCCTCGTCGCCTATCCCGCCAGTCCCTGGATTCCCGCCGCCAATAATCAGCTTGGCGAACTCTACGCCCGCACCGGCAAGGTCGATCAAGCCGTCAAGGCGCTGCAAAGCTGCATCGCCACCAGCGCCGATCCCGATCTCGTGCGCAGCGCCCGCTTCCAACTCGGCTACGTCCTGCTCAAGCAGGCCAGGGATTACGCCGGGGCCGCCGCGCAATTCGCCCAGATTTCCAACGGCACCGACGCCTCCGCCGAAAATGCCGCCTACAATTTTCTCCTCGCCCAGGCCAGTTTGGGAAAACTCGACGCCTTCAACAAAGCTGAAGCCGATTTTGACAAACGCTTTGCGAAAAGTTCCTACCGCAAATCGATCGCCCTCGCGGAGGGCCAGCTTCTCGCCGGCGCGGGCAAAACCGACGATGCCAAGAGCGCCTACCAAAGCGCCATCGCCCTTCCCGGCGGCGGCCCCGACCAGAAAGCGCTGCTCAAGGCCCTGGCCGATCTCCAATACCAAACCAACGACCTCGAAGGCACGCTCGTCACCTGCAAGATGATCGTCGACCAATTCCCCAACGACGCGGACGCGCTGGCGGCGGCGCAGCGCGGCGTCCTCGTTTCCTACGAACTGAAGAAACTCACCGAGGACCAGGTCGAGTCCATGCTCACCCAGTTGGCCGCCAAATACGCCGGAATGCCCGGCGCGCCCGAGGCCTATTTCCGCCTCGGCGAATTCTATTTCTATCGCCAGGACTACGTGCGCGCGCAGGACGCCTTTCAGCAGTTGACCACCGCCTATCCCAACAGCGACCTCGCCGTCAACGCCAACTTCTTTGCCGGACGCGCCGCCTTCGCCCACCAGGATTACGCCGCCGCGCGCGCGCTGCTCGAAAAAATCCCGGACGGTTCGCCCCTCAAGCCCGAAGCGCGCCTCTGGGAAGGCCGCGTTTACCAGCAGCAGTTGGATTTCGACCAGGCCAACACCTTTTACAACGCCGTCCTCGCCACGGAAAAAACCGGCCCCCGCTTTATCGAGGCGAGCCTCCGCAACGGACAGTGCCTCTTCGAGCTCGGCGGGGCAAAAGATCCCGCCAATTACGCGCTCGCCTTGACCGCCTACGACCAAATCCTCAAGGGCAACGAAGGCACCATCGCCGATCGCGATGAAGCGGAGGTCAGCGCCGGCAAATGCCTCGAAAAAATGGGGCGCACCGACGATGCGCTCGAACGTTATCTCAATGTCCTCTATGGCCGCGTCACCGGCAACGATGCCAGTTCGCCCGCCCCGCCCGATTATTTATGGCTCTATAAAGCCGCTTCCGAGGCGGGCAGCATTCGCGAATCCCAGAAGGATTGGCGCGGCGCCATCGAGATTTACCGGCGCGCGGAGCAGATCGGCGGCGCCCATGCGCAGGACTTCCACGACCTCATCAACAAACTCCGCCGCGATCATTATATCTACGAGTAGACCTAGCGCCGCTCCCACACACTCGCCTCCGCCACGCTCCACTGATACTTGCGCCGGTGTTCGCGAATCAAAAACGGCAGATCAAAAACGCGCCTCAATTCAAAGTCCGGCTCGAGCCGCTCCTGCAACGCGCTCAGCGTCCCGCCCCCGCCGCCATCGAGCCACTTCCCGCGCGGCGTATATTCCTCCAGCCACGTATAAGGCGACGTAATCACCAGCCATCCCCCGGATTGAATCAACCCCGGCAACCGCGCCAAACACCGCGCCGGATCGGGCAGCCGGTCGATCAGGTTCGCCATCAGCACCAGGTCAAACGCGCCCAGGTCCGCCCGCAAGGCGCACGCATCGCCCTGTTCAAAACGCACCCGCCCGCCCCGCAACTCGTCCGGCAATTCGAGCCGCCATTCATCCATCGCGGAACCTTCTCTCGGCACGCGCACCGTCGCCGCCCGCTCCTTCCGCATCCGCTCCGCCTCGGCGATGAAGCGCGCCGAAAAATCGATCCCCACCACCTCGTCAAAAAACCGCCCCAGTTCGAAGCTGCTCCGCCCCACCGCGCAACCGAGATCCAGCGCGCGCGTCCGCCTTTTCAGGTCGATGTGCCGCAGCGCTTCGGTCACGCATCGCGCCGGAAATCCGCACGCCGTCCGCGCTTCGGGCAGCAGCGGGCAAATCTGCTCGGGCGTTCCGTAATGGAACAAAAGGTACTGTTCCACGCCGGCGTCCGATGCATAGAAATCCGCGGCCATGCGCCTCACTTCCCCGCGTTATCGATCTGGTTTTCCGCGTCAACGATCGGGTCGACATAAAACGTCTTCATCAAATGGATGACCACCCCCGCCACGATGAGCAAAGCGAAAAAGTACACGATCTTCGGCATCCACTCAGCCATCCTTTCCTGCGCCACTTTCCAGGCCTGGCCCGCTTCCGCCTCCAGGCTTTTGAACGCCGCTTCGTACCCGCCTGAAATCTCCCCCGTCGCGATAAAATCAATCCAATCGCGCGGCAACTGCTTCCACTTCGTCACCAGTTTCGAAAGCTCCGTTCCCTCCCGCATCGCCTGCTCGCCTTCCTCGGCCAGTTGTTCGCATCCCACGTAGCCGGAAGCCCGCCACGCATCGCCGACCGCGCGCGCCAGCGAAATTCCCGCGCTGAATTCGAGCCGCAACGCCGTGATCCACCGATACGCATACGCCGTTTTCAGTGAACTCCCGATGATCGGAATGCCCAGCCAGAAACGCCGCAGGTTCGCGCTCGACCACGAAACCCGCGCGAGCGTGTAGACCACGAAGATCAGCGTATAAAGCACCGCCAACTGCATCACGAGATGAATCACAATGATCGGCCAGGGAGTCGTCGCCATTTCGACGAGCCCTCCCACGAGAATGGCCAGGTGCAGCACCGCCAGCGGATAATAAAGCGGACGCAGCATCGCCCGCCGCATCTCCAGTTCCCGCGACCAGAATTCCGCCAGATGCTCGAACACCGTATCGAGCTGCGCGCTCTTTTCGCCCGCCGTGACGAGATGGCATTCAAAGAGCGAAAATCGCGCGGCGGCAAAAGCGTCGCCCAGCCTCTCGCCGCCGTTCACCTGGTCTGAGAGCACCGCCACTTCCTTCACCGCCATGCGCTCCTTCAACCGCACCAGGCTTGCGCGAATCGGCAGACCCGCGCGCACCAGCACCGCCAGTTGTTGGTAGAAACGAATTCGCTGACGCAACGTCACGCCCCAACCCTACCCCACGCCGCGCACCTTGGACAGCCTCTCCCAAAATAAATCCGGAAGATGGCGCTCGAGACGTGACACCGCTCCCGATTTTCGGTATCCTCCGCACGTTAGAGCAGCCAACCTTGGTACGATTTATGCCACTTTGGATGGTGCCGGCGCGGTGAAAGCTCTGGCTGAAACTGTCGATGAACCTGCGATCCTCATTCCCATTCGCGGCGCTGACCGCCGGCCTCCTCCTCGTCCTCACCTGGAACGCCAAGGCCGCCGTCTCGCTCGGCATCGACGAACTCGAAAAATCCAACTTCTACCTGCTCAAAGGCAAGCGCATCGGCCTCGTCACCAATCCTTCCGGGGCCGACTCCAAAGGCGCCTCCGCCATCACCGTCCTCTATCGAGGCCAAAGCGCCGGATTCAAGCTGGTCAAACTCTTCGGCCCCGAGCACGGCATCGACGGCACCGTCGGCGCGGGCCAGGAGGTCTCCAACAGCCGCGACCGCGCCACGGGCCTGCCCGTCTACGCACTTTATAATACGCCCGAGGGCGAATACCGCCATCCGACGCACCAGATGTTCTCCGGCCTCGATGCCGTCGTCTACGATGTGCAGGACCTCGGCAACCGCTCCTACACCTTCATCAGCACGCTCGGCTACGTCATGGACGAGGCCGCCAAGGACCACATCGAAGTCATCGTCCTCGACCGGCCCAACCCGCTCGGCGGCGTCCGCATCGAAGGCCCCCGCCTCGATCCCTCCTTCACCCCCTCCTTCGTCGGCCTCTACGACATCCCCCTCGTCTACGGCCTCACCCCCGGCGAGTTGGCCGAATGGATCAACGCCAAATATCTCGAACGCCCCTGCCGCCTCACCGTCGTCTCCATGCGCGGCTGGATCAGGCCCATGGTCTGGGAAGACACCGGCCTGCGCTGGATTCCCACTTCCCCCAACATCCCCACCATCGCCGCCGCGCGCGCCTACACAGCCACCGGCTTCCTCGGCGAAATCGGCATCGAAAGCGGTTGCGGCGGCCCCACTCCCTTCCAGGTTGTGCAGGGCCGTGACTGGGATGCCAGCTCCATCGCCCGGCGATTAACGCCCTCCACGTCCCCGGCGTCCATGCCCGGCCCCTCGACTCCGACCGCAAAAGCGGCATCTTTCTCCAGATCGATCCCCGCAACTCCGGCAACCTCACCGCCATCAACTTCCAGGCCATCTCCATTTTGGAAGATGAAGTCGACAACTTCTCGCCCTTTGGCCGCACCGATGGCGATCAGCGCGACATGTTCGACAAAATTTCCGGCACCACCAACATCCGCCGCCAGTTGATCTACGGACACCCCATCGCCGACATCGTCCATTCCTGGGATTCCGGCATCGCCCGCTGGGCCGTCGAACGGCAGCCCTATCTCCTCTACGGATCAACCCCCGTCCATCCCACCAAAACGCCAAGCGTCATCGCCTCCGACACGATGGGCACCCCGTAGGCGCCTGTCGCATGCTCTGCGGCAACGCAGATTTAATGGACAATGCAAACCTGAGTAAACGTGCGTTTTCAGGTCAGACGAGTTTTATAACTTGTTTATAATCAGTGAAATCGGATGGTCTTGCCCTCGTTCGATCGGCAATTTAAAACATATCTCGCGATCGCAGACTGAGTTAGTGACAAAACATTTTTTTTCTTGCTGGACTCGCCAAATCTATAGTATATCAATAGGAATACTATTAATTAGCCTCTTCTAGCAGCCTTCGGGCTGGCTTTAACTGGTTAAGAGCTCCTAAAGACAAAAATCCGAAACAACAAAACTCAAAATGAAATCACCTGCCCTTAAACTTGCCGCTCTGGCCATCGCCGGATTGGCAGCATTCTCTCCAGCCGCAAAAGCCCAGACCGTCACGACCGCCGTCGGCGATCTCATCCTCGGCGTCTACCAGACCAACAATCTGGCCCCAGGGTACGGACAGACCTACGAAGTTGATCTCGGTTCATTCACGAGCTTCCCCTCCACGGCCAGCAACGTGAGTCTCTCCAGCAAAGTCTCCATCACCGACCTTGACGCAATCTTCGGCGGCTCTTCCGGCCTCGCCCAAACCTCGTGGTTTGTGGCGGGAACTCAGGGTACCCCAGCCTTGACCTACCCCGGAGGCAGTAAGCCGAATGCCGCCGCCGTTTTTATCACCGACTCGGCTTCGAATGCCCCCACCACCACGGACGCCGAGGGCAATACCCTGGCGACCCCGTCCGGTCAGATTGGCGGCTTGCAAAGCGGTTTGTTCGGTGCGGCAACCTACTCTTCGAACAGCTCGGTGGCGGCGGAGTTCAGCGTCTCTCCCCCTGCCAACGCCCCCCAATTTTCGTTGACGGAGGACATTAACCCTCAGGAAGGGTTCGCCGCCTCGGGATCGTTCTACGAATTAAACCCCGCGCCGGCAGGCAGAGGTGCGGGAGAAGGTGGCGGAGCGCCGGGCACTGTGGTTTCCCTCGGCAGCTTCGACTTCGTCGGCGGAACGACATTCACGTTCAACCCCGTGGCTGCTCCCGAACCTTCAAGCTACGTCCTGCTGGGCCTCGGCGCCTTGCTTCTCGTCATCAAGGCTCGCAGCCGCAAAACCAGCATTTGATGAAGTCGTTTCCTGCATTCGCTTCAAAAAAACACCCGACTGGAGCCATCCAGTTGGGCACCCCTTAACCAATAAATAACTCAAAAGTTAAAACTAAATCCAAGAAAATGAAAACACTCCGCAAGTCACTATTCGCATTCGCAGCCATCGCTTTGCTCTCAACGACAGCTCACGCCCAGACCGTGGTTGTTCACTTCGTCGGATCCAATACGGACCGCTCTGCCACCTACAATGCCCTCGCCCATATCCTGACCAACCCGACGGCGGTCTACATCGGCAGCAACCTGGCCAGTGCCAATGACTCCGCCTGGCAAGGCACCCTCGCCGGCACTACCTACCAGGTCGAATGCCACTGGGCCGGTGCGGTAACCGGCATCGTGGGCCTCACGGCTCCGGCGACAAACAAGTATAACTTCCAGCCCTACCTTTCCAGCGGAACAGCGGTTACGGCCGGCGGACAGTCCAACTTCTTTTCGCCTTTCGGACTCCTGCCGGGTGTCGGTGGCGGCCATCAACTGGCGTCGAGCGGATCAGTTACCAACCCCGACATTGCTTCGGCTGACGTTGGTACTTCGGTTTCCTTCCAGACCACAGCGGCCCAGGTTCCCGGTGCCTATGCGGCGGTGACGGCCTCGACCTTGACCGACCTCGGTCCAGTTAGCGTCATCCCGTTCGCGTTCGTCAAGAGTGCGGCCCAAACCACGGATGGCGACTATACGGCGTATACCCATGTCACCGACATCACCGGGATTGCGGCGCAAACGTTGTACGCCACCGCTGACGGTGTCAGTGCCCAGCTCTTAACTGGCAATACCTCTGATGCTCAAGCCTTCCTCTACCCGGTCGGCCGCGACATCGATTCCGGAGCGCGTATCGCTGCGTTTGCGGAAACGGGCTTTGGTGTCGGCACCACTCCCGTTCAATACTCGGTCAATACGGTCGGCGGCGCCGCTCCTGGACCCGATGCCACCGTGGCCAGCTTGACTCCCTTCCCCAACGCTTCTTTCCCCACTCTTGGCCAGGGGTATTCCAGCGGCACCAATATTGCCACGGCCCTCGAAGTCTCGGGATGGGATAATCCCAATCTCCCCAATTTTGACTACGGCTATGGCATTGGTTACCTCGGCGCGGCTGACACCGACACCGCCGTTACGGCAGGATTCCAAATCACGGCGGCCGTCACTTTTAACGGTACGTCAACCACCTTCATCGCGGCTGGAACCACGGGCAGCAACGTCACGCAGACGATTGCAGCCGGCGATAACGTTTATCTCGTCAGCTCCACTGCGGCATCACAGGCCATCCCTGCCACTCCGTTCGCCCAAGTCAGTTCCGCGTCCGGCACATCGGTTACACTGAACGCGGCACCCGCTGCCGGAACGTACACGGTGCTCATCGACACCCTGCCCGCAAGCTACATCCGTCCCCAGGTGCTCACCTTCAACGGCGTGCCGCTGACCCAGGCGAACGTCAACAATGGCAAGTACCAGTTCTGGGAATATACGCATATTTACATTCATGGCGGCTCTTCCCCCTCGGCCCTCGTGAGCGCCCTGCTGAGCGACCTGTCCAGCACCGATGCAAAGGTTTCCGGTTACTTGCTCAGCACCATGACCCCTGCGGGTGGAGCTGGCACGACGGCGAAGGCGGCGGAAGGCAAGCCGATCCACTTCTAACCGGAATTGGTGCCGTTAATGGCTTTGACTTCTTAGTCTTCGGTAAACGATCCGTGCAGGTGGCAATACCTGCACGGATTTTTTGCGCCTAATGACCTCACCGCGCCAAACCCGGACACAAAAGAAAAGGGCTCCGGAAATGGAATTCGACCTCCGTGCGACCGCAAATTTAAAACCTTACTGCGGCGCTTGCGCCACCGGTTGCGCCGAAGTAGTCACCGCCGCTTTCGCGGTCACGACCGGCGGAGGTACTTGCGGCTTCGGCACCTGCGCCATCGGCCCCTGGCTCGCCGAGGAAAACTCGCGGAAAAGCTCGTCTTGCAATTTTTGCTCCCGCGCCACGTAAATCGGCGTGAATTGTCTCGCCAGGTCCTGATCCAGCTTCAGCCGCTTGTCCCAATAATCCTTCTCGAACCGCACCTTTTGGTCCGGCGTCAGCGTCAGCAGCCCCATGTCGTGCGCTTTTTGCAACGCGATCCTCGTCCGATAATCGCGAAAATCCTGGATCCGCTGCAGCAACGCGCCCTCGTCCCGCAGCGTCATCTTGCTGAACGCCGGCCATTGTTCGAGCTGCGCGCGAATGTCCGCATCGGAAAGATTCGCCAGTTGCTCCAGCTTCATCCGCACGTTCAACTCGTCCTGGTTCGGGACCTTGACTTCCCCGACGCCGGGAAAAGGCACCTTCAGCTTGAGCGGATGTTCCGTGTCATCGCCGGGCGCCAAAATCTTGCCGTACCGCCCCAGGCTGTTCGGGGGAACCGGCGCGACCGGCGCGGCATTGGTCATCGGCTTGGCCGGCGCAGACGTCGGCGTTGGCGCCATCTGCATCGGTTGCGTCTGCGCCCGCAACGATGTGGCCAAACCGGCCGACAGAGCCAGCCCTCCAAGCATCGCGCGCAAGCAACGACTGCGGAAATTTAGAGCGACGAATCTTGCCATGAGGGAGAGGAGGAGGAATCGGTATCGTTATCCATCGTGGCCATGATCTCAAATGCTTCCTGCACTTTCTTTTGATCGTCGGCCTTTTGCGAATTCATCTGCGCCACCAAAAGCCCCGCCGCCAGGCAAACGCCCAGGCCGCCGCCAAAGACCCAGCGCCCCATCCGGGTCCACCGGAAAAACCGGCCAAGGCCCGTCGCGCCCGATTCCATCCCCAACTCCTCGTTACGGCAACGAGCCAGCGTCCGCGCGGCAAACCACGCATCCGGCTCCGGCAACGGCGCGCGCGCCAGCAGATTCCACACCGGATCATTCTCATCCAGTCGCGCATCCGGCTCAGAATTGTAGGGAGGGCCTGCTTTCATAATGGATCAAACACAAGAGGTAAGATTGAGTTGCGAACTATTTTCTATCACAACCTTTTCCTCCTTCCGAATCAAGATAGTCTTGCAAAGCCACGCGAAGCGTTTCCCGTGCCCGAAACAGCAGCGACTTCGTCGCCGGCACGCTCGTTTTCAGGATTTCGGCGATCTGTTCATAGGAAAATTCGTCGTACCGCCGCAGCACAATTGCCAGCCGTTGCTGCTCAGGCAGCGCCAGGATCGCCTCATCCACTTTGCGCAGCATCTCCCGCTGCAACATCACCTCGCCCGGCGTCTTGATCGCAAGGTCCGGCAAATCGATCCCCGACGATCCTCCCGGATGGCCCGTCTCATTTTCAGGCGGATGCAGCGAAACCAGCGTCGCCCGCGACCGGCGGCGATGCTCGTTGAACACCAGATTCCGCACAATCGTAAACATCCACGTCTTGAACTGCGCCGTCGCCCGGTAACTCCCCGCCGCCCGGTAAACCCGCACAAAAACCTGCTGCGCCAAATCCTGCGCCTCGACCGGATCGCCCAGCATCTTCGCAATCGTCCCATACACCGCGCCCTGGTGCTTCTCGATCAGCTCGCGCAACGCCCGCTCGTCGCCCCCGGCAATCTCCACCATCAGCACCTTGTCATGGGCGTCGGAATCACCCATCGGCGCGCGCGTCAGTCTTTCATCTCGAATGCGCTTCTTCATGAGTTCTCAGTCCTAGCGTACCGGCACTTCTTCCTTGGTACAATCTTGAGCGTTGGGAACGCTCGGATAGCCGTCGACCTCCGGGCGACGGGTCGCGTCAGCGACTCATTAAAAAGATCGTCATCCTGAGCAAGCCGAACTTGTTTCGGCGCAGTCGAAGGACCTCTAATTATTCCTGCCTTCCTTGCTCCGACTTCACGCTCGCACATCGGTCAACCCGAGTTAGGCTATATCCATGCGGTTCGTGCCCATTCATCTCACGATCTTTGCAATTCTAACTCTCGTCCCTTCCGGTCACCTCAATGCCGACACGGGCGCGATTGTAGATCCACCCGTTGTTTTACACATACAAGGTGCCGACAGCCCTGACGGCAAAAGAATCATCGCAAAACTGAATGCAATCATCATTCCCAAGGCCGATTTCGATAAATTCCCCATTGCCCTTGTCGTCGATTTCCTGACCATCAAAAGCAAGGAACTCGATCCAGATCACATGGGTCTTCAATTTCGTCTCGAATTGCCTCCCACGCCAGATTCCAAGGCGCTCTTGCCTCACCGAGAGGTCTCCATAACCTTAACTGACACATCTATCC
>Ga0181537_10004138_pt1 | contig 12122 bp, 9 predicted proteins | sample PEATcosm2014_Bin_39_FD_119765 | JGI IMG/M metagenome (GOLD analysis project Ga0181537, IMG submission 119765) | Peatland microbial communities from MTU Mesocosm Facility, Houghton, MI, USA - PEATcosm2014_Bin23_10_metaG | ecosystem: Environmental > Terrestrial > Soil > Wetlands > Peat | place...
GTCAACGATCGCGCCAATACGCTCTATTATCGGGAATCGGACCGCGGCATCGTGGTAGTGTCCGAGCCGCTCGACGCCGATCACAAAAACTGGGTGGCTGTGCCGGAGAACCACGTCGTTGTGGCGTTAGCCGGCGAACGCGCGCGTATTTTGCCTTTGCTGCATCGGCATCAAGAAGCCGCGGAATAATTCCGTCGCGCGCATCGACGCCGGACGGATCAGCGCGACGGCGCCTCCACCCTAACAAGCGGAAGCTTTATGGTTTCCAGCCCTGCTGCCAGGCCGGCGGGGTCTTGCCGTCGATGAGAATGAAGGCGATCCGGCAAGGCTTGGTGCCGTTATTGACCCAGGCGTGATTGGTGCCCTGCTGCACCAGCACGTCGCCAGCCTTCACGTGGACCTCGCAGTCATCGAGCAGCATGTCGATTTCTCCGTCGAGCACGATGGCGTAGTCGACAGTCCTGGTCCGGTGCGTATTGGCGTGTCGCGTATAGCCTTGGGTCGCCGGGTCGATGCCCATCGAGATCAGAATTTGATGATGATCGACCGGGTCCGCCTGTGCCGGCGTCGGCGCGAAATCGACGATGCGAAAGACCGTTCCGTTTGCAGTCGGCGGCACGCCGACATGGCCTTGCGCGCGATCGGTCGTGGCGGAGGCGTCGAGCGGAAACTCGTTGGTCGTCCATAGCATGGTCATGCCATTGCCGCCTTCGGTCCGCTGCTTCGCCTGCAGCGCACTATCGAACAGTACAATCGCTTTGCCTTTGGCGTCATGGCCGGTCACGATCCGCCGTGTCGATTTCAATTCCATCGTAATTCCTCCCGCTGACTTGCTATTGCCGAGCGCATTAGACAATTATGCCGGGCTTTGCCAAGCACAAACTAAAATGGCTATGCAACCGCACGGTAATGTGCGCTGGGAGGATTTCGTGAGCGTTGAGACTTCGCGTTCCATATTGCAGTCGGCGGAAGATCGAGGGTCCAATTACGATCGCGAGCCGACTTATTCCTCGGTCGCGCGCGACATGGACGTCATGGTGGCGATGCGCGACGGCGTCAAAATCTGCGTCGACGTCTATCGGCCCGATACGTCCGGAAAATTTCCCGCGCTGTTGGCATTCGCGATCTACAACAAGGACTTTCAAGGTCCCGACATGGCGGCGGCGTTGCCGCCGCAACCGGCTTGGTCGCCGCTATGGACCGGTCCGATGGAAGCCGGCGATACCAAATTCTTCGTCTCGCGCGGCTATGTCCACGTCATCGGCTCGCCCCGCGGCGTCGGCAAGTCGGAAGGCGGCGGATCGCGCGAATGGGATTGCTACGATCTGATCGAGTGGATTGCGGCGCAGGACTGGTGCGACGGCAATGTCGGCATGGTCGGCATATCCGGTTTCGGCGCCGAGCAACTCGCCGCCGCCAAGAAGCAGCCGCCGCATCTCAAAGCCATCTTTCCGTTCGATTCGCGCGGCGCCTATGGCGAACTGGGCGGCTTTCGCGACGAATATCCGGGCGGCGTCATTCACCTGTTCCGTTATCTGGTCGGCCATTTCTCGGCGATGCATCAGCACAAGGGGCCGCCGGGCGCGCTGCCGGCCGAGCGGGAGAAGATGTGGCGCGATGCCATGAGCAATCCCGACTACAAGATGTATCCGCACGTCTACAATCTGATTGCGCAAAAAGGCCAACACATGCCGCCGTACTACAATGTGTTGGTCGATCCGTTCGATTCTGAAGCGGCGGTAAAGAAGAGCGAAGCGGAATTCGAAAATATCAAAATCCCGACTTACACCGGCTCCGGCTGGTACGGCTACACCTATAAGACGCATTTGAACGGCTGCCAGCATTGGTACAGCAACATCAAGGCGCCGAAGAAGCTTCGTCTCGCCGGGCCGGCGCATCTCGAACGGCCGTATCACACGTTTCACGGCGAAGTGCTGCGCTGGCACGATCATTGGCTCAAGGGCATCGACACCGGCATCATGGACGAGGCGCCGGTGCAATTCTGGGTGATGGGCGCCAACGAATGGCGGTCGGCAAGCGATTGGCCGCTGCCCGAAACGCAATGGACGAAGCTTTATCTTGCCAGCTGGGAGCGTTTGAAGGGCGAGACGCCGGCGCCATCGAGCGTTACTGAAACGCAACCGCCGGATTCATTCGTTCAGATGCCGCTGTCGCAAACGACGACAATCCAACGTTTGCGCTATATGACGGATCCGCTCCCGCACGACGTTCTGGTCGCCGGACCGATCGTCGTGACGCTCTATGCTGAGATCGACCAAGATGACACCAATTGGATCGTCATCTTGAAAGACGTCGGCCCCGACGTCTCGGTAATGAGTGTACGCGAGGGCGAACGGGAGGTACCGAAGAACCTGCACGAGCGCGAAATCACAAGAGGCTGGCTCAAAGCTTCACACCGCGCGATTGATCCGAACCGTTCAAAGCCCTGGTGGCCCTGGCATCCGCTGACGCGCGAAGCGCAGAAGCCCGTTAAGCCTGGCGCCGTCGAGGAATATCAGATCGAGGTCATGGCGACCGCGAATTTGTTCCGTAAAGGGCACCGCATCTGTCTCGATGTCACCAGCCTCGACGTGCCGACCGGCGTAGCAGGCGCGACCAATGCCGAATATGTGCCGTACCACATCTGCTCGAGCAAGACGGTGCTGCACAAGGTCTTCCATGACCTCAAGCATCCGTCGCATCTTTTGCTGCCGATTGTTCCGCAATGAGTTGATTTGGAACTTGGCGCTTCGCGCGATTTCGTATCGATTTAATTCCCGTTGAAAATCGCGTTATTTTAAGTAATGTCGTTTTGAGGGCTCCGATCTGCATTATTGCTGGCTTCGGGCAACCGTTTGGCCCCCGCTAGATCGGGGAGCGCCGGACAACGCTCAAGCACGCGAGCGATTGAGGGAAGTTCCATGACCGCAGCTGCGACACAGATTGTGATTCGCCATTTAAGTGGATCCAAGACCAATCAAATCGAGCAGTTCAATCTCGATGGACTCAGCGAAATCTCGCTCGGGCGCGATCCGAGTTCCAAGATTGCCTTCGATCCGCAGCGTGACGACGCCGTCAGCCGCAAGCACGCCGTGATTCGCATCAAGAACGACAAGGAACTTTACTTTCGCATTGCCGATCTCAATAGCAGCAACGGCACGTTGCTCAACGGCGAGCGCATTTCCGGCGAAGTCGAATTGTTGCCCGATGACGTTGTGGAACTCGGAGCGGGCGGTCCAAAATTCGTCTTCGACGTCCAGCCGCGGCCGGCAAATCTTCCCGCCCGTACGCGTGCAATGTCGGCGATAGGCGCGATCGAGGCTGCTGCCACCCGCATCGTCGGTTCCGCCGAGGTTCCTGAAACGACGGAAGTAGCCGCCTACACCGACACGGCGCAATACACCGCGGTGACCGATCCATCGGCGATGGGCAGGGTTCCGGTCGGCAAACAGACCATTTTGCGCATGTTGACCGAAGAGCGCAGCAAGTCGCGGCAAGTCTGGATCGCGGCGCTTGCGGCGGTGGTGTTGCTTTCGATCATCGGCGGTACAGCGTTGTATTGGCACAGCCAAACCGTGGCCACCCAATTGACGCAGCAACTGGCGGAACAGGAAAAAGTCGCCGCGGCCAACAAGCGCGAGGAAGAAGAGAATTTGTCCAAGCAAATGGGCATCACGCCGGCGGACATCAAACGGCTCGGCGAATCGACGGTTTTCATCCGCAATCAATGGCAACTCTACGATCGCCAGACCAATCGGCCGATTTATCAGAAAATGGCCAATGTCGATGGTGAATGGCTGCCGTGTTACGTGCGGATGGACGACGGCAGCATCGTCCGCTGGCTGACGCTCGATAATGACAAAGACGCCAACTACCAGCAGATCGGCGGCGGACAAAATGGCAGCGGCTTTGTCATCGGTGAGCAGGGCTTCATCCTCACCAACAAATTCATCGTCGCCGGCTGGTCTTCCACCTACGAGGATTTCTCGAGCACCAACGGCGCGCGCGGAGCCGTTTGGGATTTCGAAAATCGCGGCAGCCGCTATCCGACCAAGCAGGCAATCGATCTCGAACAGCTCACGAACTGGGTTCCCGACAGCGGCGGCTGGCTCTTCGAGGCCGGTCGCCCATTCACGATTTCCAATGAATCGCGCGAGTTCTTTGGCCGCAATGAACTGCTCACGGTCCAGTTTCCCGGAACCAGGATCGATATCAATGCCAACTTGCTGCGGACATCGATCGAAGCCGATGTCGCCGAGATCAAAATCGACGTTGGCCAGCCGGTGAGCAAACTGGAACTGGCCGACGACTATACCGTGCAAGTCGGCGAAAAGATTATCTTGCTCGGTTATTCCGAAGTGTCGAATAAGACACGCGCCAAGCAGGAAACCAATGAAGGCGGCATGGTTCGCACGCAGGACATCTACATCCCGGAGCCGACGGTGACGGAAGGCGTGGTCTCGCTGTTGCCGGCAAAGAAGGACCAGCAGGCCAACGCCGACGTGAAAACTTACGCCACCGTCGGCAACACCTATCAACTGGACATCTACGCCGGGCCGGGGTCGAGCGGCGGCCCGGTGCTCAATTCGCAAGGCAAGGTGATTGCGCTCGATTCGCTGCGCTCGAGCTCGGCGCAGCATGTTGCCTTCGCAGTTCCGATATCGTACGTGCACGAATTGCTGCAACCTCAGCGCAATGTACAATAACGGCGCTTGGCGATTTGTTCTTAACGCTTCGGCGCCGTGGGCTGCCGTGAACTGAGTAGTCGGACATGGTTCGAACTTTGCCCGCGATGAACATCATCGGCGCCCTGCGCACCGATCCCGGCTTGGCCCGGGAGCTGAACGAAGACACCGTCGCCTGGGTTACACCGCAAGACAAAGCGATCGCCGACAGCCGCGGCAGTCTTGCTCTGGTGGCGGACGGGATGGGTGGTCACGCCGCAGGCGAAGTGGCAAGCGCACTCGCCGCCGACGTGATCCGCCGCCTTTATTACGATCTCGAAGGTCCGGTGCCGAAAGTACTCGCGGCGGTATTTACCGCGGCCAACCGGGCGATTCTCGAATACGCCGCCGAGCATCCCGAATGCAAGGGCATGGGGACGACGTGCACCGTGCTGGCTTTTCACGACCGCCAAGCCTGGCTCGGCCATATCGGCGACAGCCGGGCTTATATTTTACGCGGCGGCAAGCTCGTTCAACTCAGCGAGGATCAAACGCTCGTCGCCAAGCTGGTGCACGATGGGACGCTGACGCAGGAACAGGCCGATCACAGCCCGATGCACAATGTCATTCTGCAGGCGCTCGGCACCAGCCAGCAAATAAAACCGCTCATCGGGGCGAAAGGCTTGCCGCTTGAATTCGGCGATGTCCTGATCCTGTGCTCGGACGGCGTCTCGGGCCTGGTGCCGGACGCCAAGATTGCCGAGATCGCCGGCCGGTTCGCGCCTCAGGAAGCTTGCGACGCTCTAATCGAAGCGGCGCTCGCCGCCGGGGGTCACGATAACGCCTCACTCGGTATCTTCACTGTGGCGGAAGCGGCCGAACCGAAATCAGCTTCCGAGCCGACCACCCGCCGTATCAAGATTCCGATTGAGGCCGGATCGAAGCCCGACGCCGCCGGGCAACCGAATAGCACGGCAGACCGGATTTCCTGACCAAAATGCAAAAAACAATCGGCCAATACGAAATCCGCGAACAGCTCGGCGAAGGCGGCATCGGGCGGGTCCACGCCGCGTATGACACGATCCTTCAGCGCGAGGTGGCATTGAAGTCGCTGCGACCGGAATTGCTGAGCGATACGAATTTCGTCGAGAGATTCCGTGCCGAGGCAACGAGCCTCGCGCGGCTCAATCACCCCAACATCACGACGATCTATTCGCTCATTCCCGAAGGCAACAATCTCTACATGGTCATGGAGCTTGTCCGCGGCCATACACTCGACGACATCATCAAAGAGCGCAATGCCCCGATCGCGGTGCGCGAGAGCCTCGCCATCATCGCGCAGGCGGCCGATGGGCTTGCTTACGCCCACAGCATGGGCGTGATCCACCGCGACATCAAACCGTCGAACTTGATGATAGCGGAAAACGGCGTGCTCAAAATCATGGATTTCGGCATCGCCCGCATACGCGGCTCGCAACGGCTGACGCGCAGCGGCAGCATCGTCGGGACGCTGGCTTATATGGCGCCGGAACAGTTGCGCGGCGAGGAGGGCGACGAAACCTGCGACCTCTACAGCCTCGCCATCGTGCTCTACGAGATGTTGTCCGGCGCGCCGCCGTTCAGCGCGACCAGCGAATACGATCTGATGCAGGCGCAGATCAATAAGCGGCCGGACCGGTTGACGCCGCGGGTGCCCGGTCTCGATCCACGTGTCGAGAGCGCGCTCTTGAAGGCCTTGTCAAAAAAGCCGGCGCAGCGGTTTCCGACAACGCGGGCGTTCAGCGACGCACTCGGCGCTTCATCGCTGCGAATGGACGCGCCCAAGATTTTGCACAACGACACGCGGCTGCTCGAGACGCCGGCAATTCCCATCCAGGTTGCACCCGTCCAGCAATCGCTCTGGGAAAAGATGATGGCCGTGCCCGCGGGTCTATTGCCGTTTTGGGAGCAGCTGTCGCCGGATATCCGTGCTGCCGGGCTCGGCGCCGGCGGCGCGCTGGTCGTCGGCCTGCTTGTGCTGGGCTTTATGGTATTCCATTCACCGAAGTCGCCGCCGGTGGTCGTCGCTGCGCTCAAGCCACCCGCACCGATCGCGGCGATCGCAAGCACGGTCCCAGCGGCGCATTCGCCTCTGACAACAGCTCTGACCTCGGCGGCTCCGCAGATCCCGGCTGGCGCGGTGCCGGGAAATGACATTGCCCCAGCCCAGTCGCTCGGCTCATTGAACGACATTATCGCCGCGGCTAATCGCGGCGATCCGGCTGCACAAAACGCGTTGGGCGTGAAATACGCGAACGGGGAAGACGGGTTATCGCGCGACGATACCAAGGCCGTCGAGTGGTACCAAAAATCCGCCGATCAGGGCTTTGCCAAGGGCGAGACCAATCTCGGTGACATGTTTTTCTTCGGTCGCGGCGGTCTCGATAAAAGCCCGGCTCAGGCGCTGTCCTGGTACCTGAAAGCCTCGGATCAGAACTTCCCCGGCGCGCAATACCGCCTCGGCTACATGTACGAAAAGGGCGTCGGCGCCAACCAGGACGTGGCGCGCGCGGTGAAGCTCTATCGTGCGGCGGCGAGTGGCGGATATCCGGATGCCGAAAATTTGCTCGGCATTCTGCTGGCCACCGGCAGCGACGGCGTACCGCAAGACGATGACGAGGCGGTGGTCTGGTATCGCAAGGCAGCCGACCAGGGCTTCGCTAAGGCGCAGAAAAATCTCGGCGATATGTATTTCTTTGGACGCGGCGTCGATAAGGATCCTCAACAGGCCGTATCCTGGTACACCAAGGCGGCCGATCAGAAATTGGCCGATGCGCAATTCCGGCTTGGCTACATGACCGAAAAAGGCCTGGGTACACAGCAAAGCGACCAGAATGCGGTGGACCTCTACCAGAAAGCCGCGAGCAACGGCAGCGTCGATGCGCAACATGCTTACGACCGGCTGAGTCCAAAACTCAGCAGCGGCAATAGCAATAATCAATAATCAATAATCAATAATCTGCGGTCTCGATCGGCGCTGATCAGCGCGACGGCGAGAAGCTCGGCTCATCGCCCGACGATTTGGGCGGCGTGCTGGTCGAGCCGCCGCCCGATGGCCCGCCTTTGGGAGGCGTATCCGTGGACGCGGATTGTGGGCTACTGGAACCCGAACCGTGCGAGCCGGTGTTATCGTTGTCGCCGCCGTTGGTGCTCTTGATGCCTTTGCCGTTTTTGCTGTCAGCGGCAGAATCATCATCCGAATCGTCGTGGTGCGATGAGGAATGCGAAGACGAGGAATGATGGCTTGGCGCGCGGTAACCGTAGCCTGGCCCCCGGATCGCCCCGCGGATGAGGCCATCGATATTAAGTTGTGCCGAGGCCTGCGTCGGAAACAGAACCAAGCAGCCTGACGCGAATGCGAAGGCCGCGCAGACGCCGACCAAAGATTTGGCGACCGAAAACTTGCCGAAGAAGGGTGTGCCGGTCTCGCGCATCGAACTCTCCCGAGTGGACTGCCCCATTGGCCCCGGTTTTGGGCCCAGTGCCGGCCCGCTGCCAAAGCGAATTTGCCTGATGAATCGGCTTTTCGCAATGAGCGGGGTGGCGGGCGGGTTCCGCTCGTATTGGCCGAAAAAGGCATTGGGGGTACTCTATTTCCGTCCGGAGCGACGGTGAACGGCCGGATGGAACGCAAGGGGCAAAGATGGGTCTATTCGGGGTGGATCGGCACTGATGCCGAAGATCAGCATTTCCTATCGCCGCGCCGATTCGGAGGCGATGACCGGCCGGATTTTCGACCGGCTCTCCATGCATTACGGCAAGGATGCGATTTTCCGCGATATCGATAACATTCCGCCCGGCATCGATTTCCGCGTCCATATCAACGAGACCTTGCGCAAGACCCACGTCTTGCTTGCCGTAATCGGACCGAACTGGGTCGGCGCGTCAGGCGGCGAAGCCTTGCGAATACAGCAGGAATCCGACGCGGTGCGCGTCGAGATCGAGACAGCGCTGCGCCGGCGCCTGCCGCTCATTCCGGTGCTGATCGGCAATACCGTCATGCCGGGCTCGGAGCAACTGCCGCCGAGCCTGAAGGATTTTGCCTTCCGCAATGCGGTGCGCGTCGATACCGGCCAAGACTTTGACTACCACATGGAACGCCTCATCCGCTCGGTCGATGCGATTTTGAGCCAAGCGCAGAAGTCGCCGCCAAGCGGGGAGACCAAGCTTGCGCCGGGCGGCACGAAGCCTGACACCGGTTCCCGGCAAGCGATCTCTGGCGTCGGCGATCCGCAGCGCAAGACGACCGGCTCCCGCGCAGCGGCGATCGATTCGGCTGGTCAGACCAGCAAAGAGCGCGCTTCAATCTCGGTGCCCCTACCGCGCATTTCGACCGAGGCGCTGTGGCCGGCTGACCGGCAGGGACGAATGCTTCGGCTGGGTATCGCGGGCGCGATTGCGCTTGTGCTCATCCTGGCGATCTTCGGTATATTCTTCCGCGGCGCCGGCGGCAGTGAGGATCGCTTGCTGACGCTGACCGGACATACCGGCCCGGTGAGCACGGTCGCCTTTTCGCCGAATTCGGCGTTGATCGCGGCTGGCAGCTCCGACAAGTCGGTGCTGATCTGGGACTCTGGCTCCGGCCTTTTGCGGCAGACCCTCGCTGGCGATTTCGACGCAGTTTACGCGATCGCTTTCGAGCCGAATGGCAAGCGCATCGTTTCCGGCGGCAAGGACGGCGTTATTGCAATCCGCGATACCGACACCGGCCAGCGCATGGTTCACGCGTTACGGCCGGAAATGACTTATGGCTGGGATGTGCTGCCGTCGGTTTTGTCCCTGGCGGTCTCGCCGGATAGTTCGACGATCGTATCGGGCAATGCCGACGCCACCGCGAAAATATGGAGCACTAACACCGGCGCGCTCTTACATACCCTCAATGGTCATAGCGATGCGGTGACCTCTGTGGCTTACACGGCCGATGGCAGAACCATCGTGTCTGGCAGCGCCGACGGCACGGTGCGGACCTGGGATGCGGTTTCCGGAAATCCGCTGCGGACGCTCAAGAGCGCCTCTGGGCAAATATTGTCGATCGCAATTTCGCCCGACGGCCGGCGGATTGCGGCGGCCGGCAGCGGCGATGCGGTGGTTATCTGGGACGCGGCCAATCTGCAGCAGCTGCAAAAGCTTTCGACGCAATTGAGCGCCATAAATGCGCTCGCCTTCGCCCGCGACAGCCGGCAGCTCGCCGTCGGGGGCAGCGATACCGGCATTCAAATCTGGAATGCCGACGCGGGCCAGCTTCTACATTCGCTCTCCGGACATTCGGAAAGCATCCGGGCGCTGGCTTATTCGCCCGACGGCCGGCGTCTTGCTTCCGGAAGCGACGACAGGACAGTCGGCATTTGGCCGGCAAATTGATCTAGATTGATCGCGATTCGGTTCGCTTTGTCCGCGGGCACTATATGACGGTGCTGCAACACATCCCCATTATGGATCTGCGCGACGGCGGCCCGCCGCGCCACGCGCAGCAAAGCGCCGACAAAGCGCTCGCCTTGCGGGATGCCTGTCTAGGTTTTCTGCCTCGCGCAATGTTGCCGCTCGTGCCGATACTCGATTCGGTTTCGCGGCATTGGCTGGCGCGGTCAAGCTCGCCCTATTTGCCGGAGATCGCCCAGATCGCGGGCACGCTGGGTTTCTCCGGCGTGTGGCTCCTCAACGCGTCCTATCAATGGGGCTGCACGTCGCTGGCGCGTGAAGAGAACGGCGTGCCCTGGCTCCTCCGAACGCTGGACTGGCCTTTTCCCGGTCTCGGCCGTTATGCCGAAGTGGCGCATATGCAGGGCCCCGCTGGCGATTTCTTCAGCGTCACGTGGCCCGGTTATGTCGGCGCGCTCACCGCAATGGCGCCGTCCCGCTTCGCTGCCTGCGTCAATCAAGCGCCGATGCGGCGGCGGACCGCGCACCCCTATCTTCGGGCGTATGATTTCGCCGCCAATGCGTTCGCGATTTGGCGGTCGGAGGCTCTCACCCCGTCCGATCAGCTGCTGCGCCGGACGCTTGAACTCTGTGCCGATTATCGTGCCGCGCGGCACATGCTTGAAACCACCCCGGTGGCGCGTCCGGTGATCTACACGCTTGTCGGTTGCGCGGCGGACGAGCGTTGCGTGATCGAGCGCACCGAGACCGATTTTGTCACCCGCGAGCATGAAACTTGTGCGGCCAACGACTGGGTGCCGTGCCGGCCCGGCTGGGAGGGCCGGATCGGAACCCGCCGGTTCTTGTCGCGTTCGTTTGCTGATGCGGCAAACCAAAGCCGCGCCCGCCGGGACACGCTACGGGATTGGGATGGCATTCTGGCGGCGCCGAGTTTCGATTGGGTCCGCGAGCCCGTACTCAATCCCTATACGAGGCTTGCGGTTGCAATGTGCCCGGCGTCGGGCCTTCTCAGAGTCGTCGGCTACGACAAGACGGATGCGATTGTGCCGGAGCCGGTGACGCTGATGTGCGAAATTCCAAGGTAGCCGCATGCGACTCCTCCTTGAGGCGGCGCGCGGCGGATTGGAGCGCACTGCAAATACCTTGGGGCTATCGCCGGAAATATATTGAAATCAGCAGGTTATACGTAAACAGCGAAACTGTGTTGCCGATCACATCCCGCATTGCAAACCCCGCTTAATGTACGCAACATGATCACTGCCCGGTTATGGAGCGAGCCATGAGCACCATCACAATGAACACCTTCCGCACGTCCCGCCGGTCCAATTGGGATCAGATCAAGGGCCGTATCGCCGAGTGGCAGCGCCGATCGCGGTCGCGCCACGAATTGGAGTTCCTCAGCGACGCCAGCTTGCGCGACATCGGAATTACCCGCTGCGACGCGCACAGCGAAATGCACAAGCCCTTCTGGATGGCGTGATCGCCACGGCCGAATAGCCCTCACCATACCAGGCACGCGGATGGGCCGCCCGGAAACGGGCGGCTCATTTTCTTTTGCAGCGCAGGATGCCCGTTTGCGGCCGGTTCGCCAATTTGAGTAGCATGCCGCCATAACAAGCGGGCGCAGCGGCGGCCGCCGGGAAAAGGAAAGCGCCCTATGCCCAAGATCAAAACCGCCGACGGCGTGCAGCTCTACTACGAAGAGGCCGGCACCGGAACGCCGGTTGTCTTCGTCCACGAATTTGCCGGGGACTACCGCACTTGGGAGCCGCAGATGCGGCATTTTACGCGGTCACATCGTTGCGTCACCTACAGCCAGCGCGGCTATCCACCATCCGACGTGCCGAACGATCCGGCGCGTTATGGGCAGGATATCGCGCGCGGCGACGTCATCGCGGTCATGGATGCACTCCGCATCGAGAACGCACACGTGGTCGGTCACTCCATGGGCGCCTATACGGCGCTCCATGTCGGCATCCGCCATCCGGAACGATGTATCTCGGTGACGGCTGCCGGCTGCGGCTGGGGTTCGCTGCCCGA
>Ga0181537_10004140_pt1 | contig 12120 bp, 13 predicted proteins | sample PEATcosm2014_Bin_39_FD_119765 | JGI IMG/M metagenome (GOLD analysis project Ga0181537, IMG submission 119765) | Peatland microbial communities from MTU Mesocosm Facility, Houghton, MI, USA - PEATcosm2014_Bin23_10_metaG | ecosystem: Environmental > Terrestrial > Soil > Wetlands > Peat | place...
ACAAGCGCTCAACGCGCGGCGGCGCAGCCCTCAGGCTTAAACACACCGCTCCCGCGATGCCGGCCAGATTGCGAGCTTGGCCGCCGGTCGGATCGGCCGGCGGGTGAATTCGCCGCCGCAATTCGGGCAACGGCCGTTCAGGATGGTCTCGGCGCAGCTTCGGCAAAAAGTGCACTCGAAGGAGCAAATCAGCGCATCCGCCGAATCCGGCGGCAAATCGCGATCGCAGCCCTCGCAACTCGGCTTGAGCAGAAGCATGATCGTCTCCGTAATTGGAGAGATTCTGCGCGGCCAAAACGTCCGCGTCAATCGACGCCGAACACCATCCGGTCGCCTTTGGCGGTATCCCCGACGATGGCTTAAAGGCACTTGCGGCCAAATTCTCAAAGTGGCGGCGCTCGGACGGGCTTCGAGTATCCGCTCCGTCATCCGCTGCGGTTGAAAGTGAAAGCTCCGTGCCGGAGTTAGGCGTGACGCGATCACGTTCCACGGCGCCTTTCGCTGTCAGCGATCATCATAATACGCCACACCCCATATAAATGATTTCCAGATTATGCGACGAACCGTTTGTTTTGCTCGTTGGAACACGGCCGGCTCGGCAGTCAGCCGTATTCTATTCCGAGCATGGATCAGGCGGTTTCGTAGCTCCGTGCCGCCCCAACCTTGTTTGCGGATGAAATTCTCGAGGCCGTGCGCATCCGTTCCAGTCGCGTCAGCAATAATCAGCTCAACGAGCTTTAGTTGGTCAGGGTCAGGGTCGGGGTAAGGGTCCCGGTCAAATGCCGGATTCGGTCCGGCGGTTGCCAGCTTGTAGACCAGGGCCACGCCTGCAACTGCAGCGATAGCAATAAGTACGCGCGCCATTTTACGCCTCGATCAACTCAACAATATACGAATCCGACATTTGTGGGAGTTGATTGGATGGCGAGACTCATACAGCTGTCGAGCAGCGGCGCCGCCGTTCCTCAATCAGTAAAGCGCTCCCGCGCGGCCGACGTCAGCGCGCAAAGATCAGACACGTCGTCGTGCCGTGAGCGAGCAATCGGCCCGCCCGATCAGTGATCCGTCCTTCCGCGGTGCCGACACGGCGGCCGCAATTCAATACAACGCCCTCCGCCCGAATCGGGCCGGTTTCCGGCCTTACGGGCCGGACCAGCGAAATCTTGAACTCAAGGGTCGTCGAGCCGACGCCTTTTTCCAGAGTTGAGTGAATGGCCAGGCCCATAGCGCTGTCGAGCAAAGTCGCCGCCAGACCGCCATGCACCGTGCCGGCCGGATTGAGGTGGGTGGCCCACGGTTCGGCCGTAACCACGACGCGGCCACTTGCAACTTCAACGACGTCATAGCCCAAGTTTTGGGCCATGGTGTTGAGCGGAAGCGTTCCGTCGACAAGCCCCTGGACAAACGCCAAGCCGGTCATCTTGGCTTGCTGGTCCGCGCTGACGGTCCCGTAGGTCTTGCAGACAGGGGTGGGCAACGGCTCCATGTCGCTCTCATCTGATGGCGTCAAAGCTTGAGTCGACTATGGCTTCGACGATCGCGGAAAACTGGCGCTTTTCGGACCCGTTCATTGCGGCGGACGACCAAGTCCGAAAACCGCTAGACGAGGGCCGGCAAGTGGACGAGTCTGCCGCCATGGATTTCGATCCTGACCACGAAACATGCTATCGCGCGCTCTGCCGCCGGGACGCCCGCTATGACGGCCGTTTCTTCACCGCGGTGAAGACAACCGGAATTTATTGCCGTCCGGTCTGCCCGGCGCGAACGCCGTTATCGAAGAACGTAATCTTCTTTCCGACGGCCGCGGCGGCGCAGGAAGCCGGATTCCGGCCTTGTTTGCGCTGTCGGCCGGAGACCGTGCCGCATTTGGGCGCTTGGCGCGGCACCTCGAATACGGTTTCGCGGGCACTTCGCCTGATCGAAAACGGCGCGTTGGACGACGGCGACGTCGATGCCTTGGCTGATCGGCTCGGTGTCGGCGAGCGGCATCTTCGGCGTCTGTTCCTCAAGCATCTGGGCGCTTCGCCGCTCGCCGTCGCGCAGACCCGGCGCATCCTGCACGCCAAGAAGCTTATTCACGACACCCAAATGCCGATGGCTGAGGTCGCGTTTGCGTCCGGGTTCGGCAGCATCCGCCGTTTCAACGAAACGTTTCACACGTTGTTCGGCCGACCGCCCAGCGAATTACGCCGCACTAAAATCGCCCGCAACCCTCAGGCTTGAATTGCTGCGCGCAAGGCTCGTGCGTTTTCGGCGACGCAACGCGCCAGATCACGAAAGTTGGTGCGCAGCGCTTCGAGCGCGAAGCCAAGCGCAAACAGCCGCTCGACCTCGCTGCTTGAAAGCGCAAGCGTGATGCCTGCGCTGCGAAGCGATTCCAGCTCCGATTCAAAGGCGTTAAGCGAGGCCTCCGCGGCTTGCAACGAGGGCGGCTGGTGGCGCTTGCGCAGCGCGGTTGCACAGTCGCGCAGAAATTCGCCGGCGTCGGCGCTCACCGGCTGCAGTCTTGGACCAAGGCGCGGCGCCACGGTTAGCGGAAATGGCGCAACAGCCGCTCGCCCGACAATGACCAGATCATGCCGCAGTCTCACCAGCGTTCGCGCCAGTGGGGCCGGATCCGGCCGGTGGGTGAAGACGACCAGACGCTCGCGCGCGGCCTCGGCTGCGATGTCCTGAAAGGAAGCCAACGCTTCGCCCAGCCCGGCCTGGATGTGCCTGATTTTGTCTGTGCCGAGCTGCTGGGTGAAACCCTCCAAAAGCTCGCTGAGCACCAATGCCATCCGATCGAGAATGCCGGCGGCCTCTAGGGCTCCGAGGGTGTAAGCGCGTTCGGGGAAGACCAGCACTGAAACGACGATCGCTACCCCGCCGCCGACGGCGACTTCCGCTAAACGTACGACGGCCGACTCGATGGGACCTTCGCCAAGCTGACCGGCAACGAGCAGGACAAGTACGGCGGAGAACGGCGCAACGCGCATGGTCGGACTGATTGCCGCGGCGAACGCCAATGGGCCTATCGTCAGCGCCAGCACACCGGCCTGGGCAACGGCCGTCGCGTGCGGAATAAGGACACCGATCACGGCGGCGTAGAGGCCGCCGACCAAGGTGCCAATCACATATTCGACGGTCGCGCGAACCGACCCGCCGATGCTCACCTGGGTGACGACCACGGCCGTGATCACCACCCACAATCCATGCAATGGAAACGATACACCGCGTGCAATCGCGAAAGCGAGTAACCCCGCCACCGTCACGCGCAAGCCGTATCGCAATTGCGGCCGGTAAGGGCCTATCAAACCGCGAAGCCGTTTCCAGAAGGCCAGGCTGTCCATGAACGGTGCGAGCTTTGCAGAAAAACCTACCCGAACAAATATTCCGATGAACGCGCCACTTCCAAGGCCAGCACGTGGCCCGAAGAGACGGCTTAACTGTAATTGGCGCTGTCGCCGTCGGTGACGTCGTAAGTCGCGCCACTCACCATAGCGGCATCGTCGGATGCTAGAAATACGACGGCCGGCGCAATCGCCTCGGGTTCGATCCAGGGGATGCCGAACGGCGATTTGGCGATCAGTCTGGCTTTGGCATCCGCTTCAAGAGCGGCCGTCGGTTTTTGGGATGCGAATTCGTCGGCGGCTTGCGCGTAACGGTCGTGATGTCGGGTCAAGGGCGTGTCGATGAGGCTGGGAACGATGGCGTTGACCGTGATGCCGTATTGACCGAGCTCCAGCGCTGCAGATTTCATCAGGCCGATGATGTCCCATTTGGAGGCGGAATACGCTGCGCCGTATTTGGTACCGTGCCGGCCTTGGGTCGACGATGTGACGATGATGCGCCCGCCGCCGTTCTTGACTAAATGCGGCGCCGCGGCGCGAATGGCATTGCATGTGCCGGTCAAGTTGACGTCGATAGTGTCGTGCCAGTCGGCATCTTCCCAGTCGAGTATCGCCTTGAAAGCCTGAATGCCGGCGTTGGCGAACAAGATGTCGAGCTTGCCAAAGGTCGCGACCGCCTGGTCCGCCGCGGCGCGCAAAGCCGTCAGATTGCGCTGATCGAGATGGGCGTCGCACCAGCGACCGCCGGCCGCTTTGACCAATCGGCCGGTCTCCGCCAGTTCGTCCGGTGTCGCTGGCACGACATCGAGCGTCGAACTCACCGGACCGGCAATGTCGATGCCCATAATGTCGGCGCCTTCACGGGCGAACGCGATGGCCGTAGCGCGGCCAATTCCTGGCGCCGCGCCGGTAATGATCGCGGCCTTGCCGCGCAACCGGCTCGAAGACCGGTCCGCTGTCGTCGATGCCATGAAGCACCCCGAATTCGAAAATCGGATCACGATGTGGCGCGGGACCAGTATTATCGCGCCCGGCGCAGAAGTCACCGGGCGTCGAAATGCTTCGTTTGCTTTAATCCCGCTCGACCGGTAGGTCAGGCCGCGAACCCCATTCGGCCCATGAGCCGTCGTAGAGACCTTTGGCTTCCTTGCCGATGGCGTCTAGCGCAAGGGTGAGGATTGCCGCGGTGACGCCGGAGCCGCACGAGGTGATGATCGGTTTGTCGAGATCGACGCCGGCATCCTCGAACGCCGCTTCGATGCGTGCGCGCGAGGCAAGGTGTCCGTTTTCGATCAGCTTGGCGTAGGGCATGTTGAACGATCGCGGCATGTGGCCCGAACGCAAACCCGGCCGCGGCTCCGGCGCCTTGCCGGCAAAGCGTTCGGCCGGCCGCGCATCGACGATTTGCGCACTGTCGTCGGCAAGCGCCATGCGCACATCGGCGAGCATGGCGACGGCACGCACATTCATTTCGGCGTTGAATGTTTTCGGCGGCCGTGTGGTCTCGCCTTGCTCGAGCGGCCGATTTTCCGATTTCCATTGCGGCAAGCCGCCGTCGAGGATGTAGACCCTGCGCGCGCCGAAAATCCGGAACGTCCACCACACTCGCGGCGCCGAATAGAGGCCGACGCTGTCGTAGACGACAATGGTGTCGGCTTCCGCGATGCCGAGCCGGCCGGCTTCCTCGCCGAAATGCTTGGGTCCCGGCAGCATGTGGGGCAGCTCGGTCGAATGATCGCTGATCGCTTCGAGGTCGAAAAACACAGCGCCGGGAATGTGGCCGGAACGAAACTCGGCGTGTGCATCGCGTTGCTGCGTCGGCAAAAAGTAAGAGCCATCGACCACGCTGAGATTGCGGTCACGCAAATGCTCGGCAAGCCATTGCGTCGACACCAGCCAGCGGCTGGTCGGGGAGGGGGCGGGCGCTTCCTCTGGTCTGAGCATCGGACTCTCAAGTCGGCCGCGGCCGGCGCACTGAGCGCCGCTCACAGGTAAGGGATTTTGATCTGCGACTTGCGCTCAAGCCACGGCGGTACCGGTAGCTTCTTCTCTCGCAAAAACTGCGGATTGAACAGCTTCGATAGGTAGCGGGTTCCATAGTCGGCAAGAATAGTGACAATGGTGTGCCCGGGTCCGAGCTCCTTGGCCAGGCGAACGGCGCCGGCGACATTGATGCCGGAAGAACCGCCAAGGCAGAGACCTTCGTGCTCCAAAAGGTCGAAGATAATCGGCACCGCCTCCTCGTCGGGTATCTGATAAGCGACGTCGATCGGTGCGCCTTCCAGATTTTTGGTGATGCGGCCTTGGCCGATGCCTTCGGTTATCGAGGAGCCGTCCGATTTCAGCGTGCCGCTCGTGTAGTAACTATAAAGCGCCGCCCCCATCGGGTCGGCGAGCGCGATGCGGACGTTGTTGTTGAAGGTTTTGAGCGCGATTGCGATGCCGGCGAGCGTGCCGCCGGTGCCGACCGAGCAGACGAAGCCGTCGATTTTGCCGTCGGTCTGCCGCCAAATTTCCGGCCCGGTGGTTTTGATGTGACCTTCGCGGTTGGCGACGTTGTCGAACTGGTTGGCCCAGATCGCGCCGTTCTTTTCCGTTTTCGCCAGTTGTTCGGCAAGTCGGCCGGAGACCTTCACATAGTTGTTGGGGTTGGAATACGGCACCGCCGGCACTTCGACGAGTTCGGCGCCGCAGAGCCGAAGCATATCCTTCTTTTCCTGGCTCTGGGTCTGCGGAATGACGATCACCGAATGAAAGCCCATGGCGTTGCCGACCAGGGCGAGCCCGATGCCGGTGTTGCCTGCGGTACCTTCGACGATGATGCCGCCCGGCTTGAGCTGCCCCTTGTTCACGGCGTCTTCGATGATGAACAGCGCGGCGCGATCCTTCACCGATTGGCCAGGATTCATGAATTCGGCCTTGCCAAGGATATTGCAGCCGGTCGCGGCGGACGCCCGTTTAAGCTTAATGAGCGGCGTGTTGCCGATCGCTTTGATGATCCCGTCACAGACCTGCATCGCCCGGCGTCCTGGAAAAGACCAGCGTAAGGGGCAGCGAGCCTAGATGACTAAGCCCTTGGGAACAAGGGTAGATCAAATCCGGTGCGACGGCGAAAGATTGCCGAAACCATATCGACGCATGTCCCGAACGCGAGTTCCATCTGTTCACCCATTTTTTCCGGCGTAGGCATTATGTCGGATGCGATGGGTCTTCCAACGTTAAGGCGGCTTCGCGCCGTTCGTGGAATGTGGTTGTGGGAATCTATCTAATGAACCTCGACGTTAACACGCTTTTTCTCGTCACCATTTACGTCGAGGCAATTCTCGGATTGCTTCTGCTTTTTGCCTGGGCTCAGAACACCGCGATCACGGCCGTCGCCTGGTGGGGCTTCGCGCATCTGTTGCGCGCCGGCTCGGTGACGCTGTTCGGCCTTTACGGCTCGGTGTCCGACCTGATCTCGATCGATCTCGCCAATGTCGTGCTGTTCACGTCGTTCGCCGTGACCTGGACCGGTGCGCGCGTTTTCGACAATCGCAAGCCACAACCGATCCTGTTGTTCGCCGGCGCGGCCGTTTGGCTTGTGGCCTCGCGCATTCCCGGTTTTACCGACGCTTTCGAGGTGCGCGTGCTGCTCGCGTCGGGCATTATCACCGCTTATACCTGGGGCACGGCGTTCGAATTCTGGCGCGGCCGCAGCGAGCCCCTAGTCTCGCGCTGGCCGGCGATCTTTATGCTGTTCGCGCACGGTTCGCTTTATCTCTTGCGCACACCGCTCGGCGCCATGCTGCCATGGATTCCGAAGGGCAATCAGATCTTCGAGAGCGTGTGGCTCACGGTGCTCAGCTTCGAAGGGCTGCTGTTCACCATCTCGATCGCGTTTATCCTCCTGGCGATGGCCAAAGAGCGCACCGAGTACCGCCACAAGACCGCAGCCTTGGTCGATCCCTTGACCGGCGTGTCCAACCGCCGCGCTTTCCTGCAGGACGGCGAAGCGCAGCTTAAACGTCAGGCGACCGATCCGCGTCCGACCGCCGTGATGCTGCTCGACCTCGATAATTTCAAATCGATCAACGATCGCTTCGGCCATGCCCTCGGCGATCGCGTGCTGGAGATTTTCGCCGATGTCTCCAGCGGCTGTCTGCGCCGCATCGACTTGTTCGGCCGCCTCGGCGGCGAGGAATTCGCCGCGCTCCTGCGCGACACCTCGCGTGAGCGAGCGCTCGCGGTCGCCGAGCAGATTCGAACCTCTTTCGCCGAAGCCACGCGCGACGTCGACGGCCGGCCGGTCGGCGCCACCGTCAGTATCGGCGTCGTGATCAGCTATGACTCGGTGCTCGACCTTTCGGCGTTGCTGGCGCAAGCGGATCACGCGCTCTATCGCGCCAAGGACTCCGGCCGTAATCGCATCGAGATCGCCTCGATCGAATTGATCCTCGACCGCGCGCGGCGCGGCGCCGCCGATCTGCTCAGCGTGGTCGGTGCCAAATCCGCACCCCCCGGTTCCGGCGCGAAGTCGGCGGCCTAGCCCGCGACGCCGTCTCCCGGCGCAACCCTTGCCCGTCCTAGTGGTCCGATTCTAACATTCGCATCCCGGTTCGGCAGGCTCTTTTTACGAATGTTAGAATCAAATTACGAATGTTAGAATCAAAAGGACCACTAGCAAGTGTCAGTCCTAGTGGAGCTTTTGGATTTGACATTCGCTTCACGAGTTTTCGGTCAAATGGGTAGCGAATGTCAAATCCGCTCCACCAGAGCCATGGCTCCCGGGCCATGCATTTGCTAGGTTAGACCATAAGCCTTGCATCGGGAGGACGGACATGCTCGACGTCACGCGAAAAAACACCGCGCCATTCGACACCGCGCAGCTCGACCGGTTGATGGAAGAGGCCGGCATCGACGCCCTGATCGCGACGTCCAAGCACAACGTCCAATATCTCCTTGGCGGTCATCGCTCGTTCTTCTTCGACAATATGGATGCCATGGGCATCAGCCGTTACCTGCCGGCCTTCGTCTATCTAAAGGGAGCGCCGGAGAAGGCGGGCTATTTCGGCCACGGCATGGAAACCTACGACGCGCAGGTGAAACCGTTCTGGGTCTCGCAGGTGAACACCAAAAGCGGCGGCTCGGTCGACGTCATCCAAAAGGCCGCCGATTACGTGCGCGCGGTGTTGGCCAAGCCCGGACGCATCGGCGTCGAGCTTGCGTTCCTGCCGGCTGATTCAGCGGCGGCGCTGCGCAAGGCGCTGCCCGATGCGGAGTTGAAGGACGCGCTGTTCGTTCTCGAGCGCTTGCGTGCGCGCAAGACGCCCGAGGAATTGGAGAAGCTCCGCATGGCCTCGGACCTCGTCATCGATTCAATGCTGGCGGTGATTGGCAGCCATGGCGCCGGCGCGACCAAGCGGGACCTTGCCGAGGCGCTGCGCCGCGAGGAGACGGCCCGCGGACTGACCTTCGACTATTGCCTGATCGCCGCGGGCTCTAGTCTGAACCGCGCGCCATCCGATCAGCGCTGGGAGCAGGGCGATCCGCTGTCGGTCGATTCCGGCGGCAACTATCACGGCTATATTGGCGATTTGGCGCGCATGGCGATCATCGGCGAACCCGACGCCGAACTTGTCGACCTGCTCGCCGAAATCGAAGCCGCCCAGCAAGCCGCCTTCAGGCCGATCCGCGCCGGCGTCAATGGCGCCGAAATTTATGCCGCTGCCGAACCGGTGGTCAGAAAGTCGAAGCTTCATAACCACTACGAATTTCTCGCCCACGGCATGGGGCTGGTGAGCCATGAAGCGCCGCGGCTCACGTCTAGCGGTCCGGTGCCCTACGACGCCTATGATGCGCAAAGACCGCTTGAAGCAGGCATGGTGATTTCGGTCGAGACCACGCTCCAGCATCCGCGCCGCGGCTTCATCAAGCTAGAGGACACGGTCGCGGTGACGCCAACCGGGCACGAAATCTACGGCAACCGCGCGCGCGGCTGGAACCGGGCCGGCGGTTGATCGTCGCCGCGTCCTTAGCCGACGCTGCGGTCGATGCTTAACCCGCGTGCACGTTCCAGCGCGGCAATGTCGCGGCGAAGCTTGTGCAGATAGCCGAAATAAGCGATGCCGCCCATGACCCAGCACAGCAAAACGCCGACAAAGATCGTCGCGTCGGCTTCGGGCCACCACCTGTGGATCAGCAGGCACGACATGGCCCACACGGCAAGGATCAAAACCGCGCGCGGCAAAAGGTAAGCCATATGAGAATCTCGCATCGAAAAACGCGACGCGAGGTTGTCTTGTTATAGTTAGTATTCGGTAAATTTCCGCTGATTTAGCATCACGGCGGCGGCAGCGGCAGTAACTTGTGGCGTGAAGGGGCTTGGTAATGCGCGTTGTCGCACTGGAAGAACATTTCACCGTTCCGGCACTGGTGCGCCGCATCGATTCGGCCGCGATCGCGCGCCACGGCTTTCCGTCCGGCTTCGGCGATCCGCTGGCGAAGCAATCAACCGACATCGGCGAGGGGCGCATCGCCGACATGGACGCAAGCGGCATCACCGTGCAGGTGCTGTCGGCGACGGGGCCGGGGGCGTATTTGCTTGACGGCGCGGAAGGCGTTGCCTTCGCGCGTGACATCAACGACGTGCTCGGTAAGGCGGTTGCCGCCCATCCGGGGCGCCTGGCCGGCTTTGCCCATCTGCCGATGCGTAGTCCGCAAGCCGCCGCCGACGAGCTCGAACGTACGGTGCGCGAGTTCGGTTTCTGCGGCGCCCTGATCAACGGGCTCACGGACGGCCAGTTTCTCGACGATTGCCGTTATGAGCCGATCCTGGCGCGCGCCGAAACGCTCAACGTGCCGATCTACTTGCATCCGAATTTGCCGCCGCAGTCGGTGCGCGAGGCCTATTACGGCGGCTTGCCGGGACTGAGCGGCTTTCGGCTCGCCACCGCCGCCTGGGGCTGGCATTCGGAGACCGCCATCCACGTGCTGCGGCTCGTCGTCGCCGGCACGCTCGATCGGCACCCGAAACTCAAATTGATCATCGGCCATATGGGCGAAGGCCTGGCGGCGATGCTGGTGCGCAGCGACAAAGCTTTGTCGGACGAAGTCAAACATTTGAGCCGTTCGGTCGCACAGACGATCCGCGATCAGGTTTGGGTGACGACCAGCGGATTATTTACGCAGCCGCCGCTCGATGCGCTGCTGGCCGTGTTCGGCAGCGACCGCGTGATGTTCTCCATCGACTATCCCTACAGCAGCAATCGCACCGGCCGCGACTATCTCGATAAAGTTGAGATGCCCGCCGCGGATTTCGAGAAATTCGCCCACGGCAATGCCGATCGTCTGCTCAAGCTGAAGGTGCCGGCGAAGAAATAGGGGGCGGGCGAACGCCGGCGCTTAGCCGCTAACGGCCGATGGCGCCGTTGGCCACTGACTGTTATGTTTTATAACAAAGAACGCCAGCAGACACCGCGCGCATGAGGCAACTGAAAATTTTGTCGTCGGAACCGGCGGGCGCGGAAGTGGCCGGGCCGATCGATCTGTCGGCGCTGCAGCACATGGTCGGCTTCCACGTGCACATGTTCGATCTCCTACAGTATCAGAAATTTTACGACCGCTTCGCCGGTGGTATGTTCACACCGGCGATTTTTTCGACGCTGACCGTTATGCGGCAAAATCCCGGCGTCCGGCACGGCACGCTCGCGGATGCGCTGCGCATCCGGCGACCGAACATGACCGCGATGCTCAACGCGCTGCAGCGTGCCGGGTATGTCAGCCGCCGGCCGTCGCCCGCCGACAAGCGAACGGTCGCGCTCCATCTCACCGAGCGCGGCGAACGCGCCTTGGCGGCGATGTCGCAGGCGATGTTCGCGCTCGACCGCGAGATGACCGTGGGCCTAAGCGCGCCGGAGCGTAAAACCCTGCTGGCGTTGCTGCGGAAGGCAGTCGAAGGCGGGAACTGACGAAGGCGGCGGGCTTGGCCCACATCGGAGATCGTTATATTATATATCTATATCGGCCGCCGACACGGGTGTCTGTCGACCGCTGCCTTAAGTCATAAACACTCGGGAGGAAACACCATGCGCTCTGTCGTCTGCAGTCTTTTCGCCTCGCTACTGCTCACGTCCACCGCCCATGCCGACATGTCCGGCGGCAAGGTCAAGATCGGCGTGTTGACCGACCTGTCGGGACCCTACGAGCAGAATTCCGGCACCGGCTCGGTCGAGGCAGCCAAGATGGCGGCCGAAGAGTTCGGCAACAAGATCAACGGCGTCCCGGTCGAGGTCATTTCCGCCGATCATCAGAACAAGCCCGACATCGGCGCCGGCATCGCGCGGCGCTGGTTCGACATTGATGGCGTCGACGCCGTCACCGACCTCGTCAACTCCGGCGTCGCGTTTGCGACACTCGAGGTCGCCAAGGCTGCCAACAAGACCGTGCTGTTGACCAGCGCTGGCTCCGCCGATTTCACCGGCAAGGCCTGCGCGCCCAACAATTCCGTGCACTGGGTCTACGACACCTATGAGATGGGTTCCGCCATCGGTCAGGCCTTGCCGCAGCTCGGCAAGACCTGGTTCTTCATCACCGCCGATTATGTGTTCGGCCGCGCGGTGCAGGACGGCGCTACCGCTTTCATCGAAAAGAACGGCGGCAAGGTCATCGGCAGTGTGCGTAGCCCGCTCGGCACCACGGACTTCTCGTCCTTCATGCTGCAGGCGCAGGCGAGCGGCGCACAGATCCTCGGCCTGGCCAACGCCGGCGGCGACACGATCAATTCGATCAAGGCGGCCAACGAGTTCGGCGT
>Ga0181537_10004141_pt1 | contig 12120 bp, 8 predicted proteins | sample PEATcosm2014_Bin_39_FD_119765 | JGI IMG/M metagenome (GOLD analysis project Ga0181537, IMG submission 119765) | Peatland microbial communities from MTU Mesocosm Facility, Houghton, MI, USA - PEATcosm2014_Bin23_10_metaG | ecosystem: Environmental > Terrestrial > Soil > Wetlands > Peat | place...
GATGGCGGACTCGGCGAGGCGCTCGTCCATGTTGAGCGTCGCGGGGTCGATGTCCACGAACACGGGCCGGGCACCGCAATAGAGAATGGCGTTCGCGGAGGCGATGAAGCTGTGGGGGCTCACGATCACCTCGTCGCCCTGACCCACGCCGGCCTCGATGAGCGCGAGGTGCAGCGCCGCCGTGCAGTTGCAGACGGCGACGGCATGGGCAGCCCCCACCCGGGCCGCAAAGGCGGCCTCGAACTCAGCGACGCGGGGGCCCTGGGTGATCCAGCCGCTGCGGATCGTCTCGGCGACGAGAGCGATCTCCTCGTCGCCCATCTCGGGCTTCGCAAGAGGGATCATGCGACCTCCCAGTTTCGGGTTTGGATCCGAGACAGGCAGTCCGGCGACGCCGCATAGAGAGCCCTGTAATACGCGACCGTCTCCGCCAGGCCCTGCGCGGGCCGGGTGCGGGGCCGAAAGGACGTCGCGGCGCGCAGCTTCGCCGGATCGACCCACAGCCGGGGCACGTCGCCGGGGCGCTCGTCGGCCAGGACCGGCTTAATGTCCGGGCGGCCCACGGCCTCGAGCACCGTCCGGGCGAGCTCGTCGATGCGAACCTCCTCGCCGTATCCCAGGTTCACCAGGTCGCCGACGAGGGCGTCGCACTCGGCGATCGAGACCAGGGCCTCGGCGCAGTCCCTGACGAAAAGGAAGTCGCGGGTGTGGGAGCCGTCGCCGAAGATGACCGGCGCCTCGCCCGCCAGGGCCCGCAGGATGAAGCGGGGGATGACCTCGCCGGAGTCGCCCTCAAAATGCGCGCGGGGGCCGTAGTTGTTGAAGGGGCGGACGCGCACGACGGGGACGTCGAAGCACCGGTGGTACGCTGCGGCATAATGCTCGCCGGCCAGCTTCGAGGCGCCGTACACCGTGGTTGGCCACGTGGCGGCCTGCTCGGTGAGCGGGAAGGTGATAGCGGTGCCGTAGACCTCGCTCGAGGACACGTAGAGGAAACGCCCGACCTTCTCCCTGCGGGCGGCCTCGAGGAGGTTCAGGGAGCCGAGCGCGTTCACCTGGTGGTTGCCGACCGGATCGTGGAGCGAATGACGGACGCCCAGGCACGCGAGGTGGAACACGGCCGCGGCGCCCTCCATGGCCTTAGCGCATGTGGCCGGTTCCACGATGTCTCCCCGGACTATCGTCAGCCCGCCGGAGCGCCCGGCCGCGGCGAGGTTTTCCATCGTCCCGTTCCGGAAGTTGTCGAGGACGGTGACCCGGCACCCCGCCGCAAGCAGGTGGTCGACCAGGTGCGAGCCGATAAAGCCGGCGCCGCCGGTGACCAGAACGCTCGAGCCGTCGTGTGCGATCTTCAAGGGCGCGGCTCCTACCAGGACGGAAATTCCCTGATCATCGCGGCGACATAGTCGACCTGATCCGTCGACATCTCCGGATATATGGGAAGGCTGATGCACTCGCGGCCCGCCTGCTCCGAGACCGGGAAGTCGCCCGCCTTGTGACCGAGGCTGGAGAAGCACTTCTGCAGGTGCAGCGGCAGGGGATAGTGGAGGGCGGTTCCGATGCCCTTTGCCTGGAGGTGCTCGCGCAGCTTGTCCCTCTTCGGGTGGCGCACGACGTACACATGGTAGACGCTCTCAGCCCACGGAGCCTCGCGCGGGAGCACGAGCGGCGTGGACGAGAGAAGCTCGTGGTAGCGGTGGGCCGTCTTGCGGCGGATCCGGGTCCACTCGGGGAGCCGCGGCAGCTTCACGTTGAGCACGGCGCCCTGTATCCCCTCCATGCGGTAGTTGTACCCGACCTCGTCATGGTAGTAGCGGACCGAGGCCCCGTGCTCGCGAAGCGAGATGGCGCGCTTGGCAAAATCCTCCCGCGAGGTGACGAGCGCACCGGCCTCGCCGCAGGCGCCCAGGTTCTTGCCGGGATAGAAGCTGAAGGCCGCCATCTCCCCGAATGTCCCCACCGTCTTACCCTTGTAGCGGGCCCCAATGGCCTGCGCCGCGTCCTCGACGAGCGGCAGCTTGTGCCGGCGGCAGACCTCGAGCACCGGATCCAGGTCGAACGGGTGTCCGTAGAGGTGGACCGGCATCACGGCCTTGGTCCTCGGCGTGATCGCGCGCTCAAGGAGGCCTGGGTCCAGGTTCATCGTCGCCGGATCGATGTCGACGAAAACGGGCTTCGCCCCGACATAGGCGATGGCCCAGCTCGTGGCGATGAAGGTGAACGGGGTCGTGACGACCTCGTCACCGGGACCGATGTCCAGGTTGCGCATCGCGACATGCAGGGCGGAGGTGCCGCTGTTGAAGCCGACGCAGTGCGGGCTCCCTACGTAGCCGGCAAGGGAGCGCTCGAACTGCGCCACCTCGGGGCCGAGGCAGAACGCGCACGAATCCAGCGTGCGCGCGATCGCCGCGTCCAGCTCGGGGCGGAGCGACTTGATTTGGGCCGGCAGGTCGAAATACGGAACGTTCATGTCTTCTTCTTTGAGAGGGGCCGGGCCGGGTTTCCGGCCACGGTCGCGCCGTCGGGAACGTCCTTGGTGACGACGCTGCCGGCTCCGACCATCGCGCGTTCGCCGATGGTGATTCCGCCGAGGATGGTGGCGGAGGTGCCGATGGACGCGCCCCGCTTCACGCGGGTCGGCTGCACCCTCCAGTTGGCCTCGGTCTGAGGGGAACCATCTGCGTTCGTCGCCCTGGGAAGCTTGTCGTTGATAAACGAGACGTTGTGGCCGACAAAGACCTCGTCGGCGATGTCCACGCCCTCGCAGATGAAGGTGTGGCTGGAGATCTTGCAGTTGCGCCCGATGCGGGCGTTTTTCTGGATCTCGACAAAGCTGCCGATCTTCGTGTTGTCCCCGATCTCGCACCCGTAGGCGTTCACGAAGTTGAAGATGCGCACGTTCGCGCCGACGCGGACGTTCACGATCGACCTGTGGGCGCTGTCCTCGTTGATCAGTTCCATTTGAGCGTGATTTCGGAGCCTCCGCTCGTAACAGAGGCCTGAGCCGCCTCAAGGATTTTAACGGTGTCGGCGCCGAACCGGCCGTCGGACAAAGGGGCCTTCCCTTCACGGATGGCAGTGACGAAGTCGGCGACGAGGTTGGCGATGGCCTCCTTCGGCGCTATCTTGGGCGAGTAGACGTCGCCGGCCCGGTATTCGTAGAGAAGCCGGTTGCGCTCCTCGTCGGTCCGGGCGACGACCCCGGAGTCGTAGATCTTGACGGGCTCGTTGGCGTTCAGGTCGTCGTAGACGACCATCTTCTTGTCGCCGCCGATCAGCATGTGGCGAATCTTCACGGGCGACACCCAGGAGCAGTTGATATGGACGAAGAGGCCGGAGGGATACCGAAGCGCCAGGACCCCGATGCTGGCGAGGCGCCCCGGCGGATGTGCGGCGCCTATCGCCTGGACCGTGGCGGGCCGCTCGTCGGCAAAGAGGTTGACGATCGAGATATCGTGCACGGCCAGGTCCCAGAGGACGTTCACGTCATGCTGGAAAAGGCCCAGGTTGATCCGGGTTGAGTCGATGTAGTTGAGCTTGCCGAGCTCGCCGGAGCTGATCAGGGAGCGGATCCTCTGGATCGCCGGGTGGTAGACGAAGGTGTGGTCGACCATGAGCACCCGGTGACCCGCCTTGGCAGCCTGGACGAGGCGCTGCGCGTCGGCGTACGAGGTCGCGAGAGGCTTTTCGACGAGTACGTGCTTGCCGGCCGCGAGCGCCGCCTGGGCCAGGGGAAAATGGGTTGCCACAGGTGTCGCCAGTGCGACAGCCGAGATGCCCGGATCCTCCATCACCCGTGCGAAGCTTTCGGCGGCGACCGCGCCCGGGTTTTCGCGGACTCCGCGCGCGACGCGCGCCGGATCCTCGTCGCAAATGGCTACGCTGCTGAAGCTTCCGTTCTGTAGGAAGTTACGCGCAAGCTTCGGGCCCCAATAACCGTAACCGACGATGGCGATGCCTTTGAGGGGGGTGGGCGAATCCGTTCGTTTGCTCATAGAAGCGCCGGATGAACGTATCCGCGGGCCCCGGTGTGTCGACCCTTTCTGGCGGCGGCACGGTTGTTCTTTTCCCCTTCGATTCCGCTCGCCTCGGGGTGCCGCGAAGCCCGGGCACCGAACTCTGTCCTTCCCCACCGCCCGACGGCCATAGTAAGGTTGAGCCTCATTCTTTGTTGATGAGACGAACGAGACCCCTGTCAACGGCTGCACTGGCACTGACAATCGCCGTGCTCGTATGGCTCGCGATGTCCAACGACGACTGGAGAACCGCGTTCGGGTTCAGGGGGAGGCAGGTCGACATGTACAACACCCTGGTCCACGGCTTCCGGAAGGGCCACCTCTACATGGACCAGGAACCGGATCCGGCCCTTTGGAGCACGGATCCTGTCATCAGGAGGCGCGCTTCCTACGTCCAGGACGCGAGCCTCTACAACCACAGGTATTATGTCTACTACGGCGTGGTCCCCGCCGTCCTCATCCTCCTTCCGTATTCGGTGCTGACGGGCGGAGACCTTTCCCAGAACGCCGCAACGCTGATTTGTGCCCTCGTCGGCTTTCTATGCCTCTACCGGACCTACAGGAGGGCGCAGACGCGGTATTTCGAGAATGTGGGCCCGTGGGTGGATGCCGTGTGCGTGCTCCTGCTCGGGTTTGCGACGCTGGCGCCGGTGCTCGTCAAGTGCTCCGGCGTGTACGAGCTGGCGGTCGCCTCGGGCTTTGCCTGCAGCGCGGCCGGCATCTACTTCCTTTATCGCTCGCTTGAGTCTCCCAAGGCACGCCTGGCGCGGCTTGCCGCGGCCTCGTTAATGCTGGGCCTGGCGGTGGGATGCCGTCCGGACTATGTCCTTACCTTGCCGGTGCTCGCCGCCGCGGCCTTTCTCATCCGGAGGGTAGACCCCTCGAAGGAACCCGAGCGACCGTCATTTCAATCGTGCGCCGCTGCGGCCGTCTTACCGGCCCTCGTCGTGGGACTTCTGCTTGCGGTCTACAACTACGAGCGATTCGGAAACCCGATGGAGTTCGGCTTCAACTATGGCATGAATGCGTTCACGGGCTCGGGGCGGCCCGTGACGAGCTTGTCCTTCATGGGGCCGAACCTGCGCTGGTACTACCTGACGCCGCCGGTGGTTATCCCTTATTTTCCCTACTTCGTATCGATCAACGCCTCGGTCTTGCCCAAGGGATACTTCAGTCCCGAATCGATCCATGGACAGTGGGTCGTTGCGTTCCTTGCCCTGATCGTGGGCGTGGGGGTCGCCAACGCGACGCTCCGGGGCCGGCCTGCTCGGGGGCTGGGTCTGTTTTCGGCGCTCCCGGCCTGGATGGCTGCGAGCACCTTCGTGTTCATGATCTCGCTCGCGGTCCGGGCCGACCGCTACATGACCGATTTTCAGGCGCCGCTCGTCCTCCTGATCGTGCTGTACGGCGGTTGGGCCGCCGGCGGGCTATCGGGCATCTCATCGCGCGTATGGCGGGCCGCGTTTTGCGCGGTCGCGGGGCTGGCCATTGTCTTCAACCTCCTCATCAGCCTCGAGATCTTCCACAATTTCGAATACCTCCACCCGGAATCCTACAGGAGGTTGGCATCGCTGGGCGACATCCCGGCACACGAGCTCTCCAAGCGCGGGTTCCTGGAGTACGGGCCGTTACGGTTCACGGTGGTGTTCCCGGAGGTTTCGAAACAGACATTGGGGCCTCTCCTCGCCATGGGCGTGCCCAACAGGATGGACATCCTTTACGTCTCCCAGCAGCCCTCGGGGACGATGGAACTGTCCCTCTCGCACGAGGGCTACGTCTCTCTGCGCTCCCCGCTGCTTCAGGTGGCGCCGGGACGTCCTCACACCTTCGAGGTCGACATGGGCTCTCTCTATCCGCCGCGATTCAGTCCTTATTTTGACGACATGGACGCCGCGGACGTCGAGTGGCTGAAGACAACGGGGAGGATCCTTCTCGATGGGAAGGAGGTCGTGGCCGGCAGGCTGGCATTCTATGACGCACCGCCGGGGCGGATTTATTTCGGACAAAACCCCGAGGAGGATGGAAGCCGCCTTGCCGCCAAAGTGAGCGACGTGCATCGGCTGCCCCCGCGGGACCTCCACGCCCCGGGCGCCCTTTCCGAGCCGGGAATATGGAGGGCCGATATCGTGGTGCCATGGCTGGCGCCTGATGCATGGCACCCGCTGCTGGGTTCGGGGGTCACGGGGCGGGGCAACCTGCTGGTTGTAAGCATACCCAATCCCGGCAAGGTGCGCTTTGGATTCGACCAGTGGGGTTCCGGAATGACGCAGTCCCCGGTCGTCGATTTCGTCCCCGGGGTTCATCGCCTGGAGATTTTCGTGGGCCCCCAGGTGGCCCGTCAGCGGTTTCCGGCCGCCTGGCAGATCGATGCGGGCGCCCTGAAGGCCTCCTCGTCGCTCATGCGGTTGTGGTGGGACGGGGTCCCTGTGTGGACGGCGCCGATTGTCGTCAACAAGGACAGCTACGGGCTCGTCTCCCTGGGCAGCAACCCGCAGGGCTTCTCGACGGCCGACATGGTCTTCCCGTCGGCCATCGAGTTCAAACCCTACTCGCTGGCGGAGATGAAGGACTTCATCGCGCGCAACCTGCGCGAGGCGAAGTGAGCCGCTGCCCTCAGAATTTCATGCCCCGGTCCTCGGGAAGTATCCGGCGCAGGGTGTAGACGTCGCTCTTCGCGAGTTTGGTGGCATGCTCGGCCAAAGTCGGCCATGCGTCCCAGGGCGCGCTCAGCAGCTTGCCCGAAATCCCGTCGCTCTTCGCCGAGAGCAGCCACTCAACGAGGTCGAGGGCGCGCTCCAGCGACGCCCCTCCGCCCGCCTTCTGCCTCAGTGCCGAATCGAACTCCGCCTGGCCGGCGACGTCCGGGCCGAGTGAAATGATCTCGTCGGTTAGGCGCGTCGCGATCGCACCCGGGGCGACGGCGTTGATGTCCAGCGGCGCCTGGATCTCCTCCTCGGCGATGATCTCGACGAGCCGCACGATCCCGGTCTTTGCGATGCCGTAGGCCGAGAAATTAGGACGGGACTTGGTCGCCCCGCCCCCTGCGAAGCAGACGATCTTCGCCCTCCGGGGGGCGCGCACGAGAAGGCCGTGGCAGGCCCGGATCGCGTTGAACGTGCCGTCCAGGTTCGCGCGGATGGTGGAACTCCACCTCGCCGGATCGGCGCGCACTGCGGGTCCGACCTCGCCATGGGAGCCCGCGCAGCAGACCAGCCCGTCGACATGCTTCCATTTGGAGGCGATCTTCTCGAAGGCCCTTGAGACCTCGGCCCAGTTGGCCATGTCGCAGCGCGAGGAATGGAACGTCCCGTTCTGCCCGGAGAGAAGGCCCGCCTGGTCCGAGCGGGCCAGGCCCCACACGTTGTGGTCCTCCCCCATGAGGCGAAGAGCAAGCGCGCGCCCGATGCCGGAGCTGGAACCCGTCACTACGATGTTCATTTAAGGCTGCGCGGGGGCACGGCGTAATCGGTCAGAAACACGGGTGGCGCACCTGCCTTTTCAGGCGTATGGTCCATGATCCAATAGGCATCGAGCCTTGGGAACTTGCGGGTCGCCTCATCCTCGAAGAGGATCTCAAATGTGATGGTGGTAAGGGCCCGGGTCTGGTCCCTGCGAACCGACGCGATATGGAAATGGTCGCCGACGTGGAGCAGCTCGAGGATGCGCACCTTGGGTAGGTCGGCTCCTATGTTCGATGCGGAAACCTCCGCAGGGAGGTCCGGCACTGTCTCCCTGGACCCTATCAGGGGCCAGCTTGAGTTCTGGTCCTTGAACTTGAACGCATAACAGTCGCGCTCGAGCACGAACTCCTGGCCGGGGAGGGCATTGTAAAGCGGCAACCCGTTGACATACGAGGTCTTGGATGACTGCACCTGCAGGTACGCGATGTAAATCGAGAATACCGCGATGATGGTGAGCAGGGCCCATTTCATGCGCCGAGGTTACGAAGAACCCTTCCCGCTTGGCGAAGGTTTTCGGCGGCGGGACGCGATGTGCGTTTCGTATTGTCGATGGCCGGCAATGCTGGAGCCTCCTTGCGGTGAGCAACGCCATACCCGAGAAGCCGCAAACCCCGCGCAGCCTTCTTGTGGTGGGCGCGGGTCCGGCCGGCCTCACAGCGGGCTGCGAGGCTATCGATGCGGGATGGACCGTGACGGTGCTGGAAAAGGATTCCGTTTACGTCGGCGGCATATCGCGCACGGTCCGCCACGGGGGCTACCGCTTTGACATCGGGGGGCACAGATTCTTCAGCAAAAGCGTAGAGGTCACTCGCTGGTGGAAGGCGAGGCTGCCCGACGATTTCATAGAGGTGCGGCGGATGTCGCGGATCTACTACCGGGGACGGTTCTTCGACTACCCGCTTAAGCCTTGGAACGCGCTCAGCAACCTCGGTCTGGGGACCAGCGTCGGGTGTGTCCTGAGCTACGGCTGGGCGCGGGTTTTCCCGCTCCGACCCGAGCGCTCCTTCGAGGACTGGGTGACAAACCGCTTCGGGAGGCGGCTGTTCCGGATTTTCTTCAAGACCTACACCGAGAAGATCTGGGGTATACCGACGAGCGAGCTGAGCGCGGACTGGGCGGCGCAGCGGATCAAGGGTCTGTCGCTCTCGAAGGCCATCTGGAACGCGCTCAGGGGGGCACCGAAGGAGGGAGGGGCCGTCATAAAAACGCTGATCGACACGTTCCAATATCCCCGCCTGGGCCCGGGCCAGATGTGGGAGAAGGCCGCGGCCGACATCGCACGGAAGGGCGGCCGAGTGGAGATGGGCGTTCGGGTCGAGGCGATCCGCCATGCGGGCGGGCGCGTGACGTCCATCGAGGCCGTCGACGCGTCCGGGGCGCAGCGCTCGTTCGAGGCCGATCAGTTCATCGTTTCCATGCCCCTGCGCGAAACCGTGCTCGCGTTCGATCCCCCGCTGCCCGAGGCGGCCAGGGCTGCCGCGCGCCGCCTGCTCTACCGCGACTTCATCACGGTTGCGGTTGTCGTGGAGGGTCCGAATCCCTTTCCCGACAATTGGATCTATATCCACGAGCCGGGGGTGAAGCTGGGGCGGATCCAGAACTTCAGGAACTGGAGCGAGGCCATGGTCGGAAGGCCTGGCACGACGTGCCTGGGCCTCGAGTACTTCTGCTTCGAGGGCGATGGCCTTTGGAGCCTCTCTGACGCGGAGCTCATCGAACTCGGGAAGACCGAGGTAGCCCGCCTGGGACTGGTGAAGCCGGAGCAGTTCCGCGAGGGGGCAGTGGTGCGCATGGAGAAGGCCTATCCTGTCTACAACCCGGGCTACCTCGAGAACCTGGCCGAGATCCGCGCGGCCCTCTCGGGTATTTCAAACCTGCACGTGGTCGGGCGGAACGGGATGCACAAGTACAATAACCAGGACCATTCCATGATGACGGCCATCCTGGCGGTGCGAAACCTGCAGGGCGAGGCGTTCAACCTGTGGAATGTGAACACGGACGCGGAGTACCAGGAGGAACCCGCGCCGGAGGACACCTCGGGGCGGCGCGTGCCGGAACGCCTGGATTCAGGGCCCTAGGCCCGGCGGGAGAACGGTCCCCGTCCGTTCCGAGAAGTGGACGACCCCACTGAAATCGGGATCCGCGGTGGACATGCCGATGCTATTCCTGGCAACGGTCACGGCGGATAACTGAGAAGGATAAGTGGGTTTAAAGGAGCTGAGCACCACCGCCCCGTCGAATACCACGGCGATCTGCCCTTCGCGGCGCTCGCGCAATGCCGGGTCAAGGGGAATCCAGGAAGCCTCAGCCAAAGCCTTAGGATAGAGGGATCCCTCGGTGATCCATAGGTCATGCGGTGCATTGTAGTCGACAGGGACGGGGTCGCTCAGCGAACCGCCGACTCCCCAATGGTCGAAACCGAACCGGACGTGGTGGTCGTCCGCATAGAATATGTAGACCAGGTCTCCCGCACCGGTCTTCCCGGTCGTCAGGAGGGGCTCGTGGCGTCCCTCCTTCTCCTTCGGAAGAGTGATGATGAGATGGACGGGGCCGAAGTCCTCGAATCGGCCGTTGGTCTTTGCATCAGATGTCAGGGTCATTTCCATCTCGGGTCCTGAAAATCGGGTCTCAATCCTCCGCGACGTGGGAAGGTTCATCCCGGACACCAGCAACGGGCGAACAATGGGCACGGTTGGCCTGTCGCTCCCGATGATGTGGGTCCCGTCGAAGTCGCAGGCGATGTCAAACGAGGAGCTTCGGTCCTCGGAACTGCAGGCCACGAAGTCCAACTCGTGGCTTCTTGTCGGTTCCAAGGGCACCTCTGCAGTGCGAGGTGCGCCCTCGCCTGGTCCGGAGCAGGTGATCCGCACCCTGTCATGCTCAAGGTACGTGGCGGTATAGGTCAGCGTGTCACTGCCCGAGGCCGCAGAGAGGAGCACCTCGGTGGATCCGATCCGGCCGGCTGGAAAACGAACGCGCATGCGCGCCCGGTCGCCCCACGGCAGCGAGAACATCCTGGGAATCGGCAGTCGCCTCCAATCCGCAATTTCTCCAAGGAAGGTGGGTCCCGACGTCGAACCGAAGGGCGTGCGACCCACGTAGATCTCCGACGGTTTGGCCTCATAGGTTAAACAGCCCTTGTCGATCGCCGTTATGCCGTCGAGCTCGACCCTCAGCTCATGGCGGAGCTGCTCGGTCTCCGAGGGCATCAGCGCCTTGACGCGGGGATTGTCGAGCGGGAACAATGCGCTGTCGGACAGAACGAGTATGTGCTCCCTGGAAAAATCCAGCTCGATGGGGCTGCTTTGGTAAAATACACCCCAGACATCCGCCCCGAGGCGGACATGTCGCTCGTCCAACGGAGTGACGGTGACGATGACGCCCGCCTGGGCATGACCGGTGGCCACCAGCGGCTGGCTGACGAGCTTCTGCCCATAGGGCAGCGTGAACCGGACCTCGATCGGTCCGGCCGAGCGCAGAAAGGCCTGCTCCCTGGCCTGTTTGGCAGATTCATAGACCGCCGCGACGACAGCGGCGGCTCCTGCGGCGCCAATGGCCGCGGACCATCCCTTGTGCCTCCATGAGATCGCCGCTGCCTCTGCAACTGTGTCCGCGACCAGCCGTCCCGCCCGGACGCCCGTCGGCGAACCCGCAAGCCTCCATATCAGGAATGCGGCCCAGGAGGCCGCAGAGATCCAGAACGCCTCGCGCGCGAGGGGAGAACCGGTGTACCGTATCTCCACGACGCTGCGGCCCTGGGGAACGCCAACCATCACGTTTCTCCAGGGCGACATGTGGACCGGGACCTTCGTCCCGTTCACCCAGGCCTCATAGCCTGCCAGGAACCGCTGGGGCGTCTCGACCGTGCAGCCCATCTCTGGGGCGTCGACCTCCATTCTTAATGGCAGATATCCTTTGAGCCTTACCGGGAGTTTTCCTGCGTCCACGTCGCGGAGCGTGAAATCCGCCACGTCAAAGGCGGATCCGACGAAAGGAGTTCCATCAGCAACATGAAGGGTGATGTTGACGCGCTCGGTCGTTTTGGAGTCGGTCCACAGTGCCAACGCCCTTCGCTGACCGTCGAGCATGCCGAAGCCCTTGGACCCGCCCGCGGAGGGCAGGGTATAGGAACGCCAGGTCGATGGTCCCACAATATCCATCCAGCCGGCGAAGGCTGGCGCCTTGAAATCGAGTGCGATCAGGTAGCGGTGCCCGGGAACAAGGGACACGCTTTGCACGCTGAGGGCCGGGGTGTGCGCAGCCGCCTTGATGACGAAGGATCCGCTGGCAACGACCTCCGAGGTGGCGAGAGCCGACGCATAATCGGAGGTCAGCTCGTCCTCGCCGCCGCGCAGCAATCGATACTCAAGCGAGGGATCGACGACGCCGTTGACCCAGCTGGGGGGCAGCCCGACGAAGGCATAGGAGGTTTGCGTGAGGTTCAGGTTTGAGGATCGAAATGCGGCGGCTGATTCCCCGGGGGCCCTTCGGTTCGCAAACCCGACGGCCAGCAGCGCTGCAGCCTCATACAGCGTCCATGCACTGGCCGCGGCGATGAGAAGCGCGGCGATCCACCGTCGCGCGGCCCGTGCGCTCCACCATTCCGGGAGAGCTAGGCCCGCGCCGAAGACGGTGAAACCCAC
>Ga0181537_10004142_pt1 | contig 12119 bp, 14 predicted proteins | sample PEATcosm2014_Bin_39_FD_119765 | JGI IMG/M metagenome (GOLD analysis project Ga0181537, IMG submission 119765) | Peatland microbial communities from MTU Mesocosm Facility, Houghton, MI, USA - PEATcosm2014_Bin23_10_metaG | ecosystem: Environmental > Terrestrial > Soil > Wetlands > Peat | place...
ACTGATGGTGGCGGCGGTGGTCGCGGCCTGGGCCGCGGGCAACGATCTGCATGTCGGGCCCTATTTCGGAGCGGCCATCGGCGTCGGCGTCGGTCTTGCCGTTTCCCTACTGACTTATTTCATCGTCGTGCGCCCGCTGCAGCAGACGCGCAAAATCCGCGAGGAAGAAAAAGAGATCTTCATCCTCACCACGACGCTGCTGTGGGGCATCATGATCCAGCAGCTGATCGCCTATCTCTATACCGACAATGCCAAAACCGTCGCGCCGATCGTCGGCGGCGTGGTGTCGATTGCCGGTGTGCGCACGCCGGCCAACGAGATTTTCACAGCTATCGTGTGCTGGCTTGTCATCGGGCTGCTGTGGCTTCTGGTAAACCGCACGCGTGCCGGCAAGGCAGTCCTCGCCGCTTCGATGAATCCGCGCGGTGTCACGCTGCTCGGCATCGAGCTTTCGCAAATTTACATCGCGGTGTGGGCGATCTACGGCCTTCTGGTCGGCATTGCCGGCGTGCTGCTCGGCATGTTCCTCGGCGTGTCGTCCTATAGCGTCGGACCGCTGACCGCGAGCGCCTTCTCGATCGTCGTGCTGGGCGGCCTCGGCAGTGTTTCCGGCGCGCTGATCGCGGCCTATGTGGTCGGCTACCTCGAGACGATTACCGCCTATTTGATCTCGCCGGCCTATCGCACCATTCCGGCGCTGCTGTTGTTGATCGCGGTCATGTATATCAGCCCGCGCGGCCTGCTGGGGCGCCGCTAGATGGCTTCGATTTCCACCACCCGAATCCTCGCGATCGCTCTCGCCGCGATCATTGCGGCGGCGTTTCTGCCGCTGTGGGTCACCGGCTACATTCTCGGCTTGTTGACGATGGCCTATTATTTCGGCGTTTTCGCCATGGCATGGGACTTGTTGTTCGGATTTGCCGGCGAGGTCAATTTCGGCCCAACGTTTCTGATCGGCACGGGCGCCTATACCGCCGGCATCCTCGACAATCTCTATCAGCCGCCGATTTGGCTCTGCGTCGCCGCCGGCACGCTTGCCGCCGTCGTCGGCGGGGTCCTGCTCGCACTTCCGGCGCTGCGGGTGCGCGGGCCGTATTTCGGGCTGACCACGCTCGTCGCCGTGCTCATGCTGCAAAACTTTATCGTGGTCGATGCTCATCTGACGGGCGGTGAAAATGGGCTGACGGTGCCCGACGTGATCTCGATCAGCGACACCACGAATTACGAAATTGCCCTCTGGTTCATGGCAATCAGCGGCGTAATCCTGTTTGCGCTGGCGCGCTCGCCGGTCGGGCTGATCTTGCAAGCCAGCGGCCAGGACGCGGTACAAGCGGGGGCGCTTGGCTTCAACGTGACCAAACATAAGTTGATGGCTTTCATCATCAGCGCTTTCTTTTCGGGCCTCGCCGGCGCGCTGTTGGTTTTCTACTTGGGCTCGGCCTCGGCAAGCTCGCTGGTCGACATCTCCGTCGGCGTGCAGATCATCATCGCGGCCGTGCTCGGGGGCCGGCGCACCATCCTCGGCGGCGCGCTCGGCGCGATCTTCATCATCGCCATGAGCGAGGCGCTGCGGCCGATCGGCGATCTATCGAATTTCGTCGTTTTCGCCATGGCGCTCGTCGTCGTGCTGCTGTTCCCAAGCGGGTTCTTCGGGCTGCTCATGCGCACGAGGGAAGACGCCTGACATGGCCGAGACCGCTCATCTCGAAGTTTCCGGCCTGACCAAGCGTTTCGGCGGCCTGGTTGCGGTCAAGGACATGAGCTTTGCCGTGCGCGGCGGTGAGATCTTGGGCCTGATCGGTCCGAACGGCTCCGGCAAATCGACCGTGATGAAGCTCATCATGGGCATCGAGCGGCCCGATGCCGGCTCGGTGCGCATCAACGGCACCGAAGTCGCGGGCTGGCCTTCGCACAAGGTCGCGCGGATCGGCGCCGGCATCGTATTCCAGCATTCGCGTCCGCTGCACCGCCAAACCGTGCTGGAAAACATCAAGCTCGCGCTTCTCCCCGACAAACTGACCCGGCTGCTCGCCGACCCGGAAACCGATGCACGCGCCCGCGCCATTGCGGCGCGCGTCGGCCTCAGCGACGCCGTGCTCGGCCGCCGTCCGGCGACTTTGCCGTTTGCCGATCTGCGCAAAATCGAAATCGCCAAAGCGATCGCGCGCGACCCGCAAGTGCTGTTGATCGACGAGCCGTTCGCCGGGCTCACATCGAGCGAGACCGGGGCATTCTCCGATCTCATCTGCCAGCTTCGCGACGACGGCCGCGCCTTGCTGCTGGTCGATCACAACGTCAAAAGCGTCGCGCGCCTGGTTGACCGCGTGCTGGCGATGTATGTCGGCGAACGCATCGCCGAAGGCACCGCCGAGGAGGTGATGCGCAACGAGACCGTGCGCCGCGTCTATCTCGGCGGCAGCATCGAGACCGCGGCGCGTCCGGAATCCTCATTCCGCGACTCGGCGGCGCCGTTCCTCGAAGTCAGTAATGTCAGCGTCCAATACGGCAAGGCCCAGGCGTTGCAGGACGTGTCGCTTCATGTCCATGCCGGAGAATTCGTCTCCATCGTCGGGCTGAACGGCGCGGGCAAGACCACGCTGTTCAACACCATTTCCGGCTTCCTGCCTTATTCCGGCGAAATCCGCCGCGAAGGCTTAGTCCTGCGCGGCCAGAGCGCGGCTGCGATCGCCCGAAACGGCATCGTGCAATGCCCGGAAGGGCGCGAACTTTTCACCGATATGTCGGTGCGCGAAAATCTCGACGTCGGCGGCCAGCATCTGCCGCCGGCCGATGGCGCGGCGCAGATCGATTGGCTGTTCGATCTGTTTCCCATCCTGCGCGACCGGCAGAAGCAGAACGCCGGCACGCTGTCGGGCGGCGAGCAGCAGATGCTGACCATCGCGCGCGCGCTGATGATGCGGCCGAAGCTTTTGATCCTGGACGAACCGACGCTGGGACTGGCGCCGGTCATCCTCGAACAACTGTCGAAGGCGCTCGAGCGTTTGCGTCAGACCACGCCGATTACCGTTCTCCTCGGCGAGCAGAACGTCACCTTCGCGCTGCCCCATGCCGACCGTGTTTATGTGCTCGAACACGCCCGCATCGTCTGGGAGGGTGGACCGGCCCGCTTCGCGGCGGAGGTCGGCACAGGATATTTGTAGGCATGGATTTGAGCGCCAAATTGCACTAGCCTCGCTGGGTGCTTGTTGGCGAGGGGGCGGCCGGCAATGGCTGATTACTACCCCGTTCTGGTCCGTGCAGTGTCTGGCTTGGCGAATAACGACGCTCAAGCACGCCGAGACCTGTATGCGCGTGCCCGAACCATCGTCGCCGAGCAATTGCGCCGCCAAAATCCGTATGACTTGGAGGCGGCCACGCTGCGTGAGCGGGCCGCGCTCGAGATGGCCATCCGCAAAGTGGAGGCGGAATGGCGACCGCCGAGCGCGCGAGCGTCTGACCGGCCGGCGCCTTCGCGGTCGCCAAGCAAGCGAGACGTCGCGGCAAGCGCCGAAACGCCGCCGCGAAATGCCGCGAACAGCCTCGCAAAGATCCTTCAAGCGCTCCAGGCCGATGAGCCGCGCGGCGGCGGTTTGGCGACATCCGGTCGAAAAGCGATGAATGGGTCGACAGCCTTGGTCGCGAGCCCGCGGGCGCCCGGCAATGCCATCGACACCTACCGACATCAAACGGCGGCGAAGAGCGACGAATTAGGCGACGTGCCGAATTCGATCGGCGCCATGCTGCTCGGCCTCGCCTACATCATGGCGGCCGTGGCGTTCGCCGGCGTCACCTATATTCGTTGCATCGTATGGGTCGCTCAGGGCGTCATCGGATATCTGACGCTGATTGCTGTCATGGCGATCACGGTCGGCCTGTTCGTCGTGCCGCCATTCTGGCTTTTGAGAAGGACGGCGGCACTGCATTCATCGGCCTCTTTGCTGCGTTTGCTCTATTCGGCGTCGCGACGGGTGTTTTAGGCGCTTCGGAGTCTCGGAAAGGCTAATACATGCAGCCCGAGCGCAAAGAAGTGAAAATGTATTCGGACTTCAAGAGTCCATACGCCTACCTGGCTTTCGATCCGGCCTTCGCGCTCGAAGACAAATACGCGATCAAGCTGAAGTGGAAACCGTTCCAGCTGCGGCTCAAGGGCAAGGGCCAGCGCAGCCAATATTCCGAATACAAGGTGAAATACTCCTACATGGACGCGCGGCGCTGGGCGAATATGCGCGGCGGCCTCATGATCCGCGGCTCGCTGAAAATATTCGACACCACGCCGGCGCTGATTGGCGGCCTCTATGCCGAGAAGCATGGAAAAATCCGCGACTACGGCAACAAGGTCTTCGATCTGTTCTTCAAGCGCGAGCTTGCGGCAGACGAGGCCGAGGCGGTCGCCCCCGTGATCGAGGGTCTCGGCCTGTCCGCGCAAGGCTATCGCGACTACCTCGCCGGCGAGGGTCCGGCGGATTACGAGCGCGCCCAGGAGGAGGCCGCGGCCGACCAGGTGTTCGGCGTGCCGATGTTTTACTTCGAGGGCGAGCCGTTCTGGGGCTACGACCGCATGGGGCTGTTGGAGCACCGGCTGACCGAGGCCGGGCTCAAGCGCGACCAGCCGCTCAAGCAGGCGGTTTGAAGCCGGCGATGGCCAACCTGCCGATGCTGACGGGCTATCGCGTGCTCGATATCGGGCAGTTTGTCGCCGCGCCGACCTGCACGCGCATTCTCGCCGGACGCGCATAGGCCGGCGATCTCAACGGTGCACGCTGTGCTCGATCGCCACGGCCTGGTCAAGATCAGACAGAGGCGGCGCAACAGGGCAAAAGGAACGCCACTTTCCTTTCCCGGCCAGCCCAATGAGTGCTGTGTTGCGTCGTTGCGGCTCTCAAATTGGAGGGGAAATACCCGTAAGAAAGGGAGCTCCGTAGCCGTCGCCGCCCGTTACGAGTGATGAACGTCGCCAAAGGGAGCTGGTCGTAATGATTGTCGCTGCCCTTTTCTCCGGCCATACCTTCGAAACGTACGGAGAACCTTACGGGACAAACCACATTAACATCAGGCGCTTAGGCAAACCGCGTTAAATCGGCAAAGTGCGGAGGTTTGGAGACAAACGGGCCGAGAGAGAGAAATTCTCGTCTCAGAGGGCTCGTCGCAGTGCGGAGGCTTTTGCGCCGAGGCGCTCGGATATTGGCGAATTCAGCGCGCCAAAACCGACAGAGAAAGTTGGTCTCGCAAGGACTGGCGGAGGGAGAGAGGGAGAGGAACCGGAAACTAATATTCTCTCGCAGGATTTCGCTCGGCTTCGCGCCAACTCTCAATTCGAGGCGTACTGGTGAGCCGCGCGCTGCGCTATTGCAATCGCACGGCTGATCACGTCGTGAGCTGAAACTCCTGCCGGAAAAGTCGTTGTCTGATCCGGATCGTCCACCATCGCTCCGTCCGAGCCTTTTCTCGTACCAACGACCTTCCAGACACCGTCCTTTTCCTCAATCGACCAAAGCATCATCCCACGCTCGAATGCGGACCAGCTTTTCACGCCGGCATACTTCAAGACCACGGGTGGCGGCCATTCTCGACGCCGCAATTTAGGAACAGTCGGGTTGCCACGGGCAATGGTCGCCGCCAGCGCTTCACGAAGAGCTTCGGAATTCGAAACTGACGCCACGGCCACCGGTTCGATGCCCCGATAAAAGCCTTTTTCCATTATTCCCATGGTCGGCACATAGACGATGCCTTTTCGCAGGTAGAAGTGGGAGTACATGACCATTTCCTAAAACGCTGTGATGGTGAGATCGACTCCGAACGCTTGGGCGCGCACTCGCGCGGCTTCAATGGCGGCCCGTTGGGCAGCCGTCATGCTCCCTTTGGGAACTGCCAGACTGAGTGCACGGCCGCTGATCTCGGATGGACTAACCGCTATGTCTCCCATCTTGCTGCCTTCATACAGCGCCAACTTGTCGATATAGTCATTAAGGCGATAGGTTAGCCGCGCGACGTCCTGATACGTCGCAGCGTTCAAGTCGATTGATTTGATGCTCGTCGCAACACCGTTCGAAAAGCTGTCTATAGTTCTGAATGTGGCCGGCAAGTCTGCGCCGAGTTGCTCGCTGAAATAAAGTCCGCGAGCCGCCCAGCCAAGTTCCCATGCTGCAGACGCTGTCTCAACGGCTGCGCCCGGCGGAATCATTCCCAGTAGCAGAAGGCCGGCGCCTATCAAGAGATCGGTTGAAGGGTCCGCGTCTGGATCAATCCGAGATAGAGGCTCTATACCATCGAGAACTTTCTGCCGAGCCTGGTAGCCCCCACCCATTTCAAGCACAGTGTCCAAGGCTGAATTGAGGGTGTCCCCGATACGACCGTTTAGGCGAGCACAACGAGGAAATATTGCGCGAGATGCTAAGCCTGACCGACGCGGAGATCCGCCGGCTCTACGCGGACAAGACGATCGTCCGCGATCCGCTGCTCGACGCGGGTGACGTCACTGGCTAAATCCAAATGAGGCGCTTTATGCGCCTTACGCGTACAAAAAATCGAGCACCGCGGTTTCGGCGAGCACCGCTTCGGGAATGCTGTGGCGCGCCGAGCGGGCGCGTTCTTCGGCGGTCTGCGTCGCCTGCAAATAGGCGCCGAGGTGGCGCGCGCGTTCGATGATCTTCTTGTTTTCCGGCAAGCGTTGGGCTTCGAAGCGCCGCAGCGCGTTTTCGACATCGTCGCCGGCATCGAGCGCTTCGGCGAGCGCCGCCGCGTCGTCTGCAGCCTTCGAGACGCCGGCCGCAACATGGGGACGCGCCACAAACGCCGCGTCGCCGATGATCGCCACACGGCCGAAGGCAAGAGCCGGGCTTTCGAGATCGTAGATCGGCTGCAGGATCGGCTCGTCGATCAGGCCGACGATGGCGCGGAATTGCGGCGCCAAAAGCCGCTCGGCCGCCGCCCGCATGGCGGCGATCGGCTCGGCGCGAATGAGCGGCGGCGGGATCGAGATCGAATGCCGCACGCCGGTCTTATCGGTGAGGAGCTGAGGCAGTTCGGTGGTCTCCTCGGCCGGGCGGTACCACACCACATTGTAGCGGCGCTGCCCTTCCCGCAGATCGTTGTCCGGCCCGGCCACCGGATAACCGAGGCATTGCTCGCCCGGCGGCAGGCAGAAGGTCATATCCATGAAGAGTTCGCGGTGGATCGCCGATGGAATGGCGCTCTCGGGAAGTAGCGCGCGCCACGCCACGTAGCCGGCATAAAGTGGCACGGCGCCGGGCAGGCATTGTTGCCGCACCGTCGAGCGCAGGCCGTCGGCGCCGATCAGCACGTCGGCCCGCCTCGCGCTGCCGTCGCTGAAATGGGCGAGCACGCCCTCCCCGCCATCCTGCACAAACGCCTTGAGCCCGCAGGCCCGGTGATAGTGCTCCGGCGCAAAGGCGTCGCGCAGTACCCGATAAACGCGCTCCCAGGCCGTCAGCACCTGCGGGCAGTCGAGGCTCGCCGTGGTACGGCCGGCCCGATCGAGGATGATGCGCCGCGTCATGGCGACGCCGAGGTCACTGGTATCGAGGCCGAGCGATTTGAGCCGGGCGATCAGCTCCGCCTGGGCCACGATGCCGGCGCCGCGGCCGGAGAGCTCATTTTGCACGCGCTCGAAAATATCGACGTCCCAGCCCCGCCGGGCCAGCATGATGCCGGCCAGAAGGCCGCTCATCGAGCCGCCGATCACCAGCGCGCGCCGTTTCCTTGCCATGCGTTCCTGCCAATCCCAATGCTTTCCTAAGCCGGAAAGGTTTTCTATATTGTGCCTATAATCTTTGGAGGAACGCTATGGCTCTGACCATGCTGGATAAATCCACCGACCACGCCGAGAAGTCGGCATGGCCGGCCGCGATTGCCGCCGAATTCGAGCGCGAGCGGCAGAACAATAACGGCTGCGTAGGCTCGACCTTGCTGTCGGAAAGCGACCGCGCGCGGGTCTGGATCATCCGGCTGGCGCCTGGCGAGCGCATCGGGTTTCACCGCCACGTGCTCGACTATTTCTGGACCTCGGTCAGCGGCGGACGCGGCCGCCAGCACATCCATGACGGCACCACCGTCGAATATACCTACCAACCGGGCGAAACCCGCCATGAGACTTACGGCCCGGGCGAGTTCAAAGTCCACGATCTCGAAAATCTCGGCGACAAGGAAGAAATGGTCTTCATGACCGTCGAATTCCTCAACAGCGCCAACAAACCGCTCGCCGTTCCGGATAAAGTACGCGCTGCGGCATAACGCAGCGAATTGCCGAACGAAACGGCCTCTCCCCGCACGCGGGGAGAGGTTTTGTGTATGCCTAGTCGAGTGTGTGGGGGCGCTGCCGTGCGCTAGCGCGGGGGCTGAGTGGCTGAGTAATGATCTTTTCCGTCGATCTCCTTATCAACGCCCTCGTGTCGGGCGTTCTCATCGGGGGCTTCTACGCAGCCGTGACGGCCGGCGTGTCGCTGTCGTTCGGCATCCTCGACATCGTCAACATCGCCCACCCCGCCTTCATCATCCTCGGCTCTTACGTCGCCTATATCGTCAACGCGACCTTCGGCTTCGATCCGATCCTTACCGCGATCGTGGTGATGCCCGCGTTCTACGTCCTCGGCGCCGGCATCTATCAGGTCTACTACGTCTCGTTCGAGAAGCGCGGCCAGGAATCGTTGCGCGGTCTCGCCTTCTTCTTCGGCCTTTTGTTCATCACCGAAGTGTCGCTCGTTTTGTATTTCGGCGTCGATTACCGCTACGTCGACGCGCCCTATATCGGACCGGCCTGGCACCTCGCCATGCTCGACATACCGTTTCGCATCCTGGTGCCGTGCCTGGTGTCGCTCTTGCTTATCGCCGGGTTGCAGCTCTTTCTGACCAGGACATTCCTCGGCCGCGCCATCATGGCGGTGGCGCAGGATCAGTTGGCGCTGCGGCTGATGGGGGTGGACCCCATCCGCATCAAGCGCATTGCCTTCGGTATTTCGATCGCGACCGCGTCGCTGGCCGGTGCGTTTCTCATCATCATCCAGCCGGTCGAGCCCTCGGTCGGACGCGAATATATCGGCCGCGTGTTTGCGATCTGCGTGCTGGGCGGCATGGGTAGCCTGCCGGGTACGGTCATCGCCGCCATGCTGATCGGCATTGTCGAAAGCCTCACCTCCACATTCTACGGCCCGTCATGGGCGCCCGCGGTGTCGTTCGGCTTCCTGTTGCTCACGCTGGCGGTGCGGCCGGCGGGCCTTTTGGGACGGTAGACAGTGCGCACGCCCCTTTTCCTCCTCATCTGGCTCGTTATCGCCGCCGCGGTATTCGGCGGCTCGCTCGCGGTCGGTAATGACTATGTGTTCTTCGCCGGTTATGTCGTGCTGCAATATGTCGTGCTGAGCACCGCCTGGAATATTCTCGGCGGCTATTGCGGCTATGTGAATTTCGGTTCCGCCGCGTTCTTCGCGGTGGGCGCCTATTCGACCGTCGCGATCTACAAATACACGCTCGATGCCGATTTCTATCCGATACCGATCCCGGTTCTGATGCTGATCGGCGGCGCGGCCTCCGGCGCCATCGGCTTCGGCATGGGCTACCTGACGCTACGGTTGCGCGGGGCGTTCTTCGCCATTGCGACGCTGGCGCTCGCCGTGGTTTTGCAAACGCTGGTCGTCAATTGGGACTATGTCGGCGGCTCACGGGGCGCCTACATCATCCGCCCCGAGGAAATTGCGCCGATCGGCAATTACATCAGATACCTGTTCCTCACCATGATGCTGCTTGCCGTCGCCGCGATCACGATTGCGCGGCTGATCGAGCGCTCGCGGCTCGGTTACGGCTTTGCCACCATCCGCGACGACGAGCTCGCGGCCGAGGCGTCCGGCGTGCCGACGTTGCGATTGAAGCTCATCGCCACGACGATATCCGGCGCGGTGATGGGCATGGCCGGCGCGCCGTTTCCCTACTACATCAGCTATCTTCAGCCGTCATCGACGTTTGGTCTGGACTATGCCGTCAATTCGATCGCCATGCCGCTCATCGGCGGCACGACGAGCTGGGTCGGTCCGCTGATCGGGGCGATCTTGCTCGGGTCGCTACAGCAGATCGCCACGGTCACAATCTCGTCGGCGGTCAATCTATTGATCGTCGGCTTCCTGTTGGTGTTTTTCGTCATCGCCGCGCCAAATGGCATTGTTGGGCTGTTCCAGAAATATTTTCAGCGCAAGCCGGTGGAGTTCGTCGGCCGCCGCCGCGTCGAGACCGATGCGCCGGGAGCCGTGCCATGACGAGCGCCATGACCGACGCCGTTCCCGATCTCCTGATCGTCGACAATCTCGGCAAGCGCTTTGGCGGCTTCGTTGCGCTGGAGAACATCTCGCTGTCGGTCGCGGCGGGCGAGCGGCTCGGACTGATCGGGCCCAACGGCTCCGGCAAATCGACACTGGTCAACTGCATCTGCGGCACGCTGCGCAACGAGCAAGGCGCGGTACGTTTTGACGGCCGGAGACTCGACGGGCTCGCCGCGCATCAACGCACCCGTCTCGGACTGTCGCGCAGCTTCCAGCTGCCGCGGCCGTTCGCGAGCTTGAGCCTGGCCGACAATATCCGCGTTCCGCTGCTCTATACGGTCGCCGCGCGCGGCACCATCCACTCCGCGCAAGAGGCCGAACAGCGCTGCCATGATCTGTTGCACGAAGTCGGCCTCGAAGCGAAGGCGCGGCACTTACCGCGCGACCTCACCCAGGTCGAGATGCGCAAGCTCGAACTTGCCCGCGCCATGGCGGCGGAGCCGAAACTCCTCATTGCCGACGAGGTGATGGCAGGCCTGACGCATTCCGAAGTCGAAGAGATTTTGACGCTGCTCCTTCGCTTGAACGAACATGGCGTCACCGTCATCCTCATCGAGCACATCATGCGCGCGGTGATGAGCTTCTCGCGGCGGCTTGTCGTGCTGGTTTCCGGTAAAAAGATCGCCGACGGCGCGCCGGACGCGGTCATGCGCGATCCGGAAGTGGAGAGGGCCTATCTTGGCTAGCACGCTGACCATCGGCGGTATTCACGCCTCTTATGGCGCGGTACGCGTTATCGACAACGTCTCGATCAAGGTCGGCGGCGGCGAAACCGTCGTGCTGTTGGGCACCAACGGCAATGGCAAGTCGACGCTGATGAAATGCATCATGGGCCTGGTGCGGCCGAGCGAAGGCTCCATCGTCGCCGAAATCGACGGCATCCATCACGATCTGGTCGGGCGAACGACCGAGGAAATAGTCGATCTCGGCATCGCGCTGGTACCTGAAGGCCGCCGTCTTTTTCCCAAGCTGACGGTCGAAGAAAATCTTCTCCTTGGCGCGTTCCGCCGCACCGCGCGCCGCGAGCTTGTCCGCAATCTCGAAGTCTGCTTCGAGACCTTCCCCCGCCTCGCCGAGCGGCGCGGCCAGCTTGCCGGCAGCATGTCGGGCGGCGAGCAGCAGATGCTGGCGCTCGGCCGCGCCTTGATGCTGGCGCCGAAAATCCTTCTGGTCGATGAGCCTTCGGTGGGCCTGGCCCCGATCCTGGTCAGCCGCACCATCGACGCCATCAACGAAATGAAGCAGCGCTACTCGCTGACGGTCCTGATGGCCGAGCAGAATTTCACCCAGGCGATCCGGATCGCCGATCGCGGCTACGTCATCGTCCACGGCAAAATCGCCTTCGAAGGCCGCACGATGGAAGAGCTCAACAATAACGATTTGATCAAGAAGTTCTATTTAGGCCTTTAAGCCGGAGCGAAAAGTCTCAGCGCACCGGAAAATCGAAATAAGTGTCCGGGAACGGCTCGCCGCGCAGCGTGAAGTGCCACCACTCCTTGTCATAACCACGGAAGCCGCGGCGGCGCATCGCATCCGCAAGCAGCATGCGGTTGGCGCGCTGCTCCGCGGAGACGGTCGGGTCGGCGGTCCATGATTTCGGGCTGAAGAAGTCGAAATGGGTGCCCATGTCGAGCTCGGTACCATCGGCTTTCGCCAGCGTCAGGTCGGCGGTCGAGCCGCGCGAATGGCCCGATTGCGACGCGATGTAGCCGTCGCGGAACAGCGTGCGCTTATCGACGTCGGGATAAAATTCGGCCTTTGCCGCCTGATCGGCGGGATCGCGGGCCCAACGTA
>Ga0181537_10004143_pt1 | contig 12116 bp, 11 predicted proteins | sample PEATcosm2014_Bin_39_FD_119765 | JGI IMG/M metagenome (GOLD analysis project Ga0181537, IMG submission 119765) | Peatland microbial communities from MTU Mesocosm Facility, Houghton, MI, USA - PEATcosm2014_Bin23_10_metaG | ecosystem: Environmental > Terrestrial > Soil > Wetlands > Peat | place...
CCTTGTCATCCGGCCCTTCACGTTGCTTGGTGAGCTTGACCGTGTCGAGCTGGCCCAGCGGCGTGTCGAGCTTTTCACCCGCGCCCGGAAGAAAATGGAAATGCGTCTTGCCGCGGCCGTCGAAGGCGCTGAATTCCATGTCGTGCTGAGGCAGCGGCACGAAGGCAAACTGGTAAAAATAACTAAGCCGGTCGCTGGCGTCCGGCGGCAGCGCCTGCGTCTCGGTCTTGCCGTCATGGCTCAGCATGACGGTCTTCCTGTCCCAATCGAAGGTCGCGCCGGTCGGCTCGCGGTCGCCGCGCCGGTCGTGATATTCGAGCGGCCGCAGGCCTTGCCGCACAATCGCCCCGCGCACCGAACGCGAGAGCGCGCCCTTGTACAACGCGGCAACGATGCCCTTGCCCTTCGCGTCGCTGGTGATGCGGTAGGTCTTGCCGTCCTGCTCCAGGGTTTCGACACCCTCGGCAAGCGAGACCCCGGCCATTCTGATGTCGAAGTACAAGGTGACTTTAGGCGGCAATGGCGCCGCCATGGCGCTGGCAGCGAAGCACAGTGGCAAGGCCAGCCAAACCCGGCTCCAGCGCGAGGTTGATTTCATTCAGTCCGCCGCGTACGAATACTGGGCGGCATCGCCGGTCACCCGCACCACGTCGTTGTCGAGCCGCAGCCGGTCTTCCAGGAACCAGCGCAATGCCAGCGGATAGATGCGGTGTTCCTGCCTGAGCACGCGCGCGGCGAGCGTATCCTCGTCGTCGCCCGGCAACACCGGCACCGCCGCCTGCGCGATGATGGGACCGGCGTCGACCTCGGGCGTAACGAAGTGCACGGTGCAGCCATGCAGCTTGACCCCGGCCGCAAGCGCACGGCGATGCGTATGCGTTCCCGCAAATGCCGGCAGCAGCGACGGGTGGATATTGAGCAGGCGCCCGCGATAGCGCTCGACGAACGGCACGGTGAACACCCGCATGAATCCGGCCAGCACGACGGCGTCCGGCCGGTGCAGGTCGATGGCTCCGGCCAGCGCGTCGTCGAAAGCTTCGCGCGTCGCGTAACTGCGGTGATCCACAACAACCGTCGGAATCTTTCTGCTGTCAGCGACGCCGAGGCCGCCGGCGTCCGCGCGATTGCTCACCACCGCCGCGACGCTGGCCGGCAACCCGTCATTTTGCACGGCGTCGAGAATCGCCTGCATATTGCTGCCGCGGCCGGAAATGAGGATGACGATGGACTTCATGGCGGGTTGGGAAAAGAACCGCGATTATACCGGGCGCCTCCGGTGCGACCGCTATGACCGCATGCGGGGATTCAGAGTTCAAAATCCGAACCCTCGCCGCGCATGGCCTGGTCCACGGTCTTGCGCGCGAGATGCGGCGCGAACAACTCGATGAAGGTATACACAAAGCCGCGCAGATAGGCGCCGCGGCGCAGGCCCAGGCGCGTGGTGGCGGAAGGAAACAGGTGGCTCGCGTCCAGCGCGCGCAACCCGCTGTCGCGACCGGCGTCGAACGCCATGTTGGCGAGGATGCCGACGCCCAGCCCGAGCTCGACGTAGGTCTTGATGATGTCGGCGTCGATGGCGGTCAGCACCACCTTGGGCTCGAGCCTCTTCGCAGCGAAAGCCTGGTTGATCTGCGAGCGCCCGGCGAAGGCAAAGTCGTAGGTAATGATCGGGTAACGCGCGATCGCCTCCAGCGTCAGCGCGGGCAGTTCCAGCAAAGGATGTTGCGGCGGCACCACCACGCAGCGGTTCCATTGGTAACAGGGCAGCGTGACCAGTTGCGGGTATTGGTCGATGGCCTCGGTGGCGATCGCCAGGTCGGCCCCGCCCGCCAGCACCTGCTCGCAGATCTGGACCGGGTTGCCCTGGTGCAAAGACAGCCTGACCTTCGGATAGCGTTTGACGAATTCGCGCACCACGGGCGGCAGCGCGTAGCGCGCCTGGGTATGAGTGGTGGCGATAGTCAGGCTGCCTTCGGCTTCGTGGCTGAATTCGCCGGCGACGTTTTTCAGGTTCTCGGCGTCGGCGAGCATGCGCTCCGCCAGCGCGAGGATCGCGCGCCCGGGTTCCGTCACGGCCACCACGCGTTTGCCGTTGCGGACGAACACCTCGACTCCCAGTTCCTGCTCCAGCAGGCGGATTTGTTTGCTGATTCCCGGTTGCGAGGTGAACAGGGCCTCGGCTGCGTCCGACACGTTCAACCCTTGCCTCGCAACTTCGCGCAGATAGCGTAATTGCTGTAATTTCATAGGTTTAAATTTAACATAACCAATTATTATTAAATACTAACATAATAGTATTTTCGGGATATATACGGCATTGCTACCATGCGCCATCGACAACCGGATCTAGCAGCCGTGTACATCTATGACCACATCGACCAAAACCTGGTCGACGAGCGGGTAACGCAATTCCGCGATCAGACCCGGCGTTTCCTCGCCGGCAAATTGACGGAAGACGAGTTCAAGCCGCTGCGCTTGAGGAACGGCCTCTACATCCAGCGCTATGCACCGATGCTGCGGGTGGCGATTCCCTACGGCATGCTGTCGTCCGCCCAGTTGCGCATGCTCGCGCACATCGCGCGCCGCTACGACAAGGGCTACGGCCACTTCAGCACGCGCCAGAACCTGCAGTTCAACTGGCCGAAGCTCGAACAGGTGCCCGAAATCCTGGCGCAGCTGGCCACCGTACAGATGCACGCGATCCAGACCTCCGGCAACTGCGTGCGCAACATCACCACCGACCACTTTGCCGGCGTCGCGCCCGACGAAATCGTCAGTCCCCTGGTGTGGAGCGAAATCGTCCGCCAGTGGTCGACTTTCCATCCCGAGTTCAATTATCTGCCAAGAAAATTCAAGATCGCAGTGAACGGTTCGGTCGAAGACCGCGCCGCGACATTGGTGCACGATATCGGCATTCACGCCCTGCGTGCTGACGACGGCAGCGTGGGGTTTCGCATCCTCGCCGGCGGCGGACTCGGCCGCACGCCGATCATCGGCCACGTAATCCGCGAGTTCCTGCCATGGCAGCACCTGCTCACCTACCTCGAAGCGGTCCTGCGCATCTATAACCGCTACGGCCGCCGCGACAACATCTACAAGGCGCGTATCAAGATCCTGGTCAAGGAACTCACGCCGGAAGTATTCCGCCAGCAAGTTGAAGCGGAATGGGCGCAAGTCAAGGATGGGCCGGCGACGCTCACCGAAGCCGAAGTCGCACGCGTCGAGAGCCGATTCACGCGACCCGCTTACGCGACGCTGCCGCGCGACGATGCAGGCCATGATCTCGCGCTGGCGAGCGTGCCCGGGTTTGCGAACTGGGCGAAGCGCAACGTGCGCGCGCATCGCGTGGCCGGCTACGCCGCGGTAACGCTGTCGCTCAAGAAAACCGGCGTGCCACCGGGTGACGCCACCGCGGAGCAGATGGACGCGGTGGCCGATCTCGCGGACCGCTACAGTTTTGGAGAACTGCGCGTCAGCCACGAGCAGAACCTGGTGTTCGCCGATGTGCGCAGGTCCGACTTGCTCTCACTATGGCAGCAATTGCGCAAACTCGGCTTTGCCACGCCCAACATCGGGCTGCTCACCAACATCATCTCGTGTCCGGGCGGCGATTTCTGCTCGCTCGCCAACGCGAAATCCATCCCGGTGGCGGAGGCCATTCAGCGGCGCTTCGACGACCTCGATTACCTGCACGACATCGGCGAACTCGATCTCAACATCTCTGGCTGCATGAACGCCTGCGGCCACCATCACGTGGGGCACATCGGCATCCTCGGCGTCGACAAGAACGGCGCCGAGTGGTACCAGATCGAGATCGGCGGCCGCCAGGGCGAGCATGCGGCGCTCGGTCGCGTGATCGGTCCCAGCTTCGCGCAGACCGAGGTGCCCGACGTGATCGAGAAATTGATCGACGTATATCTCGCGCACCGCGACAGCGAGGCCGAGCGCTTCGTCGACACGGTCGCCCGCATCGGTATCGAACCCTTCAAGGAACGCGTCTATGCCCAGCATCATCGCCAATGGCACGGTCACGGCGGACAACTGGTCGCGGGTTGACGCGGCACAGTTGAACCGCGCGCCAGGGGAGCTGCCGGCCGGCGACCTGCTGGTGCCGCTCGCGTTGTGGGAGGAAAAGCGCACGCTGCTGCTCGCGCGCCAGCACGCGGGACGGCTCGGCCTGTTGCTCGAAGGCGACGACGATCCCACGGCGATTGCCGCCGACCTCAGGAACTTCGCGCTGGTCGCGGTGGATTTTCCCAAGGCGGGAGACGGCCGCGGCTACAGCACGGGAAGGCTTCTGCGCGAGCGCCTCGGCTATCGCGGTGAACTGCGCGCGACCGGCGACATCGGCCGCGATCACCTGTTTGCGCTCGCGCAGTGCGGCTTCGATTCGTTCGCGCTCGCCGGCAACCCGGCCGATTCCGAACTCGCCGCAGCGCTGCATAGCCTCAACGACTTTTCCGACGCTTACCAGAGCACCGTGGCGCAGCCGCTGCCCTTGTACCGCCGGCGCATTTACGCGCATACAGCATGAAAGCTCCCGGCAAAGTCTATCTCGTCGGCGCCGGGCCGGGCGCGCCGGACCTGCTCACGCTGCGCGCCGCGCGCCTGCTGGCGCTGGCTGATGTCGTGTTCTATGACGCGCTGGTGCACCCCGACACGCTCGCGCTGGCAGCGCGCGCCGAAAAAATCGCGGTCGGCAAACGCTGCGGCCGCCATTCCACCGCGCAGCGCTTCATCAACAAGCGCCTGATCGACGCCGCGCAACGCCATTCGGCAATCGTCAGGCTCAAGGGTGGCGATCCCATGCTGTTCGGCCGCGCACAGGAGGAAATCGACGCCTTGCAGACGGCGGGTATCCGCTACGAAGTGGTTCCCGGCGTCACTGCTGCGCTGGCTGCAAGCGCAGAGCTCGGCGTGTCGCTCACGCGCCGCGGCGTGTCGCGCAGCGTGGTGTTCGCGACGCCGCGCAGTGGCGCGGATGAACCCGCAAACAACTGGCTGGCCAGCGCGGCATCGGCCGATACCATCGCTCTGTACATGGGCGCGGGCGAAGCTGCACAAATTGCGGCCTGCCTGATCGCCGCGGGCAGGCCGGGAACAACGCCGGTAGTGATTGTGAGCGGCGCGTCGCTGCCGGATGCGCGGCGCATCCCGACCACGCTTGCCGGTTTGCCGCAGGCTGCCGCGGGCCTCGGCACCAATCCCATCATGATTCTGGCCGGCGAGGTCTACCGCGAATTCGCCGCGCGGCACGCGGCAGCCGCAAGCGGCGAAGCGGTGGAACAAGACAAGCTGCGCGCCGCCTGAAACCCAGTCCGTCAATGCGCCCTGCGCTGCTGCCAGTAGCCGATCATTGCCGGCAACAGCGACACGCCGGCGATGAGAAGGATCACCAGCGTCAGATTGTCGCGCACCAGCGGCAGATTGCCGAACAGCTCTCCCGCCCCAATCATCGACACCACCCATAGCACGCCGCCGCCGACATTGAAGAGCTGGAAGCGGGCGTGGTCCATGGACCCGATGCCGGCAACGAAGGGCGCAAAGGTGCGGATGATCGGCAGGAAGCGGGTAATCACCACCGTCTTGCCGCCGTGGCGCTGGTAGAAGGCGTGGGTCCTGACGAGTGCCGAGCGATTGAAGAATCGCGAATCCTCCCAGTGAAACACGCGGGGACCGAGGTAGCGCCCAACCCAGTAGTTCACGGTATTGCCCAGGATCGCTGCTGCCGACAGCAGCACCATCAGCAGGACCGGATTCATGCCGCCCTTGGCCGCCACCGCGCCGGCGATGAACAGCAACGTGTCGCCGGGCAGGAACGGCACCACCACCAGGCCGGTTTCGCAGAAAATGATGAGAAACAGGATGGCATAGACCCAGGTTCCGTAATCGCGCAACAGCGCCTCGAGGTGGGTGTCGAGGTGCACGACCAGATCGAATAACTGCAGCAGTAAATCCATCGGCGAAGGTCTCTGCAGGCGCATGGCCCAAGGGAGCGGCCATTGTATAAGTTATGTGCGCCATCGGGCGCGGGCGCGCGGGTATAATTCGAGCATGTCAGCAGTCCTTCACGCGGGCTCAATCAGGATCCTGCCCGATCACCTGATCAACCAGATCGCGGCGGGTGAAGTCGTCGAGCGCCCGGCTTCGGTGGTGAAGGAATTGCTGGAGAACAGCCTCGATGCCGGCGCCCGGCGCATCGAGGTGAGCCTGCTCGCCGGCGGGGTCAAGCTGGTGCGCGTCGCCGACGATGGCAACGGTGTCGCCGAGGGCGACCTGGCGCTGGCGTTCGCGCGCCACGCCACCAGCAAGATCGCCAGCCTGGAACAACTTGAGTCGGTCATCACCATGGGGTTTCGCGGCGAGGCGCTTGCCAGCATCGCCTCGGTGGCACGCGTCAGCTTGCGCTCGAGGCAGGCCGACATGCGCCACGGCTTCGAGGTGAGAGCGGAGGGTGAACTGGTTTCCGCCCCGGAACCGGCGGCGATCGCGCCCGGCACCAGCCTCGACGTCGAAGACCTGTATTTCAACACCCCGGCCAGGCGCAAGTTTCTCAAGGCCGAGGCGACCGAGTTCGGGCATTGCGAAGAGGCGCTCAGGCGCATTGCCCTGTCGCGGCCCGAGGTGGCGTTCACGCTGACGCATAACGGGCGCGTCCAAATGAACCTCGCGGCAGGCAACCAGCCGGCGCGCATTGCTGCTCTGTTGGGCGACGAGTTCGTTGCCGCCGGCCGCGCCGTCGACGCCGTCGCTGGCAGCCTGCGCCTCACCGGGATGGCGGCGCTGCCCGCGTATTCCCGGGCCAGCCGCGACTCGCAGTACCTTTTCGTCAACGGACGTTTCGTGCGCGACAAGGTGCTGACGCATGCGGCGCGCGAAGCCTACGCCGACGTCCTGCACGGCAACCGCCATCCGGCGTACGCGCTGTTTCTCGAAATCGATCCGCGCGGCGTCGACGTCAACGTGCATCCGAGCAAGATCGAAGTGCGTTTCCGCGACTCGCGCGGGGTGCACCAGTTCGTCTATCACGCGCTGTCGCGCACCCTCGCCGCCAGCGCTGCCGAAACCACCGAAGGCTCGGCTGACGGCGAAGTGGAAATGCGCTCATTGCCATCGCTGGGCCCGGCGCGCGGCGTCCTGGGGACGCAGGGCAGCCTGGGAATCGCGCAACCGCCGGCCGCGTACTACGCGATGTTCGCGGCCCAGGTGGCCCCTAACGCGGTCGACGCCGCGCAGCCGTCCGCCGCGATCGCGGCGGACGCAGCTGCAGGACCGATGCGCAACGCCGAGTCGCCGCCGCTCGGTTTCGCGCTGGGCCAGTTGCACGGGATCTTCATCCTGGCGCAGAACGCGACTGGTCTGGTGCTGGTCGACATGCACGCGGCGCATGAGCGCATCGTGTACGAGAAACTCAAGAATGGCCTCGATCAGCACCTGATCGCGACCCAGGCTTTGCTGATCCCGGTCACCTTCGCCGCGACACCTCTGGAAGTCGCCACCGCCGGCGAATCCCGCGATACCCTGGCCGCGCTCGGTTTCGAAATCGCCGCGCTGGCGCCGACCGCACTGGCGGTGCGCGCGCAGCCCGCGTTGCTCGCGGCTGGCGAGGCGCGCGACCTGGCGCGCTCGGTGCTGGCCGAGATCGCCGAATTCGGCGGGTCGCGGGTGTTGACCGAGCGCCGCAACGAATTGCTGGCCACCATGGCCTGCCACGCCGCGGTGCGCGCCAACCGCAGTCTCACGCTCACTGAAATGAACGCGTTGCTGCGCGAAATGGAAGAGACCGAGCGCTCCGGGCAGTGCAATCACGGCAGGCCGACCTGGCATCAAATCAGCCTGAACGACCTGGACCGCCTGTTCATGCGAGGCCGCTAGCTGGAAAAGCTGCTGCGCCACTCTGCCATCGCCCGCTTCCAACATCCAAGGCATCATGCTGCTCGGCCCCACCGCCAGCGGCAAAAGCGGTTGCGCCCTCGCCATTGCCGCACGCCTGCCCTGCGAAATCATCAGTGTCGATTCGGCTGCGGTCTACCGCGGCATGGACGCCGGCACCGCCAAGCCGTCCGCTAAGGCCCGGTCCGAAGTGCCGCATCACCTGATCGATATTATCGAGCCGACGGCCACCTATTCCGCTGCGCGCTTTCGCAGCGACGCCAAACGGCTCATCGGCGAAATTTCAGGCCGCGGCAGGATTCCGCTGCTAGCCGGCGGCACCATGCTCTACGTGAAAGCCCTGCTCGAAGGGCTCGACACCCTGCCCGCGGCCGACGCTGCGGTGCGCGCCGCCATCGACCGCGAAGCGGCACTACGCGGCTGGCCCGCGCTGCACGCGGAGCTTGCGCAACTGGATGCCGCCACCGCCGCACGGCTCAAACCGAACGACGCGCAACGTATCCAGCGTGCGCTGGAAGTGGTGCGCCTCAGCGGCCGGCCCATGTCGGAACTGCACGGAACCAAGGTCGCGAGCGGCCTGCGTTTTTTGACTCTTGCGTTGCTCCCGAGCGACCGCCTCGTGCTGCACCAGCGCATCGAAAGCCGGTTCGACGCCATGCTGGAAGCGGGACTGGTCGATGAACTCAGGCGCCTGCGCCAACGATGCGACCTGCGCCAGGATATGCCGTCGATGCGCAGCGTGGGTTACCGCCAGGCCTGGCAATTTTTGGATGGCGCGATCGACCGTGCTACCCTGCGCGCGCGCGGCGTCGCGGCCTCCCGGCAGCTCGCCAAGCGCCAGCTCACCTGGCTTAGATCCATGCCTAAATTCACTGTATTCGACTGCCTGGAACAGCAACTCGAAATCAGCGTCGCAGAATTTGCCGCGGCCCAGTGGGCTGCGCGCATCCATTGACCACTAACCACGGAGAGCCCGCAGTCATGCGTCCCACACTATTGAAGCTTGCCGCCGAGCTGGCCGCAGGCCGTACCAGCAGCGTCGAGCTGACGCGTGAGGCGCTCTCGCGCATCGATGACAAACAGGGTGAAGGCGCGCGTGCGTTTGTCGCGGTACACCGCGAAGCCGCACTGGCAGCCGCCGAGGCATCCGACCGACTGCGAAAATTCGGCCAGGTCCCCTCGCCCCTTGCCGGCATCCCGGTTTCGCTCAAGGACCTGCTTGACGTGCAGGGCGAAACCACGCGTGCCGGCTCGATCGCGCTGGCCGATGCGCCGCCGGCCGTCGCCGACGCTCCGGTCGTGGCGCGGCTGCGCGCGGCCGGTGCGGTATTCGTCGGCCGCACCAACATGACCGAATTCGCTTACGGCGGCCTTGGCATCAACCCGCATTACGGCACGCCAGGCTGCCCGGCCGACCGCAGCCGGGTTCCCGGCGGCTCGTCATCCGGCGCCGGGGTGTCGGCGGCCGACGGCATGGCGGTAATCGCGATCGGCACCGATACCGGCGGCTCGGTGAGGATTCCAGCCGCGTTTTGCGGCATTACCGGGTTCAAGCCCACCCAATACCGCATCCCGCGCGAGGGCGCGTTTCCTTTGTCGTGGCAAATGGATTCAATTGGGCCCTTGGCGCAAAGCGTGTCCTGCTGCGCGATCGTCGACGCGATATTGGCCGGAGTCGCGCCCGACGTGCCTGGCGCGCGCCCGCTGAAACTCGCGCGCTTCGCATTGCCGAAGGCGCCCTTCCTCGACGCGATGGACCAGGTGGTCGCGCGCGCGTTCGAAGCCGCAGTGAGCGAACTCGCGCGCGCCGGCGCGCGCATCGAGGAAATTTCGCTGCCGCCGGTCGACGACATCCTGCCGATCCGCCGTTTCATCCCGATCGAGGCTTACACCCACCACCGCGCACTGCTCGCAAAACGCGGCGAACAATACGATCCGATCATCCGCATGCGCCTGCAGGAAGGCGCGAGCGTGCCGGCCTTCGAGTACATCGAGCTCAAGCAGTATCGCGCGTCGATGATCGCGCGCTGCGCGCCGCTGACGCGCGGCTATGACGCGGTGCTGATGCCGACGGTCGCCGTGGTACCGCCGCAGATTGCGGCCGCGCGCGAGACCCAGGATTACCTTGCGCTAAGCGGCCTTTCAACCCGCCTGACTTCGGTCGGCAACTGCCTCGACCGCTGCGCGGTGTCGATCCCTTGTTCCGAGCCGGGGACGCTGCCGGTCGGCCTCACCCTGATGGGAGAACATGGGGCAGACCGCGAGCTGCTGGCGACCGCTCTCGGCGTCGAAGCTGCGCTTCGCAAATAGTGCAAAGAAAGTAAGCGACTTCCGCGTGCCGCCGTTGCGGCGGCCCGTCTAGTTAATTGATTTTGTTAACTTTATTGTCATCAGCGGCCTTGTTGCCGCCGCTGAGATGCTGGGTGATGGCATCCAGCGTTTCCTGCGCCGACTTGACGTAACGGCCGCCCAGCGCGACTGCGCGCTCTGCCAGCGGCAGGGCCTCGGCGTCCTGTCCTTCGTCCGACAGAGTCTGCGCGAGGTTGTTGTAGGCCACCGCGGCGTCGGGGTGTTTTTCGACCATCTGCCGCAGCACCTGCTCCGCGTGCTTGAGGTTGCCCATGCCGTAGTCGGCATTGGCAAGCCCGATGCCCGCGCCCAGGCTGTCCGGCCAGCGCTCCAGCATGCTGGCATAGGCGGTGCGCGCCGCTGCCTTGTTGCCGGCGTGTTCCAGCGCGACCACTGCTTCGAGATAGGGAGCTTCGGTCGCGGTCGCCGGAATTCGCGCGGGCGGCGAGGTCACCATCGCCCAGTAATCGCTTTCCTGCCAGGTATATTCGAGCACGGGGAAAGGAATGATGAGGCGCCGTTTCTCGCCGGAACGGAACACCACGTTGCCTTCCTTCATGTCGTAGCCCACGGCGACCGCGTAATGCCAGATCGAAAACGGCCACACGCCGTAGTCCTGCAGCAGGATCACGGGGAAACCGGCGTCGAGCTCGCGCAACACGTCTTCGAAGCGCGGTTTCAGCTTGTAGGCGACCATGCCGTTGCGCCTGGCGGATGCCAGCATCTCGATCTGCAGGCTGCCGCGGCGCTCCGGCAGGTACACCTGCGACACCAGGTCGTCAGGTTTGACCGGCGCGCCAAAATAGGCGAGCGAAGTGGCAAGCGCGGCGGGGCCGCACTCATATTCCTTCTGCGGGAAAAACGGGACCTCGGTAATCTCGACCGTGGGGGCGATGCCCTGCGGCTTGTGCTGCCGCATTTCCTCGGTCTGCGGGACGATCAGCGCGCACCCGGAAAACAGCGTGGGCAGGATTGCCAGCAGCGCCAGGCACACTGCAGAAACAAAAACGCCCGCCGGTTGGCGGGCGCTTTCAAAACACGTCATGCGGTGCGCTATTATTTCCAGTTGTACCAGATGATGATCGCGATGATGATCACCGCGGCGGCGATTGCCCAACCCTTGCCGCTGCTGCTCGCGCCGGCCGGCAGCGAGTTGATCTGGTTGGCAAGGCTTTGCACCTCGCTATCCGTCATTGCCGCCACGCGGTCCTGGGCGGTCTTGCTGTCGAGGCCCATGCTTTGCAGCTGGCTCGCTACGTCGGCACGGCTCATCGTGCCTAAAACCAGTGCACGGTTGGCCTGCGCGGTGGTCGCCGCACTGACTTGGTCAGTGCCCACCATGCCAGCGTGGATAGCCTGGAACGGCAGCAACAGCAGCGATACCACCAGCAGGCGGCTCACCATTTTCAAGATGCCTTGCGTCATGTGTACTTCCCCTTAATCAAAGTTTGAGTGAAGGTCGTTACGGACTACCGCGCACGAGCACGCGAAGCCAGCCCGTGTGTTCCACAATGTAATCCGGGGCCATGCCCAAGTCAAGAATCTCCGTTGCAAATACGCAACGGCGGCGCTCAGCCAAATCCGACAACCGCGCGGCCGACAAAACCGCCCTCGATCAGGCGCGCGCAGTGCGCCTGCACCCCGTCGAGCGTGATCGGATGCGCTATGCGATCCAGAAATCGCGGATGCAGATCGGAGCCCAGCCGGCGCCACACTTCGCGCCGCAACTCCGGTGGATTGTCGGAGTTTACACCGATCAGTCGCACGCCGCGCAGGATGAACGGAAATACCGAGGCGGCGAAGTCCGCGCCGCCCGCGTTGCCGAAGCTTGCTATCACGCCGTCTTTCTGCATGGTGCGCGTGAGCCACGACAA
>Ga0181537_10004144_pt1 | contig 12114 bp, 9 predicted proteins | sample PEATcosm2014_Bin_39_FD_119765 | JGI IMG/M metagenome (GOLD analysis project Ga0181537, IMG submission 119765) | Peatland microbial communities from MTU Mesocosm Facility, Houghton, MI, USA - PEATcosm2014_Bin23_10_metaG | ecosystem: Environmental > Terrestrial > Soil > Wetlands > Peat | place...
CAAAAGGCGGCCTGTTGACCCTCGACCCGACCTTGAAGCCGCAATGGACCGATACGCTCAAATTCGACCAGCAGGTGCTGGAAAAGGCCGATCTGTCGCCGCCGCTCGACTTCAACTCGTGGATCAATGACAGCTACATCCGCACCGCCTACAAGGCGATAGGCGTCGATTACGACAAGGACCTGGCGAAAATCGTCGACCCGCTGATGGCCAACAAGGATATGCCGAACGAGGTCTGGCACGCGCGCGACGGCATCAAGACCTATGCGAGCGTCAAGGACTTCCTGAAGGCGGTTGGCGATTTCGAGGCGACCGGGGCAAAGCTCAACGCCACCTATACCTACGACCGGACGACCGGGCTCAAGATGTTCGGCAAGTCGGGGTTTTACGTCGAGGCGCCGGACGGCACCTATTCGGCCTTTTTGCGCAAGCCCGAAGCCGACACCTATGCCGACAGCGTCAAGGGCAAGGTGATGAGCTTTGACCAGGCGGTCGCCAGCACCACGTCGTGAGCGGGCGGCGCGAGTAGCAAGCGATGGCGATCGAGGCCGGTCTCGACCTGGACGACGCCGGCGAGCATGAGGCGCCCGCCACGGCACACCCTGCCTCGACGCTGGGCGACCGGCTGCTGGCGGCCGGGAAAAGCTGGGGCGTTCGTACGCTCGCGGTGCTGGTCGGCATCACGCTGTGGTACTGGGCGGCGCGCGTCCATCTCGATTTCTACATCCGCTTTGACAACATCCCGTCCCCGGTGACGGTCGGCGCGGCGTTGTGGAAGCATTTGCACGAGGTGAAGTTCTTCATCCACATCGCCGTCAGCATGGAACGCATCCTTGCCGGATACGGGCTGGCATCGGTCGTCGGGATATTTCTCGGCCTGGTGATGGGCCGCTCGCGTCTCGCCCGCGATTTCCTGATCCCCTATATCGAATTGCTGCGGCCGATCCCGGCGGTGGCGTGGATCCCGCTCGCGATCCTGATGTGGCCGACCGAGGAATCCTCGATCATCTACATTACCTTCCTGGGCGCGCTATTCCCGATCGTCCTCAACACGATCCATGGCGTCGAGCAGACGCCCGAGCTGCTGGTGCGCGCGGCGCAATCATTGGGCGCCCGGCGCATCCAGATTTTCTGGCACGTCGTGATCCCGGCCGCGCTGCCGAGCATCGCCGCCGGGCTGTCGATCGGGATGGGCGTCGCATGGTTCGCGATCCTCGCCGGCGAGATCATCAGCGGCCAATACGGCATCGGCTATTTCACTTGGAACGCGTATTCGCTGATCAATTACCCCGACATCATCGTCGGCATGCTGATGATCGGCATTCTGGGCACCTTGTCGGCCTATGCGGTGCGTTTGCTAACCTGGCCGTTTCTCGCCTGGCAGCGGCGGACGCGATGACGGGCTGGTCGGTCCTGCGCGAGACAATCGCGAAAAACCGCCGGGCGTGGCTCGCGATGACGCTCGGTTTTACCGTGCTTTACCATCTCGGGCTGCTTGCCAGCGCGAGCCTCAGCATCGGTCATCTGCCGAACTACATCCGCTTCTACGACTGGCCGGCGAATGTGTTGCGGATCATCCACTCGACACCAGCGATCGCCGACATGCTGCCGATCATCAATGACGAGTGGCTGATCGAAACGGGTGCGCTCAACTACGATTACGGCCACGGCATCGCCGAGTGGAGCCTCGCGATCATCCCGTCGCATGTGCTGGTGACGCTGCTGCTGTCGGCGCTCGTCGCAACCAGCATTCTTTTGCTGCGGCGGTCACGCGAAGTTTGTCCGCTGGCGGAGCGCGGCGCCGGTGTCGCGACGACGGGGGTCGGCGCGCTTTTTGTCGGCACCGCCAACATCACGATGACTTGGGTCGCGTGCTGCGCGACACCGACCTGGGTCGTCGGCCTGTCGCTGATCGGCGTCGAGACGTCCTCGGCCTTTGTCCTGCTGCCTTATGGCAACGCGCTGACCGGTGGCGGCTTCGCAGTGCTGGCGGTGACGACCTATTGGCTGGCGTGGCGTTGCGTACCGCGCCCGCCGCGCGAGTCGGCGCTGATGCCAAAGCAGCTTCTCGCGCAGGACCGTTAGGAGCCCGCATGGCCGCGCAGATCGTCAAGCTGGAAAGCCGGGCGCCTGTTCCCAGTTCGCGCCCCGGCACCCAAGCCCATAAAGGCCATGTCGTGATCGACCGGGTCGCTGTCACCTTTGGGCACGGCGCCAACCGGCACACCGCGGTCGAAGAAACTTCGCTCGATATCGCGCCGGGGGAATTTGTCTGCCTGCTCGGGCCGTCGGGCTGCGGCAAGTCGACCCTGCTCAATTGTGTCGCCGGCTATGTCGCGCCGTCGCGCGGCACCGTTACGGTCGATCGTGTGCCGGTCACCAAGCCCGGTCCCGATCGCGGCATGGTCTTTCAGCAATATTCGCTGTTCCCGTGGAAGACCGTGCTCGACAATGTCGCCTTCGGGCCGCGTGTCGCCGGCAAGAAAGACGGCGAAGCGATCGCCCGCACCTTTCTCGACATGGTCGGGCTGTCACGCTTCGCCAAGCGCTATCCGGGCGAATTGTCGGGCGGCATGCAGCAGCGCGTCGGCATCGCCCGCGCGCTCGCCAATTATCCGAGCGTCCTGTTGATGGACGAGCCGTTTGGCGCACTCGATGCGCAGACCCGCGTCATGATGCAGGAGAATTTGCTGCGCATCTGGGACGAGTTCGGCATCACGGTCATGTTCGTTACGCACGACATCGACGAAGCGCTGTTTCTCGCCGACCGCGTGCTGGTGATGAGCGCGAGCCCCGGCCATATCATCGCCGACCTCACCGTGCCGCTCGATCGGCCGCGCCAGCCGGAGATCGCGACCGAGGACGTCTTCATCAAGCTGAAGCGCCAGTGCCTCGAAAAGATCCGGGCCGAAAGCATGCGGGCTTTCGACCAACAGAACCGGTGATCCGGCATTTCCTGCTTACTCATGCGCTGGTGTTCGCCCTCGTCTGCTTATGGAGCGCCGCGGCGCGGGCGGAAGACGCGATCGGCGGCGACATGGTAGTGACCAAGGGGATGAAGCCGTGGGAAGGTTGCGCCGAGTGCCATGACCTCGACGGCGTCGCGCCGAACGGGCATTTCCCTAATCTCGCCGGCGAGAAGACGGCCTATTTCCTCAAGGAAATGGATGATTTCCGTACCGGCAAGCGGGCGAACGACCACGGCCAGATGGGCGTGTCGTCGCGGCAAACCACCGGCAAGATTCTCGATGAAGTAGCGGCGTATTTTTCCGCGCTTCCCTCCCCACCACCGCAGCCGTTGAACGGTCTCGGCCCCGCGGGTGTGGCGCGCGCACAGCTCCTCGTCGCGCATGGCAGTCACGCCGACAAGATCGCCGCTTGCGTCAATTGCCATGGATCCAAGCCTAAGCATGAGTTTATCGCGCCGTGCCTCGAGGGTCAGCAGGCGGGGTACATCGCCAAGCAGCTCGCGGACTTCAAAGCCGGAAAGCGCGCCAACGACCCGAACGGCGTCATGCAGAAGGTCGCGCAACGGCTCTCGGACCGCGACGTCGATGCGCTCGCCGCCTATCTCGCTAGTCTGCCGCACGCGGCGGGGGCAGTTTGCGGCGGTCCACCATGAGCGCAGCGGCGAAGGCGCCATTGCCCAGCGCGCTTTATCTCGGCGAGTTTATCGGCGAGCTGAACGATGGCGCGAGTTTTCTCGATCGCCTGTCGCCTGAAGACCTCGCGACGGTGCGCGGCCTTGGCCGCACGGTCAGCTTCACGCGCGGCCAGACCGTGTTCCTGCAAGGGCAGCCGCACGAGGGCATCTTCCTGATCGAAACCGGCGTGGTGCGCAGCTATTACGCCGCGCCATCGGGCCGCGAGATCACCCTCGCCTACTGGACGCCCGGGCATTTTGTCGGCGGCCCCGAGATTTTTCGCGGCGGCCTGCACATCTGGTCGGGCGTCGCGGCCGAGGATTGCAGCCTGTTGTATCTGAGCGGCACGAATATCCGTCGCCTTGTCGAGCGCCTGCCGCAATTCGCGATCTGCCTGATCGAGGGGCTCGTTGCCAAAAGCAAATGCTATTCGGCGCTGGTACAGATGCTCGGCACGCGCTCGGCGACCGAACGGCTGGCGCAACTCCTCGTCATTCTCGGGCAGATTTACGGCCGACACGATAAAGCCCTTGGGGCGAACCGGCTCGTCGTCGAGCGCAAGGTCACGCATGACCAGCTCGCCACGATCGTCGGGGTCACCCGGCAATGGGTTACGACGACGCTCGACCGCTTTCAGAAAAAAGGCATCATCTCGGTCGGCCGACAGACCATCATCATCGAACGGCCGGATTTGCTGTTCGAGATGGTGAACGGCTAGGGCGTAATCAAATCGTCATTCCCGCGAAAGCGGGATTCCAAGGGTCTACGTACTATCGCTCGCCCTGGACCCTCGCTTTAGCTGGGGTGACGAAAGGGTGGGTCGCCGACCTAGAACCTAACTAGACATTGGCCAAGTCGCGGAGAAAGCGCCAGGGGTAGACGCCGCGCGCATGGCCATCGGAGAACGCGATGTTGACCGCGTAGCCGCCGATCGGTTCGATAGTGGTGATCACGACATCACCCACCCCCGCCACCGGCTTGCCGGTCGTGCGCGCCGCCGTGCAGGTGGCGCAGCGGCATGCCTGCCGCAAGATGCCGGCCGCGATCGCGGACGACACATCATTGTCCCAGGTAACGGCAAGCGCCGCGCCGTGCGGCGCAACCCGCAACTCGCGCGGCGCCGGATCGGCATCGCTCATGCGCCAATAATGGCGGCGTCGAGGATGACGCGCAATTCCGGTCGGCAGGAGCCGCAATTCGTGCCGGCGCGCAAGGCGTCGCCGATCGCCGTGACACTGCCAAGCCGCTGCTCGACGATCGCGCGCTGCAAGGTCTGCAGGCCGACGGCAAAGCAGGCACAGACGATCGGCCCGCTATCCGCGCGCAGCGCTGAGGCCGGCAGGCCGGCGACAAGGCTAAGGCGCGCAGACGGTTCGACCGTGTCGCCGAGCATCCCTTCCAGCTCGGCGCGGCGCGGCAGGAATGCCCCGTCGCGCGCGAGGAACAGGCAGGCATCGAGGTTCTCGTCGATTAGGCTTGCATAGCGCAACGCGCCGCGCCCCTGATCGGCATAAACGATCATTTCGGCCTCATCGGTGACCCCGAGCAGGCCCATGACCCAGGCTTCGGCCTCCGCCTCGCGCGGCAGTTCGTGCCAGCCAGCGAGCTCATAGGCGTGACCGCGCGCGAGCGGGATGCGCGCCCAGTAGAACGCCGCGCCGTCCTCACTCTGCGGCGTGATCGCCGAGCGGCGCAGCAGGAACCCGCGCCAGAGCGTCGTGCGCCGACTGATGGTGACCGGTGTGGCCTTCAATTCGGGCTGGCCGGAAACCGGATCGGTCGCACCCCCGACAAGCCGGTCGATCGGACCGCTCGACGAAAATTTGTCCGACCAATGCATCGGCGCGAAGACCTCGCCCGGTCGCGGCTCGGTCGATACATGCACGCGCAACACCGCAGCGCCGTGACGGCTTACGACCCGCGCCAGATCGCCATCGCGGAGGCTCAGCCGGGCGGCATCGTCACCGTGCATGTCTAGCAGTGGTTCGGTACGGTGCGCCATCAGCCGCGGCACAAGGCCGGTGCGGGTCATCGTGTGCCATTGGTCGCGCACGCGGCCGGTGTTGAGCACCAGCATCCCCGCCTCGGGCGCCTCCGCCGGCGGCCGATGATGGACCGCGACAAAACGGGCCCGGCCATCAGCGGTCGGGAAGCCGCGCCCATCGCCAAATAGCCGAGCCGAGCCGCCGCCAGCCCTGGGCAACGGCCATTGCACCGGGCGCAGCGCGTCATATTCGGCGTCGCCGATATCGGCGCGCGCGCCGATATCGAAGACGCGCCGGCCATCATTCTCGAACGCCGACAGCGCGGCATGCTCGCGAAAGATGTCGGCCGGGTGGCGATAGGAAAACGCCCCGCCCCAGCCGAGGCGATGCGCGACTTCGCAGAGCATCCACCAGTCCGGCCGCGCTTCGCCGGGCGGCGCGCGGAAGGCACGCTGACGCGAGATGCGGCGCTCGGAATTGGTGACCGTGCCGTCTTTCTCACTCCAGCCGGCGGCCGGCAGCAGGACATCGGCGTAACCCGTCGTGTCGCTCGCCCAGCAATCGCTGACCACGACAAACGGGCAAGCGGCGAGCGCCGCGCGGACCCGGTCGGCGCGCGGCATGCTGTCGGCCGGGTTCGTGCCGAGCACCCAGAGCGCTTTGACCCGACCGTCGAGGACGGCATCGAACATCTCGACCGCCCTGAGGCCGGGCCGAGTCGCCATGTTCGGAGCACGCCAGAAGCGCCGCACCCGGTCGCAATCCGTGGGGCTGGCGAAACTCATATGGGCGGCAAGCTGGGTCGCGAGGCCACCGACCTCACGGCCGCCCATCGCATTCGGCTGCCCGGTCAGCGAAAACGGCCCCATGCCGGGCCGGCCGATCCGCCCGGTCGCGAGATGGCAGTTGATGATCGCGTTGACCTTGTCGGTACCGGCGGAGGATTGGTTGACGCCTTGCGAATACGCGGTCACAGCGCGGTCGGTGGCGCCGAACCAGTCATAGAACAGCGCGAGGTCTCGCATCGGCACGTCGGCGATCGCGGCGACGGCGGCGAGCGACGGCGCGGTTTCGCGCGCGGTGGCCAGTGCCTCGCCAAAACCGATTGTGTGGTCGTGGGTCCAGGCAGGGTCGCAGGCGCCGCTTTCCGCAAGATGGACCAGGAGACCCGCGAACACCGCGACATCGCTGCCGGACCGCAGCGCGAGGTGGAGATCGGCGATGTCGCAGGTCGCGGTACGGCGCGGATCGATCACGACGATCCGTGTGCCGTGCGCCTCGCGGGCCGCGACCAGCCGCTGATACAGCACCGGATGACACCATGCGGCGTTGCTGCCGACCAGCACGACGAGATCGGCGGCTTCGAGGTCGTCGTAGCAGCCCGGCACGATATCGGCGCCAAAAGCGCGCGTGTGGCCGGCGACCGAAGAGGCCATGCAGAGTCGCGAATTAGTGTCGATATTCGCGGTGCCGACAAACCCCTTCATTAGCTTGTTGGCGACGTAATAATCCTCGGTCAGAAACTGGCCGGACACATAAAGCGCCACGGCGTCCGGGCCGTGCTCGCGGACCGTGTAGGCAAATTGCGCGGCGACGAGATCGAGCGCCTCGTCCCAGCGCGATTTGCGGCCGTTGATCGCCGGGTGCAGCAGCCGGTCCCGGTCATCAAGCGTCTCGCCGAGCGCGGCGCCTTTCGAGCAGAGCCGTCCGGCATTCGCCGGATGGTCGGGATCGCCGGCGAGCGAACCGTCTGGCGCTACGACCAATCCGCAGCCGACACCACAATAGGGACAGGTGGTGCGGATCATGCCTGTCCCGTCGGCGTGGCTACGCGGCCACGGCCGCCGCCGGCGGCGACGCGTCGGCGACCATTTCCGCCGCGCTTCGTCCGAAGATCAGGTGCTCACGCCACGGCGCGGTATTGATCTTGTTCTGGATCAATTCGACGTACCACGGCCCGTCGCGGACATCGCCGTAAAGCACGCAGCCGACCAAAACATCACCGCGCAATACGAGCTTGCGGTAAACGCCGAGCGCTGTATCCGACAGGGTCACGAGATCGTCGGCGTCATCGGCCGCAGCGATGGAGCCGGCGGAAAACACGTCGATACCGGTGATCTTGAGGCTCGTGTAGAGCGGCGGCGGCTGATAGGCGGCGCGGCAATCGCCCGCCAGGCGCGCGGCGCAGATTTTAGCCTGCTCCCAGAGCGGCGCGACAAGCCCGAAAATCCGCCCGTTATGCTCGACGCACTCGCCGACCGCATAGATCAACGGATCGCTAGTGCCGAGGTCGTCGCCGACCAGAATGCCGCGATTGATGTCGAGCCCCGCTGCGAGCGCGAGGTCGATATTGGGCCGCGTGCCGATCGCCATCACGACAAGATCAGCGGCGATCTTACCCCCGTCGGCGAGGCGGATGCCCTCGGCCTTGTCGCTGCCGATGATCTCCTCGGTCTGGGCGTTGGTCACAAAATCGATGCCGCGGGCCGCGAGATCGCGCTGCAGCAGCGCAGCGGCGGTGGCATCGAGCTGGCGCTCCATCAGCACCGATGTCCGGTGTATCACAGTGACCCTCATGCCGCGCTGCTTGAGGCCCCAGGCGGCTTCGAGACCAAGCAGGCCACCGCCGATCACCACCGCGCGATCGCCGTTTTCGGCGGCAGCGATCTTGCGCTCGACATCGTCCATGTCGCGAAACGCCGTGACTCCCGGCAAGGTCAGCCCCGGCACGGCCAGCATCACCGGCTTCGAACCGGTGGCGAGCAGCAGCTTGTCGTAACTCATCACCAAGCCGCTCGCGGTGGTGATCGTCCGCGCCGCGCGATCGAGCGCCACCACCGGGTCGCCGGCGATCAGCGCGACGCCGCGCTCCTCGTGCCACGATTGCGGGTGGGTCACGATGTCAGACGCCGACCTTTCGCCGGATAGCACGGCGGACAGCAGAATGCGGTTGTAGGCGTGGCGCGGCTCGGCGCCAAAGATCGTGATGTCGTAACGGTCAGGCGCCCGGGCCAGCACCTCCTCGACCGCGCGCATTCCCGCGGGTCCGTTGCCGATGACGACGAGCCGCTCGCGCGTCCGCCGGCCGGGAACCCGCCAACTCATCGCCCGGCAACGCCTCGGCGCGGGGCAAACCGCGATGGCGCTGCCTTAAGCGATCCCTGGTCCATGCTCGCGCCTTTGGGTCGGTCACCCGCCGCATCGCGGCGTATGCGGCGAGGCGTCGCAAGCCGTGTGCCACGCCCACCGTGCCAGTTTCGCAATGACCCGCTTGTGATGCTGCCTAACCGGTGACCTGGGCCGACCACTTCCTGGGCAGTATAAACAAGGGGTTGAGAGACGATGGCTTGGGGCCGGCACCCTTGGTTTTGAGAGCCGGGAGCGATTTCACCCGACAGGCGTTGGCGTTTGGCGCGTCGTTCGAGACGGCGCGGCGCCATGCCGAGGATCCCCAAAATGACGCCGCCGCGCGCGACCTACCGCCTGCAATTCCACCGTGAGTTCACATTCCGCGACGCGCTAGAACTGGTGCCGTATCTGGCAGAGCTCGGCGTCAGCCATATCTATGCTTCGCCGCTCACCGAGGCGCGGCCCGGCTCGACGCACGGCTATGACATCGTCAACCACAACCGGCTCAACCCGGAGATCGGCAGCGATGATGATTTCCGGGCGCTGGTCGATGCGCTGCACGCCCGCGACATGGGCCTCATCGTCGACATCGTGCCGAACCACATGGGCATTGGCCGGGACAATTCATGGTGGCTCGACGTGCTCGAATGGGGCGAATCCTCCCCCTACGCGCGCTATTTCGACATCAATTGGGATGCCGCCCGCCCGGACCTGAAAGGCCGCGTGCTGCTGCCGGTGCTGGGCGATCAATACGGCGCCATTCTCGAAGCCGGTGAAATCGCGCTGCGCTTCGATGCGGCGAACGGCAGTTTCAGCTTCTGGTATTACGAACACCAGTTTCCCGTGTCGCCGCTGCTCTATGACCGGATCCTGACCGCGGGCGGTACGATTCCGGCGGCGCTGGCGCCGGAACTCGCCACGCTAAAGCGTGCCAAGCATCATGATGCAGAGCGCGCGCACGCGGATGCGCTCAAACAGCGGCTCGCCGAGACCGCCAAGGACCCGGAAACCGCCGCTTTCATCGACACGGCGGTCAACGCGTGGTCCGGCGCCAAGGGCCGGCCCGCGAGTTTTCGACCGTTGCACCGGCTGCTCGACCAGCAGGCTTATCGCCTCGCCTATTGGCGGGTCGCGGCGGACGAAATCAATTATCGCCGCTTCTTCAATATCAACGATCTGGCCGGGCTCAGGATCGAACTGCCCGAATTGTTCGCCGAGACCCATCGCCTCGTGTTCGAGCTGGCGGAACGGGGCGATATCGACGGGCTGCGCATCGACCATATCGACGGCCTGTTCGATCCCGGCGGCTATGCGGCGGCGCTGCGCGAGCGGTTTCCGGAGCCGTTCTATCTTGTGGTCGAGAAAATCCTGGCGCGCTACGAAACCCTGCCGCCATGGCCCATCGACGGCAGCACCGGGTACGATTTCGCCAACCAGGTGCTGGGGCTGTTTGTCGATCCGGACGGCGAGCGGGCGATGACCCGGCTCTACCAGCGGCTGACCGGGCGCAGTACGGATTTCGACGCGGTCCTGCTTGCCGCCAAGCGGCGCATCATGCGGGTCAATCTGGCGAGCGAGATGAACGTGCTGGCGCGCCGCTTTCACCGCTTGTCGATGAGCGACTGGCGGACGCGCGACTTTACCTTCAACGCGATGCTCGCCGCGCTCCAGCAGGTCATCGCCGCGTTTCCGGTCTATCGCACCTATGTTTCGCCGCGCGGCACCGGCGCCGACGATCGCCGCTATATCGACTGGGCGGTGGGTCAGGCGAAAAAGCAGGCGCGCACCGCCGACACCAGCATTTTCGATTTCCTGCACCATGTGCTGAGCGGCGAGTTTCCCGGACACGGGCGACCAGCCGACGTGCTGCGCACGGCGATGCAATTCCAGCAGGTCACTGGGCCGGTCATGGCGAAGGCGGCGGAGGACACCGCGTTTTACCGCTATTTCCGGCTGCTGGCGCTCAACGAGGTCGGCGGCGATCCGCGCCGGTTTGGCCTGTCGCTGTCCGGCTTTCACCATCTGATGCGCGAGCGCGAGCGCGACTGGCCGCGCGACATGAGTTCAACCGCGACCCACGACACCAAGCGCGGCGAGGACGCGCGCGTCCGCATCGCTATGCTGTCCGAGATGCCGCGGCAATGGGGCCAATTCGTCACGCGCTGGCTGCGCTTGAACCGCTCGCGCCGCGCCGAGATCGACGGCGACATCGTCCCCGACCGCAATGTCGAATATCTGTTCTACCAGACGCTGGTTGGCGTCTGGCCGCCCGGATTGGCGCCAGACGATGTCGAAGGCGTAAAGGCCCTCGCCGAGCGGGTCGGCGCCTACATGATCAAGGCGGTGCGCGAGGGTAAGGAAGAATCGAGCTGGAGCAATCCCAACGCCGCCTATGAGGCGGCGCTCGAGCGCTTTGTCGCGACGGTGCTCGACGCGTCGCGGCCGAACGCGTTCCTTGCCGATTTCCATGCGTTTATCGAGCCGCTGGCGCGGGTGTCGGCGATCGCGTCGTTGGCGCAGTTGACGATCAAGCTCACCGCGCCGGGTACGCCCGACATCTACCAGGGTGGCGAATTGTGGGATTTCAGCCTGGTCGATCCCGACAACCGCCGCCCGCCGGACTGGCCGCAACGCCGCGCGCTGCTCGCCGCGATCGGCAACGCCGAACCCGCCGCGCTCTCCGCGGACTGGCAGGACGGCCGCGAAAAGCTGTTTGTCGCCAGCCGCTTGCTGCGCCTGCGGCGGGAATATCCGGCGCTGTTCGCCGAGGGCGATTACCAGCCCCTCGGCGGCGAAGGCGGCCGCGCCAATGATCGCCTCTGCGCCTTTGCCCGCTCGCATGACGACATGACCTTGGTCGTCGCGGTGCCGCGCCTCGTCTATCGTCTCCACCACAATGGCGAAGCCGGGTGGGGCGCCACCACCCTGCCGCTGCCGCGCGAGGCGACCTGGCGTGACGCATTCACCGGGCGTTCGTACGAATCATGCGACCGTATCGCCGCCAGCGCGCTGTTCGCCGAGTTTCCGGTCGCGGCTTTGCTTGCGGCAAACAGTTAAGAAATTGGCTCCGTTGTTTTGTCTGTTTCCGAACACATAATATGACCAACGGTATTATTAATTTCATCTTATAAATCTCTGCCGATCATCCGCAGAATATTCAAGCCAATTCGGAACCTGCCGGGTCGATGTAGGTTTGCCTCCGTACACTGATTGTGGAGGATAGAGTGACAGACGCTTCGGTGCGTGAAACCACACGCCTGATTTCGAGCGACAAGGTCGAAGGGACCGCGGTTCGCAACAGCAATGGCGACAAGGTCGGCACGATCGAGCATGTCATGCTCGACAAACAAAGCGGC
>Ga0181537_10004145_pt1 | contig 12109 bp, 9 predicted proteins | sample PEATcosm2014_Bin_39_FD_119765 | JGI IMG/M metagenome (GOLD analysis project Ga0181537, IMG submission 119765) | Peatland microbial communities from MTU Mesocosm Facility, Houghton, MI, USA - PEATcosm2014_Bin23_10_metaG | ecosystem: Environmental > Terrestrial > Soil > Wetlands > Peat | place...
CAGTTCGCCGCTCCCCAGGACATGAGGCACGCTGTTGAGAAGGTGCGCGATTCAGCGCCGGGCCGGAGTGATGGCAAATCGGCCCGCATCTTCCTGACCGAGCGCGGAGCGAGTTTTGGCTATAACAACCTGGTGGTAGATATGCGCTCGCTGCCGATCATGCGTGGTTTCGCTCCGGTGGTCTTCGATGGGACCCACTCAGTGCAAACGCCGTCGGCCGAGGGCGCGGTCTCGGGCGGACACCCGGAGTTTATTGCCGTGCTGGCGCGCGCCGCGGTGGCCGCCGGTGTAGACGGGGTCTTTCTGGAGGTCCACGACGATCCCGCACACGCCAAGTCGGACGGCGCGAATGCGCTGCGCCTGGACAAGCTAAAAGGCGTGCTGGAGGAACTGCTGGCCGTGCATGCGGCGGTCGCGCGGAAGTGAATTGGACAAAATGAGGGCGGCTTCCTTGAAAGCAAGCCGCCAGAGTTCTATTCACCCACCATCGCTACTGGTTGAAGTTTTCCTCGTCGTCCGGCTGCATGCCGTAGCGGCGCAGCAGGTTGGGCAGATTCTGCGAGAATGCGGCGCGCGGGATCACAGCATCGCAGCCAGCCTCGACCGCTTTGGCCTTCAACTCTCCCTGCAGGTGTGAGAGGAAGCCGATGATCGAGGTGCTCTTCTTCAGCTTCGCCTTCAGCTTGGGAATCAGCGTCAGCGGCTTGACATTCGCATTGTTCAGGTCGAAGACGATCAGGCCGGGCCGGTCTGCTTCCTCGCCGGCGGTAAGCTCAGCGATGGCGTCCTTGTCATTCTTTACGAACGCGACCTTGACCCCGAGTTTGCGCGCGGTCTCAGTAATCTTGGCATTGAAGAAGAGATCTTCGATGAAGAAGAAGATCTTGGTCGGCGCGTCATCCGGGATTGGAACCGGCCGGCCAATCGAATAATCGATCGGCTGCGAGTCGCTGACGTAGCTGCGTCCGCCCCCGTTGCTGCGGCCCTGGTAGTTGCCCTGCGCCTCGATAGTGGAAGGCGGCGTGTCGGCGAAATTGCCGTTGACCGCGCGGTAGCTGTGATCCATTGGTCCGACAAAGCTCCTCGGCCCGCGCTCCCGCTGCTTGCCCTTGCGCTTAAATCCACCAGCGCTGTTGCCCGGCTGATGCGTGTCCTTGTCGCGATACCCGGCTCCATTGCCGTTGCTGAATCCGTTTGCCGCGGCCTGGTTGCCGGGATTCTCGCTTGGGCGCTGACGGTCGCGATCGCGGAATTTTTTCTTCCACCGCTTGGTCGACGGACCACCGCCGGCCTGCTGCTGCGGCGAGCCCCCCTGGGGGCTCTGCGTCTGGGTGACAGGCGCGGCAAAGCCCTGGCCGCCTTGAATGTCGCCTACAAACTGGCCGGCGCCTTGTGCGCCTGCATCCGCGCCCTTATTCTTGCGCTTGCGGCGACGTCGGCGACTGCTCTTGGACTGCCCCATGCCATGGGGTATGCCGTGAGATGCATCCTGGGAGAAATCTGCTTGACCATTCTGGCTGCCCGCTTGCTCGGACGCCGGTGGCGGACCCTGGTGCTCTTGCACCTCGGGCACATTCTGCTCTGAACTCATGTATCCACTTCCTATTGCTGGTTAGCGATTCGCGCTTCTTCCCCACGCCCGCAGGTCTCGTTTCTCCCCGCAGCGTTCGCGAAGATGGAACCAAACCGGGTTTTGAAGCGTCGGTGGAAACGGTATCAAGTTGTACTCGAACCTGCGTTCCGATGCATCGGTTAGGATGCGACCAGTCGGCAAACTGCTCCTGCGCCACCTGAATTGCCAGAGCCGCCTGGGTTGTCACAAGCCACCGGGCTTGCCAAGAGCCACCCCGGATAATGCCAAAGTGTCGTCGCCAGTTATGGCAATCTCATTCACCCTCGCTGCTGGCTTTCGGATGCATTTTAGACTGGTGGCGAACCCGTCCCTCCGGCGCGTCCCAATTCCGACACATCGAACTCCAGTAACGGCTGCCGAAATCCAGGAAATTTAAGGTGCAATCCGCAGCCTCGAAACGGCTAGCGATCGCATGGTCGTCGGCACCCACAGCCGGTTCACAAGGCAAACCCAATAATACGCCCAAAGCGCCGCTATGGCAAGAGAAACCTTTGCATGGGACGCTTTTGCGCCGTTCCGCCAATTCTCTCGGGCATTCCCCGAGGCAACGGTTGGGGCTGTATTCACGCCCGAGACCGTCATCGTCCGATGGGATGAACCGCGGATGCAATTTGATGGAACCGGAGGCCAAGACTGCAAGAGCCGCTCCCGGAGGGAACGGCTCGCTACAGAATGGCCAGTCAAAGGCCTCCTGAATTGGCTCCCTTACGGGAGTGGAATCTGGTTCCGGGGCGCACCTGCTGTGGATGCAACTTCTTCCGGCTTGGTATTGCAATCGCGTGATACCGTTGCTGACGATACAGCAATCCGAATGCCAAACCCTTCTTGGCAATGCTTGCGGTAAATTCCCGATTCTTCCATGATTTTCGATAAAGGGTTCACCATAAACCGGAGAATCGACATGATTTGCTCCAGATTTCGGTAGATGGGTTTGACCCTCTATGACGGGAACCATATAATGGAGCAGTTGTGGCAGCCCTCCAGCTGCTATGTGATTCGTTGCCGATTGAGCGAAGCGATAGGGATTGGTTGCGCGCAAGCGTGGCCTTGGGTGGAGTGGATGCAGGACATGAGAGCGGGTTTGTCGCCTGCCTCGATGATTTGGACGATCCCGAAGGAGCACCACACCGCACATGAACGTTAAGTCAGTACTCGTCTCCGCCCTGGTTGCGGTAGCAATGACCACCGCAGGCATGGCCCAGACGGCCGCGCCCCAGGCCCCGGCAACTCCGGCGGCGACCGAGCCCAAGGCACCGCCCCCGCCGCAGGCCATTCCGGCGAAGATCGCAATTATCGAATTTGAAGAGGCAGCCGCCGCGACCAACGAGGGCCAGAAGGCCGCGGCAGAACTGCAGAAGAAATATGAGCCGAAGGCGGCCGATTTCGATGCACGGCAGAAAGAGATCGATTCACTGACGAAGCAACTGCAAGACGGGGCGGCTACCATGTCCGAGGAAGAGAAGGCCTCGCGCGCCCGGACGATCGACACCAAGACGAAGGAACTACAGCGCGATGCCGACGACACAAAAGCCGCGGCTGACTCCGACATGCAGGACGAGATTTCGAAGATCGAACAAAAGCTTGGGCCGGTGGTGATGAAGTATGTGCAGCAGAACGGATTCACCATGCTGCTGAACAATACAGGGCCGCCGCAGCAGGGCGGACTGGGTTTCCTTTGGGCCCCGGGAACGGACATCTCGCAAGCAGTGGTCGATGCCTACAACGCGACCACTCCTGGGATTGAGGCGCCGACGCCGTCTTCTGCGGCGGCGCATCCGCGTCCGGCCGCAGCAAGACCGGCGGCTCCGAAGCCGGCCGCCCCGAAGCAGTAAGTAACTGAGCCGCTGAATCGAATCAGGAGAAAGAAGCGGACCGTTCCGGATTGCTGGTGCGGTCGCCAACGTCGAAGAATCCAACCATTCTCCAAGGAGCTTTACTTCCGAATGAATCACAAGTCACTACTTCTCGCCGCGTTCGTCGCGGGTCTCCTCCCAATTGCTGCAGTCGCGCAGGCAGCTCCTTCCGCACCTGAACCGGCGGCCCCGGCGGCGGCCGCCCCCGCTCCACCACCCCCACCCGCCCCAACGGCTTATCCTGCCAAGATCGCGCTGATTGCCTTTGAGCAGGCGGTACTTCAGACCAACGAAGGCCAGCAGACCCTGGCGGAGGTGCAGAAGAAGTACGTCGGAAAGAAGCAGCAGCTCGACGACCTGGCCGCCGAGATCGATACGCTGAAGAAGAATTTGCAAGCCGCGCCGGCGACTCTTTCCGACACGGAACGCGCAGCGCGCCTGAAGACCATCGATACCAAGGATAAGCAGTACCAGCGCGATGCCGACGACGCCTCGACCGCCTATAACGCCGACGTTCAGGAGGCCCTGAGCAAGGTGATGCAGAAGGTGGATGTCGTGCTGAGGGAATACGTCCAGAAGAACGGCTACACCCTGCTGCTCGATGTGGGCGGCCAGCAGAGCCCGGTTATGTGGACCTCGCCCGATCCCAATGCGGATATAACCGATGCAGTGGTCGCAGCGTATAACACCGCTTCCGGTGTGGCGCCACCGCCGCCTGCAGCGCCAACTCCGACCGCCGCGCCGAAGCCGGCAGCCAGCCAGGCGAAACCTGCAACCACACATACTCCGGCGACCAAGCCGCCCTCCCAGTAGCGCAGTCTGCATTTCCAGCAAAGGAGGCCCAATTCGGGCCTCCTTTGCCGCGCTTGGCTAGAGGCAACTCCAGACCCGTCTCCTGTGGAAAAACCTGTGGATTCGCGGGAGCCGAGAATTCACAGACGGGAAAAGACTCCGCCAAGCTGATCGGAGACGCGTCTCTCCAGCCTTCCAAGTTGCATGTTTTCTTGTGCTTGGAGGAGTTTTGGCAAAATTCACCGAATTCTTTGCAAGTGCGCTGCAACTACCGGAAATAAAAGGCTTTCCACAGGAGCTGGAAATCAGTGGGACGCATCCGACCCGCCGCTCGGCCGCATCCGGGTAAAGCTCCAGGCTATTCTTCGCCGACCTTGAGGACAGCCAGAAATGCCTCCTGTGGTATATCGACTTTGCCGATGCGCTTCATCCGTTTCTTGCCTTCCTTCTGCTTCTCCAGCAGCTTGCGCTTGCGGCTGATGTCTCCGCCGTAGCATTTGGCGATGACGTTTTTGCGGATCGCCGTGATCGTCTCGCGGGCGATCACCTTGGCGCCGATGGCCGCTTGGATGGCGACCTCGAACATCTGCCGCGGGATGAGCTGACGCATCTTGGAGACCAGGGCGCGGCCGCGGTCGTAGGCAAAGTCGCGGTGGACGATGATGGAGAGCGCATCGACCGGCTCGCCGCCTATGAGGATATCGAGCTTCACCATGGGCGACACCCAGCTTCCGGAGAGGACGTAGTCGAGCGACGCGTAGCCGCGGGAGACGGACTTGAGGCGATCGTAGAAGTCGAGGACGATCTCGTTCAGTGGAAGCTCGTAGGTGATCATGACGCGGGTAGAAGTGACGTACTCGAAGTTCTTCTGGCGACCGCGTTTTTCCTCAACCAGTTTCAGGATGCCGCCGACAAACTCCTCGTTGGTGAGAATCTTCGCGATGATGACTGGCTCCTCGATGCTCTCAATGTTGGAGGGATCGGGCCAGCGCGAGGGGTTGTCAACTTCGAGCACGGAGCCGTCTGTCATGGTGAGCTTGTAGCGCACGCCGGGCGCGGTGGTGATCAGGTCGAGGTCGTACTCGCGCTCCAGCCGCTCCTGGATGATCTCCAGGTGCAGCAGACCGAGGAAGCCGCAGCGGAAGCCGAAGCCGAGCGCGACCGAGGATTCCGGCTCAAACGTGAAGCTGGAATCGTTGAGGCGCAGTTTTTCCAACGCATCGCGCAGCAAAGCGTGCTCGTGCGAGTCGACCGTATAGAGTCCGGCGAAGACCATGCTCTTGATGTCTTCAAAGCCCGGCAAGGCTTCCGCGCAGGGGCGGGTGACGTCGGTGATGGTGTCGCCGACCTTCGTATCCGCGACGTTCTTGATGTTGGCGACGAAGAAGCCGACCTCGCCGGCCGAGAGTTCGGCAAGCGGGACTGGTTTGGGCGTCATCACGCCCATGCTTTCCACGTCGAACGTCTTGCCGTTCGACATGATCTTGATCTTCATGCCCTGGCGCAGGCGCCCATTGATGATGCGCGCGAGCACGATGACGCCGCGGTAGGGGTCGAACCAGGAATCGAATATGAGCGCCTGCAGCGGCGCGTCCGCGTCTCCGAGCGGCGGAGGCAGGCGATGCACGACCGCTTCCAGGATCTCGGCGACACCCTGGCCGGTCTTTGCGGAGACGGCGAGGGCGTCGTCAGCAGGCAAGCCAACGGCCTTCTCGATCATCTCGCGGGTGCGTTCGATGTCTGCCGAGGGCAGATCGATCTTGTTGATGATGGGAATGACCTCGAGCCCGTGGTTGATGGCGAGATAGGCGTTGGCCAGGGTCTGCGCCTCGACCCCCTGGGACGCGTCCACCACCAGCAGCGCGCCTTCGCAGGAGGCCAGCGAACGCGACACTTCATAACTGAAGTCGACGTGGCCGGGCGTGTCGATCAGGTTGAGCTGGTAGGTCTCGCCGTCGTGCGCCTTGTAGATCATGCGCACGGTGTGGGCCTTGATGGTGATGCCGCGCTCGCGCTCAAGGTCCATGGCGTCGAGCACCTGGGCCTGCATCTCGCGCGCGGTCAGCGAGCCGGTGAGCTCCAGCAGTCGGTCGGAGAGCGTGGACTTCCCGTGGTCAATGTGCGCGATGATCGCGAAGTTGCGGATGTGCTGTGGATCCATGCGGAGTGAGGACTGCCTCAAACATCGATGCTATCACTGTGACGCGGGCTGTCGGCGGCATGTGGCTGCGGTGGTGAGGGCGTATCGAAGCGGTCGCGAAACGTCTTACAATGAGCAGGGCTGCCACAGCGGATTACGCAGGACGACTGCGACGGACCGGTGCTGCAAACGCAGGCGAATGAGGGGACCACGGTATTGATGAAGAAAGCCAGCGGGTGCAGGTTGAACCGGTTGCGGCGATGGATGGCAGCGGTTGCATGCCTGCCGCTGGCGATGCTGACGGGCTGCCCGCAGCAGCAGGCGGGCGCTCCGGGCCGGGCCGCGCCACAGGCCACTGCGCCGGCGATTGCCGCTCCGGCGCCACAGGCTGCGATTTCAGCGGCGGCGCAGGCGCAGGCGGACGAGACCGCCGCGAAGGCGCGCAAGACGCAGCGGCTGATCAGCCAGGTTGAGGGCGCTTACAACAGCGGTGTAAACAACTACCGCGCCGGACGGCTGGAGGCCGCGCGGGCCGACTTCGATCTGGCAGTGGACACGATGCTGACCAGCGGGATGGATTTGAAGGACGACCCGCAGCTTTCCGATGAGTTCGAGCATCTGCTGAATTCGATTAACTCGCTGGAGATGGCTGCGCTCAAACAGGGATCGGGATTCTCAGAGCCGATCGAAGCTGCGCCCCTCGATGCGGCCGATGAGGTGACCTTTCCGCCCGATGCCGCTCTCACCGCCAAGGTGACCGAGGAACTGAAGACGACGCAATCGGACTTTCCCCTGGTGGTGAACGATTATGTCGCCGGGTTCATCAACTACTTTTCGAACTCGAAGAAGGGCCACGCCACGCTGATGCACTCGCTGGCGCGCGCCGGCAAGTACAAGGAGATGATCCAGCGCGACCTCACCGACGCAGGTGTCCCGCAGGACCTGATTTATCTTGCCGTGGCGGAGTCGGGATTTCAGACGCAGGCGGTGAACCCGCATAGCGGCGCGGGCGGGATGTGGCAGTTCATGCCGTTCCAGGGTGCCTATGGGTTGGCGAGAAACGGATGGGTCGACGAGCGCTTCGATCCGGAGAAGTCGTCGCTTGCCTACGCGCGGTATATGAAGTTTCTGTATGAGCAGTTCGGAGACTGGTACCTTGCGATGGCTGCGTACAACTGGGGGCCGGGCAATGTGCAGCGCGCAGTGATGCGAACGGGATACGCCGACTTTTGGGAGTTGTACAGGCGAAACTCGCTGCCAACTGCGACCAAGAACTATGTGCCCGGCATTATCGCTGCCATCATCATGGCGAAGAATCCGAAGCAGTATGGGCTGGACGACCTGGTGCCTGACCCGCCCGTGGTCTCCGACACTGTGAGCGTCGATTATGCTGTCGATCTGCGGCTGGTGGCGGATGTGACCGACGCATCGCTCGGCGAGATTGTCGAGCTGAACCCAAGTCTGCTGCACATGACGACGCCGCAGGATACGGACTTCGATCTCCATCTTCCGGCGGGCACGCGCGATGTGTATCTCAAGCGCATCAAGGATATTCCGGAAGACAAGCGGACGAGCTGGCGCTTCCACGTGGTGCGCGCGGGCGAGACGCTGGACAGCATTGCAAGCAACTTTCATGATCGCCCCGCGGAGATTGCGACCGCGAATAGTCTCGCCCCCGGCATGTCGGTTAACGCTGGCGACGAGCTGGCTGTCCCGGTGGCGATTGCCCTGGCGGTGCCGCACCCGCTGCACTACCTCACGCGAGTGGGAGATACGCTGGTCACGGTCGCCGACCGGTTCAATGTCTCAGTGGAAGACTTGAGGCGGTGGAACCATCTTTCGTCGAGCAGGATTCCGCCGCGCCGGTCGCTGTATGTTTCGCAGCCAATCCATCTCGCACCGATGGCTCGCGGGCATGCGAAGAGTTCCCGTGGGAAGGCCAGCGCCGAATTGAAACAACCTGCCACGCCAGTAAAGCCCCCAGCGAAGGTGTCTTCGTCAAGAGCAAAATCGGCGAAGCCGTCATTACACGGCGCGGCGGCGAAGAAGACCTCCCGCTCGAAGCAGCACGGTTCCACTCCGTGAAGCGCGATAGCTGCCGCACGAGCTACCTCGACGAAAAGAGTGCTTGCTATTGCTGGCGTGGAGTTGCATTCTGTTGCTAGAATCCGTGCCGTGATGCAATTGCTTTTTTCGTTGCAGCGCATTAACGTTCAGAGGTAAGTATCGCGATCAAGTGCGATCAAGAGGATGCGACGATGACGTTCAATGAGCATGGATTCGACGGACTCGATGAGAACATCAGGACCTATTCGGCTGCAGCCGATGGTGATGAATTTGGTGGTGGCAGCCCCTTCGACGATGATGAGGAAGAAGAGGAGGTCGTCGTGGCGATGACCTCAGACGACGACGAAGACCTCGATGAGTTGGAGGATGAAGTCGACGACCTGCTGCGAGGCGTGTCGCATATTGAGGTCGCAATTATTGAAACGGCCCCGCCGTCGCCGGCAGCAGGGTATACGCCAGCAGAGACGTTTTCGAAGCTTCCCGAGAAGAGCCCTGCGCCCCCCGCGCCAAAGAAGGCTGCGAAGAAAGTGGCGCCCGCAAAGAAAGCTCCAGCGAAGAAGGCCCCCGCCAAGCCGGCAAAGAAGGCCAAGAAGGTGACAGCCAAGAAGGCCGTCAAGAAAGTGGTCAAGAAGGTGGCTAAGAAAGTGGTCAAGAAGGCCGCCAAGAAAAAGACATTGAAATCTGCCGCGAAGAAGGCGAGTGCTCCGCGCGGCGGTAAGGCTGCTTTGAAGAAAGCGGCCGGTAAGAAGGGCACTTCAAGAAGCAAAAAACCCAATACGAGAGGTACTACCTTGGCAACTAAGAAAGCAGCAAAGAAGTCAGCAAAGAAGGCAGTCAAGAAGGCCCCAGCAAAGAAGGCTGCAAAGAAAGTCGCGAAGAAGAAGAAGTAGTCACCGGTAACAACCAGGCAAGCAAAAGGGCCCGGACTCCTCTCGAGAGGTCCGGGCCTTTTTGCGTTTGCTCGACGCTACTTCACTTCGGTTCAACCTTGTCATCGCCATTCATGCCTGCGATGGCTCCGAGGACGTCGTCGCTGTGGGTGTTGGGATCGACCTTGGTCCAGACTTTCACGATCTTGCCGGCAGGCGAGATGAGGAAGGTGTCGCGCTGTGCGAATTTGATCGGGCCCATGCCGGAGACTGGAACCCCGTACGCATCGATGACCTTGTGGTCGGGATCGGCGAGCAGTTTGAAGGTGAGCGAGTCTTTGGTGCAGAAGGTCTTGTGGCTCTCGACGGTGTCGAGCGAGACGCCGAGCACGACGGCATTGAGCGCGTTGTACTTGGGCAGGTCCCGCTGGAAGTTGTGCGCCTCAATGGTGCAGCCGCTGGTCATGTCCTTGGGATAGAAGTAGAGGACGACCCACTTGCCCTTGTACTGCGAGAGCGAAACCGATGCGTCCTCCTGCGAGGGCAGGCTGAAGTCGGGAGCGGCTGTGCCTGCCGCGAGGATGTCGCCGGCGGCGTGCGCCCTAATCCCGGTGCTGCATGCGGCTATGATGCCGATGATGACTGCGATCCATAAACCTTTGCGAACCATCGTCTTCTCCTTCTCGTCCAAAATGTGAGTGGCGAACTCTTGGCGGCCCATTCACGCCTTCGCGTATGGCTATAGTACCCTTTCGCGCTTAGGTGTGTGTCACGGAGACATCTCTACAGGCTCTGCAACGATAGCGATGCCGGCCTGGCCGGCAGCCGCGATGATGCCCGCGGGGTCGAACAGCAGCGTTGCGCCGGCCTGGACGGCGAGGCAGGTGGCGCCCGCGCGAGCCATGGCTTCAATGGTTGCGACGCCGACGACGGGCACGTCGAAGCGCATGTCCTGGTTTGGCTTGGCGACTTTGACGACGGTGAGCGAGCGGCTTAGGGTGGAAGCCGGGTCATTCAGTCGGCGCATCAGCGCACCAGCGCGCTCGATGGCGGCGTCGGTGCCTTCCATGGCTTCAACGGCGACACAGGCCTGCGCGGCGATGACGACGGTCTGGCCAAGGTCGTACTGCGCCAGGGCACGCGCGACCGTCCGTCCGTAGGCGATGTCGTTGCGCTCATCTTCGGTCGGCGCTCGCTGGGTGAGGACGCCGGCCTTGGCGAGCAGCGGCTCGAGGTAGTGGGTGGAAGAGATGAGTTCGATGCCTTCATCGGCGAGAACTTTGGCGATCGCCCCGAGCAGCATGTCGGTGTTCCTCGTGCGCAGGTTGAGGAGCAGCTTTGCGAGCCGCCAGTCGGGACGGATGGAGGAGAAGATCTGGGTGTGCTTGACCTGACCGGCCATCACAGCGCGGGTGACGCCTTCGGCCTGGAAGGTTTCGATGAGGCGGGAGAGCTCGCCGAGCGACATCCAGTGGACGCGGATGCCCGGGTCGGTTGCGGCGCGGGCGTCGATTTCGGGGTCGGTCTCTTCCTTGATGGCGGCAACCACGACCGTCAGGCCATGGGCGCGCGCAGCGTCGAGCAGCAGGAAGGGGAAACTGCCGTTGCCGGCGATCAGGCCTAACTTGCCGCCGGGTGTCGCCACGATCCCGCCGGCGAGAATTTTGGCGGCAACTGCTTGCGAATCAGACATGGCTTTTCAAATCCTAACGCACCGCTTAGTTCGCGGGTGGTTTGGGGGATTTGGCGGTGGTGACGCGGATGACCTGGTAGGCGGCGGGGGTGGCGCCGAGGTTGCGCAGCGAGCGCTTGTCATCGGCGGCCCAGAACAGGACCGAGCCGGCGTGCATGCGGGAGGAGACGCCGTTGACCTTGACCTCGACATCACCGGACTTGATGAGGACGAACTCGTCGTTGTGGTCGATCATGTCGGGAGCTGAGCTCTGGCCGGCGTTGAGCGTGGTGATGTGGCTTTCGAGCATGAGGAAGGTGAGCGTGGGCGAGCTGAGGACGCTGACGCGCGAGCCGGTGGGCGTGGGCGTCTGCGGGAGGGCGTTGCAGTCGATGACGCTGGAAGCGAGCTTGCCGGGGACTGCGCGCTCGGCTGCGGGCTTCGCGGATTCGTCGTGCGAGAGGTCGCCGACGAAGTTGATGACGTAGTAGGTGGCGGGCGTGCGGCCGACGTTGGTGGCGTTGTGCGCGTCGTTGGCGGCGAAGAAAACGAGCGAGCCGGGGCCGGCGTGCTGCTTGCGTCCGTTGATGGAGACTTCGAAGTCGCCCTGCGTGACGAGGAGAATCTCTTCCCAGGAGTGGCGATGGATGGGGTGCGACTGCATGCCGGGATTGAGAGTGGTGGCGTGGACTTCGAGCTTGTCGAGGGTGCGGGTGGGGTTGTCGAAGATTTGGCGCACCTCGCCGGCGGGCGTGGGCTTGGCGGTGAGGGAGTCCCAGTCCACGAAGGTGCTGGCGAGGACGGTCGGATCTTTGGGCGGGGCGTAGGTGGCGACGACTACGGCCTGCTGGGCGGATGCGAACGCGGCCGCGGCAAGAAACGCAGTGAGCTGGAGAGGCTTCATGGAGCGGAACTATATCAGGATGGGGTGGCTATTGGGTACGCGGGTTACTTGATGATGCCGCGGGTGGCGGTGGCGATGAAGTCGGCGAGGTAGCGGACGTGCTCAGCGGTGGCGGGGTCGGGGGCGGAGGCATCGGAGGGTTCGAGGAGAGTGGCGCGGATGGCGGCGAGGGCGTCGGG
>Ga0181537_10004146_pt1 | contig 12105 bp, 8 predicted proteins | sample PEATcosm2014_Bin_39_FD_119765 | JGI IMG/M metagenome (GOLD analysis project Ga0181537, IMG submission 119765) | Peatland microbial communities from MTU Mesocosm Facility, Houghton, MI, USA - PEATcosm2014_Bin23_10_metaG | ecosystem: Environmental > Terrestrial > Soil > Wetlands > Peat | place...
CGCCGCCGAACCGGCCGCGCGCGCCCTACAATATCGACGCCAGCGACGACACCAACACGATGACGCTCACTTTTTTCCATGCGCGCCAGGATTACCTGGAAAAGCTCTTGCCGGTGGGCGCGCAGCGCTTCGTCTCCGGCACCGCCACCTTCTACGACGGCCATCTGCAAATGCTGCATCCCGACCGCGTTGTCGATGCCGAGGGTTTTGCCAAACTGCCGCTGATCGATCCGGTCTATCCGCTGACCGAAGGGCTGCATCCAAACCAAATACGGAAAGCGATGGACGCCGCGCTCGACCGCCTGCCGGCGCTGCCGGAATGGCAGGACGCGGCGTGGCTGACGCGCAATGCCTATCCGAGCTTCGCCGACGCGTTGCGCAGCGTGCACCGGCCGGCGGCGCCCGGCGACATCAAGCCGGAGAGCGCGCCGTGGTCGCGGCTTGCTTATGACGAACTTTTGGCGAGCCAGCTCGCGCTTGCCTTGTTGCGCGCGCATATGCGCACGCGGCCGGGCCGCGGCAGTTCGGCGGAAGGCCAGTTGCGCGCCCGCATCGTTGCCGCGCTGCCCTATTCGCTGACGCCGTCGCAGGAGCGCGCGGTGACCGACATCGTCGCCGATCTGGCGCAGCCGCAACGCATGCTGCGGCTGCTGCATGGCGACGTCGGCTCGGGCAAGACGGTTGTGGCGCTGCTTGCCGCGGCGACCGTGATCGAGGCCGGCCGCCAGGCGGCTTTCATGGCGCCAACCGAAATCTTAGCGCGGCAGCATTTTGCCACCATCGCGCCGCTGGCGCGGGCCGCCGCCATCCGCGTCGCCATCCTCACCGGACGCGAGCGCGGCCGCGAGCGCGAGGAGATTTTGACCGGGCTCTCGGCGGGCGATATCGATCTCATCGTCGGCACCCATGCGCTGTTTCAAGACAATGTGGCGTTCCGCGATCTGGCACTGGCCGTGGTCGACGAGCAGCACCGCTTCGGCGTGCATCAGCGCCTGGCACTTGCCCGCAAAGGCGAAGCCGTCGATCTTTTGGTGCTGACCGCGACGCCGATCCCGCGCACGCTGGTGCTGACCTATTTCGGCGACATGGATATTTCCGAACTGCGCGAGAAACCGGCGGGCCGGCAAAAGATCGACACCCGCGCCGTGCCGCTGTCCCGTCTCGCCGAAGTGACCGACGCGGTGGCCCGCGCGCTCGACGAGGGCCGGCGGGTCTATTGGGTCTGCCCGCTGGTCGAGGAATCCGAAAGCATCGATCTCGCCGCCGCCGAGGAACGCTACGCCGCCTTGGAAAAGCGCTTCGGCGATGCCGTCGACATCGTGCACGGCCGCATGCGCGGACCCGACAAGGACCGCGCCATGGAGCGCTTCGCCAAAGGCGAGACCCGGCTTCTGGTGGCGACAACGGTGATCGAAGTCGGCGTCGACGTGCCGGAGGCAAGCGTCATGGTCATCGAGCACGCCGAGCGCTTCGGGCTCGCGCAACTGCATCAGTTGCGCGGCCGCATCGGCCGCGGCGCCGAGCGCTCGACCTGCATCCTGCTCTATAAGCCGCCGCTCGGCGTGACCACCAAGGCGCGGCTCGCCATCCTGCGCGAGACCGACGACGGCTTCCGCATCGCCGAAGAAGATCTAAAGCTGCGCGGCGAAGGCGACCTGCTCGGCACCCGGCAAAGCGGCGAGCCCGGCTTCCACATCGCCCAAATAGGAATTCACAACAAGCTGCTCGCGGCAGCCAGAGACGACGCCGTGCTGGTGCTGAACCGCGATCCGAAATTGAAATCGGCGCGCGGCGAAGCGCTGCGCGATCTGCTCTATCTGTTCGCCCGCGACGAGGCGATCAGGCTGCTTGGCGCGGGGTGAGACGCTATTACGCCCCCTGAGCGCTTCCGTCCGCGCGCGGATAGCCGCCAGGGCGGAAGTAGTCGGGACCGAACCTGTTATAGCCGTCTGTGCCCCGCGTGCAAAACCAGACCAGCAGCACGATCGCCCCGATCAGCGGCACAAAAAGCAAGAGCAGCCACCAGCCGCTCCTATCGATGTCGTGGAGCCTGCGCACATAGACGGCGATGTCGGGGATCACGGTGGCGAGCCAAAACAGCGTCGAAAAGGCCGAGATCCGAAAGCCGGTGCCGTAGTCGAACAATTCCGCGACCACGCCGCCTACCAGCAGAAACAATTGCCAGTACCAGAACTCGGACCGCGGCGCGCGGCCGCTGAAGTTAAAATAGTTGGCGAAGACGACCTGGATCGCTTGCTTGAAATTCATCTTAAGCCCCCGGTTGGCAAAAAGACGCGTTATTCCCGAAGCAAGGGTAACACTCAGCCGAGGCGGAGAATAACGCGGTTCATTCCACCGCGGTCGGCTCGGTTTGGCGGACTATCCTCGCGGCGCGGGCGGTTTCGGCAAGCGCCGCCAGCCGGCTTTGGCTTTGCGCATCCGCGCCGGGCTGCACAATGCCCGCCGACATGATCAGCGTCATCGCCTGCTCGACCGTGATGTCGAGATCGATTACCGCGTGGCGCGGTACATAGAAGAAAAACCCCGTCGTCGGGTTCGGCGTACATGGCATGAAAGCCGAAACGTGCTCGGTGGGCGGCAGGCGGTCGGAAATCTCCGTGGTCGGCGATTGCGTCAGGAAGACCAGCGACCACATCCCCGGCGAGGGGAATTCAACCAGCCCGACACGGCGGAAGCTCGAATCCGACTTCGAGAACAGCGTCTGGAAAATCTGCTTGGCGGTGCGATAGATCGGCCGCACGATCGGCATGTGGTCGAGCAAGCTGTCGCCGAACTCGACGAGCTTGCGGCCGATCAAATTGGCGGTGAGAAAACCCAGCAGTGTCAAGGCGAGAAAAACGATGATCAGGCCGAGGCCCGGAATGTTGACCGGCAAATAGGTTTCCGGCCGGTAGCTCACCGGTATGAGCGGCCGCACCAGATTGTCGACCCAGGTGACGAACCACCAGATCAGCCACGCGGTTACCGCGACCGGCCCGGCGACGATCAGGCCGGTCAGGAAATAGGTACGGATGCGGCTCATCAGGCTCGGCGTTTTGGTGACGCCGGCAGGCGGCTGCGCAATCGGATTATTGCCGTTGGTCATTGTCTCGGTTCGCCCCGCTCCGCGAAACATATAGGAGCAACGCGACGGTTTTCACAGCGCCGCTGCGGTACGGAACGGCTTTATTCCACCGTTACCGACTTCGCCAGGTTGCGCGGCTGATCGACGTCCGTGCCCATGATGACAGCGGTATGATAGGCCAAAAGCTGCACCGGAACGGCATAGACGAGCGGCGCCAGGGCCGGATGCGCCGTCGGCAAAGTCAGCGTCACCACCGATTGGCCGTCGTTGGCTGCGGCTGCGCCCTTCGCGTCCGACATCAGGATGAGCCGGCCGCCGCGCGCCGCGACCTCCTGCATGTTCGATACGGTCTTTTCAAAGACTTTGTCGTAGGGCGCGATCACGATCACCGGCATGTTCTCGTCGATCAGCGCGATCGGGCCGTGCTTGAGCTCGCCCGCCGCATAGCCTTCGGCGTGGATATAGGAAATTTCCTTTAGCTTCAGCGCGCCTTCGAGCGCGATGGGATAGCTCGTGCCGCGGCCGAGATAGAGCACGTCGCGCGATTTGGCGAGATCGCGGGCAATCTGCTCGATCTGCGGCTCAAGCGCCAAAGCCTCGTTGAGGTGACGCGGCATCTCGATCAGCGCATGCACCAGCGCCTTCTCGTCGGTTTCGCTGAGCGTGCCGCGGGCACGGCCGGCGGCGATGGCGAGCGCGGCAAGCGCCGCTAACTGGCAGGTGAACGCCTTGGTCGAGGCCACGCCGATTTCCGGGCCCGCCAGCGTCGGCATGACGATGTCGCTTTCGCGCGCGATGCTCGACGTCGGCACGTTGACGATCGAGAGCACGTGCTGCTGGTGCGCGCGCGCATAACGCAGCGACGCCAGCGTATCGGCGGTCTCGCCCGATTGCGACACCACGATCGCCAGATTGCCCGGCGCAAGCGGCACGTCGCGGTAACGGAATTCCGAGGCGATATCGACCTCGACCGGGAGATTCGCGAATTGCTCGAACCAGTAGCGCGCCACCATGCCGGCGTAATAGGCGGTGCCGCAGGCGGCGATCGAGATGCGGCTGAGATTGCGGAAATCGAACGGCAGCTGCATCGGCAGCGCGACGCGCTCGGTCGTCATGTCAATGTAATTGGCGAGCGTATGACCGACGACTTCCGGCTGCTCGTAGATCTCTTTCGCCATGAAATGCCGGTGATTACCCTTGTCGATGAGCAGTACCGAGGCGAGCGATTTGAGGATCGTGCGCTGCACGATATTGCCGCCGCTGTCGTGGATCTCAGCGTCGGCACGCGTGATGATCACCCAGTCGCCGTCTTCGAGATAGCTTACGGTGTCGGTGAACGGCGCCAGCGCGATGGCGTCGGAGCCTACATACATCGCATCCTCGCCGTAACCGATGGCGAGCGGCGACCCACGGCGCGCGCCGATCAGCAGATTGTCCTCACCGGCAAACAGAAAGGCGAGCGCAAAGGCGCCGCGTAATTTCGGCAGCGCCGCTTTGACCGCGGCAATTGGCGCCGCGCCGCGATTCATCTCCTCGGTAACGAGATGCGCGATGACCTCGGTGTCGGTCTCGGTAGCGAATTTGACGCCCTTGACTTGCAGCTCGCGCCGCAACTCGTTGAAGTTCTCGATGATGCCGTTGTGCACCACCGCCAATTTGTCGGTGGCGTGCGGATGGGCGTTGTTCTCGGTCGGCCGGCCATGTGTCGCCCAACGGGTGTGGCCGATGCCGATCGTTCCACTGAGCGGCTCGCGCAGGAGCCGCAGCTCGAGATTCTTCAGCTTGCCCTCGGCGCGCCGGCGCGCGAGCTTGCCGCCTTCGAGCGTGGCGACGCCCGCGGAATCGTAGCCGCGATATTCGAGCCGCTTAAGCGCGTCGATAAGCTGCGGCGCCGCCGGCTCGTGTCCGATGATTCCGATAATGCCGCACATCCGGGTGGATGCTTTCCTGTCCAGGTATCGGTAATCAGTGGTCAGTAATCAGACCGACCGTTTACCAAACGAAAGTTGATTACTGACTACTGATCACTGATTACTGATACGCAGAAATCACATAACGTTTCGTTCCGTGACAGCGCCGGCGAGAAACGCTCGTTTAATCGCGCGAATGCGCCTTCTTTTTGCCGAGCGATTTCAAGCCGCGCAAGCGCGACGCCCAACCTTCCTTAACGGTTTGGCGGCCGCGCGCCAGCGCCAGCGCATCGGCCGGCACGTCTTGCGTGATCACCGAGCCCGAGCCGACATACGCGCCGTCGCCTATCTTCACCGGCGCGACCAGCGCCGAGTTCGAGCCGATGAAGGCATCCTTGCCGATTTCGGTGCGGTGCTTGTCGCTGCCGTCGTAATTGCAGGTGATGGTGCCGGCGCCGACATTGGCATTGGCGCCTACGAAGGCGTCGCCGATATAGCTCAGATGATTGGCCTTGGCGCCCGCTTCGATGACGGCCTCTTTCACTTCGACAAAATTGCCGATGCGCGAGCCCTCGCCGAGTTGTGTCCCCGGCCGCAGCCTGGCGAACGGTCCGACCGAAGCGCCCTTGCCGATATGCGCGCCGGCCAGATGCGAGAATGAACGAATAACCGCGCCGTCTTCTACCGTGACCTTCTCGCCAAACACCACATAGGGCTCGACCACAACGTCGCGGCCGAATTTGGTGTCGGCGGACAGATACACGGTGTCGGGCGCCACCAGCGTGACGCCGGCTTCGAGCGCGGAATGGCGCAAGCGCTGCTGCGCTACCGCTTCCGCTTCGGCAAGCTGAGCTTTGGTGTTGATTCCGCGCACCTCGTCCTCCTCGACTTCGACCGCCACCGCGCGAAGCCGCATGCTGCGCGCGATCTCGACCGCATCGGTTAAATAGTATTCGCCTTTGCGATTGCCGTTATCGATCCGCTCCAGGATCGCAACCGCGGTCTTGCCCGCCAGCGCCATGATGCCGCCATTGCAGAGCGTGATGGCGCGTTCGCTGGCGCTGGCGTCGACCTCCTCGCGAATGGCGATGAGGTCGGTGCCTTTCATGATAAGCCGGCCATAGCCTGTCGGATCGGCGGCCTGGAAGCCGAGCACGGCGATGTCGGCATCGTTGGCGAGTGGCGCGCGCAGATGCGACAGCGTCGCCGGACGGATCAGCGGCGTATCGCCGTAGAGAACCAGAATATCGTCCGGCCGTTGTTCGATCGCCGATTTTGCCGCAAGCACCGCATGCGCGGTGCCGCGCCGCTCCTGCTGCACGAAGACGGCGGCTTCCGGCACGATATGCTTCACCGCTGCGGCGACTTCATTCTGTCCGGGACCGATCACGACCGCGGTGGCGGTGACGTTCGTCTTGCCGACGGCGTCAAGCACGTGGCCAAGCAGCGACCGGCCGGCGATCGCATGCAGCACCTTGGGCCGCGCCGAACGCATGCGGGTGCCCTCGCCGGCCGCCAGCACGATCGCAAGACAGCTCCGAGCCTTCATCGCAATCTCCGCGACGCACTCTTAACCGAGGTGCCCGGCCGCCGAAAGCCGCGAACGTGGCGACGGGAAACGTCCCAAGGAATGCCGATGAACCGGGCAAAAGCGGCGATCCGAGGTTCCAAATGGCAGAATCTGATAAGTTTTTAGCACTGATTCGTCTGGGAAAGTGCCGGAGCGCTGCATGCTGGATCTCGCGCAAGCGGTGAGAGAGCAAATCGTCAAGGAGACCCCGCCTCGCAAGGGCGAAACGCCGCGGACTTTCACTATGGAAGGCCTGCGGCGCATCGCGCTGTGGGGTGGCACAGCAACCGGCGCGCTTCTCCTCGCCGTTATTTCGAGCCGCAGCGAGGTCGGTGCGCAACGATTGGCGGTCGTCCTGCATGGCGGCCGGACGCAGACCGCGCAAGTGTTCGATGCTCAGGCCGAAACGCGGCGGCTCAACGACGTCGTGCGCGGGCTTGCCGCCGACAGCGACCAGATCAAAACCCGCCTCGCTTCCGTCGAACACGACATGGACGATGTCACCGGCTCGATCAGCAAGGAAATCGCGACCGCAAATGCGACGCAACGTTTCGCGGATGGGCCCTCGCTTGCAGCCACCGCTGCCGCCTCGGCGGCGCTGCCGGCGCTGCCCTCCCCGCCGAGTGCCGCAAGGTCCGCCGCTACCGCATCGTTTGGCAGCGCCGCGCCTTCGAGTGCATCGCCGGCGGTATATGGCGTCGATATCGGCAGCGGCCTCACCATCCAGGCGCTGCGCACACGTTGGGAAGTCTTGCGATCGGCGCATCCGGAGGTTTTTGACGGCTTGCAGCCGATCGTTACCGTCAAGGAAGTCCCGCGGGCCAATCGCGTGGAACTTCGGTTGGTCGCCGGACCGCTCGCCCAGCCCGGCGCCGCAACCCAGCTCTGTGCATCGCTGACGGCATTCGGGCTGTTTTGCCAACCGACCATTTATGATGGCCAGCACCTCGCCTGGCGGTAAGCGCGCTGCTAGGCTCGCGGCGACTGCCACACGAAACCAGCGCCCATGCACCGCCCGCTATTTCTTCCCACCGCGCGCCAGACCAACTGGCTTCTGATCGTCGGCTTTTTGGCGGTCGGTGAGGCGCTTTATATCCGCTACATGGCGTTCGAGAATTTGAACGTTGAGCTTGCCTGTCAGGCCGGGCTGAACACCTGGCTGTGCAGCTCGTTTCGCCTGTCGATCGTTCTCTTCAATCATCAGGTTTTCGGCGGCGTGGCGCTGGCGGCGGCTGTGCTGAATTTGCTGCGGCCATCGATCGTGCTCATGGCGTTCGCGCTTGCCGCGGCCGGTTTCGGAGTGGTGCTGCATAATGCAGACCTCTCGGCACTCGCCGCCGGCGTCTTGATCCTCAGCCTGGCGCGGCCCGCGCCCGCGCCAGAGTGACGGCAAGCCCGATCAGTCCGGCGCACAGCCAGATCGCCTGCCAATTGGCGAAAGTCTCGTTGATCGCGATGTAAACGGCGCAGACGACAAGCACCGCCGCCGCTAGGGCTTCTGCCGTCGCACGCGAACCGGCCGCTTTCGGCGTCGCGATCGTCAAGACCAGGAAGGCAAAGGCTGCCGCGCTTTGCGGCGCAAAGGGCAGATCGCGATAACGCGGATCGAAGACGAGCCCGAGCGCGGTCAACACCGAGAGTAATGTGAGGGCTATCAAGCCGAAGCCGAGCGCCTGGCTCAGTGCATCGCAACCGTCCGCGCGGCCCATCACCGCGGCAAAGCTCGGCAGACGCCGGCCCGCCGCGACGGCGGCCGCGCAGACGATCGGCGCCGTCACGGCGGTGGCGGCGTAGGCCAAAGAGCGCAGCCACCCGCCCGTTGTGTAGCTGTCGACCGGAACCATCTCGATGGTCCAGCCCAGTAGCGCCGAAGGGACAAATGCCAGCAAGGCGACGCGCTGCCATAAAAAGGCCGGCGCGCCCGGGCCGCTGCTCGACCACCAGGCGGCGGCGAAAGCGGCCGCGGCGAGCAACATTCCAGCGAGCGCCTGCGCCGGCCAATGCGGATGGTCGGATACGGCGCCGTCGAAACTGAATTTCGGCGCACCAGTCGCGCGGTCAAAAATTCCCCAATAGCGGCCGCTCGAACCTTCAAGCTGGCGTTTCCACGGCTGATCGAACGCCTCGATGACATTGACCCGGAAATTCTCGCGCTGGGCCAGCGTCAGTGTTTCCCCGATGACGCGAGCCTGGTTCGAGAGCGATGGCCGCGCGGCTTCACGCATGCGGCCGGCGCTCGGCCAGCCGATCTCGCCAATGACAATCTCTTTGTTAGGGATAGCGGCCGCGGCTTGCTTGCGGATGGCGTCGACATGGGCGGCGGCAAGCGACGCCGGCAGCGGAAAATCCTCCCAATAGGGCAGGATGTGAATGGTGACGAAGTCGACGGCATTTTGCAGATCGCTGTAACGCAGCCAAAACTCCCAGACATCGGCATAGGTGACCGGCACCGTCACCTGCGCCTTGACCTCGCGAATGCGCGCGGCGAGATCGGTCACCGATAGTTCGCCGCGCAACAGCACCTCGTTGCCGACGACCAATGCGCGGATGACGGTCGGAAATTTCTTGGCGAGATCGACGGCGGTGGCGATTTGCACGCGGTTTTTCTCCGCGTTGTTCGACAGCCACAGTCCAAGAAATATTTTCAAGCCGTGACGCTGCGCGATAGCCGGGATCTGGTCGAGCCCATTGGCCAGCGAATAGGTGCGGATGCAGTCGGTATAGTGCGACAGCAAAGTGAGGTCTTCTTCAATTTGGTCCGCACTGACACGCGTGCTTTCGACCAGCGGATCCTGCCCGTCGCGAAACGGCGCATAGGAAACGCAGGAGAGCTTGCCGCCGGATGCGAGCGGGGATGGCGGCAGATGAACCGGCGCGCCGAGCCACCACCAAACGACAACGATCGCCAGCGCGGTAAGCGCATAATACGCAAGCGCGGGAACGAAGGAGTTTCCTTGGGAGGGCGGCTGCACCCTTTCGCATTAGCCTTGGCGGAACCCGATGCCAAGCGCAGGCCAACGCGACATGGTGCGCGCTGGACAAACCAACGGAGTTAGGGTGTTCTCTGGGCCCTGATCTTGGCGGCACTTTCGATACGGCGGGCGGCGCAATGACGGCCCAATCGAATGGCCAGGACGACGGCACCAAGGCTGGTAACGCGGCCGATAAGCGCTCGGGGAAACATCCTTATCTGACCGGCTCAAACCAGCTTCAACGAACAAGAGAACCATGTCCCATCGCGTGCTCAATTTTGTCGGCGGCCTGTCCGTTGCTGCCTGCCTCCTCGCCGCCGCCTTTAGCCCTGTAACGCCCGCGGCTTTGGCTCAGGCGACCGACGCCAAACCGGCCGACCCGCAGACGCCGCCCGGGCAGGACGCCGCCACTGCGGCCCAGAAGGTCGACGAATACGCCGAAGCCCAGCGGGCGCTCAATGGACCTGCCGGCAACCCTGAATGCGTATGGCTCGGCCGCCGGGTGGTCAGCCTGTTATGGCGCGATGATCTCGACACCGCCTTCCGGCACCTCGATCTTTATGATCGTTTCGGTTGCCCCAGCGGCCATATTCAGGCGACGTTCAGATGCCTGGTTCTGCATTCCAACAGCATAGATCCAAAAGCGCCCGACAGCCTCAACGGCCGAGTCTATGATTGCTGGCTAAACCCCGCTTTACAGCCGGCGGCGACCCCCTCGGCGGCGGTGCCGAGTCCGACCACCACCCGCTAGCGGCGCCGATTTGCCCAAAACCAAAAAATCTTTTGTCGCGGTAAGGTTGCTCGCAATTTGTTGTCTTGAATTCGCCATTGCCGGACGCTAACTTAGAAATTGCCGCTCGCAAGGTTGCCTCTCCTTACGACCATCGTCGAACCTGGGGGCAGGTTCGGGCCTGTGTGGTTCGCCCCAGTTGAGTTAGACGTCCATGCGCACCGTCGCAGCCGTGCTCGCGCTCGTAGCGTGCGTGCATATTGGCTTGTGGGCTCTGATGCGGCCAGTGGGTACGGCGCCGGATTTCACCGGTCAGCTTGCCAGCGTCTCATATTCGCCTTTCGCGGATTCCTCCCATCCCGATACCGGACCCCGCCCCACCGCCGAGCAAATTCGCGCCGATCTGAAAGCCATCGCACCCTATACGCGGGCGATCCGCACCTATTCCGCAACCGGCGGCGCCGAACTGGTTCCCCCGATCGCGGCGGAGTTCGGCCTCAAGGTCTCGGTCGGAGCCTGGATCGATAAGGACCAGGAACGAAACGAGCGGGAAATCCGCTCGGCGCTCGATCTCGCCCGGCACTACAGCAATGTCGACGCCATCATCGTCGGCAACGAAACCACGCTGCGCGCTGAAATGAGCGTGGACGACCTTATTAAGCTCATCCAAAGGGTGAAGCGATCAAGCCCGGTGCCTGTAACTACAGGTGAAATCTGGACAGTCTGGATCGACCATCCCGAGCTTGCCTCGGCCGTCGATTTCATCGCCGCGCACATTCTGCCCTATTGGGAAGGCTTCGATGCCTCGCGCGCCGTCGATCACACCATCGAGTTCTACGACAAGCTGCGTCGGATGCATCCCGGCAAGCGCATCGTGATCGCCGAATTCGGCTGGCCGAGCGCCGGCTATAATTTCCATGACGCCAATCCAGGCCGCATCGAGCAGGCCCAAGTGATCCGCGACTTCGTCAATCGCGCCGAGGCTTACGGCATCGACTACAATATCGTCGAAGCCATCGACCAGCCCTGGAAGACCATGGAAGGCGGCGTCGGACCCTATTGGGGACTGTTCGATGCGAGCCGCCAGGCCAAATTCTCCTGGACCGGATCGATCACCGACCCGGACTATATGAAGCGGGCCGGCCTTGCCGTGTTGCTGGGACTGCTGCTGTCGCTGCCGGTCCTCGCGATGGCGGGGGTAACGCTCCCGCAGGCGCTGATGCTGGTCATATCCGCCAACGCGGCCGGCGCCTGGTTCACGGCCATCGTGGCGTTCTGGAAAGGGCATTATTTCGTGCCCGGCTCAGCCTTCGCGCTAGGACTGGGCGTCATCCTCCTCATTCCGCTGGTCGCGATCGCGCTGGCGCGGCTTGAGGAAATCGCCGCCATCGCGTTCGGGCGGCCGCCGCGCCGTCTCGCGACTGCGCCGCCGCTGGTGCCGGACGCATTTGCGCCGAAAGTCTCGATCCACGTGCCGGCCTGCCGCGAACCGCCGGAAATGCTCAAAGCCACGCTCGACGCCGTGGCCAGGCTCGACTACCCCAATCTCGAATGCGTGGTCGTGGTCAACAACACGCCCGATCCGGCGCTATGGCGTCCGATCGAGGAGCATTGCCGCACGCTCGGCGAGCGCTTCAAATTTCTCAACGCCGAAAACCTCGCCGGCTATAAGGCCGCCGCGCTGCGCTTGGCGCTCGCCCATACCGCGGCCGATGCGGACATCATCGCCAGCATCGACGCCGACTACGTCGTGCAAAGCGATTGGCTGAAGGATTTGGTGCCGCTGTTCGCCGATCCGAATGTCGGCTTCGTGCAATCGCCGCAAGACCACCGCGACG
>Ga0181537_10004147_pt1 | contig 12105 bp, 9 predicted proteins | sample PEATcosm2014_Bin_39_FD_119765 | JGI IMG/M metagenome (GOLD analysis project Ga0181537, IMG submission 119765) | Peatland microbial communities from MTU Mesocosm Facility, Houghton, MI, USA - PEATcosm2014_Bin23_10_metaG | ecosystem: Environmental > Terrestrial > Soil > Wetlands > Peat | place...
ACGAATCCGAAACAACGCTGCACGTTCCAGATTGTCGAGGTCGTGCAATATTCGGGCGACGATGTGGCGCAGCAGTCTTCGACGAGAATGCAGCCATAGCCCAGGAAATTTGCGTCCGCGAGTGAATGCAACACGCATTGGTCGGTGTTGACGCCGGTGAACATGATCGTCTTGACGCCGAGATTGCGCAGGATGCTGTCGAGCGGCGTATCCCAGAAGCCGCTGATCCGGTGCTTGTCCACCTTGATGTCGCCGGGCTTCTGCTTGAGTTCGTCGACCACCGCCGCCGCCCACGAATCCTTGGTGAGGACCGCGGCCCGATTTCCCGGCAACGGGTCGCCGATGCCGAAGCCGGCGCCGGTCGGTTTGAAGATGTGAAGGGTGGGCGGCGGATTGTTCATGCGATCCGGCCGGTTTCCCCAGTTGAGCCAGATTACCGGCACCTGCGCCTTGCGCAGCGCCGGCAGCAACGCCCGGAGCGGCTTGATCGGGCTGCGGCCGGCCGTGTAGTCGGCGCCGATCTGATCGACCCAGCCGCCCTTGGCGCAAAAGTCGTTTTGCATGTCGACGACGATGATGGCGGTGCGTCGCAGATCGATGGTGACTGCCTGTGGCGTGGTCGGCAATCGCAAGGCAACCGGCGGACGCGCTGGCATCGCCATGTCGACTTCGCCGGCGGACGCCCACCAGCGATAGTTCGCGCTCATGCCGAGCGGTCCGCCCTTGTCCATCCGTCGTTTGCGCGTTGCTCCTTTGGCCATCGAATCTCTCCCTAATAGCGATCGGACGAGAACATGTTCATGGCGAACGGCTCCGCTCGCGCGCACCGTTGGCGGCGGGAACGGTGCTTGTCGGACGTCCGAGAAAGTCGAGAATGGCGTCGGCGAACCGCTCGGGAAACACCTGCGGGAAAAAATGCTGACCCTCTGGAATGATCATGGTCTCGGCATTCGGGATTTTTGCCCCCAACTCGATGGCGCAATATGGGGGCGTCCAGGTATCGTCGCGGGCGCCGATCACCAGGGTGGACGCGGCTATGCGCCAGAGATCGGCGCGGCGGTCGAATGCGAGGATGGCGTCGAGCCGGTCGATCATGATCGAGCGCGTCACGTCATCGGGCGGCCCGGGTAACGCAACGCCGAAAAGCTCGTTCGCGTGGTCTCTCACCCACCAATTCGGCTTCATCATCAGCGCGGCCAGACGCGCGTAGAGATTCCAATCGCTCCGCGCCAACATGTCGCGCCGCAGCTTGATCAGGTTGTCGAAATAGGGGTCGAACCCGGGCCAGGTCGCCGACAAGACGAGGCGGTCGATCATATCGGGATGATCGAGCGCCATGGTCTGCGCGATCGCGCCGCCGAGGGAATGGCCGACGAAATGGGCGCGGGCGACCCCGAGCGTCTCGTAGAGGCGCAAGACGTCGTCGCACATTTGGGCCACGGAATAGCGAACGCGGGAACGGCTGCTTTGCCCGACGCCGCGCTGGTCGTGCACGACGACCAGGTAGTGCCGCGCCAGCGTTTCGACGACGCTCGGCGGCCAGAAGGAGGCGTATCCGTACACACCGGTCACCAAGAACAACGGATGACCGTGGCCGTGAACCTCGTAGTAAAGTCGGTCACCGTCGCCAAGCGTCGCGAAGGCCATGCGCTCCCGCCTCGCGCAGTCGCCTACATCACCAGCGCCACCGGACGTACCGGCGACGCGGTTCCGCCCAGCATCTTCAGCGGCAGGCAAACGAACAGGAATTCCTTGGCGACCAATTTTTCGAGATTGCACAATTGCTGAACCATGCACAGCCCGTTCTTGAGCCAGATGTCGTGGGTTGGATAGAAGGGCTCGGCGGGATCGTCCATCCAGATGAGATCGGTGGCAAATAAAGTCATCTTCCGGTCGACCATCCATTGCGCGGTGTCGGCGGGAATGAATGGCCGCTCGGTGAGGAAGCCCGGCTTCTGCCAGTCCTTGTCGGTTCCGGTCCAGCCGATGACCGCCGAGCCGGGCCCGATTTTCTTGCCTGATTTTCGTTCCGCGTCCTCGAAATCGCGGATGGTGATCGCTTCATGCGCCTTGCGGAAGGTGAAGTCGAGGAGGTGTCCGGGAAGGATGGTGGTCTCGAGCGGGATCTGGTCGACAGTCTTGCCTTGCTCGTCAAAATGACGGGGCGCGTCGAGATGCGTACCGCAATGCTCGGCCATGAGCATCATCTTGCCTTCCATGCCAAGTTTGCCTTGGGAATGCTTCATCGTGTCGTGGAAGGTTTCCAACGGCCAGAACGCGCAATGATGCGCGCCCAAATTGACCATGTCGGTGAAGTACTCATGCCCGAGGTCCACGATTTCCTTGAAGAACTTGGTCATGATCGCAAACTCCCTGAGAAGGTCACTCGTCCCACGCCGCCGCCGCTCGCAACGGAATTCCGGGCCCGGAATCATCCGCGTCAATATCCCAAAGCGCAGCCGTCCTTTCTTGGATCGGACGCGCCGATCAGCGTGCCGTTGTCGCGATCGATCCAGATTGCCTGAGCGCCACCGATAGGGATCTCCGACCGCTCGAAGGCAAATCCGCGGCGCGATAATTCCGCAATGGTCGTAGCCGGCATCGTCCCTTCCACTTCGACGATCGCGGTGCCCGGCCTTATGTTCTGGCGCGGCAGTTCGATCGCCGATTGCATGTCCATGCCGTAGTCGAACACTTTGGTGAGGAAATGGGCATGCCCCTGCGCCTGATAATGCCCGCCCATGACGCCGAACGGCATGCAGGCGCGACCATCGCGCATCAGCATACCCGGGATGATGGTATGCATCGGGCGTTTCCTCGGGGCGATCGCATTCGGGTGGCGCGGGTTGAGCACGAAGCTTTGGCCGCGATTGTGGAGAAGGACGCCGCTGCGCGGGCCGGCAATGCCGCTGCCGTAGGGGCTGAAGAGCGAATTGATGAAGCTGACGGCGTTGCGATTTCGATCGACCACCGTGAGATAAACCGTGTCGCTGTGCTGGACCGGCATCGCAATCGGTTTCAGTTCGCCGGCGCGCCGCAGGTCGATCCGCGAGCGTAGTTCGTCCGCGAGCGATCCGGACAGCAACCATTCGGTCGGCACATGCGTCGCATCGGGGTCGGCGAGAAAGGCGCTGCGCATAGCGTAAGCCAGCCGGGCCGCCTCGATTTCGATATGCAGCCGATCGGGCGACAAGGGATCGCCATCCGCATTTAATCCGGAAAGGATGTTCAGCAACATCAGCGCGATGATGCCCTGCCCGTTGGGCGGGCATTCGTACACCTCGAAGCCGCGGAAATTGGTCTTGATCGGTTCGACATAGGATCCCTGAGCGTCGGCGAAATCGTCCATCGTGTGCAGCCCGCCAAGGCTCCGCAGATGCTCGACGATGTCCGCTGCGATCGGTCCCTCGTAAAACGCGTCTCGACCGCCGTTTGCGATAGCGGCCAGAGTGGTCGCCAGAGCTGGCAAACGGTGCGCCGTCCCTACTGCCGGAGCGTGTCCGCCGGGCAGATATTTCTCGCGCGCGGACGGGTCCTTGCGCAACAATTGCTCTTGTCTCGCCCAATCCCATCCGACCCGGGGGGTGATGGCGAAACCGTCGCTTGCATATCGAATCGCCGGTTGCAACAAATCACCGAGACTGCGCGTGCCGTGATCGCGAAGCAGCGACGCCCAGGCGTCGATCGCCCCCGGCACGGTTACGGCGTGGGGCGACTGCCGTTCGATGGCGGCAATGCCTTGGTGCGCGAACCATTCGGTCGTGGCGGCGGCCGGCGCGCGGCCCGATCCGTTGAAGGCAACGACGCCGCCGGTCGCGGGCGCGTAAAGGGCGAAGCAGTCGCCGCCGATACCGGTCGATCCCGGCTCGACTACGCACTGCACCGCGCACGCCGCGACCGCGGCATCCATCGCGTTGCCGCCAGCTTCGAGCACATTGACCGCAGTCAGCGTTGACAGGGGATGCGAAGTCGCCGCCATCCCGCCGGTGGCCATAACCATAGACCGCCCTGGTCGTTCGAAATCCCGCATCGCGATCGGAGCTCGCATCGGCTTTGCCACCTATTCCGCGGCGTCGAGCTTGTAGCCGTAATCGCGCGCCGCCGCATCGAGGGTCAGATAACCCAACCGAAGATCCTGTTCGATGCGCCAACGCTCGCGGCGCGCCGGATCCCCCAAGCCACCGCCCCCGCAAGGCCGCATCACCAAACGGTCGCCTTTCTTGAAGCGGACTCCCGTGATCTTCGGCGGGAAATCGGTAACGGTTCCGTCCGAGGCGATGAGGTAGATGATGCTGGGGCCTCCATGTTTGCCGCCATGAATACCCTGCGGCGGCGCGTTCTTGAAACGGCTGCCGAGAATCGTCGAGTCGCAGTCGGCCAGAAGCTCGATCTCGGTTTCGAGTGCGCAGCCTCCTCGGAACCGCCCCGGACCGCCGGTATCCGCCTTGATCTCGCGGCGGAGGAACCGCACCGGGAAGAATTCCTCTTCGATCTCCACGTTGGGGATGAGGACGTTGCTCGCCGCGATGCAGGTGGCGTTCAACCCGTCGGAATTGATGCGCGCGCCACCGCCGGTTCCCAATCCGTCGAGCACCGTCTCGACGAACAACTGCCCTGTATCGGGATGTGTCCCCGCGATGAATACGCCGAGCCACATCATCGACCAGGTTCCCAACGCCTTCTCCGGCCACGCCGTCGATAGGCAACCGATGACGACGTCGTAGACGCGCCCGCCGACTTCGGTGGTCGAGCCGCCGATGGGAGCGGGCGACACCGGATGGACCAAGGTGCCTTCCGGCGCGATCACGCGGATCGGACGGAAGAAACCCGAATTGCGGGGGATCGCCGGGTCGAGGAACAGGATGAAGGCGGCGTAGCAGGCGGCAAGCGTGTTCGGATAGGACGCGTTGATGAATCCGTCGGCCTGGCGATCGGTGCCGGTGAAGTCGATGGTCACATTGGAACCTTCGATCATCATCGCGCACTCTATCTTGTAGACACGATCGTTGACGCCGTCGTGGTCGATATAGTCGGTGTAGCGGTAGACCCCGTCGGGAATGCGATCGATTTCGACGCGCGCGCGCCGTTCCGACATGTCGAGGATATCGGCCACGATTCTGCCGAACTGCGCAGTGCCGTGTTGGATGATGACCCCGGGCACGTTCTTTGCTCCTACCTTGAGCGCCGCCAGCATGGCCTTGAGGTCGCCGCGCTGCTGCTTTGGCATGCGCACGTTGATTTGAAACGTTCGCATGAAGTCGTCGAAAAATTCGCCCTGCTCCCCGGCCTTGATCTGCGGGAAGCGAATCCCCTCCTGATAGACGCTGGTGGCGCCGACGCAATAGGCGCCGAGAACCATACCGCCGATATCGATCTGGTGCGCGGTGGCGCCGCAGAACATGATCAACTCACCCTCGACGAAGATTGGCATGAACAGATTGAAATCGGCGGTGTGCGTGCCGCCGCGATAAGCGTCGTTGGTAAGAAAGATGTCGCCGGGACGCATCCCGTCGTAGCCCTTCACTTCGATGATCGATTTTAAAGCTGCCTGCATGCCGCCCTGGTGATGAGGGATGTATTGCCCCATCGCAACGAGATCGCCGGCGCGATTCAGCAGGGCGACGGAAAAGTCCCGCGATTCGTAGAAGATCGACGAATGCGCGGTACGCAACATGGTTGCGCCCATCTCCTCGACGATGGCTTCGAGCCGAGTCCGCACGACTTCGATCGAGATCGCATCCATCCGATTTGCCGCGAGCGAATTCATGACCGGCCTCCCGTTCTCTCGACGATGAAATTGCGGTAGCCATCGATCCGCAGAAATTGCCCGGGACGGACCACGATGGTCGTAGTCGACAGCTCGACTACCGCCGGTCCCGTGACGTGATTGCCCGGCAGCAGTGCGTCGCCATCGTACAGCGGCGTCTTGACGAACCCGCCGGATTCGCGGAAGTGCACGTCACGCGCGCCCTTGCGCACCGCATCCGGCATGGCCTTCGCCTCCGGCTCGGCTATGACCTTCGGCTTTACCGTCGCCACAAAGGCGAAAGCCCTGAGGTTTACGAGCTGAATGGTTTCTTCCTCGAGCAGATAGCCGTAGGACTGCTGGTAGACCCTGTTGAAGGCGTCGACGATCTGCCGGAACGAATGAATGGGCATGGTCAGGGGCACCCTGATTTCGTGCGCTTGGCCCTGATATCGCATGTCGGCCGCGTACTCGAAGCGCATCAGACCGGTATTCTGGCCGGCCGAATCGAGATCGGCGCGGCCATGCGCTTCCATCTCTTTGAAAGACCGGTTGAGGGTCGCGAGATCGAGATCGGTCACCATCTTCGCTACGGTGGAGACGTAATCGTGGCGCAAGTCGGTGCACAGAAGGCCGAACGCCGAAAAGGCGGCCGCGCCCGGTGGGATGATCACACGCTCGACACCAAGCTCGTCCATCAGCGCCGTCGTATGAATCGCCGCGGCGCCGCCGAACGACAAGAGCGCGAACTTGCGCGGATCGTGCCCCTTTTCGACCGAGACGACGCGCAGTCCGTTGACCATGTTGGCATTGATGATGCGGAATATCCCTTCCGCCGCCTCGGCGACCGAGTAGTTCAGCTTGGAGGCAATCCTTTCGACCGCCGCGTTCGCCTTCTCGACACTGAGCCGAATGCGCCCGCCGAGATAGTAATCCGGGTTGATATAGCCGAGCAGCAGATCGGCATCCGTCACGCTGGCCAACTCGCCGCCCCGATCATAGCAAGCCGGACCCGGAACCGCGCCGACCGATCGCGGACCGACATGCAAGCCGCCGCCTTCGTCGATCCAGGCGACCGAACCGCCGCCCGACCCGATGGTGTGGATATCGATGAATGGGATAAGGACGTCCCAGCCCTCGAATTTGCAATGGGTCGCCGTCGCCGTGATCGGCGTCGACATGCTGGGCGTGCCATCGGCGATCAGGCTGATATCGGCACTGGTGCCGCCCATATCGAACGAGATGACGTTCGGGTGCCCGGTCAACCGGCCCCAATATGCGCTGCCGATAACCCCACCCGCCGGACCGGACAGCAGAAGGTTGACCGGCTTGCGTGCCGAATCGGTGGCATTGGTCACGCCTCCGTATGACTGCATGATCTGCAGCGGGACAGAGGCGTGATGGGCCTGAAGTTTTTGGTCGAGATGGCGGAGATACTTGTCCACCGGGGGCTGGAGATACGCATTGAGATGCGTGGTACAAGCCCTTTCGTAGTCGCGAATTTCCGGACAGACCTCGAAGGAGGTCGACACATAGAGTCCAGGCACCATTTCTTCGAGAATCTGCTTCACCCGCAGTTCATGTGCGGGATTCCGGAACGAGAAGATGAAGCAAATCCCGACCGCCTGAATCTTGCGGAGGACGATCTCGGCAGCGATCGCGCGAACCTCGGCATCATCGAGCGGGCGGATAATCTTGCCGGCTCGATCCGTGCGCTCGTCCACTTCGAATATGTCGTTTCGGCTGACCAGCGGCACCGGCTCCGGCACTCTGGTGTCGTACATGTTTTCTCGGAACATACGACGCATCACCAAAGTGTCGCGCAAACCCTTGGTCGTGATGAATCCGATATACGCGCCTTTGCGTTCGAGGAACGCATTGGCCGCGACGGTTGTCCCGTGCACGAACCGATCGAGCGACGCGAGAAGCCGTTTATCCAGTTCCAGTCGCCCGTCCGCCCGTGCCAGCCCGTCCAGAACTCCCTCCGACATGTCGGCTGGCGTCGAGGGAACCTTCTCGATGACGACATTGCCGCTATCGTCGACGAAAACCAGGTCGGTGAAGGTTCCGCCGACGTCGACGCCCACCATATAGCGCTTGCCGTGTTCCGGGGTTTGAAGCACTCGTTCCTCCTCTGGTCGACCGCCCGACGCGGGGAGTCGGTCACCCCTCGAGAGACGCTCCGCTTTCGCTCGCCAAGCCGCCGCGCGCGGCGATACGCGAAGCCGCTTGCGCCAATCTCGGACCGATTTCGTGTTCGAGCCAATCGACGCCGACTTCCGACGGCGGCCCGCCGCAATTGATGGCGAGAACGGTGCCCTGGTTGGTTACCACCGGGGCGCCGACACCCACGACGTCTTTGCGCCATTCGCCGACCGACAGGCAGAATCCCTTGCGGTCGAGCATCGAAAAAGAAAGTTTTAGCGACGTACTGATGGATTTCCACCGCGATTCACCGCAGGCCAAGCGTATCGATTCGAACAATGTGCGGCGTTCATTCGCCGGCAGTCCGTACAGATAGGCTCGGCCCATGGCCGTCGAGCCGATGGGAATGCGCGACCCCAAATCGAAGCGCGGCGGCTTCGTGCCCGCGTGCCGCGCGGTTTCGATATAGACCATGTCGAGCTGGTCGCGCATCGCGAGCGAGACCGGTAATTTCGAATAGTCGGCGAGTTCCTGCAGGCTCGGCAACGCGACGAGCCGGTAGGGCATGCCCGAAAGCAGCGAATGGCACAAGCTCGCCAGCCCGCCGCCCAAGCTGTACTCGCCAAGGCTCGGCGCATAGGCGAGGAAGCCGAGCGCTGTCAGCGTTTGCGTCAGGCGCGAAACCGTCGGCCGCGGTATGCCCGTCCGCAACGCGATTTGGGCGTTGCTGAGATAGTTCTCACCGGGACGAAACGCGCGCAATACGGCAAAACCGCGCGCGAACCCCTGAACCAGCGGGGACTCCTCGCCACGCGCCGAACGTTCGATCTTGGTCCACCGCTGGGCAACGTTGACTCGGCCCACTTCCCGTCAAGCTCCTCAGCCATTTCCAGCCTGGAACACCCCGGATCCGGACTTTCGGTCGGGATCAGAGAAATGAACAATTCCACCAGATGGAATTGACGTCAATGAGAATCAAGGGAAAACATTTTTCTTCCGTGTGATTGGCGGCGGTGGCGGAGCCGAACGCGTTTGTCCTTCCGCTCTGGCAGGGTCGCCGTTCAGGCGCCGGGCGGGTGGACCCGATGCCAGTGCTCGGCGATTTCCCGACCGGTGCAGAACCAGACTCGGTCGTACTTCTGCGCGTATTCGAGGAACTTAATCAGGCCTACCGCCCGCCCGGGCCGGCCGATCAACCGGTCATGCAGGTTGATCGCCATCATCTTCGGATGCTCGGCTCCCTCTTCGTAGAGCAGGTCGAAACAGTCGATCATATAACGAGCGAAACCGTCGGCGGTGCGGAATCCGGAGTTGCGGTCGAACCGGTTGTCGTTGGTCTCGAAGGAACTCGGGATGACGAGGTGATGGCGCCGGCCGAATTTCTGCCAGAACGGAAGTTCGTCGCCGAGATAGTCGCGGTCATAGAGAATTCCGCCATGCTCGACCAGTAGGCGCCGCGTGTTATTGCTCGGGCGCCCATTGAACCAGCCCACCGGCGTCTGGCCGGTCAACCGCTTGATTCCCTCGACCCCCAAGCGAATATGCTCGCGCTCGGTTTCCTCGTCGATCTCGAGATAGTCGAGCCAACGATAGCCATGACTCAGTATCTCGTGCCTGTCGGCAACGAAGGCCTGGGTCAACTCCGGGCACTGCTCCAGCGCGCGGACCACGCCAAGGACGCTGATCTTGATGTCGAACCGCTTAAAGATGCGCAGCAGACGCCAACTGCCGCTGCGTGGGCCGTACTCGAAAAGCGATTCGACGCCGGGGCTGCGTACACCGAGGTAGGACGGCATGCCTATATCGTTAAGCGCGCCCTCGGAACGATCGTCGCCTTCTAGCAAGCAATGCTCGCCGCCCGCTTCGATGTTGAGATTGATGTTGACGGCGATGCGCGCGCCACCGGGCCATTTCGGATCGGGCGGATGGGGGCCGTAGCCATAGAAATCGCGTGCAGGTCCGCGGTCGCGGCGCGATCGTTGCGCGGCGCGCGATCGAGTGGCGGAACCCGCAGGTTTGCTGGCGCTCATCGCTGACTTCGCCTCAGCTGTGGTCGGGCAGACACGTCGAATGACCGGGTATCAAGTTTATAGCCGAATTGGCGCAGTCGGACCAAGATCGTCCACCGAGGCGCGTCACGCTCGTCACAAGCGGGCCCCCTGACCGAGGTTTGGCCGTGGCGGATCAAACCGTGCCCCGCTAGACTGGCTCGTCGGTGAATCGCACGGTGGGAGCATAAGGCCCGTGCACAAGATAAAGATCGCGCAACAGGCCATCGACATCTCGATGCGCCGTCGCGGCCGAATTCAACCATTCGCCACCATCGAGCCGGGCAAGACCGCGCTCCTGGTGGTGGACATGCAGACGGGTTTCCTGGCGCCGGGCGCGGTCGGCGAAATTCCCGTCGCGCGCGAGATCGTGCCGAACGTCAACCGGCTGGCTGGCACACTGCGCCGCGCCGGCGGCACGGTGGTATGGATCGTGTCGGCGTACGGGCCCGGCGCGGAACAGGATTGGACCACATTCTTCAATTTTGTCATCACCGGCGAATCCTCCGAACGTTTCCGGACTGCATTCGCCGAAGGCCAACCCGAGCACGCACTGTGGCGCGAACTCGATCGCCAACCTGGCGATCCCATCGTTTCGAAGAATCGCCTGACGCCGTTCGCCGACCCGTCGCGCGCGACGGAAACGCTGCTGCGGGAGCGCGGCATCGAAATGGTTCTGATCGCGGGCACGGTGACGAACGTGTGCTGCGAATGCACTGCGCGCGACGCGGCGATGCGCAATTTCAAAACGATCATGATTTCCGACGCCAACGCTTCGCGCAACGACGACGAACACAATGCGACGCTTTCCATTTTCTTGCAGGCCTTCGGTGGCGTGTTCGATACCGACGAGGCAATCCGGCTGATCGGCGCGGGCACCGCGCCGTGACCGCTCCGCGACGGACAGGTCAACGGAATTGCTCTTGGTCTTGCTCTCCAACGGTTCTAGGCTAGCGGCGGCAGCATGAGCCGCGCTGCGCGGCCAGGGGAGATCGAACCTATGGCTCCCAGAAAAACACCCCTCGCCAATGACTCGCGCGCACGAGTCCGGCGCCGCACCCGGACCGATCCGGGGCCGTCACGGGATTTTCTCGGTTATGGCGCCAACCCACCCGACGCGCGCTGGCCAGGCAACGCGCGAATCGCGGTCAATTTCAACTTGAACGTAGAAGCCGGCGGCGAACATTCCATTCTCGAGGGCGATACTCTTTCCGAGGATCTGCTGACCGACATCGGCTTCCCATCTTACCAGGGCAAGCGCAGCCCAATGGTCGAATCGGTGTTCGAGTACGGACCGCGCGTGGGCTGTTGGCGCCTGTTGCGGATCTTCAAGCAATTCGACGTCAAAGTCAGCGTGCTCGGTGTGGTGCGCGGATTGCAGATGTATCCGGAATTGACGCGCGCCTTCGTCGAGGAAGGGCATGAGCTCGTCAGCCACGGATGGCGCTGGATCGACTATCATCATGTGACGGAAAAGGTGGAGCGCGAACACATCAGGCTGGCCGTGGCGGGCATCGAAAAGCTGACAGGCGCGCGGCCGGTCGGATGGTTCGCCGGGCGGTCGAGCATCAATACGCGCCGGCTGTTGGTGGAGCATGGCGGGTTCCTCTACGACCGGGAATATTTTGGCGACGAACTGCCCTTTTGGCTCGCATTCGGCGCCCGCAGCCATCTGGTCATTCCCTATTCGTTCGAAACCAACGACAACCGATTTGACCGCAACACCGGTTTCAGCACGGCCGACGAATTCGCCCAGTACATGATCGACTGTTTCGACTTGCTTTACGAGGAGGGCGCCGAGCGCCCGAAGATCATGAGTGTGGCGCTGCATGACCGGTTGATTGGTCGCCCCGCCAAGGCGGTGGGATTGATCAAATTCCTGAAACATGCGCGGAATCACGACCGCGTCTGGTTTTGTACGGGCAAGGAGATCGCCGAGCACTGGCATCGTACACATCCGCCGCATGTTCGCTGAACGCGGGAGGCAGTTCGTGCCGCTCTGGCGCCGGATCTGGTACCGAGCGCGACGCATCGGTGCAGCGACCGCGACGCGACGAAGATCACGCGCCATGCGCGGCCTTGCCGTGTCGCTGCCGTTTGCCTTGGCGGCCTGTCAAACGGCGGTCATTGATTCCCGTGGAGCGGTGGGGATTGCCGACAAGACAA
>Ga0181537_10004148_pt1 | contig 12104 bp, 9 predicted proteins | sample PEATcosm2014_Bin_39_FD_119765 | JGI IMG/M metagenome (GOLD analysis project Ga0181537, IMG submission 119765) | Peatland microbial communities from MTU Mesocosm Facility, Houghton, MI, USA - PEATcosm2014_Bin23_10_metaG | ecosystem: Environmental > Terrestrial > Soil > Wetlands > Peat | place...
AATCCGCGGTGGACTGACGGGCCGCGCTCCACATGGCATGGGGCTTGCCCAGCCAGCCCGATGGTAGTTCGGCGATATGAGCGATCCGCAAACGTCCGGGCGAACACTTCGCTGCGACCGCATCCATCAACGCTCCAGTATGATCGGTCGAGCGATCATTAACCGCGATGACTTCATAGTTGTCGTAATCAAGTACCGCCAGCCGCTCCAGGGAAGCCGCGATGTCTGCCTCTTCATTACGCGCCGGAACAATGATGGTGACACGCGGCGATACGCCATTTTGGGCGGGTGATCCGTCCCACTCCGGCAGAGAGATGTTCGCCACACTGGGCATCCCGATGGCCGCGTCGAGTAGACGGCTTAGCCATGCCAGCGCCAGTAGGCAGCCTGCGATCCAGTAAAACCAACTCATTTGGCCGCGCTCGGGGAGACTCCCGGCGCGAGCTCAGGCGCAAATCTCATGCCGTAAAACAGCACGATCGAGCTAAGCCCCATGGCGACAATGGGGAGCACGAACGACGCCTGCAGCGAATGATGATCGGCGACGTATCCCATAAGCGTTGGCGAAGGCACGTCGCCCAGCAGATGAAACAGAAATAAGTTAACCGCAATTGCAGTCGCGCGAATCGGCACGCCAACGGAATTAACCAGTGCCGTGTTCAACGGAGACGTGTTCAGCAGCAACAAGAATGCCGCCAGACCAATAGCCGGAAGCATAATCGGCCCGGGATTGAACAGAGCCACGATCATCACCGGCACGCCTAGTCCGATGCTGACCGCCGACACAAAAAGATATGCGCCCTTCATTTTGGGCAGAAGATAATCGCCGAGCCAGCCGCCAATCAAGCTGCCAAATATTCCGGCCACTACAACGATCCCGCCGAAGGCCGTATTAGCAGCCTGGAGCGAGTAACCGCGCGAGCGGGATAGGAACGTAGGCATCCACACCTGAATGCCGCCCAATGAAAACGTGGACATGGCGCAACCCAGTGTGATCGTCCAAAACGCTCCGTTGGTGAATAGGGCCTTGAGAGTGGCTGGCTGCGCGGTCGCTTTAGCCACATCAAACTGTCCACGCGGCGGCTCCGGCAGAAAAAGAATTGTCACAGCCAACAGAAATCCTGGCAGGGCCGCAATATAAAAGGGAAAGCGCCAGCCGTGCAAAGCGCCAAGCCAGCCGCCCAGCAGATAACCCGCAGCCGTTCCCACCGGAATCGCCAGATAGAAGATACCGAAAATCCAACCGCGCTTTTTCTCCGGAAAAAGATCGGCGACGAAAGTCGGTGCGATGGTCACGAATGTCGCCTCGCCAATGCCGACCAACGTATGCCGCAGCAGAAGCTCGTGATAGGTGTGCGTCACCGCTGTGAGCAGGGTGAGGCCGCTCCAGAACATCGCGCCCAAACCGATAATCAGCTTGCGCGAATAGCGATCCGCCAGCGGCCCGGTGAACGGCGCGGCGATCATATACATAATGAGGAACGCGCTGGTCAGGTAGCCAAGCTGCGTATTGCTGAGACGAAATTCGGTCTGTACTAGCGGCTGAACTGCGAACAGCACGGAGCGATCAATATAATTCAGCAGGTTCAGCGCCGTCAGCAGCACTAGCGCCGTGCGAGGATAAATCTTCGTGGTGGCCACTCGAAATTCGACTATAGCACGGCGGCGCGCGGCTTCTTTTTCTCCGTGTGCTTGCGCCAATCGCGCCAGTCTTCGCCCACTGCTTCTTTCATCCTGTTCGCCGCGGACAGCAGCCAGTTCTTCGGCAGTTCTTTCAAGCAGCGCTGAATCTTGACCCGCTCGCTCGGCGTTCCCAGGTGAATGTTTCCAGTTTCGTATCCCATCGCCGAGAGTAGCTTCAAACTGTCGTGGTTGGTCGGCAAATCCGACAGCTCGATGCGCGAGCAATACGGCGCAAGCCGGCGCACGATCCAGCGCCCGCGAAGTTGCACGAACGGATCGGGGCATCGCACCGCCCTTCCGATGATCGCCTGATAATCGATGTCGATCGGGCCGTCCTTGGGATCGGTCCAATAAATCGCCGAGGGAACCAGCGCTTTGGCTTCGCGCGCGACTCGTCCGCCTCGCCAGTCGGCGATAGCGACGATTCGCATCCGCCCCAAGCTGCCGAGTCCCGCACGCCGCGCACAGAGTGCGTAATGCATCTTAGGCTCTGGCATCAAGTGCTGAATGGCATCCTCGGCGCTCGGCGGCATTTCGCCATGCAACTGCGGCAACTGATCCATCTTGGCCCAGAAGTGCTCTGGATCGCGCAACTCTCCGGTTGCAACCTCCCGCAACCATTTATTCTTTTCAGACAGCACGAAAGGCCTTCCCTGCTCAGCCAACGCCGTCGAGTACCCCTCAAGGATCACTCGCAACGCATCCTTTATCTTGAGTGCCACATGCCTTTGCTCGATGGCAATCATGGCGCTGGTCGCAAGCCGCACCAGGTCGACGGCAAACGACAGGACTGTCGCTTCGTCGAAGTCGTTCACGCCCCAAATCAGCCGCCCTTCGAGGTCGCGCCAGGTGCCGAAATTTTCTACGTGAAGATCGCCGACGGCTAGCAAGTGCGGAGTCTTCGACAACTCATCACAGAGTTTCGGCCAAAGCTGCATCCAGCGATAGAACGTCGCCCGAAAAAACGAGAACTCATCGGCCGCCATGTGTTCGTGCTTGAGGCGCAAGTCTTCGGCCACGATCGGCGTGCGCTTGGCCAGCCACTTCTCGAAGCTCTTGGTTGCCTTAACAATATTCATTGGCTGCAAACAATAAAGTGCGGTCAGGTGCGCTGTCAATGATGCTTACGAGAAGACTGTAGCCGAGCTCACCAAGGCCGCAGGGAATTCTCGCAAAATCCTTCTCGGCGTCCTCGACGCTCTCGGCAGTGATCTCGAGCTTCGTCCCTTAGTGCAGCATTCAATAACGGAAATTCTCCGTAACTTCCCTCACATTCGGTAATCTGAAAGCAGAGGCTTCCCGACCCCATGACGCAAGAAGAGATTCGTCTCGCAGAAAATACTCAGCGCAAGATTTACTGGCAACGCTGGGGTCCGTATCTCAGCGAGCGCGCCTGGGGCACTGTACGCGAGGATTACAGCCCCGACGGCGAAGCTTGGACGTATTTCCCGCACGACCACGCCCGTTCCCGTGTGTACCGCTGGAATGAAGACGGCATCGCCGGAATCTGCGACCGCCATCAATCCATCTGCTTCGCATTGGCGATGTGGAACGGCAATGATCCGATTCTCAAAGAGCGCCTCTTCGGCCTCGGCGGCCACGAGGGCAATCACGGCGAAGATGTCAAAGAACAGTATTTTTATCTCGATAACACGCCCACGCACTCTTACATGAAGTATCTGTACAAGTATCCGCAGGCGGCGTTTCCCTACGAACAACTGCTCGAAGAAAATCGCAAGCGCGATAAACTCCAGCCTGAGTTCGAGTTGCTCGACACCGGCATATTCAGCGAGAGCCGTTATTTTGACGTGCAAGTCGAGTACGCAAAACTAGACTCGGAAGACATTTTCATAAGGATCACTGCATCGAACCGCGGGCCCGACGCAGCGACGCTCCACCTGCTGCCCACAATCTGGTTCCGCAACACCTGGTCGTGGGGAGACAAGGAAACACGCGCCGAACTCCGGCAGACCAGTCCGACGTCGTCCGTCATCGAACTGAACTGTGCAGAATACACCCGCCGCTATTTACTCCTCGAAACGCCGGACGAGTTGCTCTTTACTGAAAATGAAACTAACTTCCAGCGCTTGTACGGAAGCCCAAACACATCGCCATACGTTAAAGACGCCTTTGATTCCTACCTCGTTCACGGCGTCAAAGAAGCCGTAAATCCCGAGCACGTTGGCACCAAAGCCGCCGGTCATTATGAGTTGGCGCTGGCGGCCGGAGAAAGCCGCGTGCTTCGTCTCCGCTTCACCGACGAAAGGGCTCTGAACAACACAGCGTTCGACGCATTCGATTCGACTTTTGCAATTCGCAAGCAGGAAGCGGACGAATTCTACGCCACCGTCATTCCCGACCAACTGACACCCGACGCCAAGAACGTCATGCGTCAGGGGTTCGCGGGGATGTTATGGAACAAGCAGTTCTATCACTACGAGGTGAAGCGCTGGCTGGAGGGCGACCCAGCCTATCCTCCGCCTCCGCCGGAACGCTTTCAGGGGCGCAATCACAACTGGGGGCATCTGTTCAATTCCGACGTCATTTCCATGCCCGACAAATGGGAGTATCCGTGGTACGCGGTGTGGGATCTGGCGTTTCACACCGTCGCCCTGGCGCTAATTGACGCTGAGTTCGCCAAAGAGCAGCTCGTGCTCATACTGCGGGAGTGGTACATGCACCCGAACGGACAACTTCCCGCATACGAGTGGCGCTTCGGCGACGTCAATCCTCCGGTTCACGCGTGGGCCGCATTACGCGTCTACCAGATTGAGCGCAAGCGCACCGGCAAAGGCGATCGCGATTTCCTCAAGAGGATATTTCACAAGCTGCTGCTGAATTTCACCTGGTGGGTCAACCGCAAAGACACCGAAGGGATGAATATTTTCCAGGGCGGCTTTCTCGGCCTCGATAACATCGGAGTCTTCGATCGCAGCGCGCCGCTGCCCACGGGCGGATTCATGGAACAGTCCGACGGCACCAGTTGGATGGCCATGTATACCCTGAACCTGCTGGCCATCGCACTCGAGCTAGCCCGCGAAGAACCGGTGTACGAAGACGTCGCCAGCAAGTTCTGGGAGCACTTCATATATATCGCCCACGCCATGCAGCATCGTGGCGACGACAACATCGGCTTATGGGATGAGCAGGACGGCTTCTTCTATGATGTGCTCAAGCTGCCCGATGGCTCGCACTTCCCGCTTAAGATTCGCTCCACGGTCGGACTGATTCCCTTATTTGCGGTGGGAACCATCGAGCCGGAATTGCTCGACCGGCTCCCCGGGTTCAAGCGGCGGTTCAACTGGTTTCTGGAAAATCGTCCCGACCTCACCTCCAACGTCGCTTGCATGAGCACACCCGGACGTGGCGAGCGCCGCCTGCTCTCGATTGCCGACGAAAAGCAATTGCGCAGCATTTTGAAATACATGCTCGACGAACGCGAGTTTCTTTCGCCCTACGGCATTCGCTCGCTCTCGCAATATCATCAACAGCATCCTTACGAGCTGTCGCTCCCTGACGGCATCCGGACGGTGGCCTACGATCCCGCTGAATCGACCACGGGGATGTTCGGTGGGAACTCTAATTGGCGAGGGCCGATATGGTTTCCCATGAACGTCCTGCTCATCGAATCGTTGCAGCGCTTCCACTATTACTTTGGCGATTCATTCACCGTCGAATTTCCAACAGGTTCGGGCCAGCAGATGAATCTATCGGATGTGGCCATCGAACTCTCGCGCCGACTCACCCGCATCTTCCTTCAGGACTACAAGGGCGAGCGCCCTGCTGTAGCCGGACAAGAACAATTTCGCAGTGATCCGCACTGGAAAGACCTCGTCTTGTTCTACGAATATTTCCACGGCGATACCGGCCTGGGCTTGGGCGCAAACCACCAGACCGGCTGGACAGGACTCGTGACCAAGCTGTTGCAACAGAGCGGGGTCGCGTAGCAACGACAGATACGCAGCATACGACTTCTAATTCAAGTATTCTTGGCGTGAAATTTTCATCTTCTGCATACGCGATTGCAGGGTGGTTCGCTTGAGGCCGAGACGTAGCGCGGCGCCATTCGCACCGGCGATGACTCCGCCACTGGCTCTGAGAGCGCGAAGAATGTGGTCGCGTTCGAGACTCAACAGGGTTCCATCGGAGACGCTCGAGTCCAGCGGATTCAATTCGTCGATGGGCGCTTCCAGCAGAGAACCTTCGGTCAGAATCACTGATCGTTCGATGAAGTTTTCCAGTTCCCTGATATTGCCCGGCCAGGGCCAGCGTTGCAACGCATCCATCGTAGCTGAGGCAATTGTATCGATCTGCTTGTTCATCCGCTTCGCGATTTTCTGCACAAAATAGCGCACCAGTAGCGGAATGTCGCTGCCACGATCGCGCAGCGCAGGCATGCGCAAAGGAAACACATTGAGCCGATAAAAAAGATCGCTGCGGAATTCATGCAGCTCAACACTTTCGGCGAGGTCTTTATTGGTGGCGGCGACAAGCCGAATATTGACTTTGATGGTCCGAGTTCCGCCCAGCCGCTCAAACTCTTGATCTTGCAGCACGCGGAGGAGTTTGGGCTGAAGCTCGAGCTGGATGTCGCCCACTTCGTCGAGAAACAGCGTGCCCTGATCGGCGAGCTCAAGCCGTCCCACCTTTTGCGAGATGGCTCCGGTGAACGCGCCCTTCTCGTGGCCGAAGAGCTCGCTCTCCAGCAATCCAGTAGGGATGGCGGCGCAATTCAATTTGATAAAGGGAGAGTCGCGGCGTGAGCTCAATCGATGAACCGCGCGAGCAACTAGTTCCTTGCCCGTGCCGGTCTCGCCCAATATAAGGACGGTCGCGTCGCTGGTTGCCGCCGTCTTGACGTGACCCAATACCCGCCGCAAAGGTAAGCTTTCGCCGACGATTTCATCGAAGCTCGGATCGTTCGTCCATTCCGGAGGTTCTAACGGAAGATTTTCTTTCTTAAATCGGGTCTTCAGTTCGCCGACCTCACGATGGGCGAGATCGCGATCTAAAGCAGTCGCCAGCTGCGAACCAATCTGCTGCAATGATTCCGTGTCGCTGGTACTCAGGTCATAGGGTTGTTTGCTGAACAAAGTGAGTGTACCAACTGGTCGTCCCGAGCTGAAAAGAGGGACGAAACAACCGGCACGAAATGGCTGCTCCATTGAACCCTTAACGGGGTCGGGACCGGATCCCAATTCCAGCTCGACAGTTTTGATTTCACCTTCGTCTAGAGCCAAGCGCGAGGGCGCGATGTTGCTGGCAAGAGCGACGGTTCCCTCCGACAATGGCGGCGCCTCGCCCTTGGTTGTGACCCAGAGGCGTAGCGTTTGGTCGCCTTCATCGTAAACTTTCAACGCGGCCCAATCATGCGGAATTACTCGTTGAATAATTTCGGAGAGCGGCTGAAACGCGCTCTTCAAGTTGCGACTATTGCTCAGTACAGTGCCGACATCTTGCAGAATTTTGGCGCGGCGATTCTCTGCTGCGAGCGCCTCGCGGTTCAGTACGCCTTCGATTGCGACTGCCGCAATTTCCCCGAGACGGTTGAGAAACTCAACCTCTTCTTCGGTAAAACCGGAACCTGAGAAGCGTCCGATGCCGAGTGCCCCGAGCTTACGGTCGGGCGTAGTAAGCGGCACGGTGCAGTAGAAGCGCAGGTTTTTTTCCGCAAGGCGACGAATGCTCCAGGCGTGGCGTATCTCGTCCAGGGCGGGATTGGGAAAGATCAACGGGCGCTGGTTTTGCCAGACCCAGCCGCTAAAAGTAGAGTCGACAGGAACTTCAAAAGGAACGCTCTGCGGCTCTTCCAGGTGGATGTGGTGAACCCGCATGACCCTTCGTGCTGAATCGTGAAGAAAAACCGCGAAGCACTCGAAGGACATTGCCGCCTGCGCTTGTTGGCGGAATTCGCTAATCAGCGCTGGCAATTCCCTCGGGCGAATTAGGGCGTCAGCGATTCCTGAAAATGGCGTTTTACGAAAAACGTCTTCGTTCGTTTCGAAGTGGCTCGATCGCTTGAGCACGCGTTAGACTCAATTCTCCCCCTCGCGTTCAAGACTTCCAAGAGAACTTGTTTACTGTTCTCGCTATTGGCTAGAACGTTATCACCGGCCCGATACAGAGTCAATGCCACCAATGGACTAGAAGGGTTACCCAGATTTTTCGATTTCAAAATGGGAAGCTGCCCTTAGCTAGAATAGAAACATGGCCCGAGGATGGGAGAGCAAATCGGTTGAGGATCAGCAGGCGGAAGCGAATCAGAAAACGGCTTCAGTGAGACCGAACTTTTCGCCACAAGAAATCGCTGAAAAGCGCCGTCGGGAGGGTCTGTTGCTCTCCCGAAGCCGAATCTTGCAGCAACTGCAAAGCGCGACCCGCGCCGAACACCGTGCGGTGCTGGAGCGCGCCTTGGCCGATCTCGACCGGCAATTGCTGGCTTAAGCCTGAGGTTATATTCAGGCCAAATCATTGCTCACGTATAATCTTGAAGGATGAAAGCTTACGTTTATGTTTCCCCTAAGAAGACGGTGCTCGATCCGCAGGGAAAGACCATCCACGGAGCTCTCAAGAAAATGGGCTTCAAAGGACTGGAAGAAGTGCGGCAGGGCAAATACTTCGAGCTGACGCTCGATGGCCTGAGTCACACGGAAGCGGAAGCTGAGGTCGGCCGTATAGCGCGGGAAGTCCTGACCAATCCGGTGATTGAGGACTTCCGGTTTTCTCTGGAAGATTAGTCGTCGATCGTCAATCGTCGTTGGTCCCCGAAACTTAAGTTCCCCGAAAGCAAACGCGGCAACAGGAGTCATTTCCGATGTGCGGAATCGTAGGATATGTCGGCAAGAAGCCGGTTGTGCCGGTGATCATCGAAGGTCTGCGCAAACTGGAATATCGCGGCTATGATTCGGCCGGCATCGCTGTGGGAGGCATCGGCGATGGCCTGCAGCTCCGCCGTGCGGAAGGCAAGCTCCGCAACCTGGAAGAAGTTTTGCGACAGCACCCCATCGAAGGAACTTTCGGCATCGGACACACCCGCTGGGCCACGCACGGCCGCCCCAGCGAAGAAAACGCTCACCCGCATCGCGACTGCAGCGGGCGGATTGTCGTCGTGCACAACGGCATCGTCGAGAATTACGTTCCGCTCAAGAAGCAACTGATTGCGGAAGGTCACAACTTCATTACGGAGACCGACACAGAAGTCATCGCTCACCTCGTAGAGAAGTTCTACGCCAAGGATTCAAACGGAAAGCGTCCGCCACTGGAAGAGGCCGTGCGCAGAACGGTAAAAATGCTGACTGGCGTTTTCGCACTGGGTGTGATTTCAGCCGACGATCCCAACAAGATTGTTGCCGCGCGCAACGGCCCTCCCGCCGTCGTGGGATTGGGCAACGATGAGTATTTCGTGGCGTCCGATGTTCCTGCGCTGCTCGAACATACGCGCGATCTTTTTTTCTTAGGCGATGGCGATCTCGCGGTCATCACTCGCGACGGCGTGCAGATGAGCGATTTCGACGGCAAGCCGGTGCGACGCGATGTGCAGCACGTCACGTGGGATCCGATCATGGCGGAAAAGGGCGGCTTCAAGCATTTCATGCTCAAAGAGATTTATGAGCAACCCCGCGCCGTCCGCGACACCACGCTTGGTCGCATTTCGCAGGACACGGGTCAGATCTTTCTGGGAGAAATGGGAATTACTCCAGCGGAGTTCAAAGCTGCGCGCAAGATCAATATCGAGGCCTGCGGCACCAGTTGGCATGCCGGACAGGCCGGAAAGTTCATGATCGAGAGTCTGGCGCGCATTCCGGTGGAAGTCGATTATGCCAGCGAGTGGCGCTATCGCGATCCCATTGTCGATCCCAACACCATTACGCTGGTGATTTCCCAATCCGGCGAAACTGCTGACACGATTGCCGCGCAACGCGAAGCCAAAGCCCGCGGGTCAAAGACGCTGGCCATCTGCAACGTTGTGGGATCGATGATTGCGCGCGAAGCGGCTGGAACAGTCTATACTCACGCCGGCCCCGAGATTGGCGTGGCTTCAACCAAAGCTTTCACCGCGCAACTCACCGCGCTCTATATTTTGTCTTTGTATCTGGCGCAGGTGCGCGGCATGATCACGCAAGCGCAGTCGGAAACCGCAGTTCACGAACTGACTCGCATCCCAGGCAAGATCGAACAATTGCTCACCCGCGACGAGCAGTGCGATGAGCTGGCACGCCGCTACGTCAAAGCCACAGATTTTCTATTCCTGGGACGCGGCATTCACTATCCCATCGCGCTCGAAGGCGCGCTCAAGCTGAAAGAAATCTCCTACATCCATGCCGAAGGATATCCTGCGGGCGAGATGAAGCACGGGCCCAATGCGCTGATCGATGAGAACCTTCCGGTCGTGATCATCGCCACGCGCGACAGCGAGAACGAGCTCTCGATGATCCGCTATGAAAAGACGATCTCAAATCTGAAAGAAGTGAAAGCCCGCTCCGGCAAAGTGATCGCGCTGGCCACCGAAGGTGATGAAGATATCAAGGACGCGGCCGACCATGTGATCTACATTCCTCCCGCGCCGGATAATCTGTCTCCGATATTGGAGATTGTTCCACTGCAATTACTGGCGTATCACATCGCGGTTCGCCGCGGCTGCGATGTGGATCAGCCGAGAAACTTGGCGAAGTCGGTGACCGTCGAGTAGGAATTTAGCGTCGACGTTGCATTTGATCGTGGACCGCGAGCTCCATGGCCGAGTCGGTTCACGGTAAGCTTACCGTCGCGCCTTCGGGCCACTTGCGCTGGAAATGCCGTCCACTCGCCAGATAATAAATCGTCAGAGTCTTGGTTAAATTAGGCGCAGGATCGCCGCCAAGCGTTTGATTGTTGACCTGAAGCGTCAGCTTGCCCCCGGCAATCATTCCGTTGAGCTGACCCGTCACATCCTTAATATGATCCCGGTGCCCGTAGAAGGCGTTCATAATGCGCAGATCTCGATAACCCGGGTTGGGGTGATTCCAGCCGCCGCCAGGATAGTAGTCGTTGGGTGCGACCGCAATGTTGACGTCGTCGCCATCGCGATAGCGGCGCGTAGAGTTGCGTCCTCGCCAATCGCGGCAAGTGATCTGGAGAACCTTCTTCGTATCGACAGCGGGATCGACGCCAAGGGTGACATCGTGGACTTTGAATGCGAGCACTCCGCTCTGCACCATCGACTGCACCTTGGGAGTGACATCGCGCGAACCCACGCCCGCCCCCCAGACGGCGCGCACGATGACGCACTGTGCGAAAGAATTTGCAGTCAGAATGAGAGTAAGAACCGCCAGTAAAGAAACGCGAAGGTATGGCATGAGGGCTCCCTCCTTATTCCGAGAACAGGAGCATAGCACAGCCTTTGCGCAAAAGCAGTGAGCGCGCCCCGTCTTGGGGGCGCGATCAATCAGAGCGTCGCTCAGATTGCTTATGCGGCTTTGCTGAAAGCGTCCGACCCATGCTGCTTGACCATCTTGTTGTAGACGCCCATCAGCATAAAAGGAGCGGGCCACTGGCCCACGAAGAGCGCCCAATTGTCTTTGCGGGCTATCTTCAAGATAGCCGAAGCGGCAATCGCGCCGAATGCCGCCGCCAGATATACCGAACTTGGTACCCGTGAGGTTTGTGCTTCGATGAGTCCCGTCAAATGATCTTCTGCTACGCCTTGGTGAACTTTATCTTGCATAGTCCCGCCTTGTCTGTCAGAGCTGGTTTAAAGTTTTGTCTGACTCGCGTTGGATGCAAAAGTCGCACCCGGGGGAGTGGAGAAGCGCACATTTTGTCGTCGATCCGAAGGGTTTAATTGCCAAGATGGGATATCCCTTCCCGGTTTGCTTCACGCGAAAAAACCAGCGTCGGATTCCCTTTGTACGTCGTGCGCTCACTCTCACGATAGCCGCACTTGGTTGCGACCCGAATCGAGGCCAGATTCTCTGGCGCGATGATGCAGGCCGTGCGCGGCGAAGGAAGATGCTCATCGCCCCACGCAATTACCGCGCGGACCGCTTCCGTGGCGTAACCTTTGCCATGGGCGTGCGAAGCTAGAGCCCAGCCAATTTCAGGCGTACCTTTTAACGCTGGGAGGCCGCGCTTGTAATCGGCGAAGCCCATCTCTCCCGCGAACTTGCTGGTTTCTTTTTCTTCGGCCAGCCAAAAGCCGAAGCCCAACAGAGACCAATGCCCCACATAGCGCAGGAACCGCGCCCAGCAGTCTTCTTCGCTGAGCGGTTCGCCGCCAATGTGCGCCGTGACTGCGGCGTCGGACCACATCGCAGCGCAATGGGCGAAATCTTCCAGTCGATGGGCTCGAAGCAGGAGTCGTTCGGTTTCTAGGACAGGTATCTGCGAGTGAATTACAAGCGCGTTAAGCATACGAAAGTTTAATGCAGAAGCGTTACACTCAA
>Ga0181537_10004149_pt1 | contig 12102 bp, 13 predicted proteins | sample PEATcosm2014_Bin_39_FD_119765 | JGI IMG/M metagenome (GOLD analysis project Ga0181537, IMG submission 119765) | Peatland microbial communities from MTU Mesocosm Facility, Houghton, MI, USA - PEATcosm2014_Bin23_10_metaG | ecosystem: Environmental > Terrestrial > Soil > Wetlands > Peat | place...
AGCCCCCGGTGACTGGCGAGGCGGGAGACACAACAGAACCTGCGCGGGGGGCATCTTAGCTACGCAGGAGTCTCCAATGAAAAAACTGCACACTGTTTTAGCTCTCGCGGTGCTTTCCGCAAGCCTTATGGGCGGAGGAGTCGCCATTGCCCAGGATCATCACGACAACCACACCTATGTGCAACACAAGGAATGGAAACGGGGCGCAGTCATCAAGCACGAAGACTGGGATCGCGCCGAGGTGGTCGACTACCACCAACATCACCTGAGCGCTCCGCCGCGCGGATACGAATGGCGCATGGTGGATGGCAACTACGTTCTGGTGAACAGCTCGAACTTCACGATCCGCACGGTCATCCGCATCCCGTAAGTCAATTCCCCTCCCCCAGCAATCAGGGCCGCCGGATCGATTGAATCGGCGGCCTTGGTGTTTTTGGGGGGTGGGGGAGAAACCGGAGCTGTGAGTTTCCTTAATTCTTCTCGTCGTCGCAAATGAGCTTGGCGCCTACCGGAAGTTTCCCCTTCAAAAAGTCTGCCTTTTGTTGGCCGTTTCCGAGGTCCATTCGAAAGTTTATCCATTCGCCACCGGTGGCCAGAATGCCCATATTACATTCACCAGTCACATGGTCGCCGAACTGCCAAAGGATGTTATGGCCCAATTCGTTTGTGAATCCCTCTTGATCCGCCTGCAGGATTCCGCCAGCTAAGCGCCAGACCGCTCCATAAACCTTGTGCATCAATTCGAAACCGTCTGCTACGTCGGTTCCGTTCAGTAGCTGAAAGGAGTAAATGACTTTTACGTTTGGCAAGTACTCCTTTAGCCAAGCCACTGCAGAATCCGGCTTGTAATAGGGCAATTCTTCTATGAATTCCTTCAGCTCTTCTCCACCCAGTTCGCCCTCCCGCACTGGATTCTTTTCGATGAAGGCAATTGGCTCACCCGATGCATGCCTAAGGATAAGTGCCAGCCAATCGTCTTCAACTCCTTCGTCAGCTTCAATCAAGGCCGGTTCGGCGGACTGCCGCAGAAGTTTGAGCGATACAGGTGTGAGGACCCTACCCAAGATTCGAATTCCGTAGCCCATCGATTTCTGCCTCAATAGCAATGCGCCCGATGCGGCATTAGCAACTGCGAGGATAACGAAGGATGTGAACTGCTGGCTGGATTGTTTGTTCTTGGTGTGTGGCGGCAGATCTGGATGTTATGAAGCAATGAATTCAGGTCGGCCGGTAACCCGACCAATATAGCTGCGGCGGGAGACACGTTCGCCTCCCGAGGAGGGTCGGGAGGCGCGGGACGTGCGGTCAGGTTGACTTACTCTGCGGCGACGGCTTCGGGGACGACGGGCTCGGCAGCTTCGCCGGCCTCGGCGGCCACCTGCACCTTGATGTGCGCGGTGACTTCGCGATGGAGCTTGATGGCCACGGTGTATTCGCCGACGCTCTTGAGCGGCTCGGAGAGCGAAATCTTGCGGCGATCGACTTCAAAGCCCTTGGACTCGAGGCCGGCAGCGATGTCGGCGGAGGTGACGGAGCCGAAGAGCTGACCGTTTTCACCGGACTTGCGGGTGAAGGTGAGGACGACGGGCTCGAGCCTGGCGAGGAGTTCCTCGGCCTGCGCCTTTTCAGTGGCGGAGCGGCGGGCGGCGGATGCCTTCATCTGTTCGACGACGGCGACGTTGGCCTGAGTGGCCTGCATGGCGAGCTTGCGGGGCAGGAGGAAATTGCGGCCGTAGCCGTCGGCCACCTTGACGACATCTCCGCGGTGACCCAGGTTGGCTACGTCTTCTTTAAGGATGACTTCCATGTGAAACACTCCAATTTCTGTGCGCGCCGTGGGCGCTCCTATTCTTTGGACGAGAACAGAGGCCGGGATGGCGCAGCGCGGTGAATTCTATAGCGGCGCAGAAAGCATTGTCTCCCGACTCTTGCCGTTTGGATGACCCAAAGTTAGTGCAACTTTTGGGCGATTCCCAGAGGCGAAAAGCCGGGGGCAGCTTTTAGGACTGCCGGGTTGCAAAAGGCAGCAGGGCGATGTTGCGAGCCTGCTTGATGGCGCGGGTCAGGCGGCGCTGGTGCGTGGTGCAAACGCCGGTGAGACGCCGGGGCACGATCTTGCCGCGCTCTGCCACAAAGCCCTGGAGCAGGCGAACATCGCGGTAAGGGATCGCGTCGATTTTTTCGGTGCAGAACTTGCACACCTTTTTGCGGCGAAAGAACTTGCCGCGACCGCCGGGACCGCCGCCGGGGCGTCCACCGGGACGGGGACCGCCGGGGCCTGAGCCCGGGCCGGATCCAGATTGAGGTGCGCGTTCGGGTGCGCTCCGTTCGGGCGCGTTGCTTGTAGTTTCATCAGCCATTGTGTTTCCTCTTCTTCTTATTCTTTGCTTCCTGGCGTTGAAGCGCGCAGGAAGGCATGATCAGGCCGGCAGCGTTGGTGAAGCAAAGGACGCGCCGACGGCAAAATAGCTTGCAGCTCAGGCGGTGGCCTGAACCGTTTCGGCAGCAGGCGCAGCGGCCACGGGGGCCGTTGCGGGTGCGGCGACAGGTGCAGCTGCGGCAACGGGCGCAGGCGATGAGGCCGGCTCGGCGCTGAGCTTGCGACGGGTGCCGCGCAGGGCCTTGACCTTGGCGAGGCGCTTCTCTTCTTCGTCGATGCGGACGGTGATGAACTTGATCACGGGCTCGGAGACGCGCAGACGGCGCTCCAACTCGAGGATCACAGCGCCGTTGGCCTCGACGGTGAGGAGAACGTAGTTGCCGTCGTTGAACTTGCGCACCATGTAGGCAAGCTTGCGCCGGCCCATCTTGTCGATGTTCTTGATGACGCCGCCGCCATTGGTGACGGAGGTATTGAAGCCGGCAATCAACTTGTCGACATCTTCTTCGGCCGTATCGGGCCGCACGATAAACATCACTTCATACAAACGGGACATCCGGTTTCTCTTTTCCGCCGCTAAAGCGGCAGTGAACAATGATTCAGCAGACAGTGAACAGAGGACAGCGGTCAGTTTGTCGTGCGAATTGCTTCGACTCTTACCGATGTTCGTTGCTCGTTGTCTCCTGCCTTACTCTCCGCCCTCGTTGCGGCGGTTAAACTCGTTCATCGCGGGGCCCGGTCCATCCTGAACGATGCGCCTGGTGGCAGCGGCCACCCGATCAAGCACTTCATCCAGCACGGCGAGATCCGCCTTGCGCATGGGCGACAGCAGATAATCTCTGCCGGGTCGTTTGCCGCCAGCCTCTCTGGCCTCGGGCGGCAGATCGGGGCCAACCCCGATGCGCAAGCGCAGCCACTCCTGGCTGCCGAGAGCGGAGGTAACGCTGCGGGCTCCGTTGTGGCCCGCGGGCGAACCGCGCTCCCTGATCTTGAAGGTCCCCAGCACCAGGTCGAGCTCGTCGTAGATGACGAGCAAGTCATGGGCCGGATCGGCTTCAAACTCGTGAACCAGAGCGGCCACTGCAGTGCCGCTCAGATTCATAAACGTCTCCGGTTTAGCCAGAACCACGTCGCGCCCTGCGATGCGGCAGGATGCGGTCGTGGCCCGGCAGCGCCGGTTGCTGACCACAACGCCCTCTTGCTGGGCGATGCGGTCGATGGCCATGAACCCCGCGTTATGCGGCGTCCACAGATACTCAAGGCCGGGATTGCCAAGGCCCACGATAAGGAAGGGGCCTTTCCGGCTGCCGACGAGCGGTTTTGACTCGCCGGCGGAAACGCTCTGACTTGCATCGGCCAAGGCTTACTTCTTTGCCCCGCCCTCGGGCTTCTTGGCGGCCGCATCGGGCGCGTCAGTCTTGCCCTTCTTTGCCACTTCAGGCTCGGTGGGCGCGGCGCCTGCTTCAGGCGTTGCAGCCACTTCACCCTCGGCGGGAGCCTCAACCACTTCTTCGCGGATCGAGACCACATGGGCCACGGTCGCGTCTTCAGAGTTGAGGAACTTGATCTTGTCGGAGTGAGGCAGATCGCTCACGCGCAACGAGGCAAACATTTCGAGATTGCTCACATCGACATCGATGTGGTTGGGAATGTCGGCGGGAAGGCACTCGATTTCAACTTCGCGAAGAACCTGATCGAGGATGCCGCCGGCGGTGCGCACACCGACCGGAATGCCGAGCAACTTGACGCGGACGCTGACGCGCAGACGCTTGTCGAGCGCGATGCGCTTGAGGTCGATGTGAATGAGCTGGTCTTTGATGGGCTCGCGCTGCCAGTCGACGATCATGGCTTTGGCCGCGGGTTGGGTGCCAACCTCGACATCGAAGATGGTGTTGTGGCCGGTCTCGGAGAAGAGGATCCGCGAAATCTGCTTGGGATCGACTTCGATGGCCACGGCATCATGGCCGCCTCCATAGAGGACAGCGGGAATCTTGCCGGCAACGCGGACGCGGCGTGCGGCATTTTTGTTGAACTTGCCATTGCTGGGCACGGTGCGGGGCTTGGCTACGACGACTTCAGGCATTGATCTCTCGTTTCTATTCGGGCACGGGGGGGAAGCGGCTTGTAGCCGGTAGCTTGTAGCTCTCGGCGGTGCCGCTGTCGACCCGTTCGCTCCCTTTGTTCGCGACTGCCGTGAACTACGGCTGCCGGGGTGGTGGTTAAGAGAACAGCGTGCTGACGCTGGTCTCCATGTGAATGCTCTCGATGGCTGCGCCTAAGAGGCCGGCGATAGAGAGCACTTTAATCTTGGGCAACTTCTGGGCCGCTTCGCGGAGCGGCACGGTGTTGGTGACGACGACCTGCTCGAGGCGCGAATTGGCGATGCGGTCGATGGCCGGACCCGAAAGCACGGCGTGGCTGGCGCAGGCATGAACAGAAGCCGCGCCGTTGGCAAAGAGCGCGTCGACAGTTTTGACGAGGGTGCCGGCGGTGTCGATGATGTCGTCGATGATGAGGCAGGATTTGCCGTGGACGTCGCCGACGACGTGCATGACCTCAGCAACGTTGATGTCGGTGCGGCGTTTGTCGACGATGGCCAAAGGTGCGCCAACTTTTTGAGCGAAGAAGCGCGCGCGCTCTACGCCGCCTGCATCGGGCGAAACGACGGTGAGGTTGGGCAGATTCAGTTCGCGGAAGTAGCTGACGAGGACAGGGCTGGCGAAAAGATGGTCGACGGGAATGTCGAAGAAGCCCTGAATCTGAGCGGCGTGGAGATCGACGAAGAGGGCGCGGTTGGCGCCGGCCTTGGTGAGCAGATCGGCAACGAGCTTGGCGCTGATGGCGACGCGGGGGCGGTCTTTGCGATCTTGTCGGGCGTAGCCGTAGTAGGGCACGACCACCGTGATTCTCGCCGCCGATGCACGCTTGAGCGCGTCAATCATAATGAACAATTCCACCAGGTGCTGGTCGACCGGATAGCAGGTAGGCTGCACGACGAAAACGTCGACGCCGCGCACGTTCTCGAGCAACTGGAAGTAGACCTCGCCATCAGCGAAGCGCTGCAGCTTGGCCTCGCCGACGGTGACGCCGATGTGGCGGGCAATCTCTTCGGTAAGCGGCCGGTTGGCCGAACCGGAGAACAGCTTGAAGCGCTTGTCTTCGCTGAGATTGCGCGCCCGCTTGCGTTCGGGAGCGGGCTTGCCCGACTTGTTGGCTTCGGGAGACGGACCTTTGCCGCCGTCTTTGCCCTGGCCGTCTTTGCGCCCACCGTCTTTGCCGGACTCCGGCAAGTCAGGCTGCTGCTTGTCTTCGCCCGCGATTGTGACCGTTCCCACTTCCATCTCCCAAGAACCTCCACGCTGTTTTGCGCTGGCTGCTCGATTTCCACCCCACGAACGACGACCTGTTCGCGGGGACCCCGGTTTTCTGCCCCCGGCTTCGCCTTTCTGGCTCGACCGGTACTGCATGAAACTTGGCTGGGCGACTAGGATTCGAACCTAGACAAATGCCTCCAAAGGGCATTGTCCTACCATTAGACGATCGCCCAACACGGCGGCCCAGAACGTCTTAGTTGCCGCACCTGACAGCCGCTGGCGAGTCTCTCTCTCGCAAGCTCGGACTGTCAACAAAACTCAGCGCAGAAGCATTTCATCCCAATAGGGCTTGCGTGGAAGAGTCGTCGTTAGAGTGCTCTCGACACTTGCCGCCTGCAGCCGGGATTGCGCTGCCTCTGCATCTTCGCGGGTCAGGTACAACCCGTAGAGAGCCGAACCGGACCCGGACAGCGAGGCATGGAGAGCTGCCTCCGGAGTGCCGGTGGCCGCAAGAATACGCTTGATCTCTGCAAGGGAGGGATGCTGGGGAAAGACAACTCTTTCGAAGTCGTTCTGGATCCAGCTACTGATCCCGGTGCGGACAAGCGCGGACTCTTGAGGTCCGGCGAGGTCTTCTCCCAAGGAAAAGACACCGGAGGAGCCTGCTCCCTGCCCACCCGAAAAGGCGCTGGCATAGGCACGGCTCAACTCACTTAGATTACCTGCACTTGCCGCTGCGGTCAAACCCTCGGCGACGCAGAGTGCGTCCCAATCGCGAAAAGCCTGGGGAGTGGAGACGCCGATGGCGGGAGTGGCGACGACGCACCAGGTGGGCTCGATATCGGGGAGGGGGTAAACCTCCTGGCCGCGATCGACGCCGAGGACGGTGCCTCCTATAAGGAAGAGGGGGACATCGGAGCCGACCTGGGCGGCAAGCTCAAGACGCCGGGTGAGAAAGCCTTTGAAGTGAATACCGAGCTCGGTTTCGAGGCCGATGAGGGCGGCGACGGCGTTGGCCGAGCCGGCACCGAGGCCGCCCTGCACGGGCAGGCGCTTGTCGATGTGGATGGAGACGTCGGCGGTGACGCGGAGCTGGTCCAAAGCCAGGGAAACCATCTTGGAGGCGGTATTGCGGCTGTCGGTGGGAACGCGAAGGTCGTTGGAGGTGAGATGAAGGGCTGTCGTTACGGAGCGTTGGGCCGTAACCGTAACAATGTCATGGAGTTCAATCGTCTGGTAAACGGTCGCGAGAGCGTGAAAGCCGTCGGGGCGGGGCGCACCGATGTGAAGCCCGAGATTGATTTTGGCGTGGGAACGGACGGCTGTGGGCATACCGGTTCATTGTAGAGGGGGACCGGCTCGGGCCAGTTGCATCCCGTCGAAAATCAATGGAGAGAAAAAGCTGGCTTTACGTATCCCAATAGGGCCACAATTCGAGTCCAAGTAACAGCGCACAGTGCAATCTCCGAATTTCCCGGTCAGCAGTTCTCGGAGATGCGTTGGCGGCCGATGCCGGCGGGATCCCGAAGTGCACTTCCCGATCAGCCGGAAGCGGCCAGACGCGCAAGGAGGGGCTATGCAACTCTCCCGCCGATTTGCAACTCTCGCGATTGTCGCTGGATCTTTATGCGGCGTGGGCCTGCTGGCGCAGGTTCAGCCCAACGCCGGGGACCCGACAGCGATCCATACCGCTCCGATGCTGGAGAGCTATGGCAAGCCCTACGTCATGGTGATGATCAACGGTCGCGGGCCGTTCCGATTTGTGATCGACACGGGCACGGGGGGCGACGCGCTGGTGACGCCGGAGCTCGCCGATGTGCTGGGACTGCCCACGGTGGGGCAGGCGATGCTAAGCGACCCGAGCGGACAGGGCGGAAGAAAAGCGCCGGTGGTGCTGATGCAGACGCTCGATTTTGCGGGGATTGAGTTCACGCAGATTCGCGCTATTCGCCACTCATTTTTTGCAGAGGTGGGGACATGCGACGGAGTGCTGGGGTTTACGCTGTTTCGCGATTATCTGCTGACTCTCGATTTTCCCAATCGCATTGTCGAACTGTCGACCGGCTCGCTGGCCGCGGACGGACAAAAATCGGTGTTGCCGTTTCGCATGCCGGACGGCGTGCCTGTGGCTGAACTCAAGGTGGACGGACTGAAGCCGGTGGAGGCGCAACTGGACTCGGGCGGCGGCGGGCTGGTGTTGCCGGAAAAGATGGCGGCCCATCTGAAATACGATATCGACCCGGTGGTGTTTGCGTCGGGCAGATCGGTGTCGACGCGCTTTGAGTTGAAGGCGGCCAAGCTGGCGTCGGACGTGAAAATCGGACGGTACACGTTTACGCATCCGGTGGTGGAGATTCATCCGGCGTTTCCGCTGATCAATTTTGGATCGCCACCGATGCAGATCTTTACGATTACATTTGACCAGAAGAATCTGCTGGTGCGCTTTGTGGCGACGCAGAAGCGATTTAGCCTTAAAGCTCCGCCGAGCCCGCCGCGGTTGACGAATGCGCCGCTGGTGGGCCCTTATGCGGCGGATCTTGTGCCGGTTGGCTGATCGCGCTGAAGCAATCGAAGCGCTGAACAAACCTCTTTGCATTCATGTGCGGCGGGCGGTAGATTGAGGCATTCTTCCCCCCGCCTGATGCGAGGCTCGCGCGGTGTGCGCGGGACCCTCGCTGGGACGCATGAATGGAGATCCAATGGAGAGACGATCGTTTTTGAAGACCGCGGCGCTGTTGCCGGCGGCGGGGCTCGAGGCATTTGCACTCGGGCAGGCTGCGGCCAACGCGGATGCGGTGCACGTGGTTGGAGCAGGCGAGGACCGGTTGGGTGAAGCGCACTCGCTCGGAATCAGCAGGATCCTTTTCAAGGTGCTGCCCAGCGAGACAAACGGCGGCCTCTTCATCATCGAGCATCAAAAACTGATCAAAGGCGGGCCGCAGCTGCATCTGCATCTTGCACAGGAGGAGTGGTTCTACGTAGTCGAGGGCGAGGTGTTGTTTCAGCTTGGCGGCGAACGTAAGAAACTGGGGCCGGGCGAGTCGGTGGTGGGAACGCGCGGAGTGCCGCACACATTCTGTTTAGTGAGCGATGCGCCGGGGAGGATGATTATTGCCTTCACGCCCGCGGGGAAGATGGAGCAATTCTTCCGCGACGCGGCGATCCCGAATCCGCCGGTGCAGGACGCGGCGTTTTTGGCGCGCTATGAGATGAAGCTGATCGGGCCAAACCCTCTGTTGGGTTAGCTGCGTCGTTGAGGGCGGCCTTGTTGAGGGCGGGCTCGCGCGGTCAGGCGCGGACGGAACGGGCGAGGAGTTCGCGGGAGGCGCGGAGCGAAGCCACGGGGTCACCGATGGGGCGATACTCCATTGCGGCCATGCGGCGGTAGCTTAAGGCGCCAAGTTTGCGATAGATGTTGACCCAATTGATTTCGCCGGTGCCGGGCTCGTGGCGGCCGGGGACGTCGGCGATGTGAATGAGGCCGATAATGTCGATGTTTTTTTCGAGCTTCTCGATAAGATTGCCCTCGGCGATCTGCTCGTGAAAGATGTCGTAGAGAAACTGGACCTGCGGGTGGTTGACGGCGCGGACGATTTCGATGCCCTCGGCGGCGGATTGCAGAAAGTAGTTGGGATTCTCTTCGGGATCAATACATTCGAGCAATAGACGCACGGGCTGGCCGGCGATTTGTTTGCCGTCGATGAGCTGCGCGGCGCGCTGGAGCGACTCGATGCAGCTTTGGTGTTGCGCCTCGCGCGACAGGCTGGGGACGACATTGCCGGAAAGCACGATGATGGCGGGACAGCCGAGTGTCTCCATGGGCACGAGCGCGGCCTGTAGCTCTGCGAGAAATGGATCGCGGTACGCCGGGTCGGCGATGCCATGCGTGTGGCCGGCGTTTTCGAGGCCGGCGGTGGCGTCGAAGGAGATGCCGAGGCGGTGACGGGCGGCGTTAGCGCGGGCGAAGTCGTCGGCGGTCCATTTGCGGTACTCGTCGCCGACCAGTTCGATATTGGAATAGCCGGCTTCGGCGACTTTGGCGAGGCGCTCTTCGAAAGGCAGATCGGTAAAGACGGTCCACAGCATGACGGAGAGCGGGAAGGGCGTGGAGTCTGGCGCGGCGGGAGCGCTGGACGCGGCGATTGATGGCAAAGGCGCGACAGCGCCGACAGCGGATGCGGCGAGGACCTGGGTAAAGGTGCGGCGATTCATTGAGACTCTCCCATGAGTCAGGCTTTGGCTTTGCCGGAGCGGCGGAGGGCCTGCCAGTCTTTTTCAGTCTGGTCGGCGTAGAGCGAGCCGAATTTTGCGAGGGCCTCGGCGAAGCCGCCGCCGTTGCCGAGATAGCCACCGATGACGAAGGGATCGCCGGAGCGCGCGTGGCCGCGAGCGAGAAGCTCTCCGCAAATCTCGGCGTATGCGACGAGACCGCCGCCGGCCATGTCTGCTAAATCGATGGAACCTTTGTGGTCGTTGAGCTGACGGACGAGGTAGTCGCGGCCATCCATGTGGGTCCATCCAAGGAAGGGATCGGATTGCACCTGCGTGGCGCGCTGACCCTCGACGGTGCGCTGGCCGTTGTGGCGGGCGGGATGCGCATCGGGCAGGTAGGGGGTGTAGGCGGAGTCGGCTTCTTCTTTCATCTGCAGGAAGAGCGGATCGCGGGGGCCGTTGCCCTCGAGGTAGATGCAATAGTCGCGCAGACCGACAGAGCCGGTGCCGACCACTTTGAAAGCGACATCGATAGGCCGGTAAAGGGAAAGCAGATGGACGCGCTGCGGCTCGAGGGTTTGGCGATAGGGCGCCAGCGCCGCGAGAACCTTGACGGCGAGCGAGCCTGGGACGCGGGTGAGCATTGGCTTGATCTCTTTGAAGCGCCGCGGCGCGCCGGGTTTATTGCTGGCTGGTTCGGTAAGCAGCTCGAGGATGTGGAGAGGCTTGGCGCGTTCGGCTTTGAGCAGCGCATCGTGGACAGGTTCGGCAGAATCGAGACGATGCACGGAGAAATGGCCCACCTCGAGGATGGTCATCCTGGTGAAGGCGCGCATCTGGGCGCTGTAGCACTCGATGAAGTATTCGACGGCAGCGTGGGTGGAGGCCTCTTTGTGGCCGGACTCGCGGCCAGCGAGCACCAGGGAGGCGGCCATGCGTTTGAGATCCCATTCGAAGGGGCCGCGGATGGACTCATCGAAGTCGTTGATATCGAACACGAGGCGGCCATCGGGCGCGGCAAACGCGCCGAGGTTGCGCACGTGAGCATCGCCGCAGAGCTGGGAAACGATGCCGGTGTTGGGCAGGACGGAGAGGTCGGCGGCCATGACAGGAACGGCGCCGCGAAAGTAAGAGAAGGGCGACTGCGCCATCATTTGATGCTTGAGTTTGACCAGAGAAGGAACGCGGCCGCGCTCGGCCCGCTCGAGCAGAGTAAGCGCCGGCGAGGGCCGCGCTTTGATTTTCAGTTCGGTATGTTGCTGGCGGCCGACCTGCTTGCGCCGCGACTGGCCAAGACTGCGACGTTCTTCGGGCGTTGCCCAGTGCATGAGCGGGACCATACACCGTCAGCCCCCTGGTTGCAAATCGGACAGAAGTCGGAGAGCGTCGCGGCCGGAATGGATTTGTAAAGAGACTCTGGCAGGAGACAACTCATCATAGCGATTGATTTACACTGCTCACGGGCATCCTGCACATCCAAACCCCCACTCAACCGATCACGGTCAGCCTCAACCCCTGGAGGAACAGCATTTGACGCGCACCACTGCTCTCATTGGTCAGGCCATTGTTGGGCTTGCTCTCTCAGGTGTGGCTCTGAGCGCACAGACACCTGCAATTCCACTGACCGTTGAAAAAATCTTTGCGCACGGTGCGCTGATCGGCGATGTTCCCGACGAACTGACCTGGTCGCCCGATGGGCAGCACCTGACGTATCTTGACGGCGGCGAACTGGTCGACATCGATCCGGGCTCAGGCAAGCCCCACGTGATCGTGAGCCGCGGAAAGGTTTCGTCGTTGGAAGGAAAGGGCATCTCAGAAAAAGATCGCGATCACCGCGCGCGGTACGGAATGGCGAGCTATATCTGGGCGCCGGACTCGAAGCATCTGCTCTTTGACTCGAATGGCCGCCTGTGGATGTATGACCTGCGCAACGGGACCGGGATCGAGATTGGATTCTCAGAGCAGACCTCGGGCGACGATCCCAAGTTTTCGCCCAACGGCGAGGAGATCTCTTTCATTCGCAATCATGGGCTCGCGGTTGTGCGGCTCAAGGACCCGGGGACACCGACCGAGATGCTGGCGCCGGCGCCCAACGAGAACACGCTGAACGGTGAAGTGGACTGGGTCTACGAGGAAGAACTGGATGTGCGGAGCAACTACTTCTGGTCGCCGGACTCGAAGAGCATTGCCTATTTG
>Ga0181537_10004151_pt1 | contig 12102 bp, 13 predicted proteins | sample PEATcosm2014_Bin_39_FD_119765 | JGI IMG/M metagenome (GOLD analysis project Ga0181537, IMG submission 119765) | Peatland microbial communities from MTU Mesocosm Facility, Houghton, MI, USA - PEATcosm2014_Bin23_10_metaG | ecosystem: Environmental > Terrestrial > Soil > Wetlands > Peat | place...
CGGAATGGTCAGATACTCGGCAAACGCACCGGCACGGTTGACGCCCACGCCCGAGGTATTGCGGCACAGGTGCCGGCGGCCGGCGCGGCAATTGCGGCAATGGCCGCAGGTGATGTGACCTTCGCCGGAAACGCGATCGCCGGTATGGAAGCCGCGCACCTCGCTGCCCAATTCGACGATTTCCCCCGCATACTCGTGACCCACGGCCATGGGCACCGGCACGGTCTTCTGCGCCCAGGCGTCCCAATTGTAGATGTGCATGTCGGTGCCGCAAATCGCGGTGCGGTGCACCTTGATCAACACGTCATTGTGACCGACCGCCGGTTCCGGGACATCCTGCAGCCAGATCCCGGGTTCCGCGCGTGCCTTGACGAGAGCTTTCATGGATTACCTACAGCCTCTAGTGAATGATGGCGAGTTCCCGACCCGCCGTCGCAAATGCCTGAATAACCCGATCAAGCTGCTCGCGGGAGTGTGCAGCGCTCATTTGCGTGCGAATTCGCGCTTTTCCATGGGGAACCACCGGAAAGGAGAAGGCAACGACGTACACGCCTTGGCTCTGGACCCGCTCCGCGAGTTTGACCGCCAACGGGGCATCGCCCAGCATGACCGGAATGATGGGATGTTCGCCCGGGATCAAATTGAATCCCAACCCCTGCATCTGATCGCGGAAGTAACGGGAATTGGCGTGCAGCCGCTCGCGCAGGTCCGTCGGACCCTCCAGCAGATCGAGCACCCGGATCGTGGCCGCCGCCACCGGCGGCGCAATGCTGTTGGAGAAAAGATAAGGCCGCGAACGCTGGCGCAGCCAGCCGACGATTTCGCGGCGCGCGGCCACATAACCGCCGCTGGCGCCGCCCAAGGCCTTGCCGAAGGTCCCGGTCAGAATGTCGATCCGGCCGATGACACCGCGCAGCTCGTGCGAGCCGCGGCCGCGCGCGCCGATGAACCCGGTGGCATGCGAGTCATCGACCATGACCAGCGCGGCGTAACGGTCGGCCAGGTCGCATATCTCCTTCAATCTCGCGATCGAACCGTCCATGGAGAAGACGCCGTCGGTCGCGATCAGGCGCACCCGCGAGGATTGCGAATCCTTGAGCGCCTGTTCGAGTTCCTCGAGATCGTTATTGGCGTAGCGCAGGCGACGCGCCTTGCACAGGCGGATGCCGTCGATGATGCTGGCGTGATTCAGGGCATCGCTGATGACGGCGTCCTGCTCATCGAGCAGCGTCTCGAACAGGCCGCCGTTGGCATCGAAGCAGGACGAATACAAAATGGTGTCTTCCATCGAGAGGTAGGCGCTCAGGCGCTCCTCCAGCTCGCGATGCACGCTCTGCGTGCCGCAGATGAAGCGCACCGAGGCGACGCCGTAGCCGTAGCGCGAGAGCGCGTCGTGCGCGGCCTGCAACACCTCCGGGTGGTTCGCGAGGCCGAGATAGTTGTTGGCGCAGAGATTGATCATCTCGCGCCCATCGGCCAGGCGCACCACCGGACCCTGCGCCGATCCGATGACCCGCTCGCGCTTGAGGAGGCCCGCCGCTTCGAGCGCCTCCGTGTCGCGCGAAAGCCGCTCGCGGAATTGCTTCAGCACGGGTACCTTGGGTCGCAAATCGGGCGTTTCATCCGGGCTATTATAACGACTTCGCGCGGCCCCCCGCGTGTAATGCATCGGGGTTATGGACCAGAAAACCGATAATCAACGCTTGGACAAGTGGCTTTGGCACTGCCGCTTTTACAAAACGCGCAGCCTCGCAACCGCCGCGATCAACGGCGGTAAAGTGCATTTGAATGCCGAACGGGTCAAACCCTCGCATAAGATCCGCGCCGGCGACCGGGTGAGCCTTTCGTTGCAGGGTATCGTAGCCGAGTTTGAGGTGCTCGGGCTGCCGCTGCGCCGCGGGCCGGCCGCCGCGGCGCAGGCGGAGTTCATCGAGTCGCCGGCGAGTGTCGAGCGCCGCGCAAAGCTGCGCGAACAACAGCGCCTGGCGCAGGTCTCAAGGCCGCGGCCCGACGCGCGCCCCGACAAGCGCGATCGACGGCGGCTGATGCGCCTGCAGCGCGACCAGTCGTAGCCGGCCGCGGCGCCGCGCCGGTTGTCCGGCGCGTGGCTGGCGCGTGGCTGTCCGCCGCTCAGTTGATTCCTTTGCTGCGCGCGACCCAGCGCGGATTTACGCACAGCCCGCAGTCATGCCCCGCGAACATGAGTCTGGCCCGCTGGTCGTTCAGCAGCTGCCACTGCAGCCACGCCACCGCAACCCCGGCAAACTCCCCGCCGCCCGGCTGACGGTAGGTACCGCCATGCGGTATCCCGTACTCATACCCGCGAAACACGGGGATGGAGTTGAGCCGCTCGAAATCATCATTGGCATTCGCAAACGCGATGTCCTGGCTGTCGCCGCTGATGTAAGCGGTCGGCGCGTGCAGCGTGCCGAGATCGGCCTTGGTCATGGTCTTGCCGCCCGCCATGGTGCTCGGTTCCGGCAGCAAGCCGCTGTTCCAAACCATCGTGGTCGTCACCCGCGGATCACGCGACGCCTCGATCGCCTGCACTCCGCCGCACGATTGACCCATGACCGCAATCTTGCCGACCGCGAGCCGATGAAAGTAATGGCTCGCGCCGCGTTCATTCTCGGCGATGGCCCAATTCATCGCATCGATCAATTGCGACGAATGAGTCGCCGGCGGCGGTAGTTGCGACGGCGAGGGCATGGTCATCGGGCGCCGCGCGTATTCGAGAGCGGGCAAATACTCGAGGCTGGAAGCACCGATGGGTCCTGCGGCGATCACCAGGAATCCGTAGGACGACACCTCGCTCAGAAACCAGCGAAAGCGGTTGCCGGCATCGGCGCAGCCGCCGTTTCCCCAGACGACGATCGGCAGCTTGTACTCTCCAAGGGTGTTCAAGTCGGCGGGCCGATAAATCGTGTGCGTGGCGAGCCCGGGATCCGATTCCATGAGCGCGGGGTAATGGCCGGAACCGAGCGCCGTCGCCGCGGGAATCGGCGCGGGCTCACCCGCCGGCGCAGCCTGCGCCGTGGCCGGGGATCCGGCCAGCCACGGCAAATTCAGCAACCCGATCGCCACAGCTCTTACGATGCTCACAGCCAACCCTCCTCCGTTGCCGGCACTTGAATCGATGATGCGGCGAGCCGCGCGCCCCGCGGGTGGAAGGCGGCGATTATGCATTCAAGCCCAAAGATCCGCCATGCTCTCGGGATCGTCGAGTTCGCAGCTGTCGGCGGACTCAGGCTGCAGCGTCGCCCAGTGCGCGTTGTGCCACACAGCCGTGGCGATGCCGGCGGTCGCCAGTTCCCGGCGCTGCGGTTTCGGCCCGAAGCGGCTGGCGATCTGGCTCAAGCCCGGGTTGTGCCCGCAGATCATGATGTGGCTCAAGGCCGCATCGCGCTTCGCCAGCAGGCGCCAGGTGGTCTCGGGCGTTGCCAGGTACAATTCACGCGCGCATTGCACCTGCTTGTCGTCGAGTTCGCAGGCTTCGGCGATGATTTCGGCGGTGGCCCAGGCGCGCTCCGCCGGACTCACCAAGATCAAATCGGGCACGAGATCGCGGTACACGATGCGCGCGGCCATTTCGCGCGCCTCGAGGATGCCGCGGTGAGCCAGGGCGCGCTCGAAGTCCTCGGCGCAGGAGTCGATGGATTGGGCCTTCCCATGCCGCAACAGCGTCAGTCTGCGCGTACCCACAAATGGCCACCTTCAATTTTCGTGTCGAAGACGCGCACCGGCTCGTACGCGGGCGGGGTCAATGCTTCCCCGGTTTTCAGGCAAAAGCGTGCGCCGTGGCGCGGGCAGATGATTTGCGTTCCTTCGATGGCGCCTCCCGTCAAGGCGGCACCGTCGTGAGTGCAGATATCTTCGATGGCAAAATAGGCCCCCTGGCTGCGTGCCACGGCAATCATCCGGCGTCCGGCCGGGATGGAGATCGCCTCGCCCTCCGCGAGGTCGGCAGCGGGGCCGGCGTCGATCCATTCAGCGGCCATTGCAAATCATCCGTTTCTACATCATGCCGGTTTGCAAGCGCGCTTCATCCGACATCATGCTGTGGTTCCAAGGCGGGTCGAACACGAGTTCGACGTTCGCGCGTGCGACGGTGGGGACGATCTGCACCTTGTCGCGCACGTCCTGCACCAACACTTCACCCATTCCGCAGCCCGGTGCGGTCAGGGTCATTTTGATGTCGACGGTGCGCGTGGAGTCCTCGTTCTTGCTGACATCGCATGCGTAGATCAATCCGAGGTCGACAATATTGACCGGTATCTCCGGGTCATAGCAAGTCTTGAGCTGCTTCCAGACGATGTTCTTGATGTCCTCTTCCGAAGCGCCCGGAGGAACTTCGGGCGCGGTCGCGGCGGTCTTGCCGATGGCATCCGCGTCGTGGCCGGCGATGCGGAATAGATTGCCGTCGATGTACACGGTGAAACTGCCGCCGAGCGCCTGGGTGATGTACCCCACCTGCCCCAATTTGAGATTGACCTCGACGCCGGCCGGAATGGCCACCGCCTTGACCTCGCGCTGCACGACGATGGGTTCGTTTTCGTAGGAATGCATGGCTCAGGCGCTCATTCGGTGGATACCGCGGGCAGCGACGCCGGGTCGGTGGAGCGCAGCGCCGAGGCGAGGGTGTGCCAGCAGAGGCTTGCGCATTTGACGCGCGCAGGGTATTCGCGCACGCCCGACAGCGCCGCGAGTTTGCCGAGTTCCTCCGCCGCAGGCGCGGCATCATCGGTGAGCAACTGGTGTACGCGGGCGAACAGCTCGAGCGCCGCGCCGCGCGTGCGCCCCTTGACCGCCTCGGTCATCAACGAGGCCGACGCGGTGGAGATCGCACATCCGTGGCCTTCGAAGCGGATGTCGCTGATCTTATCCTGGTCCATTTTTAGGCGCAGGGTGAGGCGGTCGCCGCACATCGGGTTGAACCCTTCGACGCTGGCATCGGCGGCATCCAGGGCGCCGAAGTTGCGCGGGCGGCGGTTGTGGTCGAGAATCACGTCCCGATACAGGTCGTTCAGTTCCATGGGGGTCAGGCGAAGAGCTTGCGCGCACGCTCGACGCCGGCCGCAAGCCGGTCGATTTCCTCGAACGTGTTGTAAAAGGCGAACGAGGCGCGCGCCGTGGCCGGAAGCTTGAAGTAATCCATCACCGGCATTGCACAGTGATGGCCCGTCCGGATGGCGATGCCGTCCTCGTCGAGAATCGTTCCCAGATCGTGCGGATGCACGCCCTCGACCGTGAAGGACACCAGGCTCGCCTTGTCCCTGGCGGTGCCGACGATGCGCAGCCCAAGAATCTTGCCCAGGACGGCGGTCGCATGGGCGAGCAGGGCGGTCTCGTGGTCATGCGCGGCGTCGCGGTCCAATCCGCGCAGAAAATCAACCGCGGCGCCGAGGCCGATGCCGCCGGAGATATTGGGGGTGCCGGCCTCGAACTTGTTGGGCAGGGCGTTGTAGGTGGTCTTGGCGAAGGTCACCGCCAATATCATCTCGCCTCCGCCCTGCCACGGCGGCATGCGCTCGAGCAGCCGCTCGCGTCCGTACAGAACCCCGACGCCGGTGGGACCGAACATTTTGTGTCCCGAGAAGGCGTAAAAATCGCAATCCAGTTCCTGCACATCGACGCGCATGTGCGCCACGGCTTGTGCGCCGTCGATCAGCGTGACAATGCCGCGCTCCTTGGCGGCGGCGATCAAGCGGCGCACCGGCAGGACGGTGCCCAGGGCATTCGACACGTGGGCACAGGCAAACAGCCGCGTGCGCGGGCTCATCAGCGCGAGCACCGCCTCCGCATGAACCTCGCCGTGCGCGTCGATGGGCGCCACCACGAGCCGCGCACCGGTCTGCTCGCACACCATCTGCCAGGGCACGATGTTCGCGTGGTGCTCCAGGTGCGTGATGAGTATTTCATCGCCCGGCTGCAGCGTCGGCCGCGCCTGGCACTGCGCGACCAGATTGATTGCCTCGGTGGTGCCGCGCACAAAAATGATTTCGCTGCGCGAGCGTGCGTTGATGAACCCGGCCAGCCCATCGCGCGAGCTCTCGTAGAGCGCGGTCGCTTCCTGACTCAACGTGTGCACGCCGCGGTGTATGTTGGCGTGATGATGACGTTCGTAGTCATCGACCGCGGCGATGACCGCGAGGGGGCGCTGCGCGGATGCGCCATTGTCGAGATAGGCCAGCGGTTTGCCGCGCACCATGCGCGCCAGCACCGGGAATTGCCGGCGCAGGGCGTGCACGTCGAACTTTGGGCTGCGATTTGCGAGAGCGATGTTGTTCATCTGAATTTCTGCAGGGTTTGCGAATCGGGTAACTGCACGATCAATGCGTTCTCGATGGCCGTTCGTGCGGAGGCCACCGACATGCCGGTGAGCACATCGGACAGGAAGGCGAATACCAACAGGCTTTGCGCGGTGTCGCGGTCGAGGCCGCGCGACAGCATGTAAAACAGCATGTCCGGATCGAGCCGGCCGATGGTTGCGCCGTGCGCGCATTTGACCTCATCGGCATGGATCTCCAATTGCGGCCGGGTGTCGATTTCGGCGCTCGGCGACAGCAGCAAGCCGCGGCACGACTGCTGCGACTCCGCATTGACCGCTCCGGCATCGACGATCACCTTGCTGTTGAACACGACGCGGCTGTCGTCGCCCGCGATGGCGCGCGCGGTCTGGGTGCTGTGCGTGCCGGGCGCGGCATGGGTCACGATATTGACGCAGTCGACGTGCCTGTGTTCGTGTCCCACCAACAGTGAATAGCTGTCGAGCGAGGCGCCGCGCTTCTCGAGGCGCGCCTCGAGGGAGGCGCGCACCAAGCCGCCGCCGAGCGCGATCGTGAACTGCTTGCAGCGACTGTCCTGCTCCTGGCGGATGTTGAGGGAATCCAAATGCGTGGCGGCGGCGCCGGTTGCGAACACACGGTAGTGCTCGAGATGCGCGCCGCGTTCGAGCGCGATGTGCGTGGTGGAATTGTTGAGCGGGGTATGCGGACCCTGCGCGACGTGGTGCTCGATGATGGTGGCGCCCGCCCCCGCGGCCACCTCGATGATGATGCGCGGGAAGGCGATGTTGTGGTCGTGTTCGCTCGCCGAGACGTGCAGAATCAGCAGCGGAACCGCCACGCTGTGCGTGATCTTGAGGTGCAGCCCGTCGACGAACAGCGCGGTGTTGAGCAGGTTCCAGCGCTGCTGATCGGCATCCGACAGAGGTTGCAAAAAGCGCAGCAACACCTTCGGATCGATTCGAGACAGTTCCTGTAAGGTATTGATTTCCACGCCATCAATCAGGCCATCGGGCATGGGCACGATGGGGTAGCCGTTGACCACGAGCAGCGCCGCCGCGCGGTCGGTTTTCGACAGCAGCGACAGCGAGCCGTGCGGTTCGATCTGCGGACGGGACATGCGCGGCGCATCCACATAGCTCTGCGCGGTCAAACTGCGCAGGTTGGTGTAGCGCCAGGTCTCATCGTGCGTGGTCGGCACCCCGAGCTTGATAAAACGCTGCATCGCTTCGTCGCGCACCGCCGAGAGCGCATCGGCGCCGCGCGCCTGCCATTGCGCGGTGAAGGAGCGGACCGCGGGAGACGGATTCATGCGACGCGGGTCTCCAGCACCCAGTCATAGCCGCGTTGTTCGAGTTCATGTGCGAGCGCGGCGTCCCCCGATTTCAATATCCGGCCGCCGGACAGCACGTGCACCCGGTCCGGCACCACATAGTCGAGCAGACGCTGGTAGTGCGTGACCAGCACCACGGCGCGCTTCGGGCTGCGCAGCGAGTTCACCCCGGCGGACACCACTTTGAGCGCATCGATGTCGAGCCCGGAATCCGTTTCGTCCAGGATCGCAAGCTTCGGCTCCAGGATCAGCATCTGCAGAACTTCATTGCGTTTCTTCTCGCCGCCGGAGAAACCCTCGTTGACTCCGCGCGTCAGAAACGACTCGCTCATCTGCATGACCTTCATTTTCTGCCGGATGAGAGTCAGGAATTCATAGGCGTCGACTTCCGGTTCGCCGGCCGCCTTGCGCTTGGCATTGAGTGCGGCCTTCAGCAGGTAGACGTTATTGACGCCGGGAATCTCCACCGGATATTGAAAGCCGAGAAACAAGCCGGCGCGAGCGCGCTCTTCGGGCGGCATCGCGAGGAGATCCAGGCCCTCGAAACTCACCGAACCGCCCGTGACTTCGTAGTCCTCACGGCCCGCCAACACCTGCGCGAGCGTGCTCTTGCCGGAGCCGTTCGGCCCCATGATGGCGTGCACCTCGCCGGCGTGCACCTCGAGATTGATGCCGTTCAATATGTTCTTGCCGCCGACGCGGGCGCTCAAGTCGGTAATCTTCAACAAAGTCTTCCCCGCTGCCGCTAGCCGACGGCGCCTTCCAAACTCACGCTCAAGAGATTCTGCGCCTCGACGGCAAATTCCATCGGCAGTTCCTTGAACACCACTTTGCAAAACCCGCTGACGATCATGTTGACCGCATCTTCCGCCGAGATGCCTCGCTGCAGGCAATAAAACAGCTGGTCCTCGCCGATCTTCGAGGTGCTCGCCTCATGCTCCACCGTGGCGGTCGAATTCTTGACCTCCATGTAGGGAAACGTGTGCGCCGCGCACTTCGGACCCATGAGCAGCGAATCGCACTGGGTGAAATTGCGCGCACCCGCGGCGCTCGGCAGAATTTTCACCAGGCCGCGATAGGTATTCTCGGCGTGACCGGCCGAGATGCCCTTCGAAACGATGGTGCTCCTGGTGTTGCGCCCGATGTGTATCATTTTCGTGCCGGTGTCGGCCTGCTGGTAGTTGTTGGCGACCGCCACCGAATAGAATTCGCCGACCGAATTGTCGCCCTTCAGGACGCAACTGGGGTACTTCCAAGTGATCGCGGAACCGGTTTCCACCTGGGTCCACGAGATTTTCGAATTGTGGCCGCGGCATTCGCCGCGCTTCGTCACGAAGTTGAAAATCCCGCCCAGGCCGTTCTCATCCCCGGGATACCAGTTCTGAACCGTCGAGTACTTGATCTGCGCATTATCCAGGGCCACCAGTTCCACGACGGCGGCGTGCAGCTGATTCTCATCGCGCATCGGCGCCGTGCAGCCCTCGAGGTAGCTCACCGACGCGGCTTCCGCTGCGATGATCAGCGTGCGCTCGAATTGACCGGTCTTGGCGGCGTTGATGCGAAAGTAAGTCGACAGTTCCATCGGGCAGCGCACGCCGGGCGGCACGTAAACGAACGAGCCGTCGGAGAACACCGCGGAATTCAAAGCGGCGAAGAAATTGTCGCCCGGCGGCACGACGCTGCCCAGATAGCGCTCGATGAGCCCCGGATGATCGCGCACCGCGTCCGAGAACGAACAAAAGATGACGCCTGCCTTGCCCAGCTTCTCCTTGAAGGTGGTGGCAACGGACACGCTGTCGAACACCGCGTCGACCGCGACGCCGGCGAGCCGCGCGCGCTCGTGCAGCGGAATGCCCAGCTTGGCGTACGTCGCCAGCAGCTTCGGATCGACCTCATCGATGCTTTTCGGGGCATTCGCCGGCGGGCGCGGCGCCGAGTAATACGAGATGTCCTGGTAGTCGATGGGCTTGTAATGCACATGGGCCCACCCGGGCTCCTTCATGGTCTGCCAGTGCCGGAATGCCTTCAGGCGCCACTCGAGCAGGAAGCGCGGTTCGTTCTTCTTCTTCGAAATCGCGGCCACGACGCTTTCATCGAGTCCCGGCGGCAGGCTGTCGGATTCGATATCGGTAACGAAGCCGTGCCGGTACTTCTGGGCGAGGAGGGCTTCTACATCTTGGGATTTGCTGGACACTGGGATTTCCGGCCGCTTCAGGTGTTGATTCGAATGTCCGACGCGAGATCGGCAACGCGCACGGTGGTTGCGTCCAAGCCCGCCAATTGCCGCAGGGTCACCTCTTCGAGCGCACGGCGGATGGCGGCGTTGACCCGCTGCCATGCACCGCCGACGCGGCATTGACGCTCGATACCGCATTGGCTCGATGCACCGCTGCATTCGGTGATCGCGATAGGACCCTCGAAGATGTCGAGGATCTGCGCCGCCGTGATCTGTTCGGGACTGCGCGCCAGGCGGTATCCGCCCTGCGCACCGCGCGAGGAGATCACCATCCCGGCGCGCTGCAATCCCTTCAGCACTTTGCTCACGGTGGGCCTGCTCAATCGCGTCCGTTCCGCCAGTTCCGCCGCCGCCCTGTGGCGCGCGGGATCCTGCGCCAGGCTCGCCAGAACGACGGTCGCGTAGTCGGTCAGTTTTCCCATGCGCAGCATATAAACCTTCAGTTGTCGAAGCGTTATGTGGGACTATTTTAGTCCTATTTCAATTCAAGGTCCACCCGCAAGGCGGCTCGGAGCTTATTTTGCTATCCTTACGCGCTTCGACAGGGTCCATAGCAGCGAGACACGTCAGACATGAACACCGTAGAACTCAACGCCACCGCGCGCGCGATGGTGGAGAAAAACAGGGGTCTATTGGCTGCCGACGAGAGCACCAGCACCATCAAGAAACGCTTCGACGCCATCAAGCTCGAGTCGACCGAGGAGAATCGGCGCACCTACCGCGAGATGTTGTTTACCGCCGCGGGCGCGGCGGAATACATCAGCGGCGTCATCCTCTACGATGAGACCATCCGTCAGAAAACTTCTGACGGGGTGCCGTTCCCGGCCTACCTCGCGAAGCACGGCATGGTGCCCGGCATCAAGGTCGATATGGGAGCCAAACCGCTGGCCGGTTTCCCCGGCGAGACCATTACCGAAGGGCTCGATGGATTGCGCGAACGTCTCGCCGAATATTACAAACTGGGAGCGCGGTTCGCCAAGTGGCGTGCGGTGATCGACATCGGCTCGGGAATTCCCAGCCGCTACGCCATCGATGCCAATGCCGGGGCGCTGGCGCGCTACGCGGCGCTGTGTCAGGAGGCGAGTATCACGCCCATCGTCGAACCCGAAGTGCTCATGGACGGTGCGCACACGCTCGAGCGCTGCGAAGAAGTCACCAATGTGGTGCTCGACCGCGTGTTCGAACATTTGTTCGCCGCGCGCATCTATCTCGAAGGCATGGTGCTCAAACCGAACATGGTCGTGTCGGGCAAGAAGTGTGCGCAGCAGGCGACGCCCGAACAGGTCGCCGAGGCGACCCTGCGCACCCTCAAGCGGCGGGTACCGTCGGCGGTGCCCGGCATCGCATTCCTGTCGGGCGGACAAAGCCCGACCGAGGCGACCTTGCATCTTAATCTGATGAACGCCGCCGGGCCATTGCCGTGGCCGCTCACCTTCAGTTACGGGCGTGCGCTGCAGGAGAACGCACTGAATGCGTGGGGCGGCAAGCCGGCCGGCTACGCGGGCGGTCAGAAGGCGTTGTTCATCCGCGCGAAGCTGAACGGTTTGGCGGCCATCGGAGCTTATAAGGGCTCGATGGAAAGTTCCGCGGGGCAGGCGTGATGACGCCGGCGCTACGGCCAAGCTATTGAACCAACCCGCAGCCATTGTCGACATTCGCAACGTAAGTTACGCGATCAACGGCCGTCCGATTTTTACAGACCTCGAGATGCAGGTGCCGCGCGGCCGCATCACGGCCGTCATGGGTCCGAGCGGCACCGGCAAGACCACGTTGCTGCGCCTCATCACCGGTCAGGTGATCGCGGACACGGGATCGATCGTGGTTGCCGGCCAGGAGTTGGTGGGCGTGAAGCGGGCGGACCTCTATGTGCTGCGCCGTCGCATGGGAATGCTGTTCCAGAACGGAGCGCTGCTCACCGACCTGAGCGTGTTCGAAAACGTCGCCTTTCCATTGCGCGAGCACACCGATTTACCGGAGCGCCTGATACGCGAGCTGGTGCTCACCAAGTTGCAGGCGGTGGGTCTGCGCGGCGCGGCCGAACTCGCGCCGGCGGAGCTGTCGGGCGGCATGAGCCGCCGCGTGGCGCTGGCACGCGCCATCGTCATGGATCCCGAAATCCTGATTTATGACGAGCCCTTCGTCGGTCTCGACCCGATTTCTCTCGGCGTCATCCTGCGCTTGATCCGCCGGTTGAATGACGCGCTCGGCATCAGCAGCATCGTGGTGTCGCACGACGTGCAGGAGATATC
>Ga0181537_10004152_pt1 | contig 12100 bp, 7 predicted proteins | sample PEATcosm2014_Bin_39_FD_119765 | JGI IMG/M metagenome (GOLD analysis project Ga0181537, IMG submission 119765) | Peatland microbial communities from MTU Mesocosm Facility, Houghton, MI, USA - PEATcosm2014_Bin23_10_metaG | ecosystem: Environmental > Terrestrial > Soil > Wetlands > Peat | place...
CGCGTAGAACTTTTGCGCCCGTTCCAGCTGCCCCTGCAGCTCAGAAATGTAGCCCAAGTTGTTCAATGTAAAGGGGTCGCCCGGATCGAAAAGATAGGCCTTGTAGAAAAGCGTTTCAGCCTTTTCGTACTGCTGCTTGCGAATCGCGTCAACGCCTTCGCGATTGAGACGCTGCACTAACGTGAGTTGGCTGCGCTTGGGGATCGTGAGCTTGAGGTCGCCGGCCCTAGCATTCGGAGGGCCGAAGCTCAGTATGACGGCAATTATCGCCAGCAAAATCAGTGGTTTACGATACATACTTCGGTTCCCGGGATAGCTTGGTCTTGGATGCGCCGAGTGAGAATGCGTTGCCTTGTTCGGAGGGCAACATTTCTGCCGCGGAAGGCAGCCCGGGACCACTGCCGGTCGGTTTTCACCATCAAATACGCGGCGAAAATCCAAGTAGCAGAAAATCCAGTCGCAGATAAAGGTGTCTTAATGTTTCGTTGCTTAGTTTTAGCCGTTCTCGGCGGCGTGGCAGTTTGCCAAGTGTCGCCGTCCGCAGGGTCGAAATCAGCGCAGGATCAGAGCGCATCTTCATCCGGATCTGGTCTAGTGGGCACGACGGCTGGTGCGTCCAGCTTGCCTCCGCTGCCCAAGGGAAAGAGCACCGTGATTGGGGGCGCAATTCGTGGAGTAGACCGGGTTCGGGACCAGTTCACGCTGGATGTTTTCGGAGGACGGTCGCTGAAGGTTCTCTTTGACGAACGCACGCTGATCTATAGGGATGGAGTAAAAAGCTCGCAGCGCGATCTGCGTTCGGGTGACCATGTTTCGGTTGAGACTGTGCTGGACGGAACGACTGTGTTTGCGCGCAGCATTCGCATGTTATCGGAATCGACCACGGGCGACTGCCAGGGTCAGGTGATGAGCTACGATCCCGCTGACCGTGTATTGACGGTGCGTGATGCTCTGTCTCGCCAACCGATCAAGTTTCGATTGCCTGGCGGCACGGCTTTTGTGCGTCAGGGTCAGGCTGCTTCCTCTTCGGCCGCGTCTTCCTCCGCTGAACCCGGAAGCGCCGATCTGGACGCGGGAACTCTCGTCTCGGTCAAATTCCAATCTGACAATAAAGGGCATGGCGTGGCGAGTCAGGTTTCTATTTTGGCTGTTCCGGGAAATGCGTTTGTGTTTGTGGGAAATGTTGCTTCCCTCGATTTGCACTCCGGGCTGTTGGTGGTGATCGATCCGCGGGACGACAAACGCTATGACGTGTTTTTTGATTCTGCCCGTTTCCCGGTGAGTCGCGATCTGCGTGAAGGGACGGATGTGATGGTGACTGCGGACTTCGACGGGGCCCGGTATGTGGCTAGTGCGATTGCCCTCAGGCCAACGGCTGCGACTCCTGAGAGGTAGGTTAAGAAGGGGTCAGGCGTCGGAGGTCGGGGTCACGCGGACACCTGTGGGATCCCACCCTTTCGCAAAAAAAAACGCGAAAAGATGGGCCAACCGAGCGTGTGTTCGAAGCACTCCGAGTGCTACTTTGAGCCGTAGACGTCTAGTTCGCCCTGCGGATTTGTTGTGGTTGCTAGATCGTGAGCGGTTCCGACGTAGACTTTGCCGTTGGCTACGATTGGGGAGGTGAATTTGATGCCGTAGCCCGGCGCGTCTCCGGCATTCGTTCCACTGTTATACAACTCTGCGGTCAGGTTGTTGGCATCGTAGGCGCGGAGCGTTGCGGTAGTCGGGGCGGTGACGGTTGGGTTTTGGTTCTGGATCGGATCTCCGTGGTCGACGATCCACAGGACTCCGTCCGCGGTGCCGTTGGCGGAAATGAAAGTTGTCGTGCCATTGCTGCCCAACTGCATCGGCGGCGAACTCACCGGGCCCAGGGTCAAGGTTCCTGAATATTCGAGCTGCACGATCCCAACGGGGATGATGGTTGCCGTGGGAGTGATTCCGACATATACCGATCCGTTGAAGTAGGATGCCGTCGAGAAGAACTCGTACGAATTGACGTCAGTGGTCCATGTTCCCGCTCCAGGGTATCCGGGGACATCGGTGCAACTTGTGGGATACGGGTCGAAGCCCTGATCGGTCAGGACGCCGGGTACGGTTTGCGTCGCTCCCGTGTCACCAGCTGTCTCCTGGCCAAGATTGGTCGTGTTCACCAGATAGAGCTTTCCGGTTTTTCCTGCAGCCAGGGCTTGCGTGCTTCCTGGAATCAGCAACAAACCGCCCGAAGCCAAGTCTGCATCGTGGCAATTCATGAAGTGATAATCGTCGGGCGTGAAGTAGTCGAGAGGTACGCCTGATGCCCCGAGTGTCGCTGGTGTCCCTAGTGTCCCGTTGTTCGGGAACTTCAGTATCGAATCGCCCCAGGCCGTCATCCCGTCCCATGGTCCGTTTCCGGTGGTGATGTATATATTGCCGTTAGCGTCAGCAGCCGGGCCGCCGCCGCCCATCCAGACCCCGCCGGCGCTGGCATAGGCGCCCTCGCCGTTCAGGTTGGGACTGGCGTTGAAGACGCCGGTCTGGACCAGGGACTGCGCACCGTAAGCCAGCAGCCATCCGCTATGACAACCACCGAAACCAATATAGAGCGTGCTGTTGGCCACAAGCAGAGCCGCCCGCTGCACACACGACGTGTCCAGAGAAACCACACCACCCACGGAATCTGAATTCGTGCCGGATACCGAAGCCTGAATGGTGACCGGTCCGCCAAATTTTTGGGACCCAGTGGTGATATCCAGCGCATTCAGGCGGAAGGTGGAAGCGCCGGTGGAAGTGAGCGTCTGGGTGGAAACCACATACAACGTCTTCGTCGTAGGGTCGATCACCGGCGTGGAGGTGATGCCCTGAAAGGGCTGAATGGGACCATCGGTCATCGGCGTTTCGCCCGATTGAAGCAGCGAGGCCTGCCACAGCGGCGTTCCGGTACCGTAGTTGTCGGAATCAAAGGCGTAGACCGTGTCTTTTTCGGTTGCAGCAAATACCACGTTGTGCACGCCTCTGTTGACGGTCAGGTGCGACACCAGCAGCGGCTGCCCGTACTCGTAGCCATCCAAGAGGTAGGAAAAGAGCCTGCCAAAGGTTTGAGGAGCTACATTCGCGGGCGTCAGCGATGCTTCGGTCGAGTTCAAGCCTGTGCGTTGCGCGTCGAAGTGCCACATTACGACGTTCGTTCCAGCCGTGACGGTAAGAGAGGCATTCCCGCTGACCCCGCCTAACGACGCGGTGACCATCGTGGCGTCCGCAGTGGCTCCGGTCGCCAGGCCGCTTGAATTTATTGTCGCGGCCGCTGGCGTCGCGGCGGCCCAAGTGGCGGTCGAACTCACATTCGCCGTGGAGCCGTTGCTGTAGGTGGCCGTGGCGGTGAACTGCTGCGTGGTGCCCACTGCAATGCTTGCGGTTGCAGGCAACACCGAGATCGAGGTCACAGTCACGGTTGCCGCGGTTACGGTGAGTGATACAGACCCGCTGATCCCGCTTAGCGACGCGGTCACCATGGTGGAACCCACGGCTACTCCGGTTGCCAGGCCGCTTGAATTTACAGTCGCGAACGCTGGCGTCGCGGCGGCCCAAGTGGCGGTCGAACTTACATTCGCCGTGGAGCCGTTGCTGTAGGTGGCCGTGGCGGTGAACTGCTGCGTGGTGCCCACTGCAATGCTTGCGGTTGCAGGCAACACCAAGATCGAGGTCACAGTCACGGTTGCCGCGGTTACGGTGAGTGATTCAGACCCGCTGATCCCGCTTAGCGACGCGGTCACCGTGGTGGAACCCACGGCTACTCCGGTTGCCAGGCCGCTTGAATTTACAGTCGCGAACGCCTGCGTCGCAACCGACCAAGTTGCTGTGGAACTTATGTTGGCCGTGGAACCGTCGCTGTAAGTCGCCATGGCAGTTAACTGCTGCGTGGCGCCCACTGCAACGGTGAGGGTGGACGGCGTTACGGAAACCGACGTGAGTGTTTTGGGCGGGGCGACGGTGTGACTCGAGCCTGCTCCGCATCCCGTGCTTGCGATTACCAGCGGAAGGAAAAAAAGGCAGGCAGTAATGGACAGCGAGAAACCGCGACGACGAGTGGACACGTGTGTGTAATCCCCCCAAATTATTTCCCAAGAAGAGCGTGTACGCGAAGAGCGCGCAATATACAGCGCCCACGATCGTCGCGACAGGACAGACAGAACAGAGCAATGCAGCAACATCCTTCACGCGATGTGTCGCTGCGCGGAGACGTGTTTTAGTTGCACGATCTTAATCAGGGGTTGCCCTGAACCTCCAGACGGTCGCATTGCGCAGTCATTCGCGAGGGGTGCCGCTGAGCAGTCCTGGATTGTGCGCGGAAGGCCCGGAATCACGGAAGAATTCAGCACCGCTGGCTCGAATCTTTGGGGAAGGGGCTATGTACTCCCGACAGTTGCCCCTACCCAGAACCCTGTATTACTGTTCGGATAACAAGTGAAGATTAATGATTGCCAATTAATGAGCTGGGTGTTTGAGACCACAGGGGCAACGTCCCGTTCGCGTCGGGCCTAGTCCAAATTGTTCGGTAACGGCACATCTTGTGATTCCACAACTGTGAATTCCCAAGGACGCGTTCCACACCAGATTAACCGGAGACCCGTGTATGAAAACTTTCTACTGCTTGATCGTGGTGTTTTTCATGTTGGCGACCGCTGCGCTCGCGACGGTTAACGTCAGCAGCCCAGGTAACGGAGCTACGCTGGGCTCGCCGGTGGCTTACGTGGCGACCGCGACGACGAGTACTTGCTCGCAGGGTGTAGCCTCCATGGGGATTTATGTGGATGGCCAGCTCGTGTACGTGGTGAATGGGGCGAGCATGAACACGACATGGCCCCTGGCTGCTGGCAGTTACAGCACTGTCGTCGAAGAGTGGGATCGTTGCGGCGGAGCAAGCTACACGACGCTAGGGATCACAGTGGCCGGGCAAACTGGCGTATGGGTTACCTCGCCTGCAAACGACGGCCAAGTGGAGTCGCCGGTGAGTTATGTGGCTTCAGCGACTACGACTACGTGTACGAAGGGCGTGGCGTCCACGGGAATTTATGTAGACGGCGCACTGATGTACGTCGCGCAGGGATCAAGCCTGAACACGCAGCTTTCCTTGAGCAAAGGCTCCCACAAAACCGTAGTGGAAGAGTGGGACAAGTGCGGCGGAGCTGCTTACTCCACCGTGAATCTCACGGTGACGAGCAGCGCAGCTAAACTCTCGAATCTTCAGGCCAATCGAGGCTGGGACAGCTGGGGACAGCTTCCGCCGGCTTATGTGGACTGTTCGCCCTGTTCAGGACTCAACTGGTGGACGGAGTATGGAGTCACATCGCCGTCAAAAAGCGGGAACGCAACCCAATTCAATACCAACGGATCGACTCCTTACGGAGTTGTGCTGTGGTACAACCCGGTGATCGGTCAATTCTCAACCCAGGGACTGCCCGACAACGCGCATACGCTTGTGCCGAATCTGCACAACTTCACCTACGATACCGACTTTTATGTGGCGAACCCCTCTGTGACTCAGGCACTGGAGTTTGATGTCAGCATGTATATGGATTCCATCGGGATGTTCTGGGGCACGCAGTGCAACCACTTAGGTGATGGGAACTGGGACATTTTGAACAATGTCACGCAGCAGTGGGCTAAGACCAGCGTCGCGTGTAGTTTCGTTCAGGGCTGGAACCACCTTACTCTTCAAGTGCAGCGGGAATCGGACAATTCGCTTCTGTATCAGTCGATCACGCTGAACGGTGCGACGGCCACCATCAACGCGACGTCTGCCCCTTTCACAGTGCCATCTAGTTGGTATGGGATTACGGTTAACTACCAGATGGACGGTAACTACGAGCAGTCGTCAAACACCACGTACCTGGACAATTTGAGTCTTACTTATTGGTAGAGGGACACGAGCAGGCGGTCCGGCGAGCGTTCGGCGAAAATCAATGGGTCGGGCCTGAAGAAGCTGCTATGCCGAGAACTTGAACATCACGGAGGATACATTCGTTGAAGTCGCTGATTGCGTTTATCTTGTTTTTCACCGCGGTGTGCTCGGCACAATTTCGGGCGACAACCAACATGCAGCAGAGCCCGTTTACGACTTGCGTCTACCCAGCCTGCAATCCGGGCGGAGAGAATGCGCCGACCAGTACGGTGAATGAGCTTCTGACAACGAAGGGATTCGACGGCGACCTTTTGCTGGGGGTCAGTGGCCCGGAATATTCCAACGCCCTGTTCTATCAGAAGATCGGCGCGACCACGGCGGATTACCTGGTGGCGGAGTGGAACGTCTACCTTCCCGCCCAAACGGCCGATTACGCGCAAGCGCTGGAGTATGACACTTTTGCCTTCAACGCTCCCTATGAATTCATGTGGGGATCGGAATGCGTTAACCATGGATACTGGCAGGTGTGGGACCAGCTTCATGGCCAATGGATCAACACCACGCGGACATGCAACCTGGCTGCGGGTTGGCATCGCATTCAGTGGTTTTATCATCGCGTGGACGGCGACACGAGTTGCGCGGGTGATCCTTGCGAATATTATGACATGCTGAACGTGGATGGTGACTACACCCAGCTCAACCTAACCTACCCATCTGGCCCGCTCCCATCAGGCTGGGGCGATACCAGCGGTCTCCAGGTTCAGCTCGACATCAGCGCCAGCGGCAAACCGGTGAAGGAATACCTGAGAAACGTGAGTTTGGTCGGGCTGGGAAAATAAGGGTACAGCAGTTTATAGTGGCGGGTCGGTTCGGTCCCGTCGGCGCACGATGATTCACAGGGTGAACAGACGAGCGTCTCGCGATCCTGTCCTGTGCGCAGTCGACGAGTCGAGTTCGACGGAGTCGCGCAACTGTTCGCCAGCAGAATCTTCCGCCTCTTTGCCCTGGAGGCCTCCAGCAGACAGCTTCTTCGTTACTTGTTGCAGTATTTGCTTTGCGACTTCCTGAACTGGTTGCGGAGCGATGATCGTCATCCCTGCCAATTCGCTCAGAGCCAAGTAAGACGCACGGCTGCTCCGCAGAAAATCGAGCGGGTACTCGGGTTTGCGGGCGCGAGCCTGAACCGGATCCGCGTCCAGCAGGTAGCTGATATCTGGTTTCAGGGCGAGCCGCAGCAACAACCGAACATAGGCTCGCGTGATGGGATTGCGCACGGACAGGTTCGCGAGTTCATCGTAAACATAGCGGTCGAAGATTATGATGTCGGCATCTGCTTTGCGCGTTTTCGCTACTACCCTGCGGAGCGAGACGGCATCGACGAAGTAAAGGCAGAATCGCACCGGCGTCATATACCAGGACTGGACGTTTTTGTCCTGCCGGTTTACGGGCGTGTCTGGAGTTCCCACCCCTTTGTCTCCCTGGAACAGCGTGTGGCCGCTCACTTCGCGGATGCGTGTGAGCCTGGCAACATCGTTCCAAAACGTGACCAACAACACGCGAAGGCCAGCTTCGTTGAGACGGGCTTGCAGAGCTTCGATCTGGGTACTCTTGCCGGCGCCGTCGATGCCGGAGAAACTTACTAATGTCGGGGCCCTTGCTGGGGTTTTTTGAATCATGTCCGGGGAGCGTCTTTCTGGTATTTTCTGCGGCGGGTTAGTGGCTGCCCGCTGGGTGGCTGGGACTGGCAGCGGCCAGGGCCACCACTGCTCCAACGGCGACACCAGCGCCTGCGATAGCGGCGACTTTGATCAGGACGGAACGCGCACGTCGCTGTTTTGCCGGCGCAATGGCCGATCCGGCTGGCTTGGAAGCTGCGACGCCTGTGGTCTTTATGAACTCTGCCGCGGCCGTGCCTACGGGTTCCTGCGGGACGTCTTGCTGTTGGTTGGGGGAGGGCCGTGAAGCAGCCGACAGTTGGTTGCCGTCGGGGGTTTGCGAACGCACTGTGCCTGGACTGTCGGGAAGGGCCTCAGGCTGGAATGGTCCGTAGTTCGACTTCCTGTCGCCGCTGTTGGCTTCTTGAGACGAAGTTTGCGATGGGGCTGCGGAGACCTCCGCCTGCCGGCTGGAACTCGTCTCCTGCTGCGGTGTAGCTGCAGCCGCCAGTGGCGCAATGAGTAAAAGCACGAGGTAGCCGGCGATGTGCCGCCTCAGCCAACGCCCCGGAGTGTTGATTCTCCGTTCCGAGCGTCGAGGGTTTTCGCGCGATTCGGACTCGCCATCTGCAAAGCTGTGATTCCGCATTCTGGGCGTGAGAGGCAACGACGTGTGGCCAAACGCATGCGGGACTGGCATTATCGGAAACTGGTGGAAACTGTTCACCGCGTCCGCGGTGTTGTCAAAAGCTTCGAAAAGGCGCCCTACCCTGGTGAGTTCCAGAATCGCCGCTGCCGACGGAGGGATGGACGCAAGCTTGACGTCGCCGTTCCGCTTCATGGCCTCTTCGAGGACACGCAGCAAGACATGGATTCCAGCGCTATCGAGTTGCCGCACTTTGGAACAGTCGAGCACGACTCGAGGGCGATCGGACTGCAGGTGAGGCTCGACTTCGCGAAAAAAACTACGGCCTTGCTTGATGCTCAACTTCTCCGGCAACTGTTTCACCGACACATGTCTTGCACTGGTCATAATCAGGAGCTCGATTCAGGAGCCCGAGCTCCAACTACCTTTTGCTTCGGGCTGGTGACAAAAAATGACTTGATCCAGCAAATTCAGCCTTATCTAACAATTTAAATTGACGACGGCGCGGGGTCTATCCTGTCTTGTCGGTAGAAGGCGGCAAGCTTTGCGCTAGGCTCTGCTCCCGAATCAGGAGCTTTGCAAAAGACGCCTGGCGGATCCCAGTCAGCGCGGTAATCTTCGATGAGAATCTTCGACGAACGCGAGAACGTGTGCGTGCTTTCGGCAACAGTTGTGACCGCTAGATGACTTTGCGCATCCAAAAACTCGACGGCCAGACCCGCTCACCGTCGAGGCTGGGTAGAAAACGCCGCTTCTCTCGCGCCATATTTTGGTAGCTGTGCTTCCAGTGTGGAAACGCATGCTCGAGAGCTTCCGGGTTAAAGCCTTGCATCGCACTACTGCCCCACACGACTTCGAATCGCGGATTAAATGTAAGGAGGGCCTCGAGCAGATACTGCTCCGACCAGAAGGACAAGCTCTGCAGCACCATCTTCCGCGGATACTCGGATGGGATAAAAATGTCGTGCGCGTGAATCAGCACGCCACGGTTGAGGCGGGGCAGGATCTCCAGGTACTCTCGCACCACATCGCTGCCAACGCCTACGACATGCGTCGAATCGAGAAACAGAAAGTCTCCGTCCTCCAGGCTCAGGAAGATGTCCAGATCGATACTCTGAACCGAGGCAGCGATCAGCCGAACACGATCACTCAACGCTTCTTTTGGAAACCGGTCCGGATGCGGGTCAATCGTCAGCAATTCTCCACGGACTCCGTCCATCTTCAAATTCATGTCCAGAGCTGCCGCCATAACTCTGCTGCTGTAGCCGCCGCCGACCTCGATGATCCGCTTGGGCTTGAGGTGCCGCACCAGGCAGTATGCGATCTCGGCATCGACCGTTTCAAAGAATCCGTTGCCCCGCGTGTAACCTGCGATACCGATTGGGCCCGAGGTCGATCCCCATTCCGGCTCGTACAGCGGCACAACAGTGCGCAAAAAATCGATTTGTTTTTCCAAAGCAAGATCAACGCCGATCGGAAACTGGTCGGCTGGCCACTTCCGAGCCTCCAACTCCTTGAGGTCGGGAACCGGCCAGTAGTAGTGATTTGGGACGAGACTTATGCCGAGGCTCTGAAATATACGAAAAGCAGACCGTATGATTCCAACTGCGGGTTCGGTCGTCCGAAATTTTCTGGCAAGGCTAAGAAGCGGAGAGTCAGCCCGCGCCGCAGGGACGGGGGGGCTGTAGGCCTCGACTTGAACGCTCTGTACGGATTGACGACTCACGGCAGGCTACCCCTTTTGCGATCGTGGGTTTGATGCAGAGCCGGGGGGAGAGTTGCCCGCGAGTGCTCAGGATCACAGCGATTGCAGAAGGTTATCGGCCGAATCGGAGCTCTTGATCCAAGTTCTTAGAATGCCTTATCTCTGTCCTAGAATGGCACGGTCCCAGCGCGCGATGTAGATCGTCGCCAGCTTGCGGTCTATCCTACCTTGTAAGTAGAGGCGGAGGGTTTTGCGCTAGCGCCGTTAGGTATGGACCGTTGCAAAAGGCGCGCGAGTTCAGCCTCGGGATCCTGTACAACGTGCGTTAACCGATTTGTCCCGTACCGGAACAGGGTCGCCACATTGGTTTTGTACCAACAGCACTCCGTCATCCTCGGCGAAAGTCCGCACAAGAACCGAAACCTCTCTACGCTATCCGGAGATGTCAGTGTTGCCGCCACCAGGCGGTGGTTTCCGTCGAGGATCGTGAGCGGTTCGCTCTCGTTAAGACCGATGAGAATCACGGCGCCTGGATTGGTATCCAGGCCAAGCCAATCACGGATCGCGGCAATCTTCGATAGGAATGCATCTTGGACGACGTTGTGACTGCTAAGCGTGCGAATTCGCTCGACAATTGTCGGCACTATGAAATTGCCCCGGGCGAGCTTCCGCCATCGTGCCCGAGGAAACACTCGAATCTGGCCCAGGTCTACCGCCCGGACGCCGACCTCAAACCATTCTGTTCCCCTGGGCAGTTCGCTCCACAATGAAAGGTATCGAATAAACAAGAGGGCACGCCGCTTTGCATTTTCGCCGACGTCGTCGAGGTCTGGTTTTGTCACCAGTCCATGCAGCACTTCCTGGTAATCCTCGAATGCGGGCTTGTTGAAATCATTCTTCAGAAATTCCGCAATGACCTCAGCTTCTGAGACCCTCCGAATAATCCTGATCGACTGAGATCCCGCGGTTCTTTGCGAATCCTTCCCTTTCGTCAGCGCGTTCAAGAGGAATGGTACAGCGACCACAACGAAAAGGACCGACATCACCACGAGTTGTACCCAGATAATCTGCCGCAGCGACGAATGGTAACGGCAAATGCCAGCGACGACCACGCCACTGAAGGCCAACTGTACCCAGCTCGTGTTCGCGATCTTGTAAGACATCTCGTAGGTGATCATCACGACGCTGAGCGAATAAATGACGGTCGAGGCTGCGTACAGCGCCAGCAGATAAGGAAGGCCGTATTTGCCCGCTATTTCGAACTGAGGGCCGAATAGCGATGTCCAAATCCCAGCCGGCGCCAAACGAAGGCCCAGAGCCAATGTGGAACCAATTGCTAACACGGTCAGCAGAGAAGTTGCCAGGAGTCTGTTATTGTTTCTCTCCTCCTTGCGTGCGCCGGCCATCAGTGGAAACATCGTATTCACGACCGCATAGCAAAAGAAGAAAATCACTCGACCCACTAGCGACACGGCGGCGTATAGCCCGGCCGTGGTTGCGGGGAAGAAATGTTTTACTAATACGATGTCACAATTGTTGATGAGCGCCTGGCCGCCGCAAAAAACGACTGCCTGCAGCACTTCGTGAAACGCATCGGGTAGACCGAGCCCGTTTGGAACCGCGGCCGCGAATCTGGGTCCAGTAGCGAGGTAGGCGGCCGCAACAGCGGCCGCGTTGGCCGCGATCACTCCGGGAACACCGAAGCCCAGCCTGATGAGCAGGACAGATCCGCCGAGCCGAACCAGCGCCTCCAAAATGATATTACTGGCGAGCCTCCGGAAGCCGTAAGCACCCTGCAGGTAGCCGCGCTGGCTGCCCAGGGGGACGTAAAAAGCAGCTCCGATTGCGAGCAGGACAATCAGAATCGGACTTGGCAAATTGAGGAAGTCCGAAATTGCTTTCTGGAAAAGCACCAAAAGCAGCGCGATGGTGATGCCGCATATCCACGCACTTCTGTGGAAGCTTCGATGGACCTCAAGTTTCCCCTCTGGGGAGTTCTGTTGCGCAACAGCCTTTGCGGAAACGATTTGGAAGGAGAGCGTAACCGTCAAGAGCAGAATTAGGAGAGTGTAAACAGCCGAAGCCTGGCCAAATCCCGTCGGGCCAAGGGATCGTGCAACCGCAATGTTGTAGGCGAAGTTGATCGCGGTTGCAAGTCCCGAAGCCGAGAGCAAAACGAAGCTTCCCGACAGAACACGGGCGTGGAGAGTCTTCGA
>Ga0181537_10004153_pt1 | contig 12098 bp, 12 predicted proteins | sample PEATcosm2014_Bin_39_FD_119765 | JGI IMG/M metagenome (GOLD analysis project Ga0181537, IMG submission 119765) | Peatland microbial communities from MTU Mesocosm Facility, Houghton, MI, USA - PEATcosm2014_Bin23_10_metaG | ecosystem: Environmental > Terrestrial > Soil > Wetlands > Peat | place...
CCGTCCCGCCGTCGACGACCGGCGCGAGCGCGACCGGCTATCCGGTCGGCTTCTCGGTGCCGATGATTTTCCGCGGGTCCGTCTGGGCCGCGTGGGACGGCAACACCGGCACGGCCCTCCCGGCCAACGGCTGGATGAACGTCTGGCACTCGTCGGACGGGACGCATTCGCAGGGCGTCTTCACGACGCTCGCGACCGCGTCGACTGCTGGAGCGGAGATCGATTCCACGTACCCGTTCTGCCAGGTCTTCGATCCCTTCCTGAAGTCGGGGGCCTACACGGACTCGTTCGGGAACGTCATCGACATCGTCGCAATCGAAATCAACCTCCCGGGGGTCGTGTAAGGCCATGCAATCCACGCAAGTCAGGGACTCGTACGCGAGTTCGGCCTACTCGGGTGCGATCGGTCAGGCCGGCATCCTCGGAGACGGCTCGGTCATCGGGCGCCCCAAGTACGATTCGCGGTACGCGCGCTTCTACGCCCGCAAGCTCATGGAGCACGCGGGCATGTTCGACGCGCTCGTCTCCGAGATGCGGGGCGACGCGATGGGACTCCGGCAGGACGCCGGTCTCTCGCTCGCGTTCGCCCGCTCGCTCGAGTACATCATCCGCGCCCCGTACGAGGCGGAGTACCCCGAGTTTCGCGCGACCGAGTTCCTGCCGGTCCTGTCGGCCGTTCCTCCGGAGGCCCTCGCCTTCACGTACCGGATGCTCGACAAGCTCGGGCAGGCCGCGATCATCCAAGAGAACGGCTCGGACGCTCCCAAGGTCGACGTCAAGGGTTCGGAGTGGCAGTCGCCGATCATCACGATCGGCGCGTCCTACGACTACACGATCCTCGACACGGCGCGCGCCGAGGCGCTCGGTATCCCGCTCGAGGCCTACAAGGCGGAGTCCGCGCGGTTCGCGTGCGAGTACCTGCTCGAGAACATCGCCGCAGTCGGCGCCCCGAACTCGGGTGTCCCGGGGTTCACGAACGCGCCCGGGATCGTCGGGACCACGCAGGTCTCGACCGGCGGCAACTGGGTCCAGCAGATCGCCGCGATCGGCGCCGCCCAGACGACGAACAACACCGTTCCGGCGCTCGTCGCCGTCCAGGGGATCGCCGCGGACATCAACGCGATGGTCAACAAAATCTTCCAGGGCACCAAGGGCATCCACCGGCCCGACACGATGCTCGTGGGAGTGAACGCGTACTCCGCGCTCATGACGGCGCCGCGCAGCCCCGGCTTCACGAGGGACACGATCCTCGACTATCTCGAGGACCTCTGCCAGCTCGACATCGAATGCTGGCCGCAGCTCGACGCCGCGGGCGGCACGACCGTCGGCGGGCTCTCGGGCCGCGTCATGGTCTACAAGAAGGACCCGAAGATCGTCAATCTCGTGATCCCGCAGCCGTGGACCCAGCTGCCCCCGCAGCCGATCCGGATGTCGTGGGAGGTGACGAGCTACCTGCGGACCGGCGGAGTGCAGGTCCGTTTTCCTCGCGCAGTTACTTGGATGGACGGAATTTCCTGAATACCTGGACGGGTTCCGGGAAGTCCGCAGCCGCCTACTTGCGCCGGTACGCCGCTCCGCTACCATCATCGGGCTAGGGACGGTCGCTTCTTCGGGACGGGTGGATTCATGGGACGCGGCGGCGTCGGTCAATTGGGACCGGCGCCGTTCGTGTTTTGTCGACTTCCTACCTTTCCGGCATGACCGAACAGGTGAACGAGGAAGCGAAGGCCAAGGCAGAAGCCGAGGCGTCCGCCAAGATCATGGCGGAAGCCGCGAAGGCCAAGGCGGCGCTCGAGGCGAAAGCCGCGGACGACAGGAAGAAGGAAGAGGCCGCGAGGGTCCGGACGAAAGCAGCAGGCCGGGCCCTGATGGAGGCGATGACCAGTCCGGAGGTCGGGCTCTCTGAGTGGTCGGCGTCGTTCGTGGTCGCCCACTTGCTCATGAGCGTGAAGGGCGCGGACAAGTTCGGTCGAAGCCAGGCGGTCGAATGGACGAAGCTCTTCATCCGGACGCACCCGGTGCCGTGGGGCAAGATGAAGAACGGCGACCTCTCGGGCTTCCTCGCGTCGATGCGGATCCAGTATGGCCGCACGGAGAAAGAGCAAGAGCTCGAGGACTCGATGACCGCGGACGACAAGAGCAAGCGCGCGGCGGCGGCCTTCCGGGATTACAACGAACTGGCCGCGATCGTCCGGGAGTGATCGGGCTGCCTGGATCCTAACTTCGCGCCATGCCCGTCACGGTCGACGACGTCAAGCGGCTGCACGCCGAGCAGGTTTTGGCGGGCAAGAGCCCGAAGGATGCGTACAACGGGGTCCGGACGCTCGTGCAGGCCGCGATGCACGCGGATCTCCCGTCCCCGTACCCGCTCCCTCCGCCCACCAAGATGTTTGTCCGTGGACGTTTGCCGACGGACGCGGAGAAGGCGGCGGCCGCGGAGCTCGGGATCCCGATCGCAGTCGGGATCGAACTGACGCCCGCGCAAGAACGTGCGTTTGATCAGGAGGAGCGGGACGAACTCCTTGCACGGATGACGAAGGTGGCGCTGTCGGCGAGCCCCGAGCACATGGCGGCTCACGCGAGCCACAACGTCCGTTGCCATCCGTCGAACAAGACGGAGAGCGCGGTCCACCACGCCCAGAAAGAGCATCAGTCGGCGCTTTGGCGCCAGGCCGACGCACTGGTCACGAGCGTACTTGGAGGCTGCCCGTGATCGAATCGATTGATCGAGAACTCGTTTTCATCCTCCACCCGAAGCGCGAAGGCGTGATCGCCCGCGGCGAGGTCACCGCCCGCGACGTCCACAAGATCGTCGTTCCGAGTCTCGAACGCCTGAAGGCCGCGGCCCGTCGCGTGGTCGGCCGTCTGTTCGATCTCCAGCTCTCGAACTCCGCGGAGTCGGATCTCCTGCTCCTGTTCTTCCAGAACACGGCGTGGGCGAACGTCGGAAACGCCGGCGGCCTGCAGCCGTCGAGCGCCGCGGGCTCGATTTACGTGGCCCTTTCGACCGGCACGCTGAGCGCGACGTCGACCCAGAGCACGACAGAGGCGGCGTACACGAGCTACGCACGCCAGGGCGTTGTGCGGTCGTCGTCCGGATGGACGAAGTCGGGTTCGAGTCCAACGCAGGTCGCGAACACGGCGGCCGTGACGTTCCCCGCGTGCACGGGCGGGAGCGAGACCGAGAACTACTTCTCGACGGGCCAAGAGGTCAGCGGCGCGGGAGAGGTCTACTGGTACGGCGCGTTGACTGCCTCGCTGGCGGTGAGCTCAGGAATCACGCCGAGCTTCGCCATCAGCGCGCTCGTCAACTCGATGCTCTGACGCGTCCACGATCGGCGGGAAAATGTCGCGCACCCTTGGTCAGCCGGCCTCGATCATCGTCACAGAGTCGATCGACACGCAGCTCACGAATACCCAGCTCACGCTGGGGGTGGCCTTCTGGCTCATCGTTCCGACGCTCGCCCAGGTTCCGCCGCCAAGCGGGTTTTTGTCGCGTGTGCCCACGACGAACGGCAGCGTGCCATGGAACACGCTGGGGGCGACCGCACAAGAGGTGGCGATGCTGGCGACGGGTCAGTACCTCGAGGTCTTCACGTTCCTGACGTTCCCTCTTGCGTTCTTCACCGACGCGATGGCCCTGACGACGCTCAACACGGCACTCACGAACCTGCAGGCTCGAGTCACGGCGGCGGTCCCACCGAGCGCCATCGATTACGTGGCGGCCAATGGGTCGCGCGCGTCGAGCACCATCGCCGCCGGCTCGAACGGCCTGTCGCTCCCCCAGGCGACCATCTCCGTCGCGTCGACCGCCGGAATGGCCACTGCAGGTCCTGCCATCGTCCAGACCGCGGCAGGTCCACAATACGTCCTTTACACGGGCATTTCCGGAAACACGCTCACCGGATGCACGGGCGGGACGGGCGCCATGGCGACGGGCGGCACGGTCGACGCCTGGTCCTTTACGCCGGGCTGACGAGTGGCCGTCGCGTTCGTCCAGTCGAGCAATGCGGGATTCTCGTATTCCCCGAGTACGTGCACGATGGGTTCGCCCATCGGGGCGGGCCACCTACTCGAAGTATTCGTAAACGGTACAGCGGGATCGTCTGGCCCAAACTTCACGATCACCGACGGCTCGGGTGGTGGCAATACGTGGCACTATGTGCCGGTCGGGAACGGGATCGAGCTGTACTACTGCTACAACTGCGCGGGCGGCTCGTACGGTGTCACGGCGACCGACAATAACTCGGGATCGCCGATCAATTACAACTTCGATCTGCTCGAGTGGTCCGGCGTACTGGCCACATCGAACCCACTTGACCAGTACATCGGCGCCATCTCCGTCGTCGGATCCGGCAGCATCAGCGCGGGGTCCGTCACGACCACTGCAAACGGAGAGCTGATCTCTGTCCACTGCTACACGACGGGTTCGGGAGCGCCCACCGTCGGAACGGGGATGACGTCAGCGGCCACCTACAACGGAGTGAGCCTCGACGAGTACCAAGTCCAGACGACCGCGGGCGCCATCAACGCGAACGCCAACTTCCCTGGGTTCGGCTACCAGACCCTGATCGTCGCCACGTACTTCGCGGCAAGCGGCGGCGGCGGCGGCAAATCCGACGTCATCCCGATGATCGGAGGAGGTCGCAGGCCGTCCAACTCGACGTACATCAAGATGCGCGAAGACGAGCGCGGCGCGCGCGAGACGCTCCGCCGGCAGCGCGATCGATGGAGGGGCGGCCCGAGTCCTAACTTCGCCGCGAGATGAGCGTCCTCTATTCGGCTTCGTTTTCGGCCAAGACGTTCAGCGCATCGACCGCGTACGATCTCTTCTCGCTCAAGTCGACGGCCGGTCATTACAACCGTCTGGTCGCCCTCTACCTGTCCCAGAACGTCCAGGCTCAGGACGCGAACGACGCGCAGATCGCGTACGCGATCAACAGCGGGGCGACCACCCAGGGGTCGGGCGGATCGTCGCTCACCCCGGTGACGTCCCCGCGCGAGACCACGAGCACGAACGTGACGGCCCGTGGAATGGACACCACCCAGTCCAATACCGGCACGATCATCACGCTTCACCAGGACGCGTTCAATGATCGTGCGGGCCTCATTTTCATCCCGACCCCGGAGATGAGCGAAGCGATCTTCAAGTGGGGGGGGGCATCCACGGCGACCTGCTTGACCGTGACGGTGACGTCGACCGGGTCGACCAAGACCTACACGACGGGATTCAACGGTACGATCTACTGGGCCGAGGATTGAGCCCCGGTGGCGCCGGGCGTATTCCGGAGAGCTCGGACACGGCCTCAGCGTAGCCCGATCATCGCCGCCCTGTCGTTCGGCGGCGCGGCTGGCGCGTTGGCCGGCACGTCGACGGCGACGGCGACGCAATCCGGGACGCTGACCGGCGCGGGCGCGCTGGCTGGTACCGCCAGCGCCTCGGCGGGGCAATCCGGCACGCTCACGGGTGGTGGGGCGCTCGCCGGAAGCGTCCAGGCCACCGCCAGCCAATCGGGCGCCATCGCCGGCGCCGGGGCGCTGGCTGGCTCGACGCAGGCTACGGGGGGCCAGTCGGGGTCGTTGACCGGCGCGGGGGCGCTGGCGGGGTCGTCGGAGGCTCAGGCTGGCGAGTCCGGGACGCTGACGCAGCCAGGGCTGTCCGGGTCGACCGAAGGCCAGGGAGGGCAGACCGGGAACCTGACGGGATCGGGGGCGTTGGCTGGAAGCTCGGAGGGGCAAGCCGGCGAGTCCGGTGCGCTTGCGGGGGCAGGAGCACTTGCGGGCTCAACCGAGGGACAAGCGGGGCAATCCGGCACGCTCACGGGTGGTGGGGCGCTCGCGGGCACCACCGAAGGGCAAGCATCCCAATCCGGCAGTCTCCGTGGTGCCGGGACGCTCGCGGGGTCGTCGCAGGCCACCGCCGGACAGAGCGGCTCGATCGTCCAGGGGGCGGCGTCCGGGAGCTCCAGCGCTACGGCCGGGCAATCGGGCAACCTAGCGGGTGCGGGCGCGCTCGCAGGCTCGTCCGCATCCCAGAGCGGCCAATCCGGCGCTCTGACGGGCGCTGGCGCGCTAGCAGGGTCGTCGCAGGGATCGGGGGGACAGTCAGGGTTGATGGCGGCGTTCGGGGCGCTCGCCGGAGTGGTCGGGGCCGTGGGTAGCGCGATCGGGACGATCCTGAGCGCCGCGCTGCTCGGCGTGGCCGAGGCATTTGGGGGCCAATCCGGGTCGCTGACCAACACGGCGCTGATCGGCCACGCCGTCGCTCAGGCCAGCGAATCGGCGAGCTTGACGGCCGCTCCCCCCGGGCAGCTCTATTTTCCTGCCGTGCCAGTCCTCGTCATCGGAAACGTCTTCGCCGGCAACGGGATCGCAAACGTCTTCCGGACGCTGGCGGGAAATTCGGCCCTCGCCGTCTGCACCTTCTTCGACCCCGCCAGCCAGGACGAGATCGACCCCGATACCGTCACGGCGACGCTCATCGACCCGAACAACCAGCAGACCGCCTTGCTCGTCGAGCGCCAGCGCCTCGGCCAGTACGCAGCCGTCCCAGCCTTCACGATCGTCGGAGAGTACGCCCTGACATTCGAGGGCACGGTCGGGACCTCCGTCATGTCCGTCCAGGGCTTCGCAGAGGCGATCGCCCCCTACGTTTCCTCCGCGCCCGTGCAAGATCCCTGGTACTTCGTCACGGCCTTGGTGACGCCTTTCCAAATGGTCAAGGCGGTCGCCAAACGATACGGAGTCGACCTCCGTGTCGGGCCCGTGTGGATGATCACGTGGCCGACCCCTCTCGATGGCGACCGATTCACGATCGCCGACTGGTACAATCTCAGTTCCATGGGGAGCGCGGGCCCTGGCAGTCCGGGCGGCCCCATCACGCTTGCGAGCGCCGGTCCGAGCGCCACCCCCACCGGCGTGCTGATCGAGGATCCAAGTTCGCCCGGCACGTTCGCCCAGCAGGTGTACATCGCGGATCCGAATGGGTTCGCAGGAGAGTTCGTATTCTCGCAGGTCAAGAACGCTTGGAAGATCGCCACCTGACGACCGCCTACCTTCGCGGTATGCCGGAGAGCGAAACGACTGCCGAGAAACCGCCGGAGGAGCCGGCGCCCAAGCCTGTGCCGGTCTCCCTGACGCGCGTCGTCCGCGGTCGCAGGGAGCGGGTGATCGAGACGCGCCTGTCGGACCGGACCATCACGCAACGGTCCGACGGCAAGGTCGAGACTCGGCTCGACAGCGTACCGGGGGGCCTTGTCGTGTCGACGTATCCGAAGCGCCGGAAGGCGCGCTGAAAGATGGCTGCGCGCGCGACTCTCGGTGCGTCGAAGCAATACTGGGCGGTCACCACGTCGGCGACCCCTCAGGCCAATGGCAACATCGTCGCCCTCTGGGTGGGTGTGACTGGCACGCTCGTACTGCAGGCCGCGGATGGTTCTCCGGAGTTCACGTTGAGCGCCGTTCCCGCGGGCCAGTGGATCGTGTTCCCGTACGCGATTCAGATCGTCGACACGACCAGCACGGCCACCGGGATCGTCGCGGCCGGATGGGGCGCAGCGACGACAGGGTGAGCCTATCTTCGCCGGCATGAAGAAGCTGCTCGTCCTGCTCGCGGCCGCGAGCGTCGTCCTCGCCGCAACGGGATGCCAGTCGCCTCCCGACCTCACTCCCGATGCCGGCGCCGCCCACAAGCTCGGGAGCGCGAACGGCGCGCCCGGCCCCGGCACGGCTGTCACGCTCACGGCGGACGCGCAGTCCCAGGTGCTGGTGACCGGCCAGTTCGGGCAGATGAAGACCGCGGTCGTCGGGGTGACGAGCGGAGGGGACGGTTCGGCTTGGTCCGGGTCGGTCCTCTTCCAGGGCTCGGTCGACGGGGTCAACTGGTACGCGCTTCCCTGCAACATGCTCAACGTGGACGCGGGAACCGAGTCCACCAACTTGGTCCAGAGCTACACGGGCGTAAACGGCGTGTGGTCTTGCAATGTGCTCGGCCTCTACGAGTTCGAGGCTCAGGGTGTCGTCATCGGAGACGGTTCGGCAAACGTCACCGTCAACCTGGCGTCCGACCTGACGCCCGTCACCTACTCGGTGGTCGACGCGGCCACCGGGCTTCTGATTCGTACGTCGTACTGAGGCCTCTACCTTCGACGTATGACGCGTCGGCCGGATGGACCTTCTGACACGCTGAGGGCTCGGGTCCGCGGCTGGATACTGAGCGCGTACCGGTGGCTCACAGGCCGGCTGGTACCGGGTCGCCGACATCTGCTTGGCGGCGGCCGTCCGAACGCGGTCCCGCCTTCCTGGGCGGTTCCCGCCTGGTACATCGACGAGAACAACACGTCGGGCACGGCGAGCGACAGCAATACCGGTACAAGTCCGTCCACGGCACTGCGGACCAAGGCCGAGCTGATCAGCCGGTGGTCGACGCTCAACCCGGTCTTCAGCATCGGCGTGACGGTCACGTTCGTCAGCCTGCAGTCGAACCAGGCGGTCGTCCCGTGGCTGGTCAACCCGGCATTCTTGCCGGGCGGGTCGCTCACGCTCGTCGGCGCGACCGGCCTCGCGACGGTCCAGCCGTTCGGCCCGGCGCCCCTATTCGCGACGGGCTTGGGCGCCACCCAAACGACAAGCGCCAGGCAGGTCGTCTTCACCGACGGGTACGCGGCATCAGCCGACGGGGGCGGCGGCGCGTTCACGTGGGAGGCCGGGTCCACCGCTGCGGTCGACGGCGGGACCGTGTTCTACGGGAACGGCAATACCAGCGCGGGCACGGCGGGGCGATTCATCCGGGTCGTCCCGTCCAACACGTTTTTCAATGTTCGCCACTACGGCGCCGACCCCACCGGGACGAACGATTGCTCCACTGCGCTCGCGAACATTCTGGCGGTGGCACCTCGCGGGTCGACCATCTTCTTTCCAGGCCAAGGCTCGGTGTACAAGCTCCTGAGTCCAATCCTCATCACGACGAGCGCGCTGCGTTTCGTGGGCGAGTCCTGTGGCGGCATCGGCGGTGCGACACTCAGCTTCCAGTTCCCAGCCGTGGCGACTGGGATTCACGGCAGCGTGACGAGCGTTGCGAACAATACACCGACGAGCGAATCGAACATCAATGCGACGTTTACGCTTGGAACCGTCGCCACGGGTGCCGCAGCGAACATCGCGCCGGGTGATACAATCGTTGTATCCGGCGCGGCTAACTACCAGAACGATTCCGCGTTCACGGTCATCACCGGTGGCTCGACGACGTGCACATATTATGGGTGGTCCAACAACTACAGCACCGCGGCGGCATTCGCGGGCGCTGGGTACATCCCCGTCGCAGGGGACGCGAACAACGGCTCGCTCACGTGGGCTGTGTACCACCCAGCGATCAAGAGCTACGGCGCGCAAGCCGTGATCTTCGAGAACCTGACCTTTGACGGCACGGGGACCGTAGGAGCGTTGTTCGACGTCACGTTTCAGGGTACGAGCAATGTCGGCAACGGGAACATTACCAGCGATAACAAGTGGTACAACTGCCTAATCAAGAACGGCGTGTACGGGGTCAAGATTGGGGACTTCTCGGGCTGGGTTGCCCCGGCGACCACGATCGCGTGGCCTACCAATTGCGACCTATGTACGTTCGACCAGTGTTACATCCAGGCGTGCACGTTTGCGTCTATATTCATCCCGAGCGCATCGGGCCAGTCGAAGAATCATCAGATTTCGAAAACGTTTATGCAGTTTTCGAAGTACGGGATCAACTGCCGGAGCGGCTCATACGCCGAGGACGCGTGCGGATACACACTCAACGGCGTCGCCGATAGGTACGCCCAGAATGCGATTGACGCGCTCACCATCAGAGGGTCGAGCTCAGAGGGTAGCGCACGCGCATTGGTACTCGGTAGTGGAGGATTCAACGGACCGTACCCGTGCGAAATCGTAGGCTGCCGATTCGACGTACTGGCGTCGCAGCTAATTTCGGACGGAACGTATATCGTCAATAATAACATTGGCGGGCTAGCCGTCCGAAACAACACGTTTTCGGCGTACGATGGTGTCCAAGGTGTGGCGGCGATTTCCGGCACACCACAGCTCACATTTTCAGGCTCGGCGCACACGATTGTGCGATCTACAGGCTCTTGGGTTACGGACGGATTTTCCACGGCCTCTTCGGGGGCCATCGTCAACGGTGCGACGAACGCAGCCAACAATGGCAGCATTGGCGTCCCCATGGGTGTAACGGCGACGACGCTGACGTTTGCGACTGGTCTCGTGAATGAGGGCCCCGACGTCGCAGGTGCGGTCACCGTCGTCCAAGGCCAGTGGGGAATCTGGGTGAGGGGAGGGTCTACGGCGGGCGTCAACGACCGCATGGTGAGCGTGGTCATTGAGGGCTGCACGTTTCCGCAGCTGCCTCCAGCTAACATCGTCGTTTCGTACAATCAGTCGGTGCCTGTATTTTGGGAGAGTCACGGCAACGTCGTTACGACCCCGACCACGGCGACGCAGGTGCCTAACGGCATCCTTCCGGCGTTCAACAATCAGGACCAAACGCACTCTCCCACGTTCTCGCTGCCGTCCTTGTCGACGCCCGAGGCCACGGTCGTCCTGGCCAACGGGACGACGAACAACCTGGCGATCAGCTACTCCGCCGCCATCTGCACGGGCCCTACCGGGGCATGCACCATCACAGGCATCACCGCACCGCCTGATGCCTCGTGCAAAACGCTGGAGCTCGTCTTCGACTTCAATCAAAATGTGACAATCACGAATAACGACGCCAGCAGCACGGCTGGAAATCGAATCCTGACGCCTACGGGCGCCAGTGTCACGCTTACGGCGGCGGGTGCGTTTACCACGTGTCGTCTGCGATACTCGACCACGCTCGGTGCGTGGCTTTTGCTCAGCGCGTGAAGTGAGGTCCACATTGATTCGCAAGCTTGTAACCGTTTTCGGGGTGTTGTCGGTCCTCTTTTGCTTCGCCTGGATTGGGCCTAGCCAGCTCCCTACAAATCCCGCTGCGCCGACCGGCACCACTGTGCTTACCAATATCGATGGCGGTCTCTCTTGGGCTGCGCCCAGCGGTGGGACGCCGATCACTCCGGGCGCGGTCAATACGGTCTACGAGAGCGACGGCGGGGTCGCGTACTTCGGACCGGTTCCGGCCGCGGCGCTGGCACAGGGGTCAAACGGGCAGTTTCTCGAGAGCGACGGCGGCGTCGCCTTCTTCGGCCCGATCTCGGGAGGCGACGTCACGTGCAGCTCCGCGACGCCGGGCAATTGCACAGTAGGAAGCATCTTCGGCACGTCGCCGATCTCGATCTCGCCGAGCATCCTACAGTACACAGCCGCGACGACTTCGCCCGAGATCACCCAGACATCCACGAGTGCGGGGTCCGGTGCGACGCTCACGATCCAGGCTCAGGGCGCGACCGGCGCCTCGAACAATGGTGGGAATCTTCGTCTGGCATCGGGCACGAGCGGGAGTGCGACGGTAGGGGCCATGCAACTCGCGTGTGGATCGACAGTGGTCGAGCAACTCACGCAAGCCAGCTCTGATTTTCTCGCTATGGGCGCAGCGCCGGCAAGCGTTGGAGCCATTCGGCTGTCGAACAATACCTCAATCTACGAACGCAACGCAGCCAATAGTGCGGACTTTGGGATCATTGGGGTCACTGGATCGAATGCCGTATCGGTAGGAGATCCGGGTGCCTCGCTGTCACTCAATGGGGGCGGAGCCAGCGGAAGCCTGCAACTGGCTAGCAGCTATGTTCAGGTGCCGACTGCGTTTGGCGTGGGCGGAGGCGTGGATGGTGATTTTTTCACGAATAAACCATTCAATTTCGGAACGTCCACGCAGACGCTAGGCCACGGCGGGACCACAAGCATCTCCACCGGGAATGCCACGGCCCCATACACCATTGTCACGGACACTGGGCTCACGAGCAACGCGACAGTCGCGTATCCGGCGGCGTCCGACGTCACTGGTGCCGTGTACTATCTCGATGCGACTGGTGTGACGTTCTCGGCGCACACGATCTCCGTCACAATCAACTCCCACACGTGGGGCACTACGATCTCGGCCGGCGGCGTCTGGCAACTGATTTACAATGGCA
>Ga0181537_10004154_pt1 | contig 12097 bp, 10 predicted proteins | sample PEATcosm2014_Bin_39_FD_119765 | JGI IMG/M metagenome (GOLD analysis project Ga0181537, IMG submission 119765) | Peatland microbial communities from MTU Mesocosm Facility, Houghton, MI, USA - PEATcosm2014_Bin23_10_metaG | ecosystem: Environmental > Terrestrial > Soil > Wetlands > Peat | place...
AAACACACGGCGCTCGACCGCGCCAGTTTCAGCGTCCAGCCCGGCCGCATCGTCGGCCTCATCGGCCCGAACGGCGCCGGCAAGACCAGTGCGCTGCGCGCCATCCTCGGCCTCACGACGTATGAGGGCCAGTTGAGCGTCCTCGGCCATGAACCCTTCCGCGAACGCACCGCCCTCATGCACGACGCCTGCTTCATCGCCGACGTCGCGGTGCTGCCCGGTTGGCTGCAGGTCGATCAGGCGATCGACTTCGTCGCCGGTGTGCATCCCCGATTTCGCCGCGACCGGGCCACGGCCCTGCTCGCGAAGACCGATATCACCGGCAAGCGGCGCATGCGCGAATTGTCCAAAGGCATGAAGACCCAGGTTCACCTGGCATTGACCATGGCCATCGATGCGAAGTTGTTGGTGCTCGACGAGCCCACGCTGGGACTCGATATTCTGGCGCGGCGCGCCTTTTATGACGCGCTGGTCAACGATTACATGGACGAGACCCGGACCATCCTGATCACGACGCATCAAGTCGAGGAAATCGAGAACCTGCTCACCGATGTGCTGTTCATCGAGAAGGGCCGCATCGTGCTCGACTGCTCGCTCGAGGATATCGCGGCGCGCTACGCCGCGGTGGAGGTCGCCGCCGATCAGCTCGACGCCGCGCGCACCGAGCGCCCGTTCTATGAGCGGCGCATGCTCGGCAAGGCGGTGCTGTATTTCGAGCGCCCCGACCACGAGAAGCTCGCCGCCTTCGGCGACATCCACACGCCGACGGTCGCCGACCTGTTCGTCGCCAAATTATCCGGAGCCGCACAATGAACACGACCTTAAGCGCAGATGACATGAATGGCCGCGATGGCGCGGCCGGTCCCGGCGACCCGGGCAGCACCGGTACTGCGGCGAGCCCGAACACGACGCCGAACCTCGTCAACGCCATGACCTGGCTGGTGCGCCGCGAGTTCTGGGAGAACCGCGCGATCTGGATGTTGCCGGCCGTGATCGGCGGGCTGCTCATCCTCGCCTCACTGTTCGGCGGCTACCAGGTGCTGGGCGCCGCCGATTTGTCCACGGTTCAAGCCGTGGTGCAAGCCGGCGCCGTGGACGGCATGCTTTTCATCGTGGGCTTGTTTTTCATCGTCATGTCGATTTATTCCACCTGGTACCTGCTCGATTGCCTGTACGCCGACCGCAAGGACCGCAGCGTGCTGTTCTGGAAGTCCCTGCCGGTCTCCGACACCGCCACGGTGATGTCCAAGCTCGGCGTCGCGCTGATCGTCGTTCCTCTCGTCTACTTTGCGATTGCCGATTTCACCACGCTCGCGGTGTCTTTCGTCGTCTCGGTGCGCGCGAGTTCCTACGTCGGCAGTTCGCTGTGGCGCGGATCGACTTGGATGGGACTGCAGGTGCTGTGGCTGTACCTGATCGTGACCTCCGCCATCTGGTTTCTGCCGGTGGCGGCGTGGCTCCTGGTGGTGTCCGCGTGGGCCAAGCGCGCCGTGATGCTCTGGGCCATTCTGCCGCTGGTGGCGGCGATCCTGGTCGAGCGCCTGTTCGTCGGCACGAACGTGGTTGGGCGGGAGTTGGCGGAAAGGCTGGGCGGATACGTGGCGCACGCATTTTATTACACCGCGGGGGACGCGAACTGGGTGGTCACCGACATCGGCCATCACGGTACGATCACGGCACCGGTGAGCGTGCTGCGGTTCGTCAACCTCGATGGGTTCTTCACGAGTCCGGACACGTGGATCGGGGCCGCGGTAGGAGTCGCCCTGATCGCGGGCGCCATTCAATTGCGCATCCGCCGCACCGAGACATGATGGCGACACATGACAGCGACACGAGAGTAGGTCGATTCTGAATCGCTTGGCCATCGTCGGCGCCGGGGCGCTCGCGCTCGCCGCCGGCGGTGCCGGGACTCTTCGGGCCGAGGAGTTCTTCTCGACGCGCGACCAGAACGAACTGTTGCGGGGCTTTTATCTGCCGCTGCCGAGCGATACGCGGCTGGATGCGGGCGCTACGTTGAACGCCACGCTGATGATCAGCAATACGCTGAACGTCGAAGAACGTGGGCGGGAGAGCTTGCTGGTGGACGGCGAGAGCGACGTGCTCGATCTGACCCTCGATCATGCACTGTCCTCGTCCTGGCGCTACCGATTCACGCTGCCCCTCATCCGTGACAGCGGCGGCTTCTTGGACTCCGTCATCGATACCTGGCACGAAGCATTCGGTTTTTCGCGCGGCAATCGGCCCTATTTTCCCAAGGGACTGATCGATTACGACTATTCGGGCATCGCCAATAACGGTGAAAAGATAAGGATCGATATGAACCATCGCGAGACCAGTGTCGGCGACGTGGCGGCCGATCTCGGCTGGTACGCGCTCGACGATGCGCGGTGGACGGTGTCCCTTTGGGAGGGCCTCAAGGCCCCCACCGGATCGGTGGCGGACCTCACCAGCGATGGCGCCTGGGACGGTGCCTTCTGGGCGCACGCGGCCCTGCGCGGAACGCTCTGGCAGTTCGCCGCTGAAGCCGGCGTCGTGCAGCCCTTCGGTGACGAATTATTCGAAGGCGACGCGCACCGGCATTCCGTGTTTGCGCGCTGCGCCGCCACCCGTGCCGTCGGGTCCGCGTGGTCGCTGCGGGCACAACTCGACGGCCAGACCGGCCGCGTCGCCGGCAGCGAGCTGCGCTATCTCGGGCCCACGCTGCAATTGACCGTAGGCGCGGTGCGCAAGCTCGGCGCGAAATGGCGCATCGAGATGGGCTTCGCCGAGGACGCGGCGGTCAACACCGCCCCCGACATCACGTTCTTTCTTGGGATTCACGACTAAGGAGTGCAGAATAGCGCCCTGAAATTGTCACCCCCATCTCGTAGGAGCGCCGATGTACAAGACCAAGATTGACCTGACGGAGAAAATCCGCCGCAACGTCATCACCATTCTGAATGACCGGCTGGCCGATGCGATCGACTTGCAGAGCCAGGTCAAACAGGCACATTGGAATGTGAAAGGCCCGAATTTCATCGCCCTGCATGAGTTGTTCGACAAGATCTCCGACGTGGTTCTGGAACATATCGACGATATCGCCGAACGCGTGACGAGCTTGGGCGGCACCGCCGAAGGCACGGTGACGGTGGCCTCCAAGCGCAGCAAGCTCAAGAACTATCCGCTCAGCATCACCGCCGGCAAGGATCACCTGTTTTATTTGTCGACCCAGCTCGCGGTGTTCGGCAAGTCGGTGCGGGCGGCCATCGATGACACGGATAAATTGGGCGACGCGGACACGGCGGATCTCTTCACCGGCATCTCGCGTGAGATCGACAAGTATCTGTGGTTCCTCGAGGCGCATCTGCAAGAGAAAGCGTGATGGCGGATCCGGTTGCCGGCAATCATTCGGGACCCGATGACTCGGGACCCTCGGGGGCGCTCACCACGCTGCGCGGACTGCTGACCTCGGGCGAGACATTGGAGGCCTGCGCGGTGCAGCATCGGCTGTACGCGCTCACCCACCGGCGCCTCTGCATCGCGGCGACCAGCGGGCGGTTCATTTCACTCACCCGGCGACTGCTCGGCGGCTACGAGTCGGCCGACATCCGGTGGCAGGACCTCAAGGAAACGCGCATCCGCGCCGGCATCCTCGCCGCGGACCTGACGCTCGTGGCGCAGTCGAATTCGGACCTCAACATCGGTGCGGAAGTGAATCGCGTCTGGACCTTTGCGGGATTGTGCAAGGACCAGGCCCAGGCCATGTATCGCATCTGCCAGCAGCACGATCAGATCTGGCGCGAAAAACGCCGCATCCGCGAACTCGAGGAATTGCGCGCGAAAGCCGGCGGCGTGCAGATCGGCGGACAGTCCGGCTATGCGGCCGCGGCCGCGGCTGATGCCGGTGCGGAATCAGAGCCTGCGCGGCGGTTGCGTCAGGCGCACGAAATGCTCGAAGCCAAGCTCATCAGCGACTCCGAATACGAAGCCATCAAGGCCAAGATCGTGTCGGGTTTGTAGCGCCTACCGAGCCGGTGTCTTTGCGCCGAGGCTCCTGAAATTTCTTAACCCAACAGGTACCCGAAGTAGCTGTTGCGCAGCCGATTGAGCGGGTCGGTGCGTTGGCGCAGCGCCCGGAATAGTTTCAGGCGCTCGCCGAAGGCCTTCGTCACATGCTCCGGCTGCAGCGCGCGCGTTTGATTGAAGGTGGGCGTACCGCCCAAGCCCGACGCGAAATCATTGAAGTCGATGAGGAACTCATCCCAGCCCTTCTCGCCGGTGGATGAGGGTTCGAGGGTGAACATGTGGCCGGAGTAGCTGGCGCTGAACAAGGAGCCGCGGTCCTGATGCAGCCGGCTCGCCCCGGTGACGACGTTGCAGCGGAAACGATGTTCCTTGTAGTACGACCGGCAGAAGGCGAAGTACTCGCTCAACACCTTGGGGAAATCGGCCTGCGGGAACGCCCACAGACTGTAGGTATGGCGCGCCTTCCAGGCCTCGATCGGCAGGTCGCGCATCCACTCGTGCGAGTACATCACGACGCCGCGCGTGGCGCGATCGAGGGTCGCGCGCAGCGCCTGCTGCATGCGCGACAGCATCACCGCGCGCAAGCCCGGCGCGGCGAGCACGCTGCCGACGGTCGAGCCGAAGGCGGGCAGCACGTTGCGCATCACGGAACTCTTGATTTGCCAGATGCCGGAACGGCTGGTGGACATCGCTTCGTCGAGCGTGCGCCGTTCGACCGTGATGCGATCGTTGAAGGGGGAAATGTGCAGCCGCAACGCGCCCGGGGCATCGACCATCGAGGCGCAGCGTGCCGCGAATTCCTTGAGCGGCAGCACGCGGTAATCGATCTTGACCGGCGTCAGCGGCCGCACGCGCAGTACCACCTCGTGCACCACGCCGAGCAAGCCGAAACTCGAGCGCAGCACCCGCATGAGATCGCGCTCGCGCTCCCGCACGACCATGTGCTTGCCTTGCGGCGTGATCAGTTTCAATTCCGAGATGCAGGATGACAATTGTGCGACACCGGCACCGTACGAGGCCTGCGGCAGCGTCGTGACCGCGCACGCGCCCACCGAAATCTGGCCCATTTCGGGGGTCAGCGGCAGTTCCTGGCCGCGTTCGGCCAGCGCGCGCACCAGGGTCCCGATGCGAACGCCCGCCTGTGCCCGGACGAAGGTGTCGCCAAATTCAATCACCTTGTCGAGCTCAGCGGTGTCGACCATGGTGCCGCCGTCGCCGCCCACGCAGCGGGTCTGCGAATAGTCGGCGCCGACCACACGAACGGGCGCAGGGTAGCTCTTGGTCTTGCTCAAGACCGCAGGAATGTCTTCAAAGCGCTTTAATTTGAGGACGAGTCGCGGCCGGCGATAGATGCCGGATGAATCCGCGCCAGGCGAACGAGTGACCTTGGTTACCATGTGCTTCCCCCCGGAAGACTCGACAATAGGCTGAAAATCCGCTCAGCCATTCAAGGGGGGTACCGAACCATCAAGCCTCGTCATGCGCCCTCGGGTGCGTAGACACTGGCGACCCCGCTATCGTCTGGCTTCTCCGTAGAAACCTCTTAGACCGGTGGTTTTGCGTCCCCACCTTTCGGCGGGTTTGCCCTTGAACAGCCCCGCTACTATGCGATGGATGCGCCATCTGTGTAAAGCGCTATTTTTCACCCCATCAGCAGCAAGGTCTCGGCGTGTTCGACCGCTTCCGGCGTCCCGCACACGACCACGACGTCACCTTCCTTGAACACGGTATCGGGGCTCGGCTCGCGGCCGACGATGCCGTCGCGGCGCACCGCGCTCACCGCCGCGCGCGAACCACGGTCGGCGACTTCTGCGATGCTGCGGCCGACCGCCCAGGCGTGCGGCGGCAGGATGACGCTGTGCAATTCCTCGCGAAACGCGTGGCTGTCATCGAGCGGCTCCGCGCCCGCGTCGCGAAAGTACTGGCGCAGCATGCTGTAGCGATGGCTGCGAATGTCGTTCACGGTGCGGATCACGCGCGCCACCGGCAATTTCAAGAGCAGCAGCAGGTGCGACAACAGCATGAGGCTGGCTTCGAAGGTCTCCGGCACCACCTCGGTGGCGCCGGCCGATTGCAACTCTTCGAGCTTGGTGTCGTCCTGCGTGCGCACCAGGATCGGCACGTCGCTGCGCAACTCGCGTACCGAGCGTAAAATCCGCAGCGCCACTTCGGGGCTCGCAAAGGTGACCACGACGCAACTGGCGTGCGCCAGCCCGACGTTCTCCAGCACCTTGACCTGACCTGCATCGCCGTAGATCACCGGATCGCCGGCCTGCCGGCCTGCGCGGATCCGGTACGGATCGACTTCGAGGGCGATGTATTCGAAGCCGGTTTGTTCGAGCACCCGCGCGATGTTCTGGCCGACGCGGCCGAAACCGCAGATCACGACGTGGTCACGCTCGGCGGCGGCGAGTGCGGCCTGCTCCTCGCGCATCGCTTCGCTGTTTGCGGGCCCTGACTCATCGAGCAGCACCCGCGTGATGCGCCGATTGTGGCGGATGATGATGGGCGAGAGCACCATGCTGAGCACGGTCGCGGCGAGCAGCGGCTGCACGATGGCGGGGTCGAGCAGCTCGCGCCGGAGCAAGAGAGTCAACAGCGCAAAGCCGAATTCGCCGCTTTGCGCCACGACCACCCCGGTGCGCAGCGACTTGAACCAGCTCTTGGTGGTGGGCTTGGCGACCACCGCGACCACCGCGGCCTTGAGCAGCAGCACGCCGATCAGGATCGCGGTGACGAGCACCAGATGCGCGAGCAAGAGGCCAACGTCGAGCAGCGCGCCGACGGTGATGAAGAAAAGCCCGAGCAGCACCTCGCGATAGGAGCGGATGGTGGCCTCGATCTGATAGCGGAACTCGGTCTCGGCCAGCATCATGCCGGCGAGAAAGGCGCCGAGCGCGAGCGACAGGCCGACCGCGTGAGTGGCCCAGGCCGAGGCCAATACCGCGAGCAAGACGGCGAGCGAAAACAATTCCGCCGAGCGAAACGAGGCGATCAGCAGGAACAGGGGGCGCAGCAGCCATCGGCCGGCGGCGAGCACCACGAGCAAGGCGAGCACGGCGATGCCGATGGCGCCCGCGATGTGCAGGGCATCGGCGCGTGCGCCGCCGCCGATCAGCACCGATACCAGTGCCAGAAACAGCGGAAAGGACAGGTCCTGAAACAGGCAGATTGCCACCGCCACGCGGCCATGGGTGCGATTGTTCTCCGACTGTTCGGTGAGCTGCGAAATGATGATGGCCGTCGATGACATGGCGACCGCGCCGCCGATCACGACCGCCACCGCCGGGGCCACGCCGAACCACAGGATCGCGACCGCCGCGACGATACCGGTGGTGACGAACACCTGGGCGCCGCCGACGCCCAACACTTCCCAACGCATCGCGACCAGGCGCGGCAGCGAGAATTCCAGCCCCAGCGTGAACACCAGGAACACCACGCCGAAGTCCGCCAGCAGCTGGGTGGTTTCGTTGTCGACCTCGAAAGCCATGGCGTGCGGCCCGAGCAGCATGCCCACCGCGAGATAGCCCATGATCGCCGGCAATTTCAGTTTGCGTGCGCCCGCGACCACGAACACCGAGGCGGTCAGCAAGATCAGAATTTGCAGCAATGGATCGTTGTGTAGCACGTCGTCGTCAACCTGGAACCGATGTAAGCGTCTGATGTAAGGGCTAGCGCGCCGATGTAAGGGCCGGCGCGTTGCCTGATAGCATATATAACCATGGTTCAAAGTATGACCGCCCCTTTGGCGCTCGACGGAGCCGGCGAGGATTGGCGGCTGCATCTCTCGGGCGACTGGTCATTGGCGGGAATGCCGCAAATCGACGTGCGGCTGAAAGCGCTACCGGCGGCGTTGCACGGAACTTTGGTCTGCGATTGGTCCGGGGCGAAGACGCCGGGCATTGGTCCGGCGTGGGCGTTGTTGCTCAGACTCGCAGCCATGGGGGCAAGGTCGACGGGCGGGCCCGCGCCAGGCGCGCAGACGACCGCGTCAGCTTTGACCGTACGCCACACCGGCAACCCGCCGCATTTCTTGGGTCTGCTCACGAAGCTCAGCGCGAGCCACCACGAGTTCCACGTAGCGTCCGCGCCCGCGCCGAGTTTCGAGGGCAGCCTCGGTAAATTGGGCCGCTGGTCCGTTCTGCAGGGCAGCTACGCACGCGGCGTGCTCGACTTCTTCGGCCGCATCGTCGCCGTGCTCGGCGCGGTATTTACTCGGCCGCGGGCGCTGCGGGTGTCGTCACTGGCGCGGCATGTCTACGAGACCGGGGTCACCGCCATTCCCATCGTGTCGCTGATTGCGTTTCTGATCAGCGTGATCGTGGCCTATCTGGGCGCGCAGCAGCTGTCGCGATTCGGCGCGGATATTTTCGTCGTCGACCTCGTGACCATCTCGGTGCTGCGGGAAATGGGCGTGCTGCTGACCGCCATCATCGTCGCGGGCCGCTCCGGCAGCGCCTTCGCCGCGGAGATCGGCGTGATGCAGTTGAACGAGGAGACCGACGCGCTACGCGCCATGGGCATGAACCCGATCGAATTGCTGGTGGTCCCTCGGGTCCTCGCGCTCATCATCGCGCTGCCGTGCCTGACGGTGATCGCGGACGCCATGGGCCTCGCCGGCGGCGGCCTGCTCTCGCTCCTGAAATTGCACATTCCCCTGCCGCAATTCACCAGCCGGCTGCGGGAGTCCTTGGCTCCCACGACCTTTTGGGCCGGCCTCATCAAGGCGCCGGTATTCGCCCTGCTCATCGCCATGGTGGGCACCTACCGCGGCATGCAGGTGCGCGACTCGGCCCGCGAGCTCGGGCGCCTGACCACGGTGGCGGTGGTGCAATCTATTTTTCTGGTCATTTTCGCCGATGCCTTGTTCGCGGTGCTGTTCGTGCAGCTCGACTTCTGACGATGAACGTCGCCAACGCCACCGCCGCCGCCTCGGCCCCGATCATCCGCGTTCAAGGCTTGGTCAGCCGCTTCGGCGCGCAAGTCGTGCACGACGGATTGGATCTGACCGTCATGCCGCACGAGATCTTCGGCATCGTCGGCGGATCGGGGACGGGCAAGACCGTCTTGCTGCGCACGATCCTGGGATTGCGGGTTCCCCAGGCCGGCACCGTCGAGCTCAACGGCAAGAACGTCGGGGCGCTGACGGCCGCCGAGCGCAGCGCGCTGGTGCGAACCTATGGCGTGACGTTTCAGAACGGCGCGCTGATCAGTTCATTGAGCGTGGCGCAAAATATCCAACTCCCATTGCGTGAATATTATCCGGCCTCCGAGGAGATCCTCGATGAACTCGCGCAATTGAATCTCGCGCTGGTGGGTCTCGCGGCGGAGGACGGAGCGAAGTTTCCGTCGCAATTGTCGGGCGGCATGGTCAAGCGCGCCGCGTTGGCGCGGGCGCTCGCCCTCGAACCGACGCTCCTGTTCTTGGACGAGCCGACCGCGGGGCTCGACCCGATTTCCGCGGCTGCCTTCGATGAGCTACTGTTGTACCTTCATTCCGAGCTGCGGCTCACGGTGGTCATGATCACGCACGACCTCGATACCCTGTTTCGAACCTGCAGCCGGGTCGGCGTCATCGTCGACGGACGCATGATCACCGACAGCCTCGACGGGATGCTCAAGAACCAGAATCCGTGGATACGGGAATACTTTCACGGGCCGCGGGCGCGGGCCGCGGACAAGGGCGCGCAGGCCGACAAGGGGACGAATGGATAGGGACGCGAATTACGTAGCGGTGGGCGCGTTCGTGCTGCTGGTCATCGCCATGGCGGTGTCCTTCGTGTTCTGGTACACGGAGCAACAGGACAAGCGCACCTATGACCGTTACGAGATCTACTTCGACGGCTCAGTCAGCGGATTGAGCCCGGGCAGCCCGGTGCGCTATCTGGGAGTCGACGTCGGCAAGGTGGTGCGCATTCTGCTCGATCCCCAGCAGCGAAAGCGCGTGCAGGTCATCGCGGACATCGATTCGACCGCGCCGATCGATAGCCGCACTCTGGCCTCGTTGAGCCTGCAGGGCATCACCGGTCTCTTGTTCATCGACCTGGAGCAGGACAAGAACTCGGGGGCGCCGGGGGTGCTCGCCCAGGGTCAACACTACCCCATCATTCGCTCCACGCAGTCGGACTTCGACCTGCTCCTGAGCAGTCTGCCGACGCTGGCGACACACGCGGTGGATCTCGTGGACCGGTTCAATCAGGTGTTCAGCGAGGACAATGTGCGGGCGCTCAAAATCACTCTCGAGAGCGCGAAGGTTGCGAGCGAGCGGCTGCCGGCCACCATCCGCGACGTGCAGGCCATGGTCGCCGACGTGCGCCGCTCGTCGCAGGAAGTCGAGAGCGCCGCCGCCGACGCGCGGGACATCGTGGTGCATTCCAAACCCGACATCGAATCGGCGCTCGCGAACATTCACCAGGCCTCTGAGAGCCTGGCGAGGACCTCGGACCGATTGGATCATTTCGTGGCGGAGAACGAGCCCGGCGTTACGCGCTTCACCAAGCAGAGTTTGCCGGAGCTCGAACAACTGCTCCGCGAGAGCCGGCAGGCCGCGCAGGATTTTCGCGACCTGTCGCGGAGCCTCAAGCAAAACCCGTCGCAGCTGATTTATGAGCCTACCTACCGTGGGGTCGAGGTGGCGAAGTGAGGCAGGTTCTGCGCACGACTCTACGACGGCGCCGGGCTGGCGATGTAAGGGAGGTCATGCGCGCGCTCCTGCGCCCGGGGGCGCGCGTGCCTTTGTGCCTGTGGCTTTGCTTCCCGCTTTTCCTCGCCGGTTGCACCGGCTCGCTGTTTCAAAGCAAGGCGGCGGCGCCCACGGTGTTTCAGTTGTCGGCCGGCGCGCGCGCCTCGGCCGCCGGCACGCCCGCCGGCGGATCGCCGCAGACTGGCGCAAACGCCTCCGCTGCTCCGATCGCAGGGTCGCCCGTCGTGCCAGTCGACTTGGCGGTCCTCAAACCTACCTTGAGCCCCGGGCTCGACGTCGATCGCATCGCCATCCTGTACCCGGACCGGCGCCTGGAGTATTTCGCCGATGCGCGCTGGAGCGGTCCGCTCGGGGAAGTCTTGCAGGATCTCGCGGTACAGGTGTTTCACGCCCGGGCGAACCTTCGCACCGTGAGCGCCGACACCTCGGTGTTCACCAGCGCTTATTGGCTCGAAATCGCAGTGACCGATTGTCAGGCCGAATATACGCCCGCGGCCACGGCGCCGACCGTGCACGTGCATCTCATCGCGCGCATCGGCAATTCGAGCGATCGGCGCCTACTCGGGCGATTCGAAGCGGACGTACGGCAGGCCGCCGCGGAGAATCGCTTGACGGCCATCGTCGATGCCTATGCGCGCGCGGCGGACACGGCGCTCGATGAGATCGCCGCGGACGCCGCCGCGACGCTTAATAGAAATAAATTGGGCGACAATTAGGGCAGCCCGTGCAGGTCAAAGATCATTACGAGAAACTCCTGGGCCCGGTTTATTCTTGGATGGTCGGTGATATTGACGTCGCGATGAACCGGGCAGATGCCGAGCTTGAAGCCTTAGGTTTGCACTCCGATGCCTCAGGCGTCGCCGTCGATCTTGGCGCCGGCTTCGGAATGCATTCCCTACCGTTGGCTCGACGCGGCTACCAGGTGATGGCCGTGGATAGCTATGAACCCTTGTTGACCGAATTGAAGTCTCAGGCCGGCTCCCTCGCGATCCGCACGATTAACGCAAATCTGCTGGAGTTCAAGAGTCATCTCGCGGAACGCGCCGCCGTGATTCTTTGCATGGGTGATACGCTCACTCATCTGCCGGATACCGTATCGGTCGAGGCCTTGTTCACGGCCGTGTCGGAAACCTTGCTCCCCGGCGGTCTGTTCGCTGTGACGTTCCGCGATTACGTGTCGGCTCCCTCAAAGGGTGATGGGAGATTTATCTTGGTGCGCAGCGACGAGAATCGGATTCTCACCTGCTTTCTGGAATACTTTGCGGTGACGGTCCAGGTCCACGATGTGCTGCACGAGCGGGATGGGGGCCAGTGGCAACTTCGAATCAGCAGCTACCCGAAGTTGCGCCTGTCGCCGGAGTGGGTGGTGACCGCCCTCACATCTCTTGG
>Ga0181537_10004155_pt1 | contig 12097 bp, 13 predicted proteins | sample PEATcosm2014_Bin_39_FD_119765 | JGI IMG/M metagenome (GOLD analysis project Ga0181537, IMG submission 119765) | Peatland microbial communities from MTU Mesocosm Facility, Houghton, MI, USA - PEATcosm2014_Bin23_10_metaG | ecosystem: Environmental > Terrestrial > Soil > Wetlands > Peat | place...
ACACTGGAGCCATGTTCATCCCAGTCGCCATAGATGACGCGGTGCGCCTGATCTACTGGCAGCTTCGGAGATTGGAATCCACGCTTGCCAATCTGCTCAAACTCCTGCACTGCTTCCAACAGAGACTGAGAGCCGCTACTGAAGGTGCTGAATTCACCATACGTTGCGTTCGCCGGCAGGAAGATGTCCAGGAAGTTGCTGGATTCCCAAACCGGATGAAACATTCTGTCGGGGTGGTACGTTTTGTGCACGGCTGGGTTGAAGGCCACGCGAAGGCGACGAATTCCGTCCTCAGAAATAACATGAAAGGTCTTTCTCGAATGATTGTTCACGGTCAATTCTCCTTTGGGGCAGGGCCCCTATGGTTGAACAGCGTGGATAAACAACAAGGCCCAGTAGGCGATCGACCTATCTGGGCCACGAAGGAATGCTGATTGATGGGTACAAAAATACCCTCGGCGAACCGAGGGCATGATTTGTGACCAAGCGGCTAGCTATTACATGATGTTGACTGCGATATGCTCGGCATTCTCGATGGCATCACCGACATGGTGACCGTCAGCCGCGGGCTGACCTGCCATCCCCTTGTAGTGCTCTGCAACCGCCATCCTAACGATGGTTTGAGGACTCAAGGTCATGGCAATACCTGGATACTTCACCAGGAATTCCACGGCAGCTCTGTTCGCTTTAGTGCACACGGAGTCCACAGTGCGAAGCGCGACATCGGTACCGTTGGCAATTGCGGGGATTGCATTGTGCTTGGTGTAGTTGTAGGCATCTCCCACTGTGCAACCGATATGACGACTTACACGGTGAAAGCGATCTGCAAACGAGACGTGCTCGACTCGTGTTCCTTCGAATACTCCATTGGTCGTTGTAGCCATGAGACTCTCCTTGTATTGAGTTTTGGTTGAAACATAGAGAGCTGAATTAACTACCGGTGGCCTCGAAACAAAAACGATTCCAATCAGCTCTCTATATTCACCTGGTGTCTCCACTGGCAAACCAATTTTCATCTCGCGCGTGGGCCCTCTCGAAGGTTAGACTCCCGTAATCTGATCGGCCAGCATCTCGAATTCCTGGACTTGCGGCAAACAAGTACCGGATGCCACTGTCACTTATTGTCTGGATAGTGTTGCTTCTAGTCCCTGTGTGAACTGGCCAGTGCATCAGCAAATCGCTCATTCACAGATTTGTCTTAAGGCAGGACCGAACCCGAACATACGGGATTCATCACTGATGATTCTGCTTCAATAACGCTGGAACATGCCGGATGCATTCCTAGTAAGTTTGTTTGAGGAGCTATAAGGACCCATAGCGGATTAAGCGGGGAGCATTGAGACCTGTTGATGCCAACGGCGCTCTGATCGAAGCGATGCATGATCCGACTTTGGTTCAGGCTTCACATCAGGATTGAAAAGGTGAACATTACGGATATCCCATTCGCTATCTGGATCATGTATTTGTTTCACGATGTAATCAAGGCCATTCATGGAGGAATTGAAAGGCTTAATCTCTACCAGATCACTCTTTTTGGAGTCCGGTCGGCCAACTGAAGCAAACCATATTCCGGAGACAAGCTGAGGAGAGATAGGTTTGAGACAAGCCAGCGCTGAATGAATGTGAACGGGAACTCTTTCACCGGCCTTCGATCTATTCTCAAGAGCCCTGAGAAAACAAACTCTGGTGCGCATGAAACGTTCCAGCTTGTTGATTAGTGAGTCAAACAGTCTACTCGCAGCCTTATGGCTGGCATTCCAAGGAAACTCTAGAGTAGTAAATAGCTGCCATGGCACTGGTCGCAACCACTCAGCGGTTGCTCGTGTTAGGGTAGATGATCTGAAAGGTGTGTAAGTCATTTATGTAGTCTCCGACAGCAGGTCCAGGATTGAAGGAATTTAATAAAATGGATCTAATAGATAAAGTAATATCCTACGGCATACTCTGCCGTTCTTTGTTGTTCATCGCAAGCGTTCAGGTTATCCACCATTGCTTGCGCCCTTTCGGGCTGTGGTCCAACACTGATGGACCTTCTACATCCAATATGACATCGAATTGATTCTAGCCAAAATATCGTTGATAAGTGATCACTTCTGGTGAATCGGATTATCAGGGAACCTGGCAGAGCCCTGTGTCGCAACTCCCCAAGGGTGCTCATGTATTCTCGGGCAGCCAGTTCTGCTGTGATGATCCCCGAAGCTCTCCGAATCTCTTTCCGCCGATGCTCGCACTCGTTCCCATTGCGAGCGGCACCAGGCGATCCGGAACACAAGAAGGCGGTCAATTCCATGCTCTCAGTGGAAGTGCGGAATACATTGCAAAAAAATAATGCTGAGAATGCAACTTTGATCGGACTTTTTTATCGGATTATCTGGCAGGTTATATTCCGGTCGCGGACGGTTCCGCATTTCACCCTGCCGACCTTAGACGGGTATAGGAAGTGCCACCCCGCAAGGGCCTCAACCGGCGTGCCAACGCGCCAGAGAAATAAGAGGAATTACAACGTGAAAATCAAGAGAAGAAGTGTATCTGCATCCACCAAGCAGCCATCGGCTGCGATGCGGCACATCGCCAAAGAACTCAAAATTCCCATGCCGTGCTCAAAGCGGTTGATGAGTCTGCTTGAACACTTGTCCGACAAGAAGCTGAGCCCTGCAACCTTGAAGGATATGCGTACCATCATGCGACTGTTGCCACGAACTGCGGAGATCGAGGTGCGCTATAACGGGGGCTGGAGCGACAACAAATCCGCAGTGTTGATACTCCAAGTAAACATAATTCAAGAGCGCATCTATCCCTCCGAACTGAAGAAGGGAGGGCCTTGTGAAAAGAACTAACCCACCATCAGCCGAAGGTCTTGCTCTCGCATGGGCCTTCCGTATCACGACAACATGTTTGAGGCAACTAAAGAGATTCTTCAAACGCATAGCAACCTTTCCAGACATCAGCAAGATGAGTCCTGATATGGTCCGCCGATTAGAGACTCAACTTCTCATCAGATGCGCAAGGCGGGTCAAGCCTCGTAAGAAGGGCGAGGAAAAGTTGGAAGCTGGGGCTCTGGCCCTACGTGTTTCACAAGAAGGCACGAGCCCCGGCCCGACATCTTCGTCCATTTTCAACGACCTCGTCAGAAATGCTAGCAAGGCGATGGACAGCGGAACAATCACCTCTCGATAAACGTGCTTCATAGCCCGATACATGTTGCAGAGGAAACGGTCTCAACACACAAGCAAGCACCCCGACAACGAATGGAAGGATGACCTCGAACGCGCTCAACAACTCCTCACTGGAATTCTCAAGAAGCAGTGGGCAGCAAGGGAGACCGTGAAGCAGGCTAATGGTATGGATTCTGTAGCTAGGGCGGTGAGGGAGCGTTGGATAGCCAGCCTCGAGGCCACCAAACGACAAGCTGCTGCAGAACTAAGGGAGGGAGTGCAGACAGAGACAACAAGCGCATCGGAATCGAACTTCGGTGGCTGACGCCATGTACGATGATCCCCGCTACTTACCCGTTCAACTCGCTCGCTAAGCTATTGGCGTTGACGGCAACACGATGATGTGCTGACCATTGTTGGTCAGCACATTCATCTTATCGACACAGCGCCGCACAACGCCCCGTGCTGCTTTCCCCAGTTGAGCATATTGCCTTCCGACCAACATCGGCTCCGCCTGGCCATAGAGCTACTAGCGGTCTTCGGCCTCAATAGGGAATGCGGGCTCGATCTGGTTGATTTCCTCCGGGCTTGATGCCAGGACGTCCAAACGAAATTCGACCGAGTTACTCATGCTCCACCTCGATCCGCTGCGTGGACTCAGTTTGCTTCGCGGCTGCCGGGTGCCCACCACCGTAGAGCAGCACCCCCTGGATGTCGCAGCCCTCGTCTTCACCCACATGGAATGATTCCCACTTCTTAAACTCGCTCCCGAAATGTTCCCGGGCAGCAGCTTCGGACTCAAAGTAGTAGAGCTCGTCCGAGATGAAGCCATTGCCTACTGCGCGTCCACTCAAATTCCCCTGCGCAAACAGGCGGTCGCAGGCCATACAGAGGTCTCTGCCCATGTTCGACTTCTTGGCCTGGCCGCTTTCAGACTGTCCATCAGGATACTGATCAGTGGGGATCGATATAAGATAAATGTTCATTGTCTCTAATTCCTCAATAAATCTGGTTTGGCGTTGTCGTTGAAGCCCGGCTACGCAATCTCCGAGCACTTGTAGAACTCTCTGTAATAATTCCGCGACGTTTGCAGACTTATTCCTTTTCGTACAACTAGGCTGCAGTTGCCAACCCCTTGCCAATCTGTTTCTCGGCACGCTGCTGAAGGGCCCTCCTCCGACGGTCGTCTCGTCTCCATTCGAATGTGCGATCACCAGCTTTGCGGAACCAATTAAGGAGTTTCTGCTCCCTCGGACTGAGTTCCATGTGCGGAGCATTGTTCTTCATCCAATCCCAGGAGAAGTCAAGACTGTTGCGGTCGAGGATGGCTTTCCGGCTTACAATGGTTCCAGGTGTACGCAGCTCACTTGCCGAAAATCGATCTTCCACTAGCTGTTGATATCGCGACCAGGCTATGTAGCGCCGGCTCCACTCCCACTTATTAAATCCCCGCTTTTGTTCCTCTCTCAACTCCTGTCTTTCATTCCAGCGTGTCTTCTTAGCCCAGGCAATGTTAGACAGGGCGTCTGCCTTCAGGCTAAGCTGGATAGCTTGCTCCTCGCGAAGCCGCTTGATTTCGGGCCTGATCACATGTTTTGCCAACCATGCCACCTCGGCGGGGTGCAAGCCAGTGTCCTGCGCAATAGCGGGATAACTGTCGCGAGCCAACACCCGCCTGCGTACCTCAAGCATGGTGTCATCCGGAAGATGCTCCAGTTCTTCCTTCCAGCGATAATACCCAGCGTTCATTTGATCAGCCGGTAGATTGGGCTTTGGGGCACTCTTGTCAACGACAGCAATGAAACACTGCCTCTTCAAGTCAGCCGAGAACTTGTCAACTGCACGCTGAATGTGTGCGACGTATCGCTCGTGCTTCACACATCCACACGAGATTGTGTGTGGCTTGCGCCCCGGTTTGGCAAGCACATCACAAAGCCTGGGAGTGATGCGCACTTTGTTGCCACATTCGCACCGGCAGCGAACCAGTGCATAGCGCTGGGTATCTTTACCTGCGTATTTAAGAATTGTCAACTTCGAATCAGGCAATTGCTTGCCGATCAGATCCTCAATGTTCCTGCGTTTCATAATGTCTAATCCATCGGCCACGCTTTCTGCGCTGGCCACATCAACTTATGTTTAAAATGCCCGTGTAATGTACTGCAATAAGGTGCTTGGTTCATCCCTAATTCGTAGTAACCTTCAACAGTTCAGTGCCATTCCTACTTGTACGTTAGCCGCTTACCGAGGTTGCTGACGCCGCTCGGCTCGCTGAATCCCATCTAGTGCTCAAATATGTTACTTTCAATTGAAATCCAACTTCGAGTTCAATGTTCCATTTCTTACTTGCCATAATCGATCACAACTTCGAAGTTCTTGACTCTTTTATGCCGCCTACGTGCTGAGAGCACTCCAGCGGCAATTAATTGATTTCCAATGCAGTCAGTTCTTGTATTCTTAAGCCATCTTGCACTTGATTTAAAGCTTAAATTGAAGCAAAAGAATTCCAATATATGCTTGCTCTTAATCAAGAAATTGATGAATGTAGTCAAGCTCATTCCTCTTCCAGTGAGCCGTCCGCCGGTCTACGACTGCGGCGGCGGCGATGTTAGTGGTTGCATGTTTTTCATTGATCCACCATACCCTGACTGTTTTTCGTCCTCAGCATTGCTGATTCCGAAGCAGTCTTATGATTTCTTCCAATAGATTGAGTATTTAAAGCATCATTTCTTGTAAGTCTTGTTCTTTAAGTATTTATTATACTTAAAGTAATACTCCTAACAGTTGCGTTACATATCCGACCAATGACTACATTGTAACATCGACGATTCAGTTAGCCAAAATGCTCGTTTTAGCGCCTGAACTTCGACTCTCCGCCCCCTCCCTTTGCGGCGTTCGGGCTACATCGGCCACGAGTCTGGAATCATGACGGGCTGATTTCAGTTTGAATTGCGTTGATTGAAACCAGCTCAGGCTTCTTTATCCCACCCTCGAAGCGCTCCCACTTCCCCGGTTGGTAGAGGGGTTTGAAGTCGCTCGGCTTCTTGTAGGGAACCCATTTTACTTCCGGGTATTCCCGAACGTTCAGGTCAACCGGCCATTGTGCTGGGCTACCTCCTTTCGCCCGGTGCTCGCCGACCCCGTACACACCCAACTGAATTGCCAGAGCTGTGCCAAGTTGCTTGAAGTGAACCTTGCAGCCGGCAGCTTTCGACTCGGCTAAAAGATAGCGTGCATCAGCGAGCGTCATAAGATTGGTGTCGTCTTTTGAGCCGCTTTCACCACCGACCACCACCCAGGTAATACCGGCCGCCTTAAGTCGATCACGTAAGTTCGGCACAGATACACCGAGAGGGATGTTTACATCGGAGATCCAAGGCTCGAAGCTGATCTGCGATGTCGGGTAGAGTGTGCTGCTGGTGCGCGATCGAATGCTTACGCCGCAGGTTGTCTCTCCTGCCCAGCCGGTCTGGTTCACTTTAGACCAAAGAACTCCTAACCCACCGCTTACTACATTGTCATTCGTTGTCATTGCCATTTCCGCTCAGGTTGAATTGCGTTTCATACAGTCAAGCGGCCTCCGTTGAGTTCATGTCTGCAACAGGGTCGCTAGGAGTGATCGAATAGGAACCGGATTCGTCCACAATTAGTGTCTCCGATAGGTTGAAGCGGCCTTGTACCAGTGCCGGGGCTTCTTTGCTGCTCATTGCTACGTTGTCTCTCTTTCCCTTGACGGGCTGGTCGCTCAAACGTTCGAAGACCGTCTTAAGCGCACTCTCTCGCTGGGATTTGGAGAATCCTTTCAGAACTCGATTCACGCTGGACACAGCTTTATCTACTGCGACATCAAAGTCATATTGTGGGGGAGACTTACGTCCATTGCGACCAGTTTTCGATTGTGCGGATTTCGCACGATCAGCCAGCGTAGATTCCGCCTCTTCCTCTGCCGCAGCCAAAAGGTCATATGCTGTGCGACGGGCGACTCTGGTAATCCGGAGGAATTGGCTCCACATTCGCTTCGGACCGTAGATGGCTTTGAATCTCAATAGCACCTTGGCACGTTCCAATCGGGTTGGAAACAACTGCCGTTCGACGCTTAAGTACTCTTCTCGGAGTTTCAGTTCCTCTGCCGCCTCATTCGGTTCCAATCCGGCCGCGAGCTGTCCCAGTTCGGAAGCTATTCGGCTCAAATCGTCCTCATTGATGGCCACCGAGTTAACATCTGGGTCGAGAATAGCCAATCCTGTACGACTGCGTCCCTGATCAAGTTCAATCATGGTCGCCTCCGTGGTGCTGCTTAACCCGCATAGGGTTTTGGTATCCGTCCGGGAGAAAGGGTTGCAAATCCTTCTTGATGTACGCTGCCGCTCCTAGGGACTGGCACAGGTCGACCATGCGCTTTGTGTAGGACTCCCAGTCCGTCGTCTTCGTAATCTCTGCGAGGTAGTTCGCTCGGCCAACCTTGTACAGGTCCACAAATTCGTGCGTCTCGCGGACTATCTCCAAGCTGGATTCGCAATCGAGCGTCGGCTCTAGGCTCACCCAGGTGAAGATTCCGGCGTCGTGGAACTTCTTGAGGGCAGCGATCCGATCGCCTGGCAGTGCTGCATTCCGTTCCCACTTCTTGGAGAATGCGTCATCCAGGCTCGTGAGCGTGGAGGCGAATGCGTCTCGTGTTGGCCGGAACAGGTCCAGATCACGCAAAGACCTTGTCCCTCCTTTGGTCAGGGTGCAGAATCCCAAACCATAATTACGCAGAACCTCCAATGTTTGCCGGGTCAGCGTTGTGTCTCCGAGGTGGTAGGGATCGGTAGTGAAGCAGAGCATAACCTGTGCGGTGATCCCGGCCGTTAAATACTTTTTGGCATCCGCACGCAGATGTTGCAAGAAATCCGGTCTTGGTTTAGCACCAGAGTCGAAATCCGGACGCTTCATTTTGAGCGCGGCCGGAACGTAACAGTATGCGCAGCCGTGACCGCATCCTCGGTAAGGATTGGTAGCCAGTGGCGAGTATTCGCCAGCTTGCCCGGCTGGGGTGTATATAATGCTGCAGCCGGGAAGCCCTGCACTGGTTTGAGGTTCTATTTCGATCTGGACGAGTTTGGGTTGGGTACTCATGCGAACCGCCTTTCAGAAGTAGCAACTTCGTGCTGGCGCAGCCAAGCAGCGGTCTTTGCAGGGTCGAATCGGATGGAGCCACCTATCCTGAAATGAGGGATTCCTCCCCGCTTCGCAAGATCGTAAATCGCCGTCTTGCCGATACCCACGAGCGCCGCGAGTTCGGCGGCGGTTAAAGCGCTTGGCCGCATTTCAATACGGGAAGCCAGATCCGTGGCATCGGTGTTTGCGTTTGCATGTGTCGGAATTTTTATATCCTCAATCACATACTCGCGCCTCAATGACCTCGGCGAATCCAGGGGTAAGATGGTCCGGGTTCTATCTGATTGGTTCATACCTGTCGCTTTCATTCTCAAAAAGAGGGCCTTCTGCCCTTGTGAATTTCAGCGTACGAGAAAAACTTCTTCCTGACCGGTTACGAAAAGCGTTATCCTCGTATTCCATTCGGACAGTTATGAAAACGATTAATCCGCAACGTGAGAAGATCCGGCGCACGGTGATTCTTCCGATATGGGCTTGGAGTATTGATGTCAAGGAGACCGACACCGATTTGGTTGTTTCCGGGGACAAATGGTGGCGGTCCCAGGATCCCGTGAACCGCTACCCATTCGGTGAAGGTGAGGTTCCAGGCTATGAGGGGATTCCAGACTTTCTTCGCGGCTTTGACGAAGATCGGAAACTGCCCCCGACTAAGCCTAGTCAAGCACCCCACTTGCTCTTCGCAAAAGCTGACTCCGCCGAGAAGCAAAAGGAGTTCGTTAAGAGGTTCGGTCCAATCCTTGCGAGCAAGATTTACAAGGTTGACCATACAAAAGTGATTGCCAATCAGAACCTGAGGGTTCTGAACTTCGAGCAAAAGCTATATTCCAGCATCTCTAATTTGACCAGGCAAGTTAATGAGCTGAAACAATTTTCAAAGGATGCTTTTCGAGAAGGAAAAGCATGTGGGAAGCACCTTGTGATATCGGCCCCCGGCAGTGTTGATGCTGCCTCTGTCGATAGAAATATTACTGAGACGGCAAAGGAACTTGATTCCGTCCTAAAAAGGCGTGGAATTCTCACTCCGAGTGCGCGAGTGAAACTTTACAAGATACGGGAGCTGGCGTTAAAGATTGGCGAACTCATGAATCCATTTCCTGAAGATCGCCTCGATGAGTTTGGCGACTCCTCCTCATGGCAAAATATCGGTTTCCCGTATACCAAAGACGAAATGTCGAAGGCATCGAGTCTCGACATTCTTGAACGTGCGAATGGGTTATTGTGTAACGTATTCAACCGTTTTCCTACAACATTGGTCTATGCGGCCGGATTTGCTCATGACATGCCTGTGATGGAGCGTACCGGAATCCGGCCGATACTGTATTACATGCTGCGCTTGGATTACCTTTACCAACGGGAGATAAAGCTCTGCGCTCGTCCCAACTGCGGAGGGTATTTTGTTCCAGATCGCAAGGATAGAATCTATTGCAGCAATTCTTGCTCCAATAGTGACCGGCAGCGGCGTTTTCAGGCGAAGAGTAAAGCTGAAAGCGACAAGCAGGGACCATCTACGGCGAAGGGCAACAATAAGGCTCCGGGCAAGTCTCGCTAACTCTCAATTTAATCGTGCTCGGATACAGGGAAAAGAAAAAGGTCGCTACCAAACGACGGCGTTCAATTTGCCTTGCGCTTCCTTGGCACTGGCGGGCCGCAAATATCTCATCGTTGAGGCAATATCCTTGTGCCCGGCATACGCCTGTACCGTCCTCAGATCGATTCCATTTCGAAGTAGGGTGGTGATGTAGGATCTACGGAATTTATGCAGTGTGTATGCTTCGCACTCGCGCCGTTTTGACTTGCATCCCTCGCAACGCCCGCAATTCAGCTTGGCCCGACGTGCCAGAGTCTTCAGCGCAAACAGCAACTTCGTGTTTGGGTTACTGTTCCTGGTGCCAAGGATGAGCGACTTTCCGCTATGGTGCTGCTCCCAACCCTTCAACTCGTCGAGTACGTCGTCGGGAACTGGCACGAATCTTTGTTCATGCGTCTTCACGCGAAAATTCCACCGAGGCTTCCCCTGGACCTTCAGGGTCTTTTCCATGAAGTTGATATCCGAGAACTCAAGGTGCATCAATTCCTGATCGCGCAGGCCACACTTCAGCGCAAGTAGGATCGCTACTTTCATGTACGGTCCGGCTTCCGCCAGTACGGTACTGATCTCGTCGCTTGTATAGATGGTTGGGAGCGTCTCTTCGTATTTTGGAACTGGTGGCAGTATGGTCTTGTCGATCCCCGCAAAGCGAAGCCATGACGTGAGGCGCTGGTGCTTGTTGGCCACCGTCCGGTCAGAGCAGCCTCGCTTGCGGAGCGCTGTATGGAATCTGAAGATGTCGTCGCGAGTGATCTCATCGACGTACGTCTTCCTGTTGAGCAGCTTTCTGAACTCTTCAGTGACCAGCCGGGCCTGATCCGCCGCCTCGATTGCACCCCGCTGTTGCGCGTCTCGAATGTATGCGCCAGCGGTCTTCGTCAGCGTCTGGCGGTCCTCTTTGTCAACGAACGTCCCACCTGCGCTCTCGGCGGCAGCCTTGGCTGCGGTCTTGCTTGGACTCTTTTCCAGCTGTTTTCGCTCGGCGTCTGCATCCGCAGCATTGCCCTTGACGGGGATGTATTTCGTCTGTCGGTCCTCGTACAGGCGAAGCTCATATGCGGGATCGGCGAACTCGACCTGCTGATCTCCCACCCGCGCGTAGCCTGGACGGATGCGCCCGTTACCACCGTAGGCGGCGGGCAGCCGTCTCCATTTTCCTTCCACCTTCACGCGCAGCGTCACGATGACGGAGCGCTCTTTCGTCGCGGTTCCCATGGTTTCAATCCCTTGCGGTTAAATTAGCATGACAATGGCATGACAATGGCTAGAAAGTAGCTATTTCATTGGGTTTTATGCTCATTTCTTGAGAATCCCCCTCTCTCCGCCAGCGATTCTTCCAACGAAGCAACTCCATAGATATTGATTCATTAGCTTGGATTGTCCGGTAACTCCCCGGAAACCCCTTGTTATTTCGACCACAGAGGCGGTCGCTTTTGCAGGAACGACGTAATGCCTTCCCGAAAATCCCTTGTCTCGCGGGCGCGAGCATTTGCGTCTAGTGCGTTCGAGATTGCCGCATCGAGCCACGACTTCTGCTGTGCGGCCAGCAAATTCTTTGTGGCTGCCAGCGATTCCGGGCTGTTGGCGGCCAGGGCATGCGCAAGCGCGCGGACATGGTCCGCCAGCGAATTCGGCGGGACTACTTCATTGACCAGTCCAAGGCGATACGCTTCTTCCGCATCGAAGAGCCGGGCAGTGAGCAGAAGGTCGCGGGCGCGCTTGTCGCCGATTTGCAAGGCGAGATAGGCGGATACGAGCGCCGGGACAAATCCGATGCGCACTTCGGTGTAGCCGAATTTTGCGGTGGGTACAGCCAGGGTAAAATCGCAGATGGTCGCCAAGCCGGTTCCTCCGGCTATCGCGGCTCCGTGCACCGCGGCGATGGTGGGTTTGGGCAGTTCGTACAAGGTGCGGAGCAGCATGGCGATTCGTTCCGCGTCCTCGCGATGTTCGGCAGCGGTCTTATCGCTCATGGTCTGCAACTCAGTCAAATCCAGGCCGGAACAGAACGCAGTGCCGGCACCCTGCAACACGACCACGCGGCAGTCGTCCGCGGCTGCTGCCCGCAGCGCGGCTAGCAACTCCAGTTGCATTGCGGGAGTCATGGCATTTCGGCGCTCGGGGCGATTCAATGTGATCGTCCGAAGGTCGCCTTCATCCGCAACAAGAATCGTGGTAAAACTCAAATCGATCCTCC
>Ga0181537_10004156_pt1 | contig 12096 bp, 11 predicted proteins | sample PEATcosm2014_Bin_39_FD_119765 | JGI IMG/M metagenome (GOLD analysis project Ga0181537, IMG submission 119765) | Peatland microbial communities from MTU Mesocosm Facility, Houghton, MI, USA - PEATcosm2014_Bin23_10_metaG | ecosystem: Environmental > Terrestrial > Soil > Wetlands > Peat | place...
GAGCTTCGCGTTGTTACTGTCGTAGTCGTGTTGGGCGCTCGCCACCGCCGCGTCTCCGTTGGTAACGCCCTCAGCATCGACATCGACCGTGCTCCGGTTGGATGTCATCGTGATGGGTACATTGGGACCTTCGGCCGCCTCAAGTGCGACGGCTTGTTCATAGGTGGCTTGGGCCTGAGCCACTTGTACTTCGTAATCGCGCGGATCCAAGTCAACCAGCGGTTGGCCAGCCTTTACAGGCTGATCGTTCTCGACGTAGACGCCTCTTACCGTTCCTCCCACGCGCGAGGCTATGGAATTAAGGTGTCCATCGATTTGCGCATCATCCGTCGACTCGTACGTCCGGGAATAAAGCCACCACGCGATCCCGGCCACAAGAACAACGATCCCGACGACGACTCCGATGATGATTCGGCGCCGTTTGATGGCGGGATCCAACGGCTTCTTTTTTTCGGCATCGTCTTTCTCGCCAGCGTCGCCTTTATTGGCGTCATCGCCTTCCGGTTTTTTCCCCGGCTCGACGGGCTTTTGCTGATCCGGCTCAACCGGTTTCTGGTCTTTTACATCTTCCGTTGGCATCGTCAATTTCCTTTCAGCATGTTTGGTATGAATTTTTCGGCTTGTCCCGTCGCCCGGGCAAGGCTGATCCGGGAAAGATTCAGAGAGAACAGGCTGCTCACATAATCCCGCTCGGCCGATGCGACTGTTTCCTGCGACTGCACGACTTCCACCGAATCGGCGACTCCGGCGGCGAACCGGTCGAGCGACTCGGTGAGAGTTTCAGCAGCGACTCTGCGATTTTCCTGCGCCACCGCGATTTGCTCGGTTGCCACTTGGAAGTCGACGTACGCCTGCCGTACATCCAGTTCGACCACGCCCTGTTCATCCGCGTACTCGGCTCGACGCTGCTCGAGAGCGGCGTCGGCCTGTTCGACGTCGGCCCTCACACGGCCGCTCTGAAAAATCGGAATGGTGATGGTGCCCGAAGCCTGAAAAACCGTGACTCCTTTGTTCGGGTTTACTCCCTCGAGTCCGTAGTTTCCAGTGACGCCCAGCGCCGGCAGGTATTCCGCTTTGGACGCCCTGTGCGCCTCGCTCGCGGCCTTCCATTGCAGTTGAGCAGCCTTCAGATCGGCTCGGTTTGCAAGCGCGAGCTTCAAGGCATCTTCCACCGTGAGCGTTTCGGGAACGTGCGCGGGCAAGTCTTCGCTCAGCGTGAGCACTTGGCCGACAGGCAGACCGATCAGCCGGGCGAGTTGCATCGTCTGTTTCAACAAATCGCCGCGCAAGGAGGTAAGTCTCTGTTCCTGGGAGTGAAATTCCACGAAGCTCCGGTTCCGGTCGATGACCGGTTTTGTGCCCGCGAGGTAACGGTTCTCCGCCTGCCGGAACGTCGCTTGCGCTTGTTTCACCTGGGCTTCCTGCGAGACCACGTTCGCCTTGGTTGCGAGAATTCTGAGGTAGGTTCCACTGACCGCGAGAGTGATGAGTTCGCGTGCGTCTGCGGCGCTCATCTGTGCCGCGTCTGCCGAGGCCTGCGCTTGGCGAAGATTGTGCAGCCCGGTTATGCTGACGCTCTCGCTGACATTGGCGAGTGCGCTGTAGTAGTGAAACGGGCCCACGGTCGTGGGAAGTGGCACACTTCCAAATGTGCCGGAGCTGAGACCTTGGGTCTCTAAATCGATTTTTGCGCCGGTCTCCGTCAAGGTCCCATAAAGGTTCGGAAGCAGCTGACTGAGCGCCGCCAGGCGCTCTCCGCGCAATTGTTTCACCGAGGCATTCGCGCTGACACTGCCAAGATTGAAACGAAGTCCGCGCCCAATCGCGTCTGCGATGTTCAGGGTGAGCGGACCGTGCGGTGAGTTCGGGTCAGGGACACTGCCTTGAAAGGGACCCGATACCTGGATTGTGCTGTTGACCGTGTTGACGCTGGAACTTCCTCCGTTCCCGTCAGAGGATTGCGTTGTCTGAACGCCGCCGCCACTGGGCGCCCGGCCGGAAGGCGTCACCTGCTGGGCCTTCGGAAGCGAAGAGGGCTCGGGTGCTCCCTGTTGCGCGAAGGCCGTACCGGAAAGCCAAGCCACGCCGCTCGCTAGCATGACGAGAGGAATCAGGCGGACTGTGAAGCGCTGAGGATTCATGCCGCACCTGTCCGATTCGGAATTGAGAGTTTGCGCGGCGTAATCCTCACAACGTCATCTTTCATTCCCATCGTATGCGTTAAGTGCAGTTTCAAGTCTCATCTCCGGGTACGAAGGCGCGTTAGTCGCCTCAACCTGCGGCAGGCGCTTTCTCGCCGGGGTTGTTTTTGCTGAGCAGGAAAGAAAAGATGATCATTACGGCCGCCACCCAGCAAAGCATTCGGTAGATATCCTGATATCCCATCGCGGAAGCCTGCTGATTCAGCTGCCGATAAATTTGTCCTTGCGCCATTGCTGCTGCGCCTTGGCCACCACTCACGCCGCTGTATGCATTCGTGAGCGCATTCAGCCGATTGGCAAAGATCGGATTCCCCAGCTGCATCTTGTCGGCGAGGCGCGACTGATGAAACAGCGAACGGTTCGTGACAAGGGCCCCAGTAACGGCAATAAAGACACTCCCTCCCACATTGCGCGCGAAGTTGATGATGCCGGAGACCTGATCGGTGGCCTCCTTCGGCAGTCCGACGTAGGCAGCGGTGGTGATGGCGATAAAGCAGAAGGGAATCGGAGCCACTTGAAGGACGCGCAGCCAGGTGGAAAACCCAAAACTAATTCCCAAAGTGATGTGGGTGGAGGAGTAATAAAAGGCAGCGGCGAAACCTACGAAGCCGCCAGCCACGAGATTGCGGGCAGCGACCTTACCTAACGCCAGCCCGGCCAGAGGCATGAGCACCAGAAGTACAATTCCGCCGCCCGTGAGCGCTTCGCCCGCCACTGTTGCCGTGTACCCGAGAAGCTGCTGGGAAAACTGCGGCTGCAGGACGGTGGCGGCGTTTAGAATTCCACCGACCATCAGCATGAGCAGCGTGCAAATCGCAAAATTCTTAAACTTAAACAAGCGGATATTGATGAGCGGATTCTTGGCATACCACTCGCGCCAGATGAGCCCGATCATGCCGAAAACGAAAAGACCGGCAAATACGCGAATAAAGTTCGAGGCCAGCCAATTATTCTCTTCTCCCTTGTCGAGCATAATCTGCATGCCGCCCATGGCGACGGTCAGTAGACCGAGACCGATATAGTCAAGCTTTCCGAGATTGGAACGATCGGCCTTCATCCAGGGTGGATCTTCAACAAGGTGCATCACCAGGAAGAAGGCCATAATTCCGATCGGAATATTGATGTAGAAAATCCAGCGCCACGAATAGTTGTCGGTAATCCATCCGCCCAAGGTTGGCCCAATCGATGGCGCCAATACGGCCACGAGGCCATAAAGAGCAAAAGCTTGGCCCCGCTTCTTTTCATCGAATGAATCGGCCATGATCGCTTGGGCCATTGGCTGGAGCCCGCCTCCCCCAGCTCCCTGAATGATGCGACTGATCAGCAGTATCGACAGCGACGGTGAAATGCCGCACAGAAAGCTGGAAGCCGTGAAGAGCGCGATGCACGAAAGGAAAAACCGCTTGCGCCCCATAACGCTGGACGCCCAAGCACCCATGGGAAGAACGATGGCGTTTGAAACGAGATAGCTGGTAAGAACCCAAGTTCCCTCGTCCGTACTGACACCTAGATTGCCGGCGATGTGAGGCAGCGCAACGTTTGCAACCGAGGTGTCAAGGACTTCCATAAAAGCCGCAAGCGCCACGGTGGCCGCGATCAGCCACGGATTGAACTTAGGCTTCCAGTTTTTTTGGTCGGCCGAAGCGGTTGCCATCAATCCTCAGAATGCGATCGCAGCCCAGCTCAAATTGCGATGGCTTATTAATGTGGGCAACCGCCTCAGCTTTCGGCAGAGGCTCCATTTTTGCCGGCGTGCCGCCCCAAGCCGATCAGGATCGTAGGGCAGGCCCGAAAAAGTTCGCATTCAGAAGTTTTCCAGTACGACGACCTCATCATTGGCGGCCGTGATCGGAATTCTCCAGCGCTTTTGTGAACAAGTCTCTTGACAGAGCGACCAGCGGATCTCGCCTCGTGTACGCAGCGCACCGAACTCGCGAACGAGGTCTCGAAACCTCTCCTGAAACGAGTGTCGAAGGCACTCCGGGCGTGCCCGTAAGGTGGCATCAATCGTCATAAGACCTCGCGACCGGTAACGCTAGTAATTGCCGTATCCTCTTCACGGAACGCATTAACCCACCACATTGGCGATCCCCTGACTCAACGGATTCAATTCGTTCCGGGAATAGAGAGAGGGATTTTGCGGCGCAATCGGAAACTGCCACGCACCTAGAACATGCCCGATACGCCCGAACCGCCGAGCGCTACAGCAAAACCGTAACAGCAGAACTCCCGCCAAACTGTGCAAAAAGGCACACGGCTAGCCTTCGCGGAGCGTTTTCAGTAAGGGGAGTTGTCGGTCTGCAGTGAGCCTTTTTATACAGTTACGAGGAAATCTAATTGTTAGGGTGGATGCTCCTGTTCCTTCGTGTGGCCCGGAGCGGGCTCGAGGAGTTTGCCGGTGTCCAGTAAATAGGCCCTGGGTTCGGATCACGCGGACGACCCTCGATGAAGTTGCGTGGCATGAAGTGAATTTTGTCTCTCATCGATCGATGTCGATGGAACTCAACCGCACGAAAGGATGGAGCTAATCTGCATGTTGCACACTTGCGATCAACTCGGCCTGCTGGCGCAGGCACGAGGCGGACACTCAGAAGCCTTCGACGCATTGTGCCAGCCGCACAAGAGGCGGCTTTTGCGAAATACATATCGCATCACCAGAAATCACGAAGATGCTGAAGACGCACTTCAGGACTCCTTTCTGAGAGCATTTCTGCACATCAATCGGTTTGATGGCAGGTCTGCTTTTTCCACCTGGCTCACGCGCATCGCAATCAACTCAGCACTGATGATTATTAGGAAGAGACGCAACGGGCGCGTAACCGACATGGGAATTCCCGGGGAACTCGGAGTTGAGGAACTCGAATGGGATGTCACGGACCATGCGGCGAATCCCGAACAGAGTTACGCCCAACGCGAGATCGAGAATATTCTTGCATCGGAAATCCGTGCTTTACGTCCAAGCATCCGAACCGCCATCGAGATGCAGCAATTACAGGAACTATCGACAAGGGAAACGGCGGGAAGACTCGGGATTTCGGTTGCCGCCGCGAAGTCAAGGTTGTTTCATGGAAGAGTCGCGCTCCGAAGCGCCATGCGACGGAAAGCGCGAGGCATCGGTAGCAGACGCTGGTCGAAGTGAGAACACTCGATGCGAGCATCGAACTCGGGCGGTCACCATAGTCGCGATCGGGTTGTCTTGAACGCAGGCTCAAAGTGCCGCTGAAACCCACCACCGGTTCCGAGAAATCATCCGACGACACAATGCTGGATCAGATTCAGCAAGAGTCGTTCCCCTACTTCCTCGAAGAATCGAATCCCGAGAACGGACTAATTCGCGATAAGAATAAAAAGGACTGGCCTGCAAGCATCACGGCCACTGGTCTCGCCCTCGCGTGTTACCCGATCGGGGTCGAGCGCAACTGTCTTACTCGTGATGATGCGATCAAACGAACCCTTGCGACGCTTCGATTTTTCGCAGGTAGTCCGCAAGGAACAGAATCGGACGCGACCGGGCATCGTGGATTTTACTATCATTTCTTAGACATGCAGAGCGGTCGGCGCGCTTGGAAATCCGAGTTGTCTACCATCGACACCGCTTTCCTGCTTGCGGGCGCCCTCACCGCGGGCACCTACTTCGACCGTGATACGCCGGATGAGCGCGAAATTCGCACTCTTGCCGATGCGCTCTACCGTCGCGCGGACTGGCAGTGGGCTGAGAATGAGGGCCTCACGATCAGCCAGGGCTGGAAACCAGAAACTGGATTCTTAAAAAATCGCTGGCAGGGTTATAGCGAAGCTCTTTTGATGTACGTATTGGGACTTGGTTCGCCAACTCATGCTCTGGCGACCGAGAGCTATCCGGCCTGGTGTTCGACATACAAGTGGAAGAAGATTTACGACATCGAATTTTTGTACGGAGGACCGCTTTTCATCCATCAATACTCTCATCTGTGGTTGGACCTGCGCGGGGTCCAGGATGATTTCATGGGGGGGCAGGGCATCGACTATTTCGAGAACAGCCGCCGAGCAACGCTCATACAGCAGCGATATGCAATCCGTAATCCCCGCCGATTCGTGCACTACGGCGAACACTGCTGGGGGATTACGGCGAGCGATGGGCCGGGGCCTCGAAACGCCCGCGTCGGCGGCATCAATCGGAAGTTTTTCGATTACGCGGCGCGGGGTGTGCCGTTTGGGCCTGACGACGGCACGATCGCGCCTTGGGCGGTCGTGGCGTCACTGCCATTCGCGCCGGAGATCGTCCTGCCTACAATTCGACATCTCAATGATTTGCGTTTGACCGAAGGTAATCCCTACAGCTTTCGTGCAACGTTTAACCCCACCTACCCACACAAGGGTGCGAAGCCTTACGGTTGGGTTACACCCTGGCACTTTGCACTCAATCAGGGACCAATCGTCATGATGATCGAAAATTATCGAACTAATTTTCTGTGGAGACTGATGCAGCGTTGTTCCTACATCGTGAGCGGTCTGCGGCGAGCCGGATTCAGCAAAGGATGGCTGTCGCAGGTCGAAGATCTCGCGATCGACGGAATGGCAACAGGTTAACCCGAGCGTATAAAATGCACGGCCATGAAGCGGCTACGGTTTGAGACCAGGCCATCCCAGTTTGTGAAGTTTGATAGCCAACAAATCGGCCGCGGCCGCGTTCATTGCGGCGCGCTCTTCGTTGGCCGCAGAGTCGTTGCCCAATTCTTGCCAACGAAGAAAAAGAGCAGCTTCCGTGGCATGAATACAAGGGAGAAGTTTCTCCTGGTCGGATTCCCACACGGTTTTTTCGTATTCTGCTTTCCACGACGGAGTCCGAACCGACCTCTCAGACGGGAAAGCTGACGGAATCGATGGGACGACACTGCCGGACATATCACGCCTCCGAATCAAATGACGGGTCAGAAGTCTTGCCTTGCGTTGACTCTGTTTTGACTTGCCAGTGGGGCGACTTGGACGGGAAGCGTCCAAGGCACCCCTGAAGTAGAACGGACACCAGCTAGATGATTACGTTGATGCCGAGGCGAACGCCCGGATAGTACGGGTTGAACAGGAAATATTCGCCGTCGATGTAATCGACATAAACGTCGTCGGTGTAATACCAGCCCACCGGCCACGGCTGAATGAAACCGAACGAGTAGCCTCCGTACTGGAAGCGGGAATATCCGCCCACCAGTTCCGGACTGCCGATACGGAATTCGTGACCGCGTCCAAAATTGGAATGGAAGCGCTCGTCAGGGATACGGCCGTTGCCTCTGGCGCTGAGACGCAGTGCGGGCTCGGCGCGCTGGCGTTGTTCTTCGGCGGGAGTGCGCTGCGCATGCTGTTGTCGGTTGGTATTGTGCTGTTCCGACTTGACCTCGTTCGCCTGCCTCGTCTGTGATTCCTGCCTGACCTGCCTGGCTTGCGTTTGCTGCTTGTTGTTTTCCGCTCCCTGCTGATTTGTTTTGTGCTGTTGTTCCTGCTGACTCCTGGCCTGCTGTTGTTCTTGCTTGGCCGGTTTCGCCTCGCTTTCTTGCTTGGCTGGTCTTGATTGAGTCTCGTGCTGCGCCGGCTTGGCCTGCGGTTCCTGCCTCGCGGATTTGGTCTGGTTTTCTTGTTTGGCAGGCTTCGGCTGCGCTTCATGCTGTGCCGGCTTTGCTTCCTGTGCGTGCTCTGCCGGCTTGGCCTGCGGTTCTCGATTTGCAGGTTTCGCTTCCGCCTGTCGCTGTGCGGGCTTGGCCTGTTCTTCGTGCTGCGCTGGCTTCGCCTGCTCCTCGTGCTGTGCGGGCTTGGCTTGTTCTTCGTGCTGCGCTGGTTTGGCGGCTTCTGCCTGATGCTCCCCTTGTGCGAACAAAGGAAGTGCGGTGCCGAGTAGTAGGAACAGTGTGCTTGTGCTGATGACCCCAACAACTTTCATGAGTAATGCCTCCATTGGTGCGAATCGAAGCCCCTGGCGCTGATCGCTCGAGGCGGACCGTCGTTTGGCTGCAACGACACAGATGCCGGTGTTTCTTTGTCCAGAAAACGCTGCCTGCGCGGCTGGAAAGACAGGAAACCTATAGCTTCCGGAAAGATCAAGGCCGGAACGATTAGCGCACTTGCGCGCTGGAACACCGCAGTAAACAGCTTAGAAGACGCCCGAACGGAAAGCTGTGCACTTCGGCACACGTGCTGCATCGCTTCGGACGATTGGCGTCGGACGGACGCGCATTGTGGAGTTACGCGTTTTGGGGCGATGACAGCAATCATCGCCGGTGCTCAGACCGATGTCCCATTCAACTCCTAACTGTGGGGACTTCTTTTTTCGAAGGGATGACCGCTGCCATCAATCCCGGATAAGCGCACTTCAAGCTCTCGTCACGTGAACAACAGCAGCCTTGGGCGCGTAGAAATCGGATTCGGAGTGGTGAGATGACTTCGGCGTATTGGCTTTGGAGCAGAGCGAAGAGTTGCTCGCCAGGCTCAAGACAAGGCCAGCTGTCTGATCGCAGGGATCAAGAGCTGCCCAAGATTCGACTTATCCAGAAAGGTGAAGGCACCGTAGCTTGCTGCTAAGGCGCGCGAAGCGTCGTCGTGCCAGACCGACATCGTAATTAGCTTCGATCCGGTTTCATCCAAGGCGCGCTTCACGTCTCGATGCGAGAAATCCTCGGGTGCAGGCATATGCAAGTCCATAACGACAACGCGCGGATGCAGTTCTCGCGTCAACGTTACGGTCTGAGGAAAATTCTCAGCCTCACCGACAATCCTAATGTTGGGATCAAGGTCCAAAACTTTCCGAATCGCGTTGCGAAGGATTTCTCTGTCGTCAGCGATAAGCACCGCCACTAGCATCGCGCGATCCCCACTCTCTGGTGCAATCGTGACAACCGCAGGCCAACCCAGTATCTCTGTCTGAATTCGTAGCAGGTCTTTTGTCGCCTGCATCATCGCCTGCCACTCTGCGCGATGCTCCGCGTCGTCTTTGATCTCCTGTCGCCGGCTGATTATCGCTTCTTCAAATTCGGCGACGAACGCGGTCACCCTGCTGGTGTCCGATTCTCCACACATTTGCTCGTAGAGGTGCCGCCACCTTGCAACTGGGTCAACCGGAAAGGTCATTTCAAGCCTCCTCGAACCAAGGCACGAGGACCCGGAGCGAGCTAGCCTATATTGGCGGAATCGGTGCAGACATCTTACGGAATTCCCATTCAGAGAACTGTTCCCTTTTGCACAGTCGTTCGGTTTCCCGGGTGAGAATTGCTGGCCACGGCAGCGGCGGATCGACTCCGCGACATTGAACGATCCGGTTCGACGTCGCGTTTTTCTCGTAACTGTGCGAAAGGAGACTGCGCGGCATCGTTTTTTAACTCATGATGGGCGCGTGGGACAAAAGAAAACGAAGAAGGATGTTCGCAGTGCGACGCGCGTGAGCGTGGAGAAAGAGATGGGTCAGCCGCGCATGAGCCGGTCGGCAAAGATAGCCGAGCTCGACTTGGATACCGAGCGAATTCGAGAAGAGCCGAGTACGAGTATGCCTGGAACCGTCCGCAAAATCATTCCACCTGAGCGCGCGTCACAAGCCGAGAAGGCGCAGATTTCCGTGGACGCTGTGGATAAGAAATATCGGGATCTACGTATCGAAAATAGATTGACCAATGAACACGGCGACGACGTGAAACTTAAAAAGGGTGGTCGCGTGGATGTCACCGTTACTGCCCACCGCAAAAATCCTGGTACCTAGAGTGAATCGTCGTACACGTCGAAGTGAAACTACAACCGAGTACTCTGACTTGGTTCAGAGGAACCCTTCGCTACCGCGAATGGGCGGTTTCTGCACATCGTGTTCGGAGGGCTGATCGTGAAGAACTACGTTGAGCAGGGACTTGTTGACGTGGATGCCGCCGTTGTAATCGATAAAGCCAAGCTTGCGAAAGCGATTCATGAAGAAGCTGACCCGGGATCGAGTCGTTCCAATCATGTTGGCAAGAGACTCCTGCGAGACCTTTGGAATTCGCATCAACGGCTCGCGTGACCTGCCGAATTCCGCCATCAACAAAAGAATTCGGGCCAGACGCTTTTCGCTGGAGTTAAACAGCTGATCGACAAGGTCAGCCTGAGTTCGCATACTGCGTTTCAGAACAAAAGCCAAGAAGAGGTCAGAAAACGCATGCTGCTCGTGGATCACCCGAATCATCTCTTTCCGCTCGATCTTGAGTGCAGTACATGCCGTAGCCGCCGTTGCGGTGGCTAATCGCAGGCCCGCCACGGCCGCGACGGACTCCTCGCCTAAAAAGTCACCTGGGCCGAGCAGCGCGATTGTGGCTTCTTTACCTCCCGCCGAAATGACAGTTAGCTTTGCGCTACCCTTTTGAAGGTAAAAAACGCAGTCGCTTTTGTCTCCCTGAGAAAAGAAGGGTTCCTTGGTCTTCAACTGGACTAACCGTCGTCCTAGGCCGGCTTTCGATAGAAAAGTTGCGGGATCAAAGGCGGCCAGGCTTCGCCTATTCATTTCGAGCCTCTCCTAACCGGACGAAGCTCGCAGGTGGAATGCCCGCCCGCGCAAGTTTTCGCATGTATTGTTCTTCGAGGGTTGTTGTTCGCTAGCCCAAACTTTGCAAACTGGCTAAATTCATAGCAGATCGATCAAGATCCATGCGCGCGGAAAAGCGGGAAATGTTATAGAAAAATTGCGATTCTTCTGGTGAAAGGTCCGCCTGATGGGGCCAGCCGGGACTTCGCCTATCTTGAGCGGTCCGTATGGATTTCCTCATGAAGTCGTTCCGAAGAGCGTCAAGGTGCCCGTGTTCACACACTCTGGACTCTGAGTCGGGACATTCCGGTTCGCTGTTAGGTCAGACCAAGGGCAGCAAGTCAGAAATGGATGGATTACTCGTGAAGGACGATTTTCAGAAGAGATTTGTTGACCGTGATTTTTCCGTTGTACTCGATGAATCCGAGTTTCCTGAATTTGTTCATAAAGAAATTCACGCGAGACCGCGTGGTGCCGATCATTTCCGCGAGCGTTTCTTGCGAGATCGTTTGCAGCACCTTCTCGGGCTCATCCTCTTTGCCATAACGCGCAAGGAGTAATAGAGTACGCGCCAATCGTTTCTCGGTTGAATTGAAGAGCTGATCGACGAGATCCGCCTCGACCCGGCTGTTGCGCGCCAGCATGTAAGCGATGAATCGATCCGACAGCAGATGTTCCGAATGAAGTACGCGTATCATTTCTTTTTTCCCAATCATGAGGACCGTGGTTGGCACGACGGCAGTTGCCGTGCCAAGTCGAATGGATTCGCCTGCGATCGCGCCTTCTCCGAAGAAGTCCCCCGAGCCAAAGATGGCCACAACTGCTTCTTTGCCACTCTCATTAACGACCGTGAACTTTACGCTGCCTTTCTGAATATAGATTACGGTGTCTGCCGCATCGCCTTGCGCGAAGATGGTTTGCTTCTTGCGGAACTCTCCCACTGTTCTCGAAATTCCCACAGAGTCCAGATAGACCTGTGGATCGAACGGGCTTTGACGTTGTGATTTCATATTCGGATTCTTCGGGAGCGCAAGCCGGGAGTAAGCCGCTAACAGCACGGCACGGCTTCAGGACCGGATGTTAAGTGCTTACGCCAGTCCGCGGCACGAAACGTGTCAAGCCGATTCTCTTAACGAGCAGTCGGCGAACGAGAATCATAGGAAATGCAAAGGAACGGAAGCACGCAGAATGGGAATGTTTTCAGGTAGGTCCGGGCCACAATCCTGCCTCCCGCTAAGAACCCATCAAACATCGCCAACCTAACCCAGTGCGGGATACACCACGCCCGTCAACTCCTCCGACACCTTCCACAACCGCTTCCCCACCGCCTCATCCAGCGCCTGCGATCGCGGCTGCACCACCACCGGCGATCCCTTGAACTCCTGAAAGCCA
>Ga0181537_10004157_pt1 | contig 12096 bp, 13 predicted proteins | sample PEATcosm2014_Bin_39_FD_119765 | JGI IMG/M metagenome (GOLD analysis project Ga0181537, IMG submission 119765) | Peatland microbial communities from MTU Mesocosm Facility, Houghton, MI, USA - PEATcosm2014_Bin23_10_metaG | ecosystem: Environmental > Terrestrial > Soil > Wetlands > Peat | place...
CACGACCATCCCAACCAACCAGCCTATAAAGAAGGCGTGGCCAAGTAATTGCGCCCACCCGATCAGCGTGCCATTGGTGTTTGCAAATGCGAGCAAGCCGAAAAGCAGAAATGGACAAACCACGGCGGCAATTGCTCCTATTCGCCCGACTTTGTAAGCTCTGTTCATAACTCCGCCGCCGTCTTGCCCCGTTTGGTGTGGACCTGAAGCAGCGCAACGTCGGTCGGATTGATGCCGGAAATCCGCGCGGCCTGGCCGAAGGTCCGCGGCTGAATCTTCTTCAGCTTGACGCGCGCTTCCGCTTTCAGGCCCGGCACCGCGTCGAAGTTGATCCAGTCGGGAATGGTCCGATCCTCGTCGGCGCGGTTTCGCTCGATATGGGCCTCCTCGCGTTTGAGATAGCCCTCGTACTTGATTTCAGTCTCCAGCTGCGCCGCAACCTCGGCATCGACAGCCTGAAACGGCGAGGGGAGATCAGCCCATGTAACATCCGGTCGCTTAAGGAGATGCGCCCACGTCTGACCCTCCTGCTTCACGGTTAGCAACAGGCGTCGCATCTCGGCGAGGGCACTTTGCTTCGCGCGCAATTTCGCCATCCGTTCCGGCGAGGCCAGGCCGGCCTCCGCGCCGATTTCGGTCAGGCGCAGGTCGGCGTTGTCATGCCGGAGCGAAAGCCGGTGCTCGGCCCGCGACGTAAACATCCGGTAAGGCTCCTCGGTTCCCTTGGTCACCAGGTCATCAATCAGCACGCCGATATAGGCCTGGTCCCGCCGTAAAATGAACGGCGCCCTGTCCTGCACCTGCCGCGCCGCATTGATCCCCGCGATCAACCCCTGCCCGGCCGCCTCCTCGTAACCCGACGTGCCGTTGAGCTGCCCCGCGAAGAACAACCCGCCGACCCGCTTCGTTTCGAGCGACGCCTGGAGCTGCGTGGGTGGGCTGAAATCGTATTCGACGGCATACCCTGCCCGCATGATCTCGGCCTTTTCGAGGCCCGGCACCGAGCGGATAAACGCAACCTGCACCTCGAACGGCAGGCTCGTCGAGCACCCGTTGATGTAGTATTCGTCGGTGTGGCGGCCCTCCGGCTCCAGGAAAAGCTGGTGCCGTTCCTTGTCGGCAAACCGCACCACCTTGTCTTCGAGGGAAGGGCAGTAACGCGGCCCGACGCCCTCGATGCGCCCGCAGTAGAGTGGCGATTGGTCAAGATTGGCGCGAACGATCTCGTGCGTCTGGGCCGTCGTGTAAGTGATCGCGCAGGCCAATTGTTCCACGTGGAACATTCCGTCCCGCCATTCGTTCAGCGTAAAAATATCGTCGCGCTCTTTCCGCAGCGTATCAACCAGGTAACTGAAAGGCTTCGGCGGCCGGTCGCCCTCCTGCAAATCGAGGCGGCTGAAATCGATGCTTTTCTTCAGCAGGCGAGGGGGGGTGCCTGTCTTCAGCCGCTTCAGTTCAAAGCCCAGCTTGAGCAGCGAAGCCGACAGCCCGCTCGCCGTATCGCCCATCCTTCCGCCGGGCGTATTCCGCAATCCAACATGCATCAGTCCCTGCAAAAAAGTGCCCGTGGTCACGACCACCGCTTGACTCCGAAACATCACCCCAAGCTGCGTCGTCACGCCTGCAACCCTTTCTCCATCAACGATAATCTCGGCGATATGCCCCTGCTTCACGTCGAGTCGCTCCTGCCGCTCGCACGTCGCCTTCAGCCGAAATTGATACGCCTTCTTGTCGCATTGCGCGCGCGGCCCCCGCACGCTCGGCCCCTTCGACGCATTCAGCATCCGGAACTGAATCCCCGTGGCGTCCGTATTCAACCCCATCTCGCCGCCCAGCGCGTCGATCTCACGCACGATCTGCCCCTTGGCCAGCCCGCCGATGGCCGGGTTGCACGACATCTGGCCGATCGTATCGAGATTCATCGTCAGCAGCAGCGTCTCGCATCCCATCCGCGCCGAGGCCAGCGCCGCCTCCACCCCGGCATGGCCCGCCCCGATGACGATCACGTCATAGCGCTTGGGATACTCGAACATAGACCGGCTAGGATACCGCAAGCGCCCCAAGCCGACAAGCGCGTCGGCACCCTCATACACAAGTAGCCCACCTCACTCCGCTCCTAGTTCTTCGCCATATTACTGATGACGGACGGCAAAAAAGGCGCCCACCCCCCAAATACTAATTTTAAATAGAATAGTATTTCGTTGCAAGTTGCCGCGAAACTACTAAACTTAAAGAAATTAGTAATACCTTAAACGCGCTTCATGCGAATCCCAAAAATTCCCCCCAAAATAACGGACCTAATCTCCGCCATGGATGATTCGAAACGGTTAGGAGAATTGCTTTCCCTGATGGGACAATTCAAGACGCAAAGAAAATATCTTCACTGGGATAAACTTCAGCATTACAAGCCCCCCGAGGGATTCAACCATAGGGAGTGGTGGCTTGGATTAAAGCTATCGCGAATAGACGCGCTGAGGCCGATTGGTTTAATGGATAAAGCGGGGGGAGCCTTTCAATTTGCGGTACCCGAATCGGTGATGGAGGAGCTCCATCAAATAGACGTAGGCGCAGGCGGACTTATAAGCTTGCCGGAACCAATTACAAATCCTCAAACGAGGGACAGATATCTGGTCAATTCACTCATGGAAGAGGCGATTACCTCCAGTCAGCTGGAAGGGGCCGTTACGACAAGAGAAGTTGCTAAGGAGATGATTCGCACTGGTCGCAAACCGCGAGACATTAGCGAACAAATGATCCTTAACAACTACGTGACCATGCAGCGTATAAGGGCTTTAAAAAAGGAGCCTCTTTCCCAAGAATTAATATTTCAAATTCATCGCCTGGTTACTGAAAATACGCTCGACGATCCCACTGCTGCGGGTCGCTTTCGCCGTGCAGACGAAAAGCGCGTGGTTGGAGATGACTATGGCCAGATTTATCATGAACCACCGCAGGCAGAAGAGCTACCGGATAGGATGGCAGCGATGTGTTCTTTGGCCAATGGAGCTACCCCGGACTACTTTGTGCACCCAGCAGTAAGAGCCATTATCTTACATTTTTGGCTGGCTTATGATCATCCCTTTGTCGATGGCAACGGCCGAACGGCGCGAGCACTTTTCTACTGGGCAATGCTCCATCATGGCTACTGGCTGTTCGAATTTATCTCCATTTCCAGCATACTCAGGAAAGCGCCTTCCAAATATGGCTCCTCCTTTCTTTACACTGAAACGGACGACAATGACCTAACCTATTTCTTGATCGCCCAAACTCAAGTTATTCGAAGGGCCATTCTGGAACTGCATGCTTACATTGAAAGAAAAAAGGAGGAAACGCACCATGCCGAGTTGCGCATGCGTGCGTTGGACTTGTTTAATCACAGGCAGGTGGCCATTATCCGTCATGCGTTAAAGCATCCAGGCCAGCGTTACACTTTCACCAGTCATCAACAAAGCCACAACATAGTCTATCAAACGGCCAGGACGGATTTGTTGGAACTTGGCGAGAAAGGTGTTCTTGAGCAGCGAAAGAAGAGCAGACAAATCTTTTTTATCGCACCCGCAGATTTGTCAGCAAGACTCCTTAAGCTTGAGAAGGAAGTGCTCAAATAGTTACGACGACGAGGGGAGAGAAGGAATGACACAACTTTATTGTTTTATGCAAGTCACTTGCATTATTCTTGTGACATTTTCATGCTATAATCTCTTCTCTTGATCCTCCGCACTCTCGTCCGCTTTCTTCTCGCCGCGCTCTTCCTCTTCGCCGGCACGATTCACCTGCGCAGCCCCGCGCTCTTCGAGCCGATCATGCCGCCCTGGATTCCCTTTCATCACGCCTGCATTCTCAGCAGCGGCGTTTTCGAGCTCCTCGGCGGCGGCGGACTGCTGGTTCCGGCGCGCCCGATTCAGCTTCTGGCCGGCTGCGGCCTCACCCTGCTTCTCATCGCCGTCTTTCCCGCGAACCTCTACATGGCCATGGCGAATGTGCAGCTTCCCGGCCTTCATGTGCAGCCCTGGATGGCGTGGGCGCGGCTGCCGCTTCAACCCCTTTTGATCGCCGCCGTCCTCTGGGTAACAGGCCTCTGGCCTGGAAAATGCAGAATGCAGGGACATCCAAATCCATGAACCCAACCCCATAACCCACCGACACGTCCCATGAAAGCCCTTCAGCTCTTCACGCACCGGCCTCCCACCTCTGGAATTCACCTCCTAAGCGATCCTTTCCCGGAGCGTTTGAACACCTCGACTTCCCTCTTTTCCCGGGCGGAATCTCTTTCCTCGCAACGGGAATATATTGCCGCATCACGCCGCCTGCGCCTGCCCGCCGCAAAAAAATAAATAATTTTTCTCCATTATTTTCTGAGTCGCTTCGCTCGGAAAAGTAGGGGATTCTTGGGCCGTTCGGGATCCCATTCTCACTCATGAAGCATTACCTCGGCATTTGCCTGGTTATGGCCACGGCGGCGGCCATCGCCCTTTTCGCCCTGCATAGCTGCACGAGGGCCGTCGATGAATCGATCGACCATGTGCGCGACGCCTTCAGCCAGGTGCTGCAAATCCAGCCACAAATCACCATCAACCAGCGCGTCGTGCTCACCCAAACCGCGCCGATCGCCGAGCTGGCCGTCGTGACCAAGGAGGAACTCGTCACCATCGGCCTCAACGAACACCTCGAAGTTTTGTCGTTCCAAATTCCGCTCACCGAAAAAAAGCTTACCGCCGAGGCGACCTACCGCATCAAGGCCGGCTTCGATTTGCGCGAACCCTTCTCCGTCGCCATCGACCCGGCCACGCATCAGCTCCACGCCTCCATGCCTCACGCCAAAATCTTATCCGTCGAGCAGGTCGGCAACCTCGCTTACCACGGGGAGGACGCCACGCTCAACCGCATCACCGACGACGAAAGGAGCCAAATTCTGAGCAATCTCAACGCCGCGGCGCACGATGCCGCAGAAAAATCGACTCTGAAAACCGATGCGGAGCAACAAGTGGCTCAACGCCTGAACGAAATCATGAACCACAACGGACAATTGCTCCAGATAGAATGGAACGGCCTTTCCACCCCTCCGAAACAACAGCCGTGAGAGGTAAAACACCCGGCGTGACCAGTGTGACGAATTCAAGACAAACCCGCCACCCACATTCATCTTACTAATTATTATATCTATAAGATTGTATTTTTTTTAATTTGGAATACACTTGTCTAACCAGACCCGCCCGAAATGAGTAATCACGGAATGCCTCTTGCGTACACATCGCGTAACCAAAACTAAGCGAAAGTCCTTATGCCGAAAACTTCCCTTCTCCTTCATCCTTCCTTGGAAAGCACCACGTCCGTCGGGGAAACGATCCCCGTGCGACATTCGCTTTTTGATACCAAGGACGACTTCATCGAGCGAATAGCTCCCGTCGGCGTGGCCGCTTTTTATTTCGGCAGCTTCACTCTCTCGCCCCAGGATGCGCCCCTCTCGCGCCAGGCCCTCTTCAAATTATCTTTTCTCCATCGCCATTTTCTTCAGCCGGGCGGACTGCGCATCGTGGTCAACCGGCATACCGCGGTTCTTTCCGGGACTGTCTCCAGCCGCGCCCTCGCCACCATGGCTGGCATTCTCGCCCTGCAAATCGAAGGAATCGAGCACGTCCACGACGAGACCAAGATCAAGCCCGATGCCGCCCCCCACGCGCTGACGCCCAGCCAGCGTGAGATCGAAGCGGGCCGCGAATCGGTCCAATTTTTATTCGCGACCGACCAGACCCTCCGCTCCGGCGTGCAGGTGACCCTTTCCGAAGGCAGCCTGACCCTCCTCGGCGAAGTCAGTTCCGTCGCGCAGAAAAATTGGGCCGAGCAAGTGGCCGAAGCTGCGGGCAGCGAGATCATCTCCAAGCTCAAAGTCACCGAGGCGACCACTTTCTCCACGCCTCACGTGACGGAAGCGCCCCTGCTCGATGACGAATCGCTCCAGGCGCTGGTGCTCTTCCGCCTCCGCCTCGTCCGCGAAACCGAACACCTGCCCGTCCGGGTCAAAGCCAATCGCGGCATCGTCACTCTGCAAGGCAAAGTCCGCACCGAAGCTCTCCGTCAGCGCGTGGAAAATCTCACCCGCTCCACGCTCGGCCTGCGCGAACTGCGCAGTTCGCTCTCCATCGCCGCCTGATTTTTAGCAGGGTCGAACACAGGCGTGCCGGCCAGCCTGACCCATCATTTGTCCCCCTCGTCCCCGCAGCTCCGTTGCCCTCTGCCTCATCATCATTCCGTTCATCCCGTTATTCCGTCAAAATTCCCCTGCCTTCCTTAGCCTCTTCCCTCTCTCTGCAGTCCTCCGCGCGAAATGCCTTTAGTCAGGGTCAGGCCGTAGGCTGACCCTCCAGAATAGAAAGCGCCGCCTGCAAAACCTCCTCCACCGCGAGGCTCTTCAACGCGGGAACGCCCTTCAGGACCCGCACGCCGTGACGCGGCGGCGCCCAAACGTTCGGATCGGTCGGACCAAAAAGCGCGATCACCGGCAAGTCCCTCCGCGCCGCCGCCGCCAGATGCGTGATGCCCGAATCGTGCCCCAGAAAAAGCGCACTCTCCCGCAAGAGCGCGGCCAGGATCGGCAGCGGCAGCCAGCGCGCGCGCAAATGCGGCACCTCTTTCCACGCCTCGAGAAGGTATTGAGCCGGCTCCGCATCGGCTTCGCCTTCGACCAAAAGCAGGACGGCCTCGGGCACGGCGGCGGTCAGTCGCCGGCCCAGTTCAGCCCACGCTTCCTTCGGCCAATTCTTCGTTTCACCACCGCTGCCCGGATGCACCGTCACCAGCCGGGTCCCCGGTTTTAAGCCGGTCAGAAAGGCGCGCGCGGCACCGAGATCGTCCGGGGAGGGGAACAGCTCGCTCGCCGCATCATCCGCCAACGCCAGTCCGAGCGGTTCCACCATCCCGGCAAAATGACGCGCCGCCGGTCGGCCAAATTCTGCCGGAACTCGCGGCGAATAGGTCAAAATTTGCCCCGGCTTGCATCGCTCCAAATTGGCCAGGAAAAGGCCGTCGGGATCGTAGAAATAGGAAAGCACCAGGTCGAAGTCTCCGATGTAATCCATCCACTCCGGATCGAGCACCGCCCGTGGCGTAAAGAAAGCGCTCAACGGGCCGTGATTCACCGAGCGTACGGCATCGAGGTAATGGCGCTTCACCGCGATTTCAGAAAGGTGGGGATGCCCCAAAACCTCGATATGCGCCTCCGGCCAGCGTTGGCGGAGAAGGCGCAAAGTCGGCAGCGTAACGATAAAATCACCCAAAGCCCCGCCGCGAATCATTAAAATCTTCATAAAGCAAACAAGACTGTTTAAACGTTCACAGCTTTAACCACATCTCGACATAAATCGCCAATCCGATTAGTATGGATTAATGCGGGCATATGAAGTTGTTATGCGTAGTGGTGCTAAAAATGAAGTCACCGCGGAAGTCATGCACGATGATCCGGCGCTTGATGATAAAATTTATTTCTACCGGGATAAAGGACAGAAGCAACTCGTCGCCTATTTCATCCGCGAGGAAGTGGCCGGAATCATCCTCGGCCCCGACAATGCCAGCGCGGTCCCCAAGTACAAGTAGAGTGGGGCCGGGGATGGATCGCTCTTGCTTTTGAAAGCGAATGGGCGATGCTCAGCGCGATAATTAATCTTGGCCATTCTGCACCGGATTTATGGGACCTCTTTTAATCGGCGTACTTCTCGTTCTTGGCTTCGTGTTGCTCGTCGTCCTGGTCATCGGCGGCATGGGCGTCGGCATCTATAACCGGCTCGTCGCGCTCCGCAACGATTTCAAAAATCAATTCGCGCAGATCGATGTTCAACTCAAGCGCCGGCACGATCTCATCCCGAATTTGGTCGAGACCGCGAAAGGCTACATGGCCCACGAGCGCGGCACGCTCGACGAAGTCGTCGCCGCCCGCAATGGCGCCGTTGCCGCGCGGCAACAGGCCTCGGGCGATCCCACCGATCCCGGCGCGGTGCAGAAGGTCGCGGCGGCGGAGGGTGTCCTCTCCCAATCGCTCGGCCGGCTCTTTGCCGTGGCGGAGGCTTACCCGAATCTGAAAGCGAATGAGACCATGCTTCAGTTGCAAAACCAGCTCACGGACACCGAAAATCAAATCTCGCTGGCCCGTCAGGCCTACAACGAATCGGTCCGCAATTACAACACTCAGCGCGAAATTTTTCCCAATACCATCCTCGCCGGCATGTTCAACTTCGCCCCCGCGAGCCTCTATGAAATCACCGATCCCGGTGAGCGCGAAGTCCCCAAGGTTTCGTTTTCCTGAGCACGTAATTCGATCCGCTCATGGCGAAGTCCCTCTTTCAAAGAAACCCTCCAGAGGATCGTCCGTCCACGCCTTACGAGCTGATCGAGCCTGAGATCGTCCATCTTAAAAAAGGAACTTCCGTCCGGCATGGACCCCGCGCGCAAAGGAAGAGTTCTCCCTGGCTGATCATCCTCGGCTTCTGCGGCCTGGTTTTGCTCTACGTCCTCGATCCCTTTCTTCATGCCTGGTACAAAGGCGAGGCCGTCCGGACTTATCTCTATCTCCACAATTACGGCGCCGGACCGCTCGCCGATAATCTCGTCGCGACCCACATTTTATCGGAGGATGAGGTCAACGTCCTCAACCACCGGCAGGGTTCTTTTCAGGATTATTATGCGTCGCCCGATGCGGCCAATCAGGAAGCTCAAACCATTATTGATTACGTGAACGACGTGAAGCTGCTCCACGCCGGAAAGTATCAGCACCTCAATCCCGTCGGCCGGTTGCGGTATCTCATCTTCATCCGCATGGGCCTCAATCCTCCGACCGACTGGACCTCTCTCGATCCCTCCGTCAGCGATTAAAATCCCATTTTTAAGGCATTTTCGACCATGTTACACAATTGTAATATTTCGCTCGACAAGGCCCGAGACTGGCAATCATGGTAGGCAGAGCCGTAAGAAGAATCATGAAAATGTTGTTTCACCCGTCCAAGAAGAAAAAAGGCCAGACCCTGGTGGAGTACGCCCTGATCCTCGCTTTCATTTCCGTGGTGGCAATTTCCGTGCTGCTGTCGTTGGGAGAACAAATCAAGGGGACCTACACGAAGATCAATTCCGCGCTGGCGTCGGCCCAGGCCAGCCACTAAAGCCGTTTCCATTAAATTGACGCATCTTCTTCGGGTGGCCCGGGCTACTTGTTGCCCGGGTGCGCGAGCGCGGCATCGCGAGCTCACAGGAGGTCACCGAGGGTATGCGCCGGTCAACGGACGACCTCCTGTGGCCTGCGGCCACCCGGACAATAAATTGTCCGGGCCACCGGAATGAGACACCATGAATGGAAAGCGCTCTAATTCAAAATCAGGCCCGCAGAAACTCCGCGATCACCGCGCAAACCTGTTCGATCTGTTCCGCCGGAATTTCCGGATAGATCGGCAGGCTGATCACTTCCCCCGCCAGCCGATGCGCCCAGGGCAAATCCTCCGGCTTGTAGCCGAGCGAGGCGAAGCAGGCCTGCTCGTGCAGGGGGAGGGGATAGTAGATTTCCGAGCCGACACCCCGCGCGGTCATGTGCGCGCGAAGCGCATCGCGCCGGCCCGCGCCGATCACCCGCAGCGTATATTGGTTCCAGATGGGGCCGTTGTGGGCATAAGCCACCGGCAAAATCAAACGCGCGCTTATTTCGACTATTTCTCCTGTCGCGCAACCGCAATCCCCGGCCCTCGCCACCTCAACACCTGGCAACTCCGAGAGCCGCTCCGTGTAAAGCGCCGCGTTGCGCCGGCGCGCCGCCGTGTAGCCGTTGAAATGAGGCAGCTTCACCGCAAGCATCGCCGCCTGGAGCGCATCGAGCCGGAAATTGCCGCCCACCACCGGATGATAATATTTGGGCTCCATCCCGTGCATGCGGAGAATTTTGGCGCGCTCGAACAGCGCGGTGTCGTTGGTCAGCAAAGCCCCGGCGTCACCGAGGGCGCCGAGATTCTTCGTCGGGAAAAAACTGACCGTGCCGAAATCGCCCATCGTGCCGGCCTGCTTCCCGCGATAAGTCGCACCCATCGCCTGGGCTGCATCCTCGATCACGCGCAGGCCGTGCCGTCGGGCCAGGTCAAGCACGCCATCCATCTCCGCCGGCTGGCCGAAAAGATGCACGGGAATAATCGCCTTCGTGCGCGGCGTGATCCGCCGGGCCGCATCGCGCAGATCGAGATTGAAGCAGACCGGGCACGAATCGACAAAAACGGGCTTCGCGCCCGCCCGCGCCACGCAGCCTGCCGTCGCAAAAAAAGTAAAACTCGGGCAGAGCACTTCGTCGCCCGGCCCGAGGCCCAGCGCCATCAGCGCGACCAGAATCGCGTCCGTGCCGGAACTGACGCCGAGCGCATGCTTTGCGCCGGTGAACTCCGCCAGCGCGCGCTCGAACCGATCGACTTCCGGCCCGAGGATAAAGTGACCCGAGCGCAGCACGCGCAGGAAGGCCTCCTGCAATTCCGGCTCCAGCGCGCCGTTCTGCGCCTTGAGGTCGAGCAGATTCACGTTCATCCCGTTATGATGCTCCAAGGCCGTCGCGAGTAAAAGGCTCTTCGTATCAAAGTTAAACTTGACCGATGCACGAAATGAGATTTAGTGATTTCACGATCCGTGCGGCCTCTCCCGGAAAGCAGATTGCCCCACCGTCGTTGGAGACTATTTTAAGACGCGCAGATGAAGTCAAAAGAGGCACCGTCAAGGGCCATACCCGTAAAGAGCTGTCCGCCCTCTGGGCCAAGGATCGGCGGAAAGCTTCGGTCGTCGCGTAAGCGACTTATTTAAAGATCGTCATCCCGAGCTTGTCGAGGGACCTCTAACTATTATTCTGCATCAGATGCCAAAGGCACAGTTGGCGTAAAAATGAAACTGCTAGCCCTCATTGCCATGAGCGTACTTACGTTTCTCAATGGGTGTCACGTTCCGGTCCGGTGGAGGGCGGTCTTTATTATATTCACAATGAAAATGGTTCTTATTCCGTATTCAAGATACTAAAGATAGATGATATAGGCGTGCATATTCGACCTTACAGCAATCAGTTTCCAACACCTCTGGATAAGATTGATGAGGGCACGCTCTTCATGGCAGGCATGGATAGAAAGCCCAATGAAGGCCTCGGCATGGGACACATGCCCCTATCCAAAAAAACCTTTGATGCGTGGCACGCTACTTTTTTCCAGCAATCGACAGTGAAAGAGACCGAGCTTCATGGATACAAAATGTGGCTCGACGCAAAGGGCGGTTATTTTTGAATAATCGTCGATTCACGGAGGGGCGAAACAAATAGTTAGAGGTCCTTCGACAGCGCCGAGACAAGCTCGGCTTGCTCAGGATGACAAAAGAATTTAATCCCCCATCGCTTCGCGGACCAGGCTGGGCAGCTCGTCGAAGATCGTGCTGCCAAACCACGACAGGCCGAGCACCAAACCAAAATAAACGATGCCAATCACCGTGCGCTGGAGCGTTGTGCAGTCCAGGTCGGTCCGCGGCGCCCGCGCCCGCAGCAACAAAACGAAGCGCGGCACCGCGAACGAAACCACGCAGAGCAAAACCAGGTTGAACGAGTTCGCCAGTTCAAAGGCCGAGGCGATCAAACCCAGCAGCCACACTTGCGGCGCAAGGGCCGGCGCAATCCAGCCGCCCTCGAGATCGAGAATCGGCACCAGCGTGATCAGATTATAAAAATAACCCACGCAGGCCATGCCGAGGTAAAGAGGATCGTTGGTCCAGTTATAGATCAGCGCCAGGGCGGCGGAGACCGTCGTCCCGGTCAGCGGACCCGCGAAACCAACGACCGCATCAATCCAGACCCGTCTCGGCTGCGCTTCCAGAATGGCGGCGGCGTTCGCGCCAAAGCCAAAAAAACGCAGACGCAGGGGAAGCTTCAGCCGCCACGCGACCACGATCGCGCCGAGTTCGTGAATCACCACCTGCAAAAAAATGCCGAGCACGGAAGACCAGCCATAGGCGTCCAGATCATTCGGCCCAAGAACCTTGGCCCCGGACGAGAGCAGCGACGCATGGAAGAAGGCCATGAAAATCAGGATCACCAGCAGCAGCGCCATCCCCATC
>Ga0181537_10004158_pt1 | contig 12095 bp, 12 predicted proteins | sample PEATcosm2014_Bin_39_FD_119765 | JGI IMG/M metagenome (GOLD analysis project Ga0181537, IMG submission 119765) | Peatland microbial communities from MTU Mesocosm Facility, Houghton, MI, USA - PEATcosm2014_Bin23_10_metaG | ecosystem: Environmental > Terrestrial > Soil > Wetlands > Peat | place...
CCAGCGCCGCCCGCGCCGCCAGCGCGCTGCGCATCAGGAGCGCGCTTTGGCGGTCAGCTCGCGGAAGCGCTGGATGTCGGATTCGAATTGCGCGCGCATGTCCGCCTGTTCCTTGCGCTTGGCGTCGAGCGCCTTGCGCTGGTTGCGCGACTCGTTCGCGGTGCGCACCAGGTCCTCGGCCAGCTCATCGGGCATGCGGCGTGCATTGGCTTCGGTGCTGTAGGGCTTGAACTGCGTGGCGCGCTCCTGCAGCGCGCCGAGCCGCGTGGCGAGCGATTCAATATAGGTGGAAGAGGCCTGCACCTGGCCCTCGATCTGAGCCAGCCGCTCGTCGCGCAGCGCCTCGATGTCCTTGGCCGACACATAGGTCGACAGCAGAGTCTGGTCGCGCTGAGCTCGCTGGCGCGCGAGCTCCGCCTCCTGGGCCTGCTGTGCCAGTTCGGCGGGCGTCTTCACCCGGTCGACGTGGCCGACCTCCACGCCCTGGCCATTGAGCACCGAGCGTTCCTTGCCGGCGTATTCCGCCGGCACGCTGTCGCCGTAGTGCACCACGCCCTTGTCGTCGGTCCAGCGGTAGGTCTGGCCCGGTGTCAGGGTCGACGGCCCGCTGGCCGCCGCCGCGGTCAACGCCGCGCACAGCGCTGCCAGATAAAGAGAGATGTCCCGCCCGCGAAGCATTTGTAATGTCATTGTCACTGTCGGGGCAGCCGCAGTGCAAGCGGGGCGGGCGGTTTAGCCGCTAGCGACGCCGTATTTGAGCCGGTAGCTGCGCATCGCGGCCAACTGGGCGGGCGTCGGGGCAGTGGACAGCGGGGAATCGGCGACTGCCCCGGGGACCTGCTGCGCCGCGAGCGCCTCGATCAGCTCGCTGAGCGTCAGCAGCGTGATGCAGCGCAGTCCGTACAGTGCCTCGACCTCCTGGACGGCCGAGCGCGCGGCCTGGCCGCGCTCCTCGCGATCGAGCGCCAGCGCCACGGCGACCGGTTGGGCGCCGCAGCGCCTGATCAGCTCGATCGACTCGCGGATCGCGGTGCCGGCGGTGATCACGTCGTCGACGATGACGACGCGTCCGGCCAGCGGGCTGCCGACCACCTGTCCGGACTCACCGTGATCCTTGGCCTCCTTGCGATTGAAGGCCCAGGGAACATTGCGCTGCTGGTGTTCGGCAAAGGCGATGGCAGTGGCGGTCACCAGCGGGATGCCCTTGTAGGCGGGCCCGAACAACAGATCGAACTGCAGCCCGGATTGCGCCAGCGATGCGGCGTAGCAGCGGCCGAGGGTTGCGATCGACTCGCCGTCGCTGAACAGGCCGGCATTGAAGAAGTACGGACTGACGCGACCGGACTTGAGTGTGAATTCGCCAAAACGCAGCGCCTGGCGCGCAAGTGCAAGCCGCAGGAATTGAAGTTGGTACTCGCGCATCGCCGCTGCCCAGCCGCCGCTCATGCCCTGCCGATGATCCCGGGAGGGTATCATTGCGGCATGCGCATCATCACCCTGAACGTCAATGGCATACGTTCGGCCTCGCGCCGCGGCCTGTTCCCGTTCCTGGCGAAGCAGAAGGCCGACGTCATCTGCCTGCAGGAGACGCGCGCGCACGAGCACCAGCTCGAGGGCCATGAGTGCAGCCTGCCGGGCTACCTGAATCACTTCTATGCGGCCGAACGGCTGGGCTATGCGGGCGTTGCCATCTTGTCGCGGCGCGAACCGGACCGGGTGCTGCGCGGTTTCAAGGTCGATGAATTCGACCGCGAGGGGCGTTACCTCGAAGTGCAGTTCGGCAAGCTGTCGGTGATCTCGCTGTACCTGCCGTCCGGCTCCGCAGGACCCGAACGGCAGGCCTCGAAGTTCCGCTTCCTGAAGGCGTTCATGCCGCACCTGCGCAAGTTGAAGCGCGCGCGGCGCGAGTACATCCTGTGCGGCGACTGGAACATTGCGCACAAGGCGATCGATCTGAAGAACTGGAAATCGAACCAGAAGAACTCAGGCTTCCTGCCGGAGGAGCGAGCCTGGATGGACCAGCTTCTCGGGCCGGAGAAATACATCGACGCCTTTCGCGCGCTGGTGCCCGAGCCCGATCACTACACCTGGTGGTCGAACCGCGGCCAGGCGTGGGCGAAGAATGTCGGCTGGCGGATTGATTACCAGATATTGAGCCCTGGGCTTGCCGGTACGCCGCAGCGCGCGCATATCCACAAGCAGCCCCGGTTTTCCGATCATGCGCCGCTGATCGTGGATTATCGGCTTTGATGCGCCGTCGCACCGGCGGCTGGTGGGACGCGGTGCTGGTGTACGGCCAGCCGCGCATGCTGTCGATGCTGGCGCTGGGATTCTCCAGCGGGCTGCCGTTCATGCTGATCTACAGCACCCTGTCGGCGTGGCTGCGGCAGGCCGGGATCGAACGCGCCACCATCGGCATGCTGTCGTGGGTCAGCCTCGTGTATACGCTGAAATTCCTGTGGGCGCCGGTGGTCGACCGGCTGCGCCTGCCGCTGATCGGCGCTCTGCTTGGCCAGCGCCGCAGCTGGATGCTGCTGGCGCAGGCCGGGATCGCGTGCGCACTGATCGCGCTGTCGGCGAGCGATCCGTCGACGCGGGTCGCACACGTGGCGCTGCTGGCGCTGCTGCTGGCATTCGCGGCCGCCACCCAGGATGTGGCGATCGATGCCTGGCGCATCGAATCCGCGCCGCTGCGCGAGCAGGGCGCGATGGCGGCGGCCTACCAGCTGGGCTATCGGCTGGCGATCCTGACCGGATCGGCCGGCGCACTGTGGATTGCGGCCGATCTGGGCTGGGCGCGCAGCTACGCGACCATGGCGGCGCTGGTCGGCGTTGGCGTACTGGCGACGCTGCTGGTGCGCGAACCTGAACGCGTTGCGCCACCACTGTCGGTGCTGACCGAGCAGCGCGTGGTGGCGTGGCTCGCACGCCGCAGGCACTGGCCGCCCACGCTGCGGCATGCGGGCGCCTGGTTGCTGGGCGCGGTGCTGTGCCCGGTGCTGGATTTCTTTGCGCGCTATGGGGCGGCGCTCGGGCTGCTGATCTTCGCCTTCATCGGCACCTACCGGCTGACCGACTACACCATGGGGGCGATGGCGAATCCGTTCTATCTCGACCTGGGATTCACGCTCAAGCAGATCGCCGCCGTGGTCAAGATCTACGGTACCTTGCTCAGCGTGGCCGGGATCCTGATCGGCGGGCTGGCGGTGGTGCGGCTCGGGCGCATGCGCTCGCTGCTGCTCGGCAGCGCACTGGTGATGATATCGAACGTGGCGTTCAGCCTGCTGGCGGCGCACGCTGAGCCGAGCGTGGCCGGACTTGCGACGGTGATCAGCCTGGATAATTTTGCGCAAGGCGTTCATGGCACCGCGCTGATCGCGTTCATGTCGTCGCTGACCAGTGCTTCCTATACGGCGACCCAGTATGCGGTGCTGTCGTCGCTGTACGCACTGCCGGGAAAGCTGCTGATGGGGACCTCCGGAATCGTGGTCGACCACATCGGCTATCCGACCTTCTTCTTATACACGGCAGCGCTGAGCATTCCGGCGCTGCTGGTGCTGTATCTGTTGTCCCGGCGCGCCGACTTTGCGCCGCTGCGTACCCGCGCGGTGGCCTGAGCGTCGCCCGTGGCGCAGCCGGCGATCGATGTGGCGCGCGTGCTGTGCCGGCTGGCCGACCTGCCGGACAACGGCTGCCGCGAATTTCGCCTGGGGGCGGGTGAGTGGCCGCTGCGCGGTTTCGTGCTGCGGCTGGCGGAGCAGGTGCAGGCCTACGTCAATCAATGCGCGCACCTGCATTACCCGCTCAACTACCGGCCGAACGAATTCCTCACCCCTGACGGCGGGCTGATCCTGTGCCGCGTGCACGGAGCGCTGTTCGAGAAGCTGACCGGCAGGTGTGTCGCAGGCCCGTGCTACGGGCGCTCGCTGATCAGCCTGCCGGTGCGCATAGAGGCCGGCTATGTCCTGCTGGGCGACGAGGCCGATCCGGACGAGCTGGCGGCGCGCTACGCCTGAGGCACGCAACGCGGACAGTCCGCGCAGCTCGCGCCGTTGGCGCGCGCGATCTACAGCACCGCGTCGGGCGATTCGAACAGATCAAGTCCGTCCAGGCCGCCGGCCATCTGCGGATCGCCATTGAAGTCGGCGCTGGGCGTGTGAGCATCCTCGTCGCCCTCGACGTCGACCGAACCGCTCCAGTCCTCGGGCGGTTCCGCGTCTTCGATCTCGCCCTTGGTGCGCTGAGCTTCCCAGTCGGCGAGATCGAGTTCCTCGACCGTGCCATCGAAGTACTGGACCTCGATGGTGCCGTCGTCCTCGTCGATCGCCACGACTTCGAGCAGCTCGCCGCCGCGTACTCGATACCACTCGCCGATGTCGGGTTGCGCGTTCATTGGATGCTCCCGTGTTCAGCCGCGGCAGAATGCTTTACGCTGCCGCACAAGGATGATGCGTTTCGATCCTATGCGATGCGCAATCATGTTGCTCCTGACGCAGTACCCAGTTCAAGATGAATTTTTATTTTGCAGAGCGGCAATGAGCCAGCAATTGCTCAAATTCTTTGTAGTCTTTTTGGTAGTGGTCGAGCCGATCTCGCTGATTCCGGTATTTACGGGACTGACGCAGGGCGGAACCCGGGCACAGGGCCGGCACATGGCACGGCGTGCAGTGGTGATCTCGGCGATCATCCTGACGCTGTTCGCGGTGGGCGGTGGTCCATTCCTGCGGCTGATGAGCATCAGCCTCGACTCGTTTCGCATCTTCGGCGGCCTGCTGCTGTTTGTGATATCGCTCGAGATGGTGTTCGCCCGCACCTCGGGCACCCGCACCTCGACCCAGGAGGAGCAGGAGTCGCGCCAGCGCGAGGACATCTCGGTGTTTCCGCTGGCATTCCCGTTCATCGCCGGTCCCGGGGCGATGGCCACCATCCTGCTGGCGTTCGGCCCTACGGTCGGCCGGCCGCTGCTGTTCCTGGGATTGCTGCTATGCGTATACGGCGTGCTGCTGCTGACGCTGGGGGTGCTGTACCTGGCGACGCCGGCGATGCGCGTGCTGGGGGTTACCGGTACCCATGTGATCAATCGCATGTCGGGCGTGCTGCTGGGCGCGCTGGCGGTGCAGTTCGTGGTGGATGGCCTGCGCGGCAGCTTCGGCAGCTGAGCCGCGGCAGGCTAGCGGCGGCGGTACAGCAGTTCGCGCACCTGGTGCCCCAGGCGCTCGCCGCGGCGCTGGAAGCGCGTTGCAGTCCGGATCTGCACGGCCGCGGCATCGATGAAGCCGCCACCGGCGGCACAGTTGACCAGCAGCGCGCAGCCGTTCAGCACTTGCAGCATCTCGCCCGCATACGGTTCCCAGTCGGTCGCCAGATGCAGCCGACCGTCGGCGCCGAGCCGCGAGGCGATCAGCGCGACGATATCGTGCTGCACGATGCGGCGCTTGTGATGGCGTTTCTTCGGCCAGGGATCGGGAAACAGCAGCTGCACCTCGTCCAGGCTGCCCGGCGCTATCTGCTCGCGCAGTACCTCGACCGCATCGTGGGCGATCAGGCGCAGATTGGCCGCGCCGGCAGCGGCGGCTGCCAGCAGCAGGTGGCCGATGCCGGGCCGATGCACCTCGACGCCGAGGAAGTTGCGCTGCGGCTGCGCCAGCGCGCGCTCCAGCAGATGCTCGCCGTTGCCGAATCCGATCTCGAGCGTGCAGGGCGCGGCGCGGCCAAACAGTTGTCCCAGGTCCAGCACCGCAGCTTGGAACTCGACACCAAATCGCGGCCAGTGCTGCTCCAGCGCGCGCTGCTGTGCCGGGGTGATGCGTCCGGCTCGAAGCACGTAGGAGCGGATCGAGCGCTGGCGCGGGGTGTCTGCGGGCTGCGGCATCGATGCATTATCGCATCGAAGTTACCGCCAACCGCTGGCCATGGCCGGCGCGAGCGGCCATCATCGGCGCCATGATGCCATTCTCGGTCCTGGACCTGTCACCGATCGTCGAAGGCGCAAGCGCCGCCGACGCGCTGCGCAACTCGCTGGAACTGGCGCGCTGCGCCGAGACCTTAGGCTACCGGCGCTTCTGGCTCGCCGAGCACCACAACATGCCCGGCATTGCCTCGGCGGCGACCGCCGTGGTGATCGGCCACGTCGCGGCCGGCACGCACACCATACGGGTCGGGTCGGGCGGCGTGATGCTGCCGAATCATGCCCCGCTGGTGATCGCGGAGCAGTTCGGCACGCTGGCATCGCTGTTCCCCGGTCGCATCGACCTTGGACTGGGCCGGGCGCCGGGCACCGATCCGGTCACGGCGCGTGCGCTGCGGCGCGAGCTGGCCGGCAGTGCCGATCATTTTCCGCAGGACGTGCAGGAACTGCAGAGCTACTTCGAAGCACCGCCCGGCCAGGCGACACGCGCGGTTCCGGGCGCGGGTCTTGAAGTGCCGATCTGGCTGCTGGGTTCGAGCCTGTTCAGCGCCCAACTGGCCGCCGCACTCGGGCTGCCATTTGCGTTCGCGGCGCACTTCGCGCCCGAGCTGCTGCCGGCCGCACTGGCGGTCTATCGCCAGCGCTTCCAGGCGTCGCGCCAGCTGGCGCGCCCATACGCGATGGTGTGCGTCAACGTGATCGCCGCCGACACCGATGCCGAGGCGCGGCGCCTGTTCACCTCGCACCAGCAGGCGTTTACGCAGCTGCGTCGCGGCCGGCCCGGGCAGCTGCCGCCGCCAATCGATGACATCGAGCGCTACTGGTCGCCGGCCGAGAAAGCCATGGTCGAGCACTCGATGCAGTGCTCGTTCGTCGGCTCGCCGGCATCGCTCGAGCAGGCACTGCGTGGCTTCCTGGATCAGGTCCAGGTGCAAGAGCTTATGGTCAACCTGCATGTGTACGACCAGGTGGCACGCCGTCACTCGCTGGCCTTGACCGCGGGCGTGCGCGATCGCCTGAAAGCGGCGGCGAGTACGCCGGCGAACGCCGGCGGTTAGCGCCTCCGGATTGAAAAAAATGCACATGGCGTTTCCGACGTTGGTGTATTGACGCCCGCGCGTCGGCGCGGCTAGCGTCAAACCAATGTTCCGCTCGCTGCTCACACGCACCGTGTTCCCGCTGCTGCTCGCCGCGGGCGTGGTCGCATACTTCGGGCTGCCGTATATCGACCGGCTGCTGACCGAGTGGTTTCGCTCCGATGTGGAGCTGCGCGCGCGGCTGCTGATGAGTTCGCTGGAGGAGACGCTGCCGGGGCTGGTTGCCAAAAGCGATCAGCAGGGGCTGCGCAAGTACACCGCCAAGGTGCTGGCGGACCAGCGCGTGCTGGGAATCCTGATCTGCCTGCCGCAGGGCGGCACGGTGTTCAAGACCGAATTCGTGCCGACATCGGTGAGCTGCGAGAGCACCGTGGATCTGAGCGACGGCCAGAGCATCGTGCGGCGTGCACCGCTGGGCTCGGTGATGGTGTCGGTGTTCGACCAGAAGCCCTCGGGGCAGCCCCCGTACCGGGTGGCGATCCTGTACGACCTGAGTTTTGTCGACAGCCGCCAGAGCACCGCACGCGATTACATGCTCGCGTTCGGCGGCATATCGCTGGTCATCCTGGCACTGTTCCTGGTGCTGGCGGCATGGCTGGTGGTGCGCCGCTGGGCCAAGATCCTGATCGGCGACATCACCGGCCGGCGCTTCTTCGACAACGCACAGTCCGGACCGCTGTCGCTGCCGATCCTGCGCCAGGTGCGCAAGGTGCTCAGCGAAATGGAGGAAACGCAGCGCGCCGAGATCGATTACCGCGAGAACTGGACGCCGCAGGCACTGCAACTGGTGGTGCGCGACCAGCTGCATTCACCGCAGATCATCGTGGTCTCCAATCGCGAACCCTATGCGCACGAGTTCAACGAGTCCGGCGCCATCGAAGTGCGGGTGCCCGCCAGCGGCATGGTGACCGCGCTCGAGCCGGTGATGCGCGCCTGTTCCGGCACCTGGGTCGCGCATGGCAGCGGTTCGGCGGATCGCGAGACGGTGGACCGCTCGGACCGGGTCAGGGTGCCGCCCGAGGACCCTAGTTATACATTGCGACGCGTGTGGCTGTCGGAGTCCGAGGAGCAGGGGTTCTACTACGGTCTGTCGAATGAAGGGCTGTGGCCGCTGTGCCACCTGGCGTACGTGCGCCCGGCGTTTCGCGGCGAGGACTGGGTGGTTTATCAGTCGGTGAACCGCAAATTCGCCGATATCGTCGCGCGCGAGGCGCAGTCCGACAATCCGGTGATCCTGATCCAGGACTTTCACTTTGCGATGCTGCCCGGCTACCTGCGCGCGCGGCGGCCGAAGGCGACCATCGCATTGTTCTGGCACATTCCATGGCCCAACGTCGAGACTTTCGGTGTCTGTCCGTGGAAGCAAGAGATGCTGTCGCACATGCTGATGGCGGATATCCTCGGTTTTCATACGCTCTATCACTGCCAGAATTTCCTGGCGACGCTCGACCGCTTCATCGAGTGCCAGGTCGATCACGAGCGCATGACGGTGGCGCTGCAGGGGCACATCTGCCACGTCGCCGCCTATCCGATATCGATCGAATGGCCGCCGCGCTGGCTGCAGGCGCTGCCGGAAGTGAAGGTCTCGCGCCTCTCGGTGCGCGAACGATATGGCATCGCCGAGCATGTCATCCTCGGCCTGGGCGTGGAGCGCTGGGACTTCACCAAGGGCGTGATCGAACGCTGCCTGGCGCTGGAACTGCTGCTGGAGCAGGACCCGCGGCTGCGCGGGCAGGTCACGCTGCTGCAGATCGCGGCCCCGTCGCGCAGCAAACTGGCGGCCTACAAGGCGTTGCAGCACGCGACGTTGACCGAGGTGGAGCGCATCAACGCGCGCTTTGCCACCGCGGACTGGAAGCCGATTGTGCTGATCGGCAGGCACCAGCCGCCGGAGCAGGTATTCGAGTTCTACCGGGCGGCCGATTTCTGCATCGTCAACAGCCTGCACGATGGCATGAACCTGGTGGCGAAGGAATTCGTCGCCGCGCGCGACGACGAGGACGGCGTGCTGATACTCAGCACCTTCGCCGGCGCGGCGCGCGAGCTGGTCGAGGCGATCCTGGTGAACCCGTTCGACGTCGGCGAGACCGCGGCGGCGATCCGGCGTGCCATCGAGATGCCGCGCGAACAGCGGCGCGCGCGCATGCAGCTGATGCGCCGTACCATCAAGGAAAACAACGTCTACCGCTGGGCCGGGCGCATGCTGATGGACGCGGCGCGCATCCGCCAGCGCCAGGCATTGTCGATCGGCCAGGAGCAATCCGTCGTGAGCTGAGGCTAAAATGGCGGCCCGTTGCATCCGAGGTATACCGAACATGAAGACCATTGCCAGGATAATGATGTTTACGGCCGGCATGCTGGCGCCGCTGGCACTGGCCGCGGCCGACAAGGACCGCAACTACGTGGTGCTGGAGCCATCGGCGGCGCGATCGCAGTTGCCGTTCAGCGACGCGGTGCAGGCCGGTAACACGCTGTATGTCGCCGGTAGCATCGGCCTTGATCCAAAGACGACGGCCGATATGAAGACGGCGCGCGTGCCGGATGATTCGGCGGAGGAGGCCAAGCTGGTGATGGAGGCCGTCAAGCGCACGGTCGAAGGGGCCGGCTACAAGATGGATGATTTGGTCAGCGTGCAGATTTTCTGCACTGACCTGGCTCTGTACGCCGCCTTCAACGACATCTACCGCACCTACTTCCACGGACACTTCCCGGCGCGCGCATTCATCGGCGTCGACAAGCTGGTGCGCGGCGCGCACTTCGAAGTAATGGGCACTGCGGTCAAGGGTTCGCACTAGACAAGCACGGCGGCCGCATGGCAGTGCGGTGATAGCTCATGAACAGCGTGCGCCAGCCGGCCGACTACCCGCAGATGATTGCCGCGGCGAGCTCGGAGCGCGTGCGCGTGCAGCTGGCGGCGGCGTGGATTCACAGTGTGTTCGACCAGTTCTACCAGGAGTTCCTGCGGCTCACCTGGAGCGCGAAGAGCGCGTTCGAGACCCGCGACTACGCCGCCTCGGTGGCCAGCGCGAAGAAGCGCCTCGGTCTCTACAATGCGACCGTCTATGCGCTGGCGTGGGACCTGCGCGCGGCGTTCCCGGCGCTGGCGCAGCGCCAGTCGCTGTGGGCCCAGGTCGAGGCCGCATTCCTGCCGGCGGTCGCCGGCCGCTACGAGTCTGATCTTGCGCTGGCGTACGTCCACTCGGCGCGCCGCCGCGTGCATCACGGCGAGTGGACCCCGGTCGAGTACGGATTCGGCGAGCAGCACGCGGCGGGGGGCCCGAACAACGCGGTGTATGAGCGCTTCGCCTGCTCCTGGCCGCTGGATCACCGCGTGATGCAGAGGATCCTGGAAGTCGCCGAGCTGTCGGTGCCGTTTCGCGACCAGGCCGGGGATGCGCTGCGCATCGCAGGGCGGCTGAACGACGTGCTGGCCGGCCGGCAGGGCGCCGGCCTGATTGCCATTGAGATGATCCGCGGCGGGTTCTTCCGCAATCGGGGCGCCTACCTGGTCGGCCGGCTGGTGCTGCCCGACAAGGAATACCGGCCGTTCGTGATCGCGCTGCTGAATGAACCCGACGGCGTGGTCGCCGCCGCGGTGCTGCACGTGGTGTCGCACGTGCACAACCTGTTCAATACCACCGAGGCGCCGTGCCAGGTGACCAACCTGCACTACCATGAACTCAGTGCGTTCCTGCACAGCATCATGCCGCGGCGGCCGCTGGGATTGCATTACTCCACCATAGGGTTTCATCACGTCGCCAAGGTCGCGGTGATGAACGAGGTCAGGCGCCACCTCGGCACTCATGGCGAACTGCTCGACACCGCGCCGGGGTTTCCCGGAACGGTGGCCATCGCATTTACCTCGCCGCGCTCGGATTACGTGCTCAAGGTGATCCGCGATCGCCCCACCGATGGCTACAAGTGGGACCGCTTCCAGGGCGTCGACGTGGTGCTGGAGAAGTACAAGCGCGTACACGAGATCAATCGTACCGGCAGCATGCTCGACAACATCCTCTACTACAACCTGAAGCTCGACTGCGCCTGGTTCAAGCCGGCGCTGATGAACGAGCTGCTGGCCGCGGCCAGCAACGCGGTGCAGATGCAGGGCGAGGCACTGATTTTCAAATACCTGGTGGTGCAGCGAAAACTGACGCCGCTGAACGTATTTCTCACCACCGCAGCCCCGGACAAGGCGGCGCGCGCAATCGTCAACCTTGGCTACTGCATCAGGAACAACGCGGCGGCCAATGTCTTCAACAAGGACTTCGATGCCCGCAATTACGGCGTCAGTCGTTACCTCAAGGTGTTCCTGTACGACTACGATGCGGTGGAGATCCTGACCGACGTCAAGGTGCGCACCAACCGCGACCGCTGCGAGGGTGAAGAGGACGTTCCCGCGTGGTTCTTCGAGGACGGCGTGGTGTTTCTACCCGAGGAGATCGACGTCGGGCTGCGGGTTGCGAACCGCTCGCTGCGCCGTGCATTCCGCGACGCACACGGAGAGCTGATGACGGTTGAGTACTGGGAGCGCCTGCAGCAGGAGCTGCGCGCCGGCGAGGTACCCGGCATTCATACCTTTCCCGAGTCCTGCTACCTGAGCGATCCGGGCGTCGAGACCGTCGCCAACGAATAGTCGCCGCCAGCTTGGCGGGCGGACAGTTGCTGATGCGTCGTGGACGCTAATAGAATCACGGGCCGCCGCGGGTGTAGTTCAATGGTAGAACTGCAGCTTCCCAAGCTGCTAACGTGGGTTCGATTCCCATCGCCCGCTCCACTCTCCCGCCAATGCTGGAATCGCTAGGTCGGAAGGTCGGTCCACGCCGTGACCCATTGGCACCCCGGGTCTGCCTTCCTATCAGGTTTCGGCGCGTATCGGTACTCAATGTTGCTTTTCTAGTGTGTAGGTGACCGTCTGTCCGCGCGCAATATCTTTGTCGATGACCGTGATCGTGTTCCCGTCCTCCGCAAGCGCCAGACGAATCTCATCGACGACCTTGCCCTGTCGATGATCGGTCTCCTCGACCGTGGCATCGTCGATCTTCTTGAGCGACACGGTGGTCTTGCCTGGATCGCCTGCGACCGGATACTCC
>Ga0181537_10004159_pt1 | contig 12093 bp, 7 predicted proteins | sample PEATcosm2014_Bin_39_FD_119765 | JGI IMG/M metagenome (GOLD analysis project Ga0181537, IMG submission 119765) | Peatland microbial communities from MTU Mesocosm Facility, Houghton, MI, USA - PEATcosm2014_Bin23_10_metaG | ecosystem: Environmental > Terrestrial > Soil > Wetlands > Peat | place...
GCGAAGGTGTTGTCGCACACGGTGAGGATGCCGCGGCGGCGCGCGAGGTCGGCGACCGCGCTGAGGTCCACGAGCTTCAGCAACGGGTTGGTGGGGGTCTCCACCCAGATGAGCCGGGTCTCGGGGCGCAGCGCGCCGCCGAGCGCCGCCGGGTCCGAGAGGTCCACGAACGACACTTTGAGGCCGGCCGAGCGCTTGCGCACGTTCTCGAAGAGCCGGTAACTGCCGCCGTAGAGGTCGTGCATGGCGACGATGTGGGAGCCGGCGTCCAGCAACTCGAGCAGCGTCGCGCTCGCGGCCATCCCGGAGGCGAAGGCGAAGGCGGCCGCCCCGCCCTCGAGGTTCGCCAGCGAAGCCTGCAGCGCATCGCGCGTCGGGTTGTGGGTACGCGAGTACTCGTAACCCTGGTGCACGCCCGGGCTCGACTGCACGTAGGTCGAGGTCGCGTAGATCGGCGGCATCACCGCCCCGGTGAGCGGGTCGGGGTGCTGGCCCCCGTGGATCACGCGGGTGGCGAACGCCAGGGGCTCGGTCTCATCGCTCATGCGGGCAGACACCTCAGGATTGAAGTCGCTGGAGTCGCGTTCACTGCCGGCGGCGCAGCCAGTTCAGCAGGTCGATGCGTGTGATCAGCCCCTGGAACTCGTTGCCGTGCATGACGATCGCCACCATGCCGCGCCGGAAGATCTCCATCAGCTGCGCGACCGAGGCATCCGCGGGCACGGTCACGAGGTGGCTCGCCATGGCGCGCGTCACCGGCTCGCTGAAGTGCTGGGGGTTCTCGAGCACCTCCACGAGGATGTCCTCCTCGTCGACGATGCCGACGATGCGCCCCTCCTGCATGACCGGGATCTGCGAGACGTCGTAGAGCTTCATGCGGCGGTAGGCCGCCATCACGGTCTCGGTGGCATTGACGGTGATGGCGGCACGCTCGGTGTGCCGCCGCGCGATGAGGTCGCGCAGGTCCCCGAGCTCGGCGCGCTCGGAGAACCCCTGGTCGAGCATCCAGTAGTCGTTGTAGACCTTGGAGAGGTACTTGTTGCCGCTGTCGCACACGAAGGTGACGACGCGGCGCCGGGTCTGCTGCGCGCGGCAGTAACGCAGCGCCGCGGCCAGCAAGGTCCCGGTGGAAGTGCCGGCGATCACCCCTTCCTTCTTGAGGAGCTCGCGGCAGGTGCGGAACGCCTCGGCATCCGGGATGGAGATCGCCTGCGCCACGCGCGAGAAGTCCCCGACCGGGGGCACCGAGTCCCCGCCGATCCCCTCCACGAGCCAGGGCGTCATGTGCTCCGGGAGCTTGCCGGTGGTGGCATAGCTGGCAAGTCCGGAGCCCTGGGGGTCGGCGAGCACCAGCTCGACCTTCGGCTCGGTGCGCGCGAAGAAGTGGGTGAGGCCGGCGAGCGTGCCGCCGGTGCCGGCGCCGCAGATGACGGCATCGAGGCGCCCGCCCATCTGCTCCCAGATCTCCGGTGCGGTGGTTTCCTCGTGCGCCAAGGCATTGGCGGGGCTGCCGAACTGGTTGACGAAGTAGGCGTTGGGCATCTCGCGCGCCAGGCGCTCGGCGGTGTCGCGGTAGTACTCCGGGTGCCCCTTGCTGACGTCCGAGCGCGTCATCACCACTTCGGCACCCATCGCCTTGAGGTGAAAGATCTTCTCCTGGCTCATCTTGTCCGGGATCACGAGCAGCAGCCGGTAGCCCTTCTGCCCCGCCACCAGCGCCAGCCCCAGTCCGGTGTTGCCGGCGGTGGCCTCGACCAGCGTCATGCCGGGCCTGAGCTTGCCGGCGCGCTCGGCCTCCTGGATGAGGTAGAGCCCGACGCGGTCCTTGATGGAGCCGCCCGGGTTCTGGTTCTCGAGCTTCAGGAACAGCTCGCACGGCCCGGTGTCGATGCGGCGCACCGCCATGAGCGGCGTATTGCCGATCATCTCCAGCACGTTGCTATAGGTCGGTGGCGCCATGGGGGTGGGGCTTTGCGGGAGGGGACAGCCGCCGATTGTACGCAAGCGCGCGCCGCCGCGCGCAGGCGTACCCCTTCAGGATGCGGCGGTGATCATGCCTGCGCCGACCCAGCCGCGCAGCAAGGTGGCCGCCGCAAGCGGCGCCTCATCGTCCCCGACCGCCGCGCACAACAGCTCGCACAGCTCACCGAACGGCCAGCCGCGGCGCGCGGCATCCAGGGCCTGCGCCTCGGTCACGCTGAGTGAACGGAAATAGGTGCCGAGCCCCTCACGCCACAGCAGCCACGCGGTGGGCTCGGCGGTGACCGCAGCGGCGGGGCGCTCCGCGCCCTCGCTGAGCGCCTGCCATACCTGAGGTGCGTTCCACGCAAGATCGAGGCGGGTGACGCTCGGGTGCCACTCAAAGCGCAACTGTGCCCAGGCATCGGGCTCGACCTGCGCCAGCGCCGCAGCCGCGAGCGGCGTGGCATCGGCGGCATCGAACACCGTGGTCATCGCCCACTCCCAGCGCGCCAGGTCCGCCAGCAGCGGCGCCGCGGCGTAGCGCTCCTCGGTGGCAAGGAAGCGCGCCAGGTCCTCCCCGTAGTAGCGGATGGAGAAGTAGGGTGAGTCATGGCTCGCGATGTAGGCCTGCGCGAGCTCCGCGAAGTCCTCATCGAGGAGCTTGGCGAGCGCCGAGTAATTGGCGGCGAGGGCCTCGGCGAGCCGCCCGCGGTAAGCATTGCCATAGATGCCGAGGCGCGTCGCCACCGGCACCCGCGCGCTGCCCGTGACGCGCGCCTCGATGGCGGCATCCCCGCGCAGCAGGTACTGCTGGAAGTCACCCTGCAGCGCGGCGAGCCCCGTCACGAGGCGAGCGCCCGGGGCGTAACTGCGCCGGGGCGCGCGTGGGCGGTGAGACGCGCCGCCGCACTCACCGCGCGCGCCTGCTCGAGTTCGGCGCACAGTTCCTCGAGCGGCGGGATGTGGTCGTCGCGCTCGATCATGGTCGAGACCTCCCCGAAGCGGCGCACGGCGTGCGCATAGAGCTGCCACACCGGGTCCGGCACCGGGTGATCGTGGGTGTCCACGAGGTACTCGCCATGGTTCTCGTGCCCGGCGAGGTGGATCTGCTGCACGCGCCCGGCAGGGATCGCATCGAGGTAGGCGTGCGGGTCGAACTCGTGGTTGACCGCGCTCACGTAGATGTTGTTGACGTCGAGGAGTATCAGGCAGTCGGCGCGCTCGGCGAGCGCGGCCAGGAACTGCCACTCGGTGAGGCGCGAGTCGCGGAAGGTGACGTAGCTCGAGACGTTCTCCAGCAGGATGCGCCGCCCCAGGATGTCCTGCACGGTGCGTACGCGGGATGCGATGTGCTCGAGCGCCTCCTCGGTGTAGGGCAGCGGCAGCAGGTCGTGGGTGTTCTTGCCGGCGATGCCGGTCCAGCACAGGTGATCCGACACCCACACCGGCTGCACGCGCTCGGCGAGTGCCTTCACCTGGGCGAGGTACTCGCGGTTGAGCGGTGCGGTGCTGCCGATCGAGAGCGACACGCCGTGCATGGCGAGCGGGTAGCGCTCGCGGAAGCGCATCAGGTAGTCAAGCGGCCTGCCGCCGCCGACCAGGTAATTCTCGGTGAGCACCTCGAACCAGTCGACGTGCGGCCGCGTGGCGAGGATCGACTCGTAGTGATCGACCCTGAGGCCGAGGCCGAAGCCGAGCGAGGGACGGGTGAGCATCGTCTGCTGACTAAAAGGCGGGCCGGGCGCGAGCGCCCGGCCCGCGGGCAGTTACTTGGCTTTGGCCTTGGCCGCGTCGCAGTCGGCCTGGGTCATCTCGACGAACCCCTTGCCCTTGCAGGAGTTCTGGCCCTTGCAGGCATTGTTGGCGCTCTTGCAGGCAGAGTGCCCCTTGCAGGAGTTGACGCCCATACACTTCACCTTGGCGTCATCGGCGCTGGCGGTGGTGATGGCGGCGGTGGAGAACATCACGGCGGCAGCCGTGGCGAGGGCGACACGGGACAGCGTTCTTGAATTCATCGGGAGTCTCCTTACAGATGGCGTGGAATCGCGGGATTGTACGCCTTGTGCCCCGAAGGCGGTCCGCGCCGGGCTGCGGCGGCGTAAGGCCTTAGGTTCCAACACAATTTCCGGCAGCAGGGCTGCGCGCGCCCAACAGCGCGCCATACAGTAGACCGGCCCGAGGACTACTGGATTGCAGCGGCGCGCGGGCCGGCGGCAAACGCAAGCGCGAAGGTTTCGCGTAGAATTTCCCGGCCTGCGCCTGCTTCCCCTTTAAGCGCTCCACCAGTGCCCTAAAGATACGGTGACGGAATGACCGACGCCTCACGTGACGCCATTTCCCTGCGTGGCGCACGACAGAACAACCTCAAGAACCTCGACCTCGACATTCCGCTCAACGAGCTGATCGTCGTCACGGGCGTCTCTGGCTCGGGCAAGTCCTCGCTGGTGTTCGACACGCTCTACGCGGAAGGCCAGCGCCGTTACGTCGAGACCTTCTCCCCCTATGCGCGGCAGTTCCTCGACCGCATGGACAAGCCCCAGGTGGACACGATCACCGGCATTCCGCCGGCGATCGCCATCGACCAGACGAACCCGGTGCGCACCTCGCGCTCCACCGTCGGCACGATGACCGAGCTCAACGACCACCTGAAGCTGCTGTTCGCACGCGTCGCGCACCTGCACTGCCAGCGCTGCGGCAATCCGGTGCGCAAGGACAGCGCCGAGAGCATCTACGCAGACCTCGCCGCGCGGGCGGCCGCCGCGGGCGACCCGCGCCTGCTGATGACCTTCCCGGTCGCGGTGCCGGCCAACTTCGGCGTCGCGGAGGTCAAGGAGCTGCTCGCCCGCCAGGGCTACACGCGCTACTTCGGGGAGCCCCTCGCCGCCCCTGCCCCGCCGCAGGCGGCGAAGAAGAAGAAGAAGGGCGCGCGCAAGGCCGCCGCCACGGCCCCGGCCGTGTTCCTCGAGGTGGTGCAGGATCGCCTGCGCGCCGGCAGCGCCGAGCGCGGCCGCGTGCTCGAGTCGCTCGAGGCGGCGCTGCGCGTGGGGCGTGGCCGCGTCAACCTGCACCTCGTGGATGACGCCGACCCGCCGCAGGCGCGCGCGACCTGGCGCTACTCGAGCGAGCTGCACTGCGCGGCCTGCGATCTTGCCTACCGTGCGCCGGCCCCGAGTGCCTTCTCCTTCAACTCTCCCCTTGGCGCCTGCGACACCTGCCGCGGCTTCGGGCGCACCATCGGCATCGATTACGGGCTCGTCATCCCCGATGAGACCAAGTCGCTGCGCGCCGGCGCCATCAAGCCCTGGCAGACGAAGTCGTACGCGGAGTGCCAGGAGGACCTGGAGAAGTTCGCCAAGCTGCGCGGCATCCCGCTCGATACGCCGTGGCGCGAGCTCGGCAGCGAGGCGCGCCGCTGGGTGATCGAGGGCGAAGGCGCGTGGAGCAAGAAGGTCTGGTACGGCGTGAAGCGCTTCTTCGCCTGGCTCGAGACCCGCGCCTACAAGATGCACGTGCGCGTGCTCCTGTCGCGTTACCGCGCCTACACCCCCTGCACGGCCTGCGAGGGCGCCCGCCTGAAGACCGAGGCGCTGCTGTGGCGCATCGGCGATGCGCCGCTCGCCCGCGCCGCGCTCGCCGGGGCTGCGCCCTTCATGCCGCAGGGCGTCGCCTGGACCCCCGAGGTCCTCGGCAGCCTCCCCGGGCTCTCCCTCCACGACCTCGTGCTGCTGCCGGTGGAACGCAGCTCGCGGTTCTTCGAGAACCTGAAGCTCCCGGCCCCCTTCGATGAGGCCACCGAGCTGCTGCTCGGTGAGATCCGCGGGCGCTTCCGCTACCTGGTCGACGTCGGCCTCGGCTACCTGACGCTGGACCGCCAGTCGCGCACGCTCTCGGGCGGGGAGGTGCAGCGCATCAACCTCACCACCGCGCTCGGCACCTCCCTCGTCAACACACTGTTCGTGCTCGATGAGCCCTCGATCGGCCTGCACCCGCGCGACATGCAGCGCGTCATCGGCGTCATGAAGCGCCTGCGCGACGCCGGCAACTCGCTGGTCGTGGTCGAGCACGACCCGCAGATCATGCTCGAGGCCGACCGCATCCTCGATCTGGGACCCGGCGCCGGTGAGCGCGGGGGCGAAGTCGTGTTCTTCGGCAGCCCGCGGCAGATCCGCGCGCAGCGCGGCTCCCTCACCGGGCAGTACCTGAGTGGCGCCAGGACGGTGACGCCCGCGAGTGAGGCGGCGACGGTGCGCGCACCCGCACCGCCGGGCGTGGTGGCGGAGGCACGCTCCAACCGCTGGCTCGAGCTCAGGGGCGCCTGTGAGCACAATCTCAAGAACCTCGACGTACGCATCCCGCTCAAGCGCCTGGTGTGCGTGACGGGGGTCTCCGGGTCGGGAAAATCGACCCTGGTGGAGGACGTGCTGTACCCGGCGCTGCTCAAGTACCGCGGCAAGCCGACCGAGGCCCCGGGGCAGTTCGCAGGTCTTGCCGGGGCAGAGCTCATCGATGATGTGATCATGGTCGATCAGAACCCGATCGGCCGCACCACGCGCTCCAATCCCGCCAGCTACGTCGGCGCCTTCGATGCGATCCGCGCGCTGTTCGCAGCCGAGCCCGCGGCGCAGGAGCGCAAGTACACCCCGGGCACCTTCAGCTTCAACTCCGGCAACGGGCGCTGCCCGACCTGCAGCGGCAACGGCTTCGAGCACGTGGAGATGCAGTTCCTCTCCGACGTCTACCTGCGCTGCCCGGACTGCGACGGCCGGCGCTACCGCGACGAGGTGCTCGACATCCGCCGCGAGGGCGCCGACGGGCGGCGCCTGAACATCGCCCAGGTGCTGGAGCTGACCGTGACCGAGGCGCGTGCCTTCTTCGCCGACGCCGCCGAGATCGCCCAGCGCCTGAGCCCCCTCGCCGACGTGGGACTGGAGTACGTGAAGCTCGGGCAGCCGGTGCCGACGCTCTCGGGGGGCGAGGCGCAGCGCCTGAAGCTCGCCGGCCACCTCGCGGAAGCCGGCTCGGTGCTCTCGAGCACCACCCACCGCGGCAAGCTGTTCCTCTTCGATGAGCCGACCACGGGACTGCACTTCGAGGACGTGGCGAAGCTGCTGCGCGCCTTCAGGAAGCTGCTGGTCGCCGGCCACTCGCTGCTCGTCATCGAGCACAACCTCGATGTCATCGGCGCCGCCGACTGGGTCATAGACCTGGGTCCGGAGGGCGGCGAGCGCGGCGGGGAGATCGTCTGCGCCGGCACCCCTGCCCAGGTGCGCGCCGAGCCGCGCTCCTTCACCGGCCAGGCGCTCGCCGCCTACGCCGAGGCGCTCGCCCCGCCGCTCGCGGCCGTGGCCGAGCCGGCCGGCGCCTACGCGCCGCACCCGGCGCGCGTACGCAACTCGGTCGTCATCCACAACGCGCGCGAGCACAACCTCAAGAGCATCGACGTCGAGATCCCGCGCGACAAGTTCACCGTCATCACCGGCGTCTCGGGCTCGGGCAAGTCCACCCTCGCCTTCGACATCCTCTTCAACGAGGGCCAGCGCCGCTACCTTGAGTCCCTGAACGCCTACGCGCGGCAGTTCGTGCAGCCGGCCGCACGCCCGGACGTGGACGCCATCTTCGGCATCCCGCCGACGGTGGCCATCGAGCAGCGCACCAGCCGCGGCGGCAGGAAGAGCACGGTGGCGACGCTCACGGAGATCTATCACTTCCTGCGCCTGCTGTACGTGAAGCTCGGCACCCAGTACTGCCCGGACTGCGACGTCGCCATCGAGCCGCAGAGCCCGGCCTCGATCGCCGCGCGCCTCATGCGCGACTACAAGGGCAGGCGCATCGCGCTCCTCGCCCCGCTCGTCATCGCGCGCAAGGGCTACTACACGGACCTAGCCAAGTGGGCCGCCAAGAAGGGCTTCCGCCAGCTGCGCGTCGACGGGGAGCTGCTGCCGAGCGCCCCCTGGCCGCGCCTGTCGCGCTTTGCCGAGCACACCATCGAGCTGCCCGTGGCCGAGGTCGACGTCAGCGTGAGGAACGAGGCGGCACTGCGCCAGGCGCTCACGCGCGCGCTGGATTTCGGCAAGGGGCTGCTGCACGTGCTGCCGCCCAAGGCGAGCCGCGTCACGGTGTTCTCCACCAAGCGCGCCTGTCCCTCCTGCGGCAGGAGCTTCGGGGAGCTCGACCCGCGCCTGTTCTCCTTCAACTCCAAGCACGGCTGGTGCGAGGGGTGCTTCGGCACCGGGGTGGAGATGGACGGCTTTGATGCGCAGCAGAGCGGCGAGGAGCTGTGGTGGAACGAGTGGTATGCGCGCGAGCCGCAGCCCTGTCCGGCCTGCCGGGGCGGGCGGCTCAATCCCACCGCGCTCAGCGTGCGCTTCCGCGAGCGCTCGATCTCGGCGCTCGCCGGGGCCCCGGTCACCGACAGCGCCGGCTTCTTCGCCAAGCTGCGCCTCGGCAGCCGCGAGAAGGAGATCGCCCGCGACCTGCTGGCGGAGATCCGCGCGCGGCTGAAGTTCCTCGAGCGCGTGGGCCTCGGCTACCTGCAGCTCGACCGCGCGGCACCGACGCTCTCGGGCGGGGAGGCGCAGCGCATCCGCCTCGCCGCGCAGCTCGGCTCGAACCTGCAGGGGGTGTGCTACGTGCTCGATGAGCCGACCATCGGCCTGCACCCGCGCGACAACGCGGTGCTGCTCGAATCCCTCAGCGAGCTCGCCGGCCAGCGCAACACGCTGGTGGTGGTCGAGCATGACGAGGAAACCATCCGCCGCGCCGACTACGTGCTCGACTTGGGTCCCGAGGCCGGCGTGCGCGGCGGGGAAGTGGTCGGCGCCGGCACGGTGCAGGACCTCATCAGGAACCCACGCTCCACCACCGGGCGCTTCCTGCGCTCCCCGCTCCTTCACCCGGCACAGCCGCACCGCGCGGTCAGTGCCGCCACCGCGCACCTGACGCTCGAGCGCGTGGCACTGCACAACGTCAAGGGCGTCGACGTACGCATCCCGCTGGCGCGCCTGGTCGTCATCACCGGCGTCTCCGGCTCAGGCAAGTCGACCATCGCGCGCGACGTGCTGTACGCGAACCTCAGGCACCTGCTCTCCGAGCAGCCGACGCGCGCCGCCCAGCGCAAGCGCCGCGCCGCGCTCGCCGACCCGCTCGGCTGCCGTGCCGTGCGCGGCACCGAGCACCTCGAGCGGGTGCTGGAGGTCGACCAGACCCCGATCGGCAAGACGCCGCGCTCCTGTCCTGCGACCTACATCGGCTTCTGGGACGAGATCCGCCGCATCTATGCCGGCACCACGGAGGCGCGCATCCGCGGCTACAGCACCAGCCGCTTCTCCTTCAACACCGCCGGCGGGCGCTGCGAGGCCTGCGAGGGCCAGGGGGTCAAGACCATCGAGATGAGCTTCCTCCCGGACGTGAAGGTGCTGTGCGACGTGTGCCGCGGCGAGCGCTTCAACTCCGAGACGCTGGCGGTGCGCTGGCGCGAGAAGAGCATCGGCGAGGTGCTGGCGATGAACGTCGATGACGCGGTCGGCTTCTTCGCGGCGCACCCGCGCGTGCACCACGCCCTGAAGCTGCTGCAGGACGTGGGCCTCGGCTACCTGACGCTCGGGCAGCCAAGCCCTACCCTCTCGGGCGGGGAGGCGCAGCGCATCAAGCTCGTCACGGAGCTCTCCAAGGTACGCGACGAGGCGGTGCGCGGGCCGCGCCACAAGGCGCGCCGCACGCTCTACGTGCTCGACGAGCCGACGGTGGGGCTGCACATGGCCGACGTCGAGAAGCTCACCCACGTGCTGCACCGCCTGGTGGCCGCGGGCAACACCGCGGTCGTCGTGGAGCACAACCTCGATATCATGGCGGAGGCCGACTGGATCATCGACCTGGGACCCGAGGCCGGCGAGGGCGGCGGCCGCATCGTGGCACAGGGGACGCCCGCGCAGGTCGCGCGCCGCCGCGCGCACTCGCACACCGGGCGGGTGCTCGATGAGTTCCTGCGCGAGCGGACGCTGCCGGTGGCCGCGAGCGCCTAGCCACGCAGGAAGCCACGAGGGGAGCGCGCCATGCGATTGGAAGCCTGCCTGTTGCTGCTGACGCTCGGCGCGCCGCTCACGCGCACGGCACTGGCCGAGCCGCCCGAGGACACCCGCTTCCTCGGCCAGCTCGCCGGGCAGTGGCAGATGCAGGGCAGCGTGCTCGGCAAGCCGGTGCGCTACCACGCGAGCGGGCGCTGGGTGCTCAACGGCGCGTGGCTCGAGCTGTCGATGGCCGACGTCGCACGGCCCCCGCAGTACGAGGCGCAGCTGTACCTGGGATTCGATGGCAAGGCGCACGACTACGTGGCGCACTGGCTCGACCGCTTCGGGGCCGCCGGCGCACGGGTGGTCGCCACCGGCGAGCGCCACGGGCGCACCCTGGTGCTGAACTTCCCCTACGCCGAAGGCGCCTTCCGCGACACGCTGACGCTCGCCGCGGACGCGGACAGCGCGACGCTGCTCATCGAGGCTGCCAAGGCCGAGGGGGGCTGGTCGACCTTCGCCAGCTACCGCCTGCAACGCGTTCCCGCCGCAGCGCACGCGCCGGCCGTGCAGCGCTAGAATCCGCGCACGCCATGGCACACGACCTGGTCTGCTGGAAATGCGGCGCTGCGCTCGCCGCCCTCACCCTGCCGCTGCGGCGCCTGGAGGAATGCCCCAGGTGCCGTGCCGAGCTGCACGTGTGCCGCATGTGCGTCGACTACGACACCCGCATCGCCAAGCACTGCCGCGAGCCCACCGCCGAGGAAGTCAGCGACAAGGCCCACGCCAACTTCTGCGACCATTTCAAGCCGCGCCCCGGCGCCTACACCCCGCCCAACACGGCGGAGGTCGACAAGGCGAAAAGCGAGCTCGAGCGGCTCTTCGGCAAGTCCTGAAAAAGCCTCGCCCCGTCGCGCCCGCCGGGCGGGACGGCGCGGCGCGCGCGCCTTCGCGCTAGACTTCGCAGCCTAGCCAACCCGAGCCCTGGGCGGCCCCTGAGCCCGCCTGCATGGCACCAGGAGTCGTCGCTCATGAGTGATCCCATCGTCCGCCCGCGCCTGCTGGTGCGCGCCCTCGCCCTCGCCGCCGTGGCCCTGCCGGGCCTCGCCCTGGCCACTACCGCGCCGCCGGCGATACCTGAGGGCCAGCACGCCTGGGAGGCCGGCGACACGCCCGCCTCCCTCGAGACCTGGGTGAACGCGAAGCTCAGGAGCGCGGATGCGAAGGTGGCGCAGCTGCTCGCGGTCACGGGTGCGCGTACCGTGGAAAACACGCTGCGGCCCTACGACGATGCCTTCTGCGACATCGTCGACGCGCAGGCGCAGGCGCAGGTCCTCTATGGAGTGGGCGCGACCAAGGAACTGCGCGACAAGGCGCAGGCCCTCACCCAGACCGCCAGCGCCGCCCTCACCGCGCTCGGCCTCAACCCGGGCGTCTACAAGGCCCTGAGTGCGGTGCCCGCCCCCGCCGATGCCGGCGTGCGCCACTACCTCGAGCACACGCTGCTCGAGTACCGCCTCGCGGGTGTCGACAAGGACGAGGCGACGCGCGCCAAGATCAAGGCGCTGCAGGACAAGATCACCGAGCGCGGACTTGCGTTCGAGCGCACCGTGCACGATGACGTGCGCAGCGTCATGGTGGACAAGAGCCAGCTCGCCGGCCTGCCGCCGGACTACCTCGCCACGCACAAGCCCGACGCCTCGGGCAAGGTGAAGATCACCACCGACCCGCCGGACGCCTACCCGGTGCTCAAGTTCGGCGACAACGCGGAGCTGCGCCACAAGCTGTGGCTGGCCGACCACTCGGTCGGCTTCCCGGCCAACACCGAGATCCTGCGCAGCCTGCTGCAGGCGCGCGAGGACCTCGCGCATCTGCTCGGCTACGCGACCTGGGCCGACTACGCCATGGCGGACCAGATGATGGGCTCGCCGGCCAAGCTCGCCGAGTTCCTGAAGAAGGTGGACGACGCCTCGCGCGAGCCCGGCGCGCGCGAGGACGCGGCGCTCTTGAAGTTCGTGCAGGAGAAGGACCCGTCCATCAAGAAGATCTCGGCGGCCGATGCGCGCTACTACCAGGAGCAGTACCGCCGCGCGCGCTTCAACTTCGACTCACAGAGCGTGCGGCC
>Ga0181537_10004160_pt1 | contig 12092 bp, 8 predicted proteins | sample PEATcosm2014_Bin_39_FD_119765 | JGI IMG/M metagenome (GOLD analysis project Ga0181537, IMG submission 119765) | Peatland microbial communities from MTU Mesocosm Facility, Houghton, MI, USA - PEATcosm2014_Bin23_10_metaG | ecosystem: Environmental > Terrestrial > Soil > Wetlands > Peat | place...
CGCCCGCGTCGCCGCCGGCGGCAGCAACACCATCGCCCTCAAGCAGGACAACAGCGTGTGGGCGTGGGGTGCCAACGACGTGGGCCAGCTCGGCGACGGCACCCAGGCATTCCGGCTGACGCCGGTGGTGGTACTGCGCGAAAACGCGAACGGCAGCATTCGCACCGCCGACTGGTTTCTCGACCTCAACCCGGCATCATTGGCGGTGATCCCGCCGCAAAACATTCCGCCTTTTCTGGTGCTGACGACGTCGCAAGGCGGCGCCACCAACACCACCGTCAACGCGGACATCAAATTCGATACTTCTGTGCAGGGCACGCCGGGCGCGATTTTCATCACCGCGAAAGTACCCGCGGGCACTTTGTTACTGGGCCGCGGCGCGATGGTCAAAAACGCGAGCGCGCGAAGCGACGCGTCCGCAAACCCGCAATACGTGCAGGTTCAATTGACACCGGCAGGATGGCAGCCCGTCGTCAACGGGCAACTGGTGCCTTACGTGACGGGCGTGCTCGGCAGCGCGCTGGCGAGCCAGACCATACTCAACAACACCGACACCACGCAGATTTCGGGCGCGGACTTCTGCCTGGGTTACGGCGCGGACGCCAATGCCATGCTGGCGAGCGGCACCATCCGCAGCGTCGCCACGGTCGCCGGCGCGCCACCGGGAACGGTCGTCACCTGCATTCCCGCGAGCAGCTTCGTTCCGCAATCCGGCTACTGGTGGAATCCGGCCGAAGGCGGGCGCGGTTTTACCATCGAGCAGAACGGAACGAGCGGCAACGTGTTCTTCGCGACTTACCTTTACGACGCGAGCGGGCGCCCGACCTGGTACGCGGCGGGACCGGCGCCGATGACGGGCCAGACCTTCAGCGCGCCGCTCGAAGCGTTCTCCGGCGGGCAGACCTTGACCGGGAGTTACCAGACGCCAACGCAGGGCGCCTCACCCGGTAACGTGTCGATCACGTTCTCCGATGCGGACGACGCAACACTTACCTGGCCTGAAGGAACGATTCAGATTACGCGCTACGCAATCGTGCCCGGAGGGTTGACTGCAACGCCGCCCGCTACGCAGCCACAGGCGGGTTACTGGTGGAACCCGGCCGAAGGCGGCAGGGGCTACACCATCGAAGTGCAAAACAATTCGGCGTTCATTGCGGCTTACATGTACGACACTTCCGGCAACCCGGTGTGGTATGCCGCGGGACCGGCGGCGTTGACCGGCAATAACGCCTACGTCGGCAACTGGACGACCTACACCGGCGGCCAGACGTTGACCGGCAGTTACCACGCGCCGACCGGCACCGCCAATGCGGGCAGCCTCACCGTCCAGTTCATCTCGCCGACCAGCGCAACGCTCACCCTGCCGGATGGCAGGCAGATTCCGATTCAGCGGTATGCGTTCTGAAATAAATCCGCCAACATAACGCTGACTCCGCTTTTCCCTGTAGCCGGGTCACAGGTTCCCGGGAAGACAGATCGACCCCAACCTCAGCGCGGACCGCCTGCCTTCTCCCAAACGACAACGTACCGATCCACCGCGCCGCTGGCCGGGTCGACGATGCCGGTGGTAAGGGTCAGCGTGTCGCCAGTCACTTCGTAGAATCGTACCTGATCGGTGCCATTCCAGCTTTCGTTCCAGGAAACCTCGACGTGGTGCGTGACCTTGCCCGCCTCCACCGAGTACCTGCCCGCGTACGCGAACATCGTGTTGTAGAGCGCTGCCTGCTCTGCGCCGGCAACATCGTCGCCGCGCGGCGCCACGCGTTCGCCCGCGGTTCCGATCACCTGCATGCGCCCGTCCGCTGCGTAACTCAAATACCCGGCCGGATGCCCGCCGAACGGCGCCGACTGTTCACCCGTGGCCGCGATGACGGTGTACGACTTCAGTCTCCACGTGCCCAGCAGCGGGTTTGCGCTCACGGTCCTCTTCCGATCAGACATGGGCCGGCGCCAAAATCGGGCATTGCGCGCGATTGAGCGAAAGGCCGGGGAACGCGGTTCGCGCGTTTCAAGCGGCCTTTGCCTTGACCGACGCCGATATCAATTCCTCGAGGACCGCGACGTCCACGTCCTTGAGCTTTCCGACATACAGGCAACCTTTGCCCATCTTGTGTTTTCCGAGCCTCGACAGCAGCTCGTCCCGCTTCGGCGCGCTGCCGGTTCCGTAAATGCTGATGTCGCCCTTGCGCGAGGAAAAGCCCACCAGGCAGATCTCGCCCTCGCGGCCGCTTTCGTACTTGTAGGCGTGAACCCCAAAACCGACGATGGCTGTGCCCCACATCTTCGGTTTCAGCTTCGTCGCCTTGGTCATGATCTTGACCAACGCCTGGCAATCGCGGCGGCGAACATCGTCGTCTATCGCGGCGAGATATTGCGCGACGCTGGCGTCGTTGGCTTTCGTCTTGTTTTCCGCCATCCCTGCACTCCCGAAATCCCTGCACTCCCGAACAGATGATGTGCGATGACTAACGATGGGTGTAACCGGCAGTGCGGCTCACCAGCGGACCGGGCCGCGGCTTCGCACTGAACCCGGCAGCCATCGTCATTGGCCGGCGGGCGGCTCCCACAGTTCCACTTTGTTTCCTTCCGGGTCGATCACCCAGGCAAACTTTCCATACTCGGATTCGTCGATCTTCTCGAGTACGTTGCAGCCTTCTTCGCGCAAGGCTTTGACCAGCGCGTGCACATCCTCGACGCGGTAATTGACCATGAAGCTGGCGGTGCCGGGCGCAAACTGGTCGCTTTGCGCCGACGCAATGGACCAGGCGGTCGTTCCGCCAACCGGCTTGCCGTCATCGTCAGTCCAGGTAAACGCGGCACCGCCCCAATCCTGGACTGGGACGCCGAGGTGTTGTTTATACCAAGCCTGTAACGCCTTGGCGTCCTTGGCTTTGAAGAAAATGCCGCCAATGCCAGTAACTCGCTTCATGGAGCCTCCGAAGTCGGTGGGGAATGGAACAGAATGAGCCGGACTCGAATGATTCTAATTCAAATCGGCCGTGGCCCGTTTGTTCGCGACTCCGCATCGTCGCATTTCTCATTCATTGCGCAATGAAGGCTCGGTCGGCGGCGCCTTGCGCCACGGATACCCGTTGACGCTGAGCCGATAGGCATAGTCAAACAGCTGCTTCATGTATTCGGGATTGAAGTCTTCCTTGTGCGGATAACTGAAATCGGCACCGATGTAAGCGAGGTTGAAGTCGATCCCGTCACGCCGGGTGGATTCATAAATCCGCTGCACGTCGCTGACGCTCTGGGTCTGGATCAGCGAACTGATCGCGCGGGCGCCGATGCGCAGGGTGTGCCGCTCGGTGTCCGACCACTCGGGCTCCAGCCGCCCGTTGCGAATGACGTAGGCGTGAATCTCGCGCCGATACGGCTTGCCGGTCGCCTTCAGCCATTCCGGCAGAATGCGGGAGGGGTACAGGAACACCTGCGCCATCACGCCGCCATCCACGTGCATTTCCTGAAAACGTTTGCCGTCGACTTCCACGTCGATCATCACCGGCGAGACTTCGCCGGGAATGCTGGTCGACGCAATCATGACTTTTCGGAAGAGTTCCAGCGCGCCGGGCGCGCCGCTTGCCGCGATGGCGCCCATGTTCCAGGTCACCGGGCGTCCGGAGTCGAGGTCGGTGGTTCCGATTTCGAGTGCGCGTCCTTTCGCGTATTCGCCGGCCACCGCGGCGAGAATTTGCGGGGTGACGTAACGCGCGACGAGCCGCGACAGCGGTTCGCTGTCCGCCATGCCATCGCTCGCAAGACCGGCAAGCAGGGTGCGCCGGTGGAACACGTCCTGCGGACCGACCGAAGTGACGACCGTGCGGACGACGTCGTCGTACTGGGAACCCAGAAACGCGAATGGCGCAATGAGTGCGCCGGTGCTGATACCCGTGACCACCCTGAACTGGGGCCGGGTCCCGCGCGCAGTCCACCCCACGAGTATCCCCGCCGCAAACGCGCCCGCATCGCCGCCGCCCGAAATGGCCAGCATGTTCTGCGGTGGAAGCGGATCGGTCGCAGTTTTGCCTGCTCCGGCGAGATCTGCCCGCTCACGCCGGTCGTCGGCAATCACCGAGCGGATGAAAGGCGCGAGGTCGCGATCCAGCCAAAAGCGCGCGTCGGGAATGCCCGGTATCGAAGCTTGCTCGGTCAATGCCGGCGGCACCGCGTCCAGACGCGACGGTGTGGCGCAAGCTTGCAGCATCACGCTGAGGATCAGGAATGCGGACGGGCGAGCGAATGATCGCATTTCAAGCCACCCGCCGGCCTTTGCGTAGTTGGTCAAGGCAGCATGGGAATAACAGAGGCCGCGATTAAGTCATTTTAAAACAAATCGAATCTGAGCTATTAAGTCACCCGAATTATTTTAGTAGGAATTCCTTGTCGCCAGGCGCGCAGGATCGCCCGGTGGCAAATACATCGGGCGCGGCTCCTTTTATTGCGCGCAGGTCGCAAGACTCAAGGGACAATCCGCCCGACACGGTTCACGCGAAATTCAGTGAACCAGAGGTTGCCGTCGAAACCCGTGGCGATGACCTCGGGTTCCGCGTTTGCGGTAATCCCGGCGCTGTACTCGACGATCGCGCCCGACGGCGTGATTCGGCCGACAGCGTTGGCGCCGATGTCGGTGAACCACAGATTTCCATCGGGACCCAGCGTAATGTCGTTGAGCTGCGGGCTGCCCGAAAGACCCTGGCTGAACTCGGTGACGGCTCCGGCAGGCGTGATGCGGCCAATCTTGTTGCCGAGTGCCTCGGTGAACCATAGGTTGCCGTCGGGGCCGGCGCAAATCCCGACCGGACGGGCATTGGCTGTAATGCCGGTGGTGAATATGGTAATCACGCCCGCGGGGGTGATGCGTCCGATTCCACCGGTGAATTCCGTGAACCAGAGGTTGCCGTCGGGTCCCAGCGCCATTTCCGTGGGACCGTCGGTGGGGTTGATGCCGGCGCTGAATTCGGTAACGGTTCCGCCCGGCGTAATCCGTCCGATCCTGCCGGCGTTATATTCCGTAAACCAGATGTTGCCATCGGCGCCCGCCGCAATGCCCATTGGCTCGGCGCCAACGCTGAATTCGGTAATCGTCCCGGTGGGTGTAATAGTGCCGATCCGGTTAGCACCAGTCTCGGTGAACCAAAGATTTCCGTCTGCGCCGAGCGCGATGTACGATGGGCCGGCGCCCGGCGTCATACCGCTGAATTCCGTGACGGTCCCCGCCGGCGTGATCCGGCCGATCAAGTCGTTTGCATGCTCGACGAACCACATATTCCCGTCGGGACCGAGTGCAATACCTATTGGATTCGCTCCAGCGGATATCCTGGCGCTGAACTCGGTCACCGTTCCCGCGGCCGTCTGGACCGGTGGCGGCGCGACTACCGTAACGACGTTCTGCGCGCCCGCAACGACGGTGGTGAGCGCCCCCGACGACTTCGCAATCAGTTGATTGGCAGTCGGCGCCGATTGCGCAGTGACATTGGCGATCGCGATCTGCACCGTCGACGCCTGGCTCGCGAGCGTTGGCGAGAACAACGCATTGAAGCCTACCGCCGCGCTCGCGCTTTCCGTGGTTGCGGCAAACAGCGCAGCCCCCGGCAGCCTGCCTCCCACCACACCACCACCCGCGCCGTTGGCGAGTCCCAAACCGACGTCCGCCGCGCCGCCGAAGATCTGAAACGCCGATCCGAACGCGGAGGCCGTGTTGCAGGCCGCATCCGTTTGTGGCGCTTCCAGGAGATTCTGCGCGAGCTGGCTGAGATTGCCGGTTCCCGAGGTCATCGCGGCAGCGAAGGCCGAGGCTTCCGCGGCCAGGCAACCCGCACCCGGTGCCTGTGCCGCGCGTTTGGATGCCGAGCCGCTGCCAGGATTGGCAAGCGCGTTCAGCGCCGCCAAAATGAGGCTGTCGACGTCGCCGATATTGCTCGGGGTCACGACGATATTGACCTCGCCGACGGCGCCCAGCGTGTACGACACTCCGCTTTGCACCACGCTCTGGATGTTGGTCACCAGTCCCTGCAAGTTGGTCACCTGCTGCGTGAGCGCCGCGGTGACCGCCGGCGTCGCCTGCGCCGTGCCGCTGATGCTGGTTTGCAGGTTCTGCGCTTCGTAGAGACTGGCGGCAATGAGCGCAAGCGTGCTGCTGCCGGGCATGCCGGATGCCTTGGGCAGCGACTGGATCGTGAATCCGGGCAACGTATTGGTGGCGAGGCTCACCCCGTCCAACTTCTGGGTGGCCTGGATGTTTACTGTGCCGCTGGCGAAGGCGGCGCTTGACGCCAGGATATACGGCGGCACGGAGACCTTGACCGAGGCCGTGCTTACCGAATCCACCGGAAGAGTGACACCATAACCGGTGCTGTCGGAGAGCGTGAGCGTTACCGTTGCCGCCGGAACGAACCCCGTCCCGCTTACGGTCAACTGCGTCTCCGGCGCCGCCGCCGCGGGGCCGAAGCTTGTCAGCACGGGCGCGGTGGCGCCGAATCCATAGCGAATGAGCGGGATCTGCCGGGAATTCGGCAGCGTCAACGTTGCGCTGTAGGCATTGTTGAATTGCAAGGTGACGGCGCCGGCCATGGCGTTAACCTGCTGCGGCGCCACGTAACTCCCGGTCAGGGTCTGGCCATTGCCGAGTTGCGTCCACTCGCCCTGGAACAAGGTGGGACTGCCCATGGCGCCGCTCGCCAGGTACCAGGTCGGGTTGCCGGCACTGTCGTACATGTAGCCTGCAAGGTACAGGCTGCCGTTCTGCACCTCGACGGCAAAGCCGCGTCCGCCTTCGTTGGGGTTGAACCACCAGCCGGTCTCGGGATTGGTGGCAGGCTGCGCGGTCGTCGATCCGCTTGTCACGATGTCGAAGCGCTCGATCGGAATGGTGCCGCCCGGCCAGATGACCGAGCCGTGAGCGTTGTCGGTGAAGCTGATTGCGATATTGCCGAACGGGGCCGTTGGCGTCGGCGAACCGTTGTACGCTCCGGTCAGCGTCTGTCCGCCGATGTACGTAATGAGGTTGCCGGAGTATTGCGTGGGCGAGCTCATCGGGCCGGCCGATGCGACCCAGGTGGCCTCCCCGCTCGATGCATACAGGAATCCCGCCATGAACATCTGACTGCCCTGGATTTCGATGACAAACCCGCTGCCGGGCGTCGCCGGGTTCCACCAGTAACCTGCGGCAGGGCTGGTCTGGGCGTGGGCAGGCACGACGAAAAGCGCGCAAAGCAATAGTACGACGAGAAGTTTATTCACGGCGGACTCCAACTTGGCACAAAGTACGAAAGCGCATCGACGCGCCATGACCGAAACCGTTCCCATTGCAAGCCGCTCGAAAACGGTTACGGGCGTGGCAATTATTGGAAGTTTGCAGCCATAGTCGATTCTACCCAAAATCGGCCGTCTTAAAGCAGGCACGGCCCGCGCCAGCTTCGGAAAGGGTTCAGCAATCGCCGGCGCAGCGGTTAGCCCAGCCGGATACCGCGACGAGGGACCAGTTGGCGAAATTGCACCATAATATGCGCCTGCCCACCGCAGTAACGCCGACTCCAACCATTCGTGAAATGCTCAATGGATATCCATCGCGTGCTCATGTACTCGGCGTTCGGCGTTGCCGTTATTTGCGCCGGCTGCGCTTCGAACTCGCCTTCTTCGCAGCCGGATGCCGCGGTGCGTGAAATTCTTGCGCCGTCGGGCAAGCTGCGGGTCGCGCTGTATCCGGGCACGCCGACCTCCATCGTGACCGATGCGGGCGATGCGAATCCGCGCGGCGTGGGCTACGACCTCGGCCGGGCGCTGGCGCAGCGCCTGGGCGTGCCCTTCGAGCCCGTCGTGCTTCCCAACAACGCCGAGGTGTTGGCCGCCGTCAAGGCCGGCCGCGTCGACTTCGCGTTCACCAACGCGACCGCCGAGCGCATGCGCGATATGGATTTCTCGCCGATCTGCCTGGAGATCGAGCTCGGCTACCTGGTGCGCCCGGGCTCGCCGGTCGCGGCGCTCGCCGGCGTCGACCGGCCCGGCGTGCGCATCGGCGTCACGGCCAACAGCAGCACCGGCGCCAAGCTCACGCACGATCTCACGCAGGCGACCGTGATTCCCGCCGCGAACATCAAGGCCGGCGCAGCCATGCTCGCCGCGGGCGAGATCGACGCCTATGCCACCAACAAGCCGACGCTATACGAAATGGGCGATCACCTCCCCGGCTCGCGCGTGCTCGACGGACGCTGGGGTGAAGAGAGAATGGCGCTGGCCATGCCCAAAGGCCGCGATGCGGGCATGGCCTACCTGCGCAGCTTCGTCGAAACGGCGAAAGCAGACGGGCTGGTGAGCGCCGCGATCGCCCGCGCCGGTTTGCGCGGCGCGATCGAAGCGCGCTGACCCGAAGCCGAGCGGAATAAGACAATGAGTACGAGAACCAGGCGATGAAATTTGTCCGGTCAATCCTTCTCGTGTGCTCCAGCGCGCTGGCTATTCACGCGGCGCCGGCAGACACGTTTCCCAATAAACCGATCAGGATTCTCGTCGGCTACTCGGCCGGCGGCGCAGTCGACATCGTCGCCCGAACCGTGGGCAAACAATTGTCCGCAAGCACCGGGCAGCCCGTGTTCGTCGACAACAAACCCGGCGCCGGCACCAACATCGCGGTTCGCACGCTGATCGAGAGCCCGCCCGACGGCACCACTTTGATGCTCTCCGCCAACGCGCTCGCCGCCAACCCTTCGCTGTACCAGCCCTCGCCTTTCGATCCGGAAAAAGACGTCGCCGCGGTGTCGCTGGTGGGACGCGTGCCGGTCGTCATCGCCACCGGCGCCGGCTCGCCTTACGCCAGCCTCGCCGCGCTCATCGCCGCCGCCAAAGCCGCGCCGGGGACGATCAGCTACGCCACCCCCGGCAACGGCTCGACGCCGCACCTCGCGGTCGAGCTGTTCGCCCGCGCCGCCGGCATAACGCTGGTGCACGTGCCGTACCGCGGCGGCGCGCAGGCGATTACCGACGTGCTCGGCGGCCAGTTGCCGCTGCTCGCGGTCAACGCGCTCGAAGTGCAACCGCACGTGAAATCCGGCAAGCTCCGGGTGCTCGCGGTCATGACCACCAAACGCACCGCCATGCTGCCAAACGTTCCGACGATTGCCGAGTCGGGCTATCCCGGCTTCGAAGCATCAGTGTGGTACGGCTTCATTGCGCCGGCGGCAACGCCCAAGCCGGTGATCGCCAGGCTGCATGAAGAAATTCAGAAAGCGATTCGCTCGCCGGAAGTGCAGGAGCGAATGGGCTCGGTCGGCGGTGAAGTCGATCCCGGCACATCCGAGCAATTTGCCACGCTCATCCACAGCGAGCGCGTGCGCTACGAAAAACTCATTCGCGAAGCCAAGCTCACGCCGGACTGAATCGCGTGCATATTATAGTGCGTGTACTCCCTGGCTGATGACCTATTCTGGATAGAATCGCGCATGGCTACTACCAACCAGAAGTGGTCATGCCCATGTACGAAGTGAAATATCTTGAATCGGACATGAAAAATGGGGCCAGGCCCTTTCTTATCGAATGTATGAGGAATATTCGATGACTGAATGCACAGTATCGTGTCTGAGCACGATTCCATCCGACCACCCCGCGATCGACGCCGTGCGCTGCCTGTTCCCGGAGGAGCCCATCACCGTGCGCAACCTGATCGAGCGCGCGGTGCGCGAGCAGTGCGAGACGCTGTCGATTCGTTACGCCGAGGATATTGCGCGCGCCGCCGAGCAGATGGCGCGGCAATACCTTACCGCTGACGAAATCGCGGCGGCCCGCGCCGCGGGGCGGGTGGCGCTACGCGACCCAGCGCTGTATGGCGTGTCGGTGCTCGATGTCGACGCCGAGATCCGCCGCGCGTGCCAGGCGTTTTCCGACCGAAACCTGATGATCGTCGTCGGCGAAGCGCGTTGCGGGGCGCTCGACGACACCGTGACGCTCGGCATCGACCGCCCGGTGCAGTTCGTGCGCATGGTTCCGCTCGTCGGGGGCTGACTTGTCAGATGACGCCGAGTTCTCGATCAACGAGCTGCCGCTCACGGCGGAGTACGACCTCGCGCTACTCGAGAAATTCATCCGCCGCGGCGCGCTGCTGTTGCGCGACCAGACCAAGCTCCTCGAACTCGAGAAACTACCACCACCACCCGAAAACAAGATCTACGGCTGGTCGGTGTGGCACAACCTTCTCCAAATGGACCGGTATTTCGATCTGTGCCCGCGCAAGGAATGGTGTTTGGAAATGGTCCGGCAGTTCGGCGCGGATGACTTTCACACCGCCGCGCTTCACTTCCTGCTTCACTATCATTCGCTACAGCCACCTTTTGGTGGCAGCGGCGTCGGCCGCTTCGGACTGCTGCGCATGGCGATCGAGCGGATGCTCACCGCTGAACTGTTCGATGAAAGGCCCGAAAACCCGATTTTCGGCGACCGTGAACGATTTGCCTCGGTGCTAAACATGTTCTCGCTGTTTCTCGCCAAGGGCAAGGATCTCGATGCGGAAAGCAGCTACATGCCGGACCCTAATAATTGGCGGGTGTCGCGAGAGGGAATGGACACCGCGCCTCTCGTCGCGTTGTGCCGCCAGCTTGTGAAGCACGAAGTGTGGCTCGACCCGGCGGGGGTGTTCAGCGCCGGGATGAAGCCGCCCGCGAAGGCTTACCCCCTCAAGGTGCCGTATCACGCCGAGGGCTGGTATCGCAGGCTGCGCGCGCTGCTGATCGACGCGCTGCGCAATGGCTGGATGACGCAGGCCGAAGTCGAGGACATTGTCTCATTGCACCCGATACTCGACCCATGGTGGCTGCTCACGCTAACCGAGGAGCAAAGGGAGCGCGAGCCGCCCGCAGTGCGCGAATTTGCCGCCAGAGTTCGCCGTGGGTTTGCCGGGAAAATGCGCGCGCTGTTTGCGAAGCCCGACGTATCGCCGACTACGGTGTTCTCGCCCCGGACCGACATTCTCGAATCGCATTTCGGGTGGGCGGTGTACGAATACCGCCGGTATATCGGCAGCGAGCCGCTGCTCGTCGCCGCCGAGTGGTTCGCGCTGCATTCAACGCCGAAGGAGTGGAAAAAGTATCAGGAATGGACAAATGCGACCAGTTTTTTTTCGACGGTAAGCGGTTTGAGCGCCGGCGAAGACCCGGCCGAGGTCGAAGCGCAGCTCGCCAAATTCCCGCGCAACGCCCTCGCCGGCTTGCTGCCGTGGTCGGGTAAGGCGCAGCCGATCGTACTGCGGGCGATGGGATTGGGACATCTCGAAAAAACGCGGCAGTGGCTAGTCAAATTCTCGCAACCGCCGGAAGGCAGCAAGAAATCGCACGAAGACGCGCTGCCGGTCTCAGACGACCCTGCCGACGGTGTCGCCGACATCCGCGGCGCGCGCGACGCGTTCGCCGGCACCACCGCGAAGGAACGCAGCGCTCTCGCCAAGATGTACCACAGCGGCGGGCTGTTCAAGTACATCGATGATGTCGTCGCCGCAATCGCGGGCGACGCCGATCGCGCGAAGCTGCGCGAGCGGGCAGTCGTCAAAATGCACCATCAGTCGATCAAGCTCTACGGTATGCTGCCATCCGCGGGCGACGATGACGTTCGCGAGCGTTACGTCGACCTGCAGCGCGTGTACAAGGAAGCGTCCAAGCACGGTGCGCAGCGCCAGGCGTCGCAGCGCGCGGCGGCGCTCGCAGCGCTCTCCAACCTCGCGCAGGCCGGCGGCTTCAACGACAGCGCCGATCTCGAATGGACGTTGGAACTGAACTCGGCACAGGTGCTCGCTCCGTTTTTCGCGCCAGCGGGGGTCGGCGATTACAAAGTCTGGGTCGAGATCGACTCGTACCGCCCGCAGCTGCGCGTGCAGAACGCCGCTGGCAAGCTGCTTGCGTCGCCGCCGCCAGCGATCAAGAGGGATCCGGCGTTCGTCGCGATCCGAGAGACGTTCGACGAAACAAAAGAACAATTGCGGCGTTTCATGCGCGTGCTAGAGACGCGGATGAAGCGCGGCACCGCGGTGCCGCTTGGGCAGATCGAGGCTTCGCGCGCGCACCCGGTGATGGCGCCGATTGTCGCGAGCCTGGTGTGGATTGACGACGCCG
>Ga0181537_10004162_pt1 | contig 12089 bp, 18 predicted proteins | sample PEATcosm2014_Bin_39_FD_119765 | JGI IMG/M metagenome (GOLD analysis project Ga0181537, IMG submission 119765) | Peatland microbial communities from MTU Mesocosm Facility, Houghton, MI, USA - PEATcosm2014_Bin23_10_metaG | ecosystem: Environmental > Terrestrial > Soil > Wetlands > Peat | place...
CACGTCGGCCGAGCCCGATTTGGACGAGAGCGCGCGGTTGCCGTGCTTGGCCACCGGCACGCCGCAGGCGGCCGCCACCAGCGCCGCCGCGGTCGAGATATTGTAGGTCCCCTGGGCATCGCCACCGGTGCCGCAGGTGTCGATCGCGCCGGGCGGGGCGACGATCGACGAGGCCTTGGCCCGCATCGTCCGCGCCGCTCCGGCGATTTCGGGCACGGTCTCGCCGCGCACCCGGAGCGCCATCAGGAAGCCGCCGATCTGGGCGGGCGTGGCATCGCCCGACATCAGCACATCGAACGCCCAGGCGGCGGTATCCTCGTCCAGGGTCGTGCCGTCGGCGACGCGGGCGATGACCGCCTTCATGGCGCCCAAATCGCCGGGCTGCGCCGTGCGTGCGGGGTTTTCCGACATTAGGCGGCGGCGCGTTGGCTGGCGAGATCGACGAAGTTGCGCAGCAGGCGATGGCCGTGCTCCGAGGCGATGCTCTCGGGATGGAACTGGACGCCGTGCACGGCGAGATCGCGATGCGCGATCCCCATGATCAGACCGTCCTGGGTCCAGGCCGTGACCTCGAACGCCGGCGGCAGGGTCGAGCGCTCGACCACCAGCGAATGGTAGCGCGTCGCCTTGAAAGGCGAGGGGATGCCGGCGAACACGCCGGTGCCGTTGTGGTGGATGTCGCTGGTCTTGCCGTGCACCGGAACCGGGGCGCGCACCACGCGGCCCTGGAAGGCCTCGCCGATGGCCTGGTGGCCGAGGCAGACGCCCAAAATCGGGATTCGCCCGGCCGCCTTGCCGATCAGGTCGAGGCAGATGCCGGCGGAAGCGGGATAGCCCGGACCCGGCGAGATGACGATGCCTTCGGGCGCCATCGCCAGCGCCTGGGCGGCGGTCAGCGCGTCGTTGCGCACCACTTTGACCTCGGGGCCCAGCTCGCCGAGATAGTGGCGCAGATTGTAGACGAAACTGTCGTAATTATCGATCAGAAGGAACATCGGCCCGGGCCCAATTGACGGGCGCTCAGACTACCGACGCGCGCCCGGGCGTGCAACCGAGCGGTTCGTCGCCGGAAACGGAACCGCAGCCTATTTCGATTGGTGCTTTTCGCCCACCGCCTGCATGGCGCGGAGCACCTGTTGCGCGAAGGTCTGGCGCAGGATGCGCACCTTGGCCGCGAACAGCCGGTCGTCGGTGCGGTTCTCCTCGAGGCGTTCTTCGGCGCGCTTCAGGGCCGCGCCGCAACGGTCGAAGATGGCGCGTTGCCAGTCTTCGGCGGTGAACTCGGCGCGTCGGGCATGGGGCACCGTCAGCCAGATATGCTCGGCGATGGTTTCGAGCTTGTCCTGATTGACCACGTCATGGCCCAGCGTCTCCTCGATGTCGCGGCGCACTTCGGCGGCGTGGCTGAGGTTCTTCAGCCGCTCTTCCTCGCCTATATTCGCGGCGATCTTGCTGAGACGGCTGCGGTCGTCGGACATCGGCTCCTGCCAGGATTGGGACCGGCCCAGTCTGCCACCATCGTTCCCGGCACTCAATCGTTACGGTCACATACCGCTTTACGTACGCATGCCGATTGGCCGGTGTGCGCAACCGATGAATTTCAACCGCGACCGGCTATGCTATTGTGTTCGAGCCATTGTGCCTGGCGACAATTGCGGCCGGAGGTTCCAGCGATGCCCCTGATCCAACTCAACCATGTCACCGTGCGCACCAAAGATCTGGAAGAGACGCGTTCGTTCTACTGCGACGTGCTCGGGCTTTCGACCGGCTGGCGCCCCGATCTCGGCTTTCCCGGCTATTGGATCTATTGCGGCAACCAGGCGGTGATCCATGTCGTCCCGCCGGGTCAGGAAGTCGGCGGCGGCGACGCGGCGGAAACCGGCAATTTCGATCATGTCGCGTTCCTCAGCACCGATGTCGACGAGGTACGCAGCCGCCTGATCGCGCGCGGCACCACTTTCCGCGAGCGCTACATCCCCGACGGCCAGCGCCGGCAGATCTTCCTGTTCGATCCCAGCGAAGTGCTGATCGAGCTCAACTTCCCCGCGCTGGAGAAGAACTGAACCGCCCGGTTCACGCCTTCCGCAGACGCGCTGAGGCAGCGATGACCTCGCGCAGCTTCTCGGTCAGATCGTAGCCGTCGAGCTGGTCGGGCCGCACCCAGGCGACCGCTTCCGCATCGTCGCCGGCGCGCGCCTCGCCCGCGACCCATTCCGCTTGCACGTCGATCACCGTGTAGTGATGCGCGATCGCCTCGCCGTCCCGGTCGATCAGGTCGATCACGGCCAGGGTATCGAGGATCCGGATTTCGATGCCCGTCTCCTCGCGGATTTCCCGCGCCGCGGCCTGGTTGACCGTCTCGCCCAATTCCTGGCGGCCGCCGGGCAGGCTCCACGATCCCTTGCGCGGATTCCGGCCACGGCGGATCAGCAGCAACCGATCGTCCTTCCACACCACCGCGCCGACGCCGACGATGGGGGCGGTCTGCTTGCCGCTCAAGCGATCACGCGATCACGCGGTCACGCGGGCGGGATCGAGTAGGTGCCGGTGACATGCGCCACCATTTCGTCCTCGCCGTCGGAATAGATCGCGCACTCGCCCACCGCCAGGCGCTTGCCGAGCTTGAGGATCTTGGCGTGCGCCATCAAATCCGCCGGACCCGGTCGCTTCAGGAAGTTGATGTTGAGGCTGGTGGTGACGGCAAGCTCGACCCGGCCCAGCAGGCTCATCACCACGGCGTAGAGCGCGACGTCTGCCAGCGCCATCTGCACCGGCCCGGCAATGGTGCCGCCAGGGCGGATATGCGCGGCGTCGAACCGCAGCCGCAAGGTGGCGGTGCCGTGGCCGATCCGTTCGGCGCGCATGCCGAACTGGGCGGCCAGCAGCAGGTGCTGGTCGATCAACTTGTTGAATTCGGCGACGGTGATCTTGGCCCGCGCGCCCTCGGGCTTCCCGGCCGCGTCCATCGGCAACCCCCACCACAGCGATGTCTGCGCTAAGAGATAGGTCGGGGGGGTGGCCTGTGTCCACCCGGCGATTCCGGGACTTAACCTTTCGCTTTCAGCATTTCGTCGGTCTTGCGCAGGCGCGCGGTGAGAACCTTCATGACGCGGATGGCGAAGAAGGGGGTCTGCGCCACCATCCACAGGAAGCGCTTCTGATCGACCGGGATCACTTCGGCCTCGGTGACGGCCCGGACCGAGGCGCTGCGAGGCGACTGATCGACCAGCGCCATCTCGCCGATGATGCCGCCTTCGCCCACCGTCTCGTACACCACGGCGCCGTCATAGATCTGGATCTGGCCCTGCTTGACGATGAACAGCGCATCGGGCTTGTCGCCCGCGTGGAACAGCACCTCGCCGGGCACGAGCCTGCGGGTCTCGGTCTCGTGGCCGAACAGAGTAAGGAAATTGCTATCGTCGCGCATCGCGTCCCCCGGTTGCGTATTCGTGACAGGCGCCGCGCCAAAAATGCACCAGAACCGGCATTCGTGACATGACAACAATATGACGAGGCCGGCAGGTGCGCAAATCCATCCGCGCGGACTCAACAATCAGCCTTCGTCGACGAGATCCGATGTGGTCCGCCGGGCTTTCGCCGATTTTTCGCGCGGTTTCCGATTATCCGCCCGGATGCGCAATGCGCGCAATCTCGCGGGCGATGTCCTCGGGGGAAAGAACGAAATCGATGCACCCGCTCGCGATCGCGCTCTCGGGCATGTCGGGCCGCTCGGCGGTCTCGGGTTTTTGCGCGATGGTAATCCCGCCCGCGTCTCTGATGCTGCTGAGCGCCGCGGCCCCGTCGCCGTCATAACCCGAAACGATGACCGCGATCAATTTGCCGTGCCAATGCTTGGCCAAAGAGTTCAGAAATACCGTTATTACGTCCGACCATCCCCTCGGCTTCGATATCGGCTTCAGGCGGAACTCGCCGTCGAGCACATGCAAATCATGTCGTGCCGGGATGATGAACACGTGATTGGGCCGGATGATCAACCGCTCCGTGATCAGCTCGACCGGCATTTCGGTGCAGCCGGGAAGAATCTCGTGCAGCTGGGTGCCTAAGATTCTGAGATGGTTGACGATGACGATCGCGACACCCAGATCGGCCGGCAGATTGCGAAGCAACCTTGTGTAGGCGTCGAGTCCGCCCGCCGAACCGCCCACGCAAACGATCGGAAAATCCATCGCCGGACCGTCGGAAATCTTGGTGACGATCGCTCCACCCTGAATTTTCATCTCAGACCTGGGACATTCTCAAGGCGACGCGCGGCTGGCCGCACGTTCGCGGAGCAGGCCAGGTCGGATCAGGCTTGCCGAGGCCCGTTCAGTGAAGGTGGTAGCCGAAATACCCGGCCACGAAAATAACTACGACGATGACGCCGATAATGGTGAAGAGATTCATTGCGATCCTCCGGCGCGCATCGAACGCGACGCGAGCAGTTGATCCTACGGGGCAATCGGTCAATCGCGGCAGGATCGGAAAATACGCACCGCGACCACGAAAGACCGGTGGCAAGCGCCGCGCTGGGAAACCTCCCGACGGGTCTGCCGGGGTCGAAGGACGATACTCGGCTCGACCGAGCGAAGCCCAAAATGCCAATGGAGCGGCATGGTTGATGTTGTGATCTGAGTACATGCCGAGGGTTCTGCGCCAGTTTGCGCGGAATTATTCTGAGCCGTCCTTGTCGGAATGGAGACCGCTATGTTGGGAAACCCAGAAGCCATCAGGCTAAACATCCGGTATTACCAACGACTGCTGATGGGCGACCGCACAACATATTCATTGGACGAGGCGCTCAAACTCCTGGAGGCCGCAATCGCGCGACTGGCCGAGTTCGAGGCCGAAGGTTCAAATCCGGGGACATGATGCCTTCGGCGCCGATTTTGGCGCAGCTGGGCGGGGAGCGTTCGCCAGGGTAGCGCGAAGATGGAGGCTGGGCTGCCTCGGTAAAAGGCGAGGTCGGTCTTGCAGAAATCATTCGGCGTTCTTATCGCGCGCCTGACATTGATCGGAGGGATGATGATCGCCGCAACGGCGGTCTCCTCGAATGTCGACTGTGGTCAAGAGCGCATGACAATTCAATCCGTGCGAACCTTCGACGTGGGCGGTATCGGTGCGCCCGCAGCCCCCGCCAACGCGACTGCCGCCGCGGATACCGCCGCCAGCGGCATCCCACTGAGCGCATCGGTTGGCCTCGACCCCAGTGGTCCCACGACCGACGCCATCGCTGCTTTGTTCGCTTCGACGCCGCTTGCCGGTACCGCGCCCACGACCGGAGGCGCGGTACGAATGCGGCCGTGGATACGGTCGGCGGACTCGAAATCATCGGCGGCATCGAGGCCGCCTCGCGCCACCCTGGATGCCCGGGCGCCCCTGTGAGGCGGCCCGGTGCTTGGTCACGAATTGGCGCGCAATGGACTGGGATCGCTCGGACTTAAGTTCATGCCGCCTTTATGAACAATGGCGGGCAAAAACTTATTTTCTTTATTGTGTTGAGTATTCGAAAGATGTGGTCCTAGATGACCCAGGCGATTTTTATTTCGATTATTGGATCGCCGAGGACCCGAACGACATCGTGGACCTTCAAGACGTCGCCGACTTGGCGCAGGCCCGCAACTGGGTCGGCTCGGAAGATCTGAAGACGTCGATGCGCAAGGCGGACGCGATCGGCACGCCGACAATCCGCTTCGCCGCTAAACAGGCACATCGGGCCGCGCTCGGGACGGTTCCTGACGCCACAGTTGTTGGCGTCACCGTTCCGACGACGGAGGCCCCGGCCTAAGTCACGGACCCTCGACTCGAAGGCCGGGGTTTCGCCTCTTGCCGCCGCTCCTCCCTAATTGGTCACGCGCACTTCGACCGTCATGCCCAGGAAGGCGTCGGCGCTTCCCACGAAACTGCCGACCACCGGCATCGCGTGCTGGATGTCGCGCGCGACGGCGACGGGAATCAGGTTGGCGCCACCGACGCCGCGGCTGGTCGGATCGAAGGTGATCCAGCCCGCGCCCGGCACATAGACTTCCGCCCAGGCGTGGGTCGATCCCGCGGCTCCCGCCCCGACCAGCCCAGGATTATTAGGATTGTAGAGATAGCCGGACACGATCCGTGCCCCGAAGCCAAGGCTGCGCGCCGCTTCCACGAACAGGACCGCGAAGTCCCGGCACGAACCCCAGCCGCGGTCCAGGGTCTGGGTCGGCGACTGGGTGCCCTCATCCTCGCGGCTCTGATAGGCGATCGCATTCGACACGCCGGCGCCGAGGTCTTTGAGCAGGGCCAGCGTGTCGGTCGGATTGCTGCGGACGAAGGCGCGCGCCCAGCTTTTCAGCCGTCCGGTTGGGTCCTGGTACTGCTGGGTTCGCAACGCGCCGAGATCGGTCGATTCGTCGTCGGAGTACCGGAACGGGTAGAAGATGGCGTGGGCGGCAACGTCGAAGATGGGCCAGGCGATCGCATCGAGTTCGAGCACCGCGCCGCTCTCGATCGTCAACGTGTCGGCCATGGTCCTGAAGGTGGCGGTCGCCACGGCGTTGCCGAACACGTCCAGCGCCCAGGTCACCACCGCTCCGGGCGTGACCGCGACCTCGCTTGAGATCAGTCGCAATTCGCGGCTTTCGCGCGGGCGAAGCATCAACCGGTGCGGGCCAAGGCTTACCGGTCGGCGATAACGGTAGGTGGTCAGGTGACGGATCTTGAGCGTGATCAAGGGAAGCTCCCGCTTCTATTAGAGGGCGGCCACCGACGGAGAAGGTTCATGTCCCTTCCTACTCTCGGGAACCGCGCGGAAGAGCGGCAAGCCATCCAGTGCCGGAGCGCCAGGTTTAGCCGAGGCAGTCTCACTGACCCTGGTCGGGAACGCCGATCCAGGCGGCGGCGAGCGCCAGCCTGGCCAGAGACGCGAGGCAGTTCGTGCCGGTTCGCCTCATGATCGCGGCGCGATGGTTTTCCACGGTGCGCTGGCTGATGCGGAGATCCGCGGCGATGTTCTTGCTGGGAACGCCGGCCAGGACCAGTTCCATGACTTCGTACTCGCGCGGCGTCAGATGCGCGATGCGCGCGGCCGCGGCGTCGCGCCATGCGTCCAGCCTGCGGCTCGATTCGCCGAATTGCCGTATCACGGCTTCGTACCGGGCCAGGGTCTCGATCAGGGTCGCCTCGCGGGCCAGAGCTTCCTGCAATCGGGATTCGGCGCGGGCATGTTCATAGGTTGCGACGGTGAAACGCTTCGGTAGTCCGGTCTCGCCGCCCGGAATGATGGACGCATCGCGCATCGTGCCTCGGAAGGTCATGGGGTCGGCCTTTCGCTGCCGGGGAACCGGCACTGAGCCACTTGCCGGCAAAGACCGCTCGTTCGCATTGATGCCGGTCAACTATGTCGGCTATCGGACATTGCCATCGTACGATTGTAGATTTAGTCCGAAATCATTGGAAAACAAGAACCACGCGCCGCGCGACGGCGAATTAGTCCCGCATTTTATTGGCATTCGTTCTTCGGCACCCGTGGCGCGGACGGCGCGCACGAGGGCGGTGAGAGAGGATGTCACGCCGCGGAAACCGGCCATCGCGGTGCGGGTGAGCGCGAAGCGAACGGGGCCGGACGATGGCATTGGCGCGACTCGGGCCGGCGATCGCGCGCTCGCGGCCAGGTCGCGCTCGATCTTTTCGGCGAGCTGGGCCGGCGCCAGCGCGTGTCTGGCCATCGACCGTTTCAGATAAAGATCAGGCTCGTTCTTTCCGGCACGGATCGCCGCTCGACATTCCGAGCGCAGCTGCGCAGGTGTCCGCATGGCGTCCTCCACCATACGGGCGGGAGCGCGGGCAACCCCGGATCCGAGGAAGCGCCTCTCTCAGCTGGCGGCGCCCGAGTGCCGTGGCCGCCAATGTTCGAACGCTACTCTCTATTGCGCGACGATACGAATCGAATCGAACGAAGTCCGCGCGCGTGCGCTGCGGCAATGTCGTTGACCGGACATTGCGGATTTCGTCGGACAGGACCGGGGGTGCAGTTTCGACCATGAAATAGCCTCGATTTTCATTCATACGAAGATTTGGCGTCGACCAGAATTTGTCGCGCGAAGAAATAATTTAGACAAATCTTCGTCAAAAACGAATTTCAACCATAAGTAATTGGTACGGGCGAGAAGGTGGAAGCGGAGCGGTGGACGATGCGGCAACCGTCAATCCGTTAGACCGTCGCCGGAACAAGGAGCAAATTCATGGTGACCAGCCGCAGCGATTCGCAAAGACTCGCCAACCGATTGCTCGCTTTGCTGCCGCGGCGGGATTACGAGCGGCTTCGCCCGCATCTCGAACGCGTGCCGCTGGAGTACCGGAAGTCGCTCTATCGGGCCCGCAAGGCGATCGATTACGTCTATTTCATCGAGACCGGCGTGGGCTCGCTGGTGAACACCATGGCGAACGGACAGGCGGCCGAGGTCGGAACGATCGGCAACGAAGGAATGGTCGGACTGCCCCTGGTGCTGGGCGACGACCGGGCGCCGATGAGCGTCTACGTCCAGGTTCCGGGGGTCGGAATGAAGATGGAGGCGTCGCTGTTCGTGCAGGAGCTGGCGCGCAGCGGGTCGATGCGTGACGTGATGCATCGCTATTCCCATGCCTTCTTCAACCAGGTCGCTCAGTCGGCCGCGTGCAACCACTTCCACACGCTGGAGCAGCGCACCTGCCGTTGGATGCTGATGACCCACGACCGCATGCAGTCGGACGAGTTTCTCCTGACGCAGGAGTTCCTGGCCATGATGCTGGGCGTGCAGCGCACCGGCGTGTCGGCCGCGGCCGCCTCCCTGAAGGAGGGCGGCCTGATCCGCTATACCCGCGGCAACGTCACCATCCTCGACCGGCGCGGACTCGAGCAACGCTCATGCGAATGCTACGCCGTGTCCAAGCGGGAGTTCGATCGCCTGCTGGGCGCGCGCGCGATGCGCAAAGTCCGTCCGGAGTGATTTCGCCGCCGGCCCGGCGTGGGTAGTTTCCGTCCCTGTGCCGGCGGGGATGTGCCGTACATCGTGGCTGGCCGAAGCGGGCGTCCCGCGCGCGGACAGTTGGGAGCACACAACATGCATAAATATTCCCTCGCCGGGCCGGCGGCGATCGCGCTGCTGGCGTCCTTGGCGTTCTCGTCCTTCGCCGGCATTGCCCGCGCCGACGATCTGCCGGCGATCGGTTGCGAAGCGAGCGACAGGATCGACGGAACCAGCGCCGCCGACGCGCGCAAAGAGATGAACGCGGCCGGCTATACCAACGTCACCGAACTCAAGAAGGGCTGCGGCAACTTCTGGAACGGCCTGGCGATGAAGGACGGCGTTGCGACGCACGTGTCGGTTTCGCCCCAGGGCGTGGTCCGTCCCGGAGGCGAGTAGTCCGTCGGCGGGCACGTCGCGGCGGCGATCCTTCGCGGCGCTTCCGTGTGCGCCGCGGTTGCGCTCCAAATCGCCACAATTTCCGACCCGAACGGGTCTGGGTAGATTCCGACCCTGCCGCTAACGGTGTGTAGCGGCCCATATTCGGTGCAGGCGCGTCTGTCCGATCGGCCGCGCTTCCGTCCGCCGGAGCCGAAATCGTCAGACGCACTTCCGCCATTATTACCTGCGCAATCTGGCATGCGTGCCGATCGAGACGAATTGCATTGCATCCCGAACCATTTGTGCGCCAGCGAGGCTACTATGATCATCTCCAGACAAAAGACGTTCAAAAGCATTCTGCTCGCGGCCACCATCCTCGCGAGCCCAATGATCGCGGCGCTGCCGACTTCGGCCTCGGCCGAGGTCGCGCTCGGCATTTCCGTGCAGATAGCGCCGCCCGAGTTGCCGGTCTACGACCAGCCTCCGATGCCCGAGGTCGGCTATCTGTGGACTCCCGGCTACTGGGCGTGGGCCGATCCCGTGGGCTACTACTGGGTGCCCGGCACCTGGGTGCAGCCCCCCACGGTCGGTTATCTTTGGACGCCTCCTTATTGGGGCTGGGTCAATGGCGCCTATCTGTTCAACGACGGCTATTGGGGCGCCCATGTCGGCTTCTACGGTGGCGTGAATTACGGCTACGGCTACGGCGGCCGCGGCTATGAAGGCGGGCGCTGGGACAATGGCGGCTTCGTCTACAACCGGGCGGCCAATAATTTCGGGTCGGTCAACGTCACCAACACCTATACGCGCAACGTGACCGTGATCAACCGCACCCAGGTCAGTTACGTCGGCGGCACGGGCGGAATCCATGCCCAGCCGACCGCAGCCGAGAGTGCCGCCCTGCATGAGCAGCACGCGCCCGCGACCGCCGACCAGACCCGGCACATCGAAACGGCCAAGGCCAATCCCGATTTCGCCGCCAGCAAAAATAACGGCCATCCCGCCATCGCCGCGACCTCGCGCCCCGGACAGTTCGAAGGCGCGGGCGTGACCCATCCGCGCGCGGCGGCGGCCGGACCGGCGATCAAACCGAAGCCAACCAATGCGGCGGCGGCGCCGGGCGCTCAAGCGCGTCCTGCCAATGCGGCGGCGGCTCCCGGACCGGCGATCAAACCGAAGCCAACCAATGCGGCGGCGGCCCCGGCTGCTCAGCCGCGGCCAACCAACGCGGCGGCGGCTCCGGGTCCAGCGATCAAACCAAAACCGACTAACGCAACGGCGTCCACCCCGGCCAGGCCAACGCATCCGGCGGCGGCGCAGGCAAACCCAGCCCAACCGAAACCGCAACCGACGGCAGCGAAGGCATCGGCCCCGCCGCGTCCGGCTCATCCGACGGCCGCGGCGCAGGCGGCTCCGCCCAAACCGACGCATCCGGCGCCAGCGGCCAAGGCAGCCGCCCCGGAACGGCCGGCGCCGGCGGCGCATGCCGCCCCGGCCAAGCCGGCGGCCGAACCGGAAAAGGCAGACGAGAAGAAGACCGACTAGGCATTCGTTTCAAGCGCGACAGCCCGGAGCGATCGACGCCACGATCGCTCCGGTGGCGTTTGTGGGGCCTGGTCACCATGGCGGCCGAAAGAGCCGCGCTCCGGTGACGGAGCACGGCTCGACGCGCGCGGACGGCAAGCTCAGTTGAGCGCGGTCTTCTGCACCGCTTCGATCTGCTTCTTCAGCGGCTCGAACGCCGCGGTGAACACCGCGACGGTCAACTGACCGATGCGTTGGCCGTCGCCGACCGCCGCTTCGACGGCTTCCTTGATCAGCTTCTGCTGCAGTTCGATGAACCCCGCCGGATCCTTCACGGCGGACAGCGCCTGAATCGCCGCGGTCAGGTTCTTGGCGTTCTTGGCCGCCAGCTCCTGATAGGCCGCGGTCAGTTTCTGCAGGGCGGCGGTGGAGGCATGGCCGCTTGCGGTGAGCGCCTCGGTATTGCTTTTTGCGATCTTCTGCGTGGTGTGGCCGATCTTGTTCAACGCGCCGGCATTGGCTTTGGCGGTGTGTTTGGCGGTGGTGCTGGTCATGATCGAATCCTTCGCTGGTTGGGTCTGGCTATGCGGACGGTGCCAAGACGGTGCTCGGTTGGAAAACCGTCCGGAACATCGCAATAGGCACGCGCGTTCCGGACCCCGCCCGACAACCGAGTGAAGTTGGCACGGTAGCGGACCCGACCCGGCCGTGTGAGATTCGGAAACTACTCTAATCGGTAATCGAACGGATCGGCGCCTGGGCGCGGTTTCCCAATGCCAAACCTTTGGTGATCCACACGAATCCCCGAACGCGGAACCGTCCGAAGCCGATCGCCCGGCCGGCCCACACGATGTCCATCGCGAAAATCGCCCCGCCGGTCGGCGGGAATAATCGGACTTTTCAATCCTCGTCGATCCCCGCCGCGACACCGACCAGCACACTGAGTTCCCGAAGGTCGGGCTTCGCGCACGGCACCCCGCCATAGCGCTCCAGCAGGGTGCTGGCCAGCCGGCCCGCCGCCGGGGTGAAGTAATAGTTGCCCTTGTCGCGCGCCTTCCACGAGCCATACATGGCGGCCGAGGCCGGCGTGCCGGCCGCCGCGAACTCGACGAAGAAACGCTTCTGCAGCTCCATGTAGGTGTAGGCGGTGATTTCCTGGTCGCTGAACGTCACGCGCATCCAGGTCATTTGGCTTCCTCCTTGAGC
>Ga0181537_10004163_pt1 | contig 12087 bp, 11 predicted proteins | sample PEATcosm2014_Bin_39_FD_119765 | JGI IMG/M metagenome (GOLD analysis project Ga0181537, IMG submission 119765) | Peatland microbial communities from MTU Mesocosm Facility, Houghton, MI, USA - PEATcosm2014_Bin23_10_metaG | ecosystem: Environmental > Terrestrial > Soil > Wetlands > Peat | place...
CGAATACATCATCCAGCTGCGTCACGAGCCGCCGAGCCACATCATCGCGCCGGCGATCCACCTGATGAAGGAGCAGGTGACCGAAACCTTCCAGGCGGCGCACACGATGCTCGACCCTGACCGCCCGCTCGCCGAGGCGCCGCAGCTGTGCGCCGAGGCGCGCGCGATCCTCCGGCCGCAATTCCTCGCCGCGGATGTCGGCATCACCGGCGCCAATTTCCTCGTCGCGGAAACCGGCTCCAGCATCATTGTCACCAATGAGGGCAATGGCGACCTGACGCAAACCCTGCCCAAGGTGCATGTCGTCGTTACCAGCATCGAGAAGGTCGTGCCGACGCTCGAAGACGCGGCGACCTTGCTGCGCCTCTTGGCCCGCTCGGCGACGGGACAGGAATTCTCGTCCTACACGACGATGTCGACCGGTCCGCGCCGGCCGGGCGATCTCGATGGGCCCGAGCAATACCACGTCGTGCTTGTCGACAACGGCCGTTCCGCGCTGCTGGGTGGCGAGTTCCAGGACATGCTGCGCTGCCTTAAATGCGCCGCCTGCCTCAACCATTGCCCGGTCTATACCGCGATCGGCGGCCATGCCTATGGCTGGGTCTACCCGGGGCCGATGGGCGCGGTGCTGACGCCGGCGCTGATCGGCCTCGACGAAGCCGGGCATTTGCCCAACGCGTCGAGTTTCTGCGGCCGCTGCGAAAGCGTGTGCCCGGTCAGGATCCCGTTGCCGAAAATGATGCGGCATTGGCGCGAACGGCAATTCGCCGCGCACAAAGCGCCGGCCGCCTATCGCTATGGCCTCAAATACTGGGCCTGGGTCGCGCAGCGCCCCGGGCTTTATCACGAGTTGGTTGAGCTAAAGGCGCGGCTGCTCGGTTGGTTTGGCCGCAAGCGCGGCCGGTTCCGCAGCCTGCCGCTCGCCGCCGGCTGGACCCGGGTGCGTGACATGCCGGCGCCCGAAGGCCGCAGCTTTCATTCGCTATGGGCCGAGCGGCAACGTGCCCAAGGGCAAAACAAACAAAAATGACCGCGCGCGACGAAATCCTCGGCCGTATCCGTGACCGCCTCGACCGAGGTGTGTTGCCTGAGGCGGAAGCCGGCGAACTTGCGGCCCGCATCGCCGCCCATCGCCGCAACCTGATCCCGGCGCGTGCAACAGCACTCGATCCGCCGGGCAGGGTCGATCTCTTCGTCAAAATGGCCGAGGCAGTGCAGACGACGGTGGCACGCGTGGCATCGGACGGCGAGGTACCGGGCGAGGTCGCGCGCTATCTCGCCGCGGAAAACCTGCCCGCCGGGGTCAAGATGGCGCCCGACCCCGGTCTCGACGCGCTGCCTTGGGCCGAGCGCCCGCTACTGCAGGTGAGCCGCGGCAAGGCCGAACCCGGCGATGCGGTGTCGCTGACCCCGTGTCTCGCCGCCGTGGCCGAGACCGGGACGCTGATGTTGGCTTCCGGCGCGGCGACGCCGACCACGCTCAATTTTCTCCCCGACACCCATATCGTCGTGCTTCGCGCCGGCCAGATTGTCGCCAGCTACGAGGACGGCTGGGATTTGCTGCGGCTACGCGCGGCCCAGGGGAATACCGGTTTGCCGCGCACGGTCAATTTTATCACCGGGCCCTCGCGCACCGGCGATATCGAGCAGAAGATCGAGCTTGGCGCCCACGGACCGCGCCGCCTGCATGTGATCCTGATCGATGGCGCCAAAGCCTGATCCCGAGCGGGGATTGTGGCAGCGGGCGACCCGCGACGTCAAACCACTGGCGCAGCGTCCCGAACCAGTGCCGACACCGGCGCCAACCAAACCCAAGCCAACCGCGGCGCCATCGGTCGCCCCTCCGCTGATGCCCTCTGCCCCGGAGCCGGCGCCGCCGCTCGATCGCTTTGCCGGCATTGATCGCGCGAACGCGGAGCGGTTGAAGCGCGGCAAACATCCGGTCGAGGCTCGGATCGATCTGCATGGCATGACCCAGGACGAGGCGCATCGCGCGCTTGCTGCCTTCATTCGCGGTGCACGGGCCAGCGGCAAGCGATGTGTTTTGGTCATCACCGGTCGTGGCCGGCTCGGCGGCGGAATACTAAAAAGCGCGGTGCCGCGTTGGCTTGAGGAGCCCGAATTCCGGCCGCATTTGCTGGCGATCGCCACCGCGCAACCCCGGGATGGCGGAGCCGGCGCACTTTACGTTATGCTGCGCCGCACAAGGATCGGTTGAGCGGCCCTTGCGCGGATCGCGGTTCCCCCGGTAGCGTTACGAATTCCCCCGTTCCCCCAAGCCGTTGACGGAGCACGAATGGCGAAAAGCGGCGAGCCGACGCTCGATATCGATCGGCTGCGATCGGCCCGAGTGCTGTGCATTGGCGATGTGATGCTCGACCACTACGTCTATGGCGAGGTCGCTCGGGTGTCGCCCGAGGCGCCGGTGCCGGTATTGGTGGTCGACAGCGAAAGCTATAGCCTCGGCGGCGCCGGTAATGTGCTGCGCAATCTCACGGCGCTCGGCGCCGGGATTTCGTTTGTGTCGGTGGTCGGCAACGATGACGCCGGACGCGAGATTCAGAACCTGCTTGCGGCGCTCGACAGCGCCGAAATCCACGTACTGGTCCAGCCGCAGCGCAAGACGACGGTCAAGACGCGGTTTATCGCGGTTAATCAGCATCTGCTGCGGGCGGATCGCGAAAATGCGATCCCGCTCGGCCCCTATACCCGCGACGATTTGCTGCGCCTCGCGCGCGAGCTGGTGACGAACCATAGCGTGGTGGTGATCTCCGATTACGCCAAGGGCGTGCTGACCGATGGCGTCGCGTTCGAAATCATCAAACAGGCGCGCGAGGCCGGTGCGCTGGTCGTCGTCGAGCCCAAGGGTGGCGACCATATTCGCTACCGCGGCGCCGATCTGTTGATGCCGAGCCGGCAGGAACTCGCCGAGGCGACCGGCATGCCGGCGACAACCGAAGTCGAGATCGTCGCGGCGGCGCGCGCGCTGACCGAGCGCTGCGGATTTGGCGCCGTCCTGGTCCCGCTTGGCCGGGAAGGCATGATCCTTGTCGAGCCGCGCAGCACCGCGGTCTTTGAGACGATGGCGCAGGGGGACAGTTACGATCCCGGCGGTATTGAGGATACCGCGGTCGCCGCGCTCGCGGCCGGGCTTGGCGCCGGCTTCAAGCTCGCCGACGCCGCGCGGCTGGCCGCGCTCGCGGCTGGCATCGCCGGTGGCAAGGCGGGCACCGCGGTTGCTTCCGCCGGCGAGCTGGCCGCCGCAATCGCCGCGGAGGCGGGCTCAGACGCCGGCGAGACCGGCCTGCGGATCGAGGTGCCGACGCAGCCGCGCCGCCGCCGCCAGCGCAAAGCGTAGCGTCACGGCGCGCCGCCTCCCCGACGCCAGGATATTCGAGCGGCCGTCACGGATCAAAGAGGCCGCAAAAGCGTCCGCCACGATGAGGCCACAATCCTCGGGGATGAGCGCGGCTGGAAAACTTTGTGGGACGGCAAAATAGAAACGGTCGGCAAAATCGCGATACTCGACCCATTTACGATCGGCGCGGAAATCGGCGACCGAGGTTTTGATCTCGATGATGACGAGATCGCCGCCACGGCCGAGGGCGAGAATATCGGCGCGTCGCCCATTGGCGAGCGGGAATTCAAGGAGGCTCGCATAACCGAGCTGCTCGAGCGCGCGGCAGATTCCGCGGGCGAGAAGCGCCGCCGTAAGCGCTTCAGTGATCGGCAATTCGTCGACAACGGCGGGATCGCTGGTCATCGTGCACCCAACGGAAGAGGCTTGACGGTATGACGATGCGAAAAGCGTTCGCGAGAGCTGGTTTCCTGCGCGAGGCGTGGAAGTTGACCTGGCCCTATTGGCGATCCGAGGAAAAATGGAGCGCGATCGGGCTGCTCGTCGCAATCGTCGTGCTCAATCTCGGTGCGGTGTACCTCAATGTTCGGTTCAATTTGTGGAACCGCGATTTCTATGACGCCCTGCAGGAATACGATTGGCCGCGGTTCTGGTGGCAATTCGCCGTGTTCTGCATGCTCGCCACGGTGTGGGTGGCGGTCGGTGTCTATCAGCTCTATCTGCGGCAGATTCTGCATATCCGCTGGCGGCGCTGGTTGACCGAGCGCTCGCTCAAGGGTTGGCTCAGCCATCAAGCTTATTATCGCATCCAGATCGATCAGTCGTCGACCGACAACCCAGACCAGCGCATTGCCGACGATCTCGACAGTTTTGCCACGCTGACCCTCAGCCTGTCGTTGGGCATTCTCAGCTCGGTGGTCACGCTGGGATCCTTCATCTTTATCCTGTGGGGATTGTCGCCGTCGCTGACAGTGCCGCTGTGGGGCGGGCACAGCGTCACGATTCCGGGCTATCTGGTTTATGCCGCCTTTATTTACGCCGCGATCGGCACCTGGCTTACCCAGTGGATCGGCCGGCCGCTCGTCAGGTTGATGTTCAATCAGCAGCGTTTCGAAGCCGATTTCCGGTTCAGTCTGGTGCGGTTGCGCGAGCATGCCGAAAGCGTCGCCTTTTACGGCGGCGAGGGTCACGAATATGGCGTGTTCGACGGGCGGTTCGGCCGGGTCGTCGGCAATTGGTGGGACATCATCCGGCGGCGCAAGCGGCTCAGCTGGTTCACCACCGGCTATTCCCAGGTGGCGATCATCTTTCCGTTTCTCGTCGCGGCGCCGAGCTATTTCGCCAAGACGATCCAGCTGGGCGGCTTGATGCAGGTGATCTCGGCCTTTGGCTCGGTACAGGAAGCGCTATCGTTTATTGTCAGCAGTTATACCTCGATCGCCGAATACGAAGCGGTGGTCGATCGACTTTCCGGGTTTCATGGCCGGGTCGCGGCGATCGCCGACGCAAAGGAGCATGACCGGTCGATCGCGATCGATCGGGGGGGCGCCGGCGTCGAAGTCGGCGCGCTCGACCTCAATCTGCCGGACGGCGCCGCGCTGCAGCGTGACTTGTCGCTTAGCGGCGGCGCGGAGAACGCGGTGCTGATCACCGGTCCAACCGGCTCGGGCAAGAGCACATTGCTGCGCGCGATCGCCGGGCTGTGGCCGTTTGGCCAAGGCAACGTCCGGCTCGCCGAGGGAACGGTGTTGTTCTTGCCGCAGCGGCCTTATTTGCCGCTTGGAACGCTGGCCGACGCTCTTTGCTATCCAGGCAGCGCGCGACCCGACCGCGAAACGATGGTGGACGCCTTGCGTATGGTGGGGCTCGCGCATTTCATCGATCATCTCGATGAAGACAGCAACTGGGCGCAGCGTCTTTCGGGCGGCGAGCAGCAACGCCTCGGCTTTGCACGCGTCCTGTTGATGCGGCCGGCAATCGTCTTTCTCGACGAGGCGACCTCGGCGCTCGACGAAGCATCGGAGAGCGCGCTCTATCGCCTATTGCGCGAAGCCGATTGGCAGCCGACCATTGTCAGCGTCGGGCACCACAGCTCGCTAAAGCGGTTTCACAGCTCGGTCATCGATTTGGGCCAGGGAAAAACGCCGAGCAACGTGTCCGAGGCCGCGGCAAAATAGGGGGACGAAAACGGCATGAATGATGGCGGCCCGAGCAACGAGGGCGATCCGCTGCGCGCGGTGCGTCTGGCGAAGCTGGAGGCACTACGCGAGCTCGGGGTCGATCCCTATCCGGTTGCCTTTGCCCGCAGCAACGAGGCCGCCGCGCTTGAGACGCGCTACGCGGAATTGCCTGCCGGCACGGACACCGGCGACACGGTGCGGGTCGCCGGCCGCATCCGCGCGCTGCGCAATAGCGGCATGTTTATCGACCTGCACGATGCCTCGGGAAAGATCCAGATCTTTGGCCACAAGGATTTCCTGTCGACCGAGGGGATGGCGACGCTAAAACTGCTCGATATCGGCGATTTGATCGGCGTCGAGGGCCAGGTCCGGCGCACCCCGCGCGGCGAGCTGACGGTCAATGCCGTGGCGCTGACCGTGCTGGCGAAAGCCCTGCGGCCCCTGCCCGAAAAATTTCATGGCCTTGCCGATATCGAGCTGCGCTACCGCCAGCGCTATGTCGACCTGATCATGAACCCGCAGAGCCGCGAAACCTTGCGCCGGCGCAGCCGGGTTGTCGCCGAGATGCGGGCGTTTCTGTCGGCGCGCGGCTATCTGGAAGTCGAGACGCCGATGCTGCACACGATCCAAGGCGGCGCGTCGGCAAAACCCTTTGTCACCCATCACAATGCGCTCGATATCGACCTCTTCCTGCGGATCGCGCCGGAATTGCATTTGAAGCGGCTGATCGTCGGCGGGCTCGCCGACGGCGTTTTCGAGATCAATCGCTGTTTCCGCAATGAAGGCCTGTCGCCGCGCCACAATCCGGAATTCACCTCGCTCGAGATTTACGAAGCGTATGTCGATTACACGGCGATGATGCGGCTGACCGAGACTCTGATCGCGCATCTCGCCGAGCGGGTCACCGGCAGCACCAAGATCAGCTATGGTGGCACCGATATTGATCTTGCCCCGCCTTGGCCGCGCCGCACGATGGCGGAGTTGGTCGAGGAGGCGACAGGCATCGACTTCATGGCGCTCGACGCACGCGGTGCACAGCAGGCGCTGGATCGGCTGCATCTTGAGGAAACGCCGACATGGGGCCATGCGCTTGAAGCAGCGTTCTCGGCAAGGGTCGAAGACTCATTGATCCAGCCGGTGCACGTCACCGGTTTCCCGCGCGATATCTCGCCGCTCGCCAAGGCCGATCCAAAGGATGTGCGGCTCGTCGAGCGATTTGAGACTTATGTCTATGGCTGGGAGATCGCGAATGCCTTCTCCGAACTCAACGATCCGATCGATCAGCGCCGCCGCTTCGAGGGCCAGATGCAGGCGCGTGCCGCCGGCGATGATGAAGCGCAACCGCTCGACGACGATTACGTCACGGCGCTCGAATATGGCCTGCCACCCTGCGGCGGCCTCGGCGTCGGCATCGATCGCCTGGTCATGCTGCTGACCGATAGCCCGTCGATCCGTGATGTCATCGCGTTTCCGACGATGCGGCCGCGGTAGCGCGGCATCGCGCGCGGTTTAGATGCACTTGATGGTCCAAATCGTCGTGATGCTCTGCTCGTACCAATCGGCGCGATCCGGTCCGCCTTTATGGGCGTCCTCGTTGAGCTTCAGGTAGCCGTTGGGGCAGAGCTGCTGCGCCAAGCGTCGGTTCGGAGCTTCCGCCCCACCGGGAACCTCCGGACTGATGATTCGAAACGTCCGTTCACCGATCCGAGTGAAGTCCGATTGATTTTGCGCACAGCCGGCCAGCACGACGGCGATAAGCGGCAGCAGAAGACGCATCCCCTAAAATCCCCAAGGCAAATTGGACTGTCGCCCTAGTTTATCGCGGCGCGCGCGGCGGTGCCAGAAATCGGGGACGCCCGGCCCGAAGGCAATCGCGAAAGCGTGTTTTGCCAAATCGCGCCAAATCAACTTAGCTGAAGCTGACCTTCCGAGGCCGTGCCGGCCGGAACCATCGTTGCGAGCTGAGGCATCGCCCTCGGGCAAGCGCTGAGGAGGAGGGCTCATGCCTATCACCTTCGATCTCATCAAACGGCTGAAACAAGGCGGCGGCGTTGTGGTACTTCTGCTGTTTCTGGCCGGTTGCGCCGGGCCGCTGCAGCAGACGGTCGCGCTAGCGCCCGGGCCGATCCCGCCCGGGCAGGCGCGCATCTGGTTCTATAGGGTCTACGATCCGTCGCTCAGCCAGAACCTAGCGAATGTGGACCTCAACAATGCCCGGGCCGTCAGCATAGCGTCCGCGGGCCCGCCGCTTTACCGGGACGTCGCGCCGGGGCACTACCATATCTCGCCAGAGACCTATGGTGTCGATGTCAATCAAACGAAGGACGTCGATCTCGCGGCCGGACAGGAGATTTACGTCAAGATACTCGACGACCCGAGCTGGATATCGGGCGGCGACTTCAACGAGCTGCGGCGCGATACGTTTTATGTCTGGTTGATGCCGGCGCACGTCGCTCAGCTCGAGATGAAAATGGCGCCGATTTAACAGGCGCTCAGAAGTTTTCGAGGCTGAGGACTTCGTCGTCGTAGTCGTAGGCGAAGATTTCCGCATGCCGGCCCCAGTTGATTAGGACATCGAGCACGCGTTCGGCCTCTTCCTCGGAGAGGTGGTCTTCGAGCTCGCGCAAGAAACGAGCGGCGGGGGCGCGGTGTCCGGGCCGCTCGTCGAGAACGCGACGGATATGGGCCGCGAGCGGGATGTGCTTGAGCACCGCGTCGGCAAAGGCCTGCTTGCGCTCTTGCATGTCGGCATCGGCGTAGTGACGACCGACCGCGGTCAGGTCGATATCGCCGCCGCTGACATGGGCGAAGCCAAGGAGTTGCAGCGCTTCGAGCAGCGGGAACAGCTCGTCGTCGTCCAGGCTCACCTCGTCGGCGAGATGCGGCAGGTCGGCATGGCCGTGAAACGGCGTCTCGCTCAGACTGTCGATCAAGCCGGTGAGCTGCTGCACCGGGGCTTCGGGTAGGCGATAGCCGACGCCGATCGGCTCGGCCTTGACGCCACGCCGTCCGTCGCGGCCGGGAACCGTCGTCAGCAAGCCATAGACCTGGTCGACGATCTGGCGAAATTGCGGGCTGTCCCAAGCGCGCGGGTGGGTCATGGTTACCGGGATTTCGGCATTGATGCGGCCGGGGTCGCTGCCAAAGATCAGAATGCGGTCGGCCATTTCGACCGCCTCCTCGATATTGTGCGAGACGACCACGATGCCCTTGGTCGGAATGCGGCTCTCGCCCCACAAATCGAGGAGGTCGTTGCGCAACGTCTCGGCGGTTAGCACGTCAAGCGCGGAGAACGGCTCATCGAGCAACAAGATGTCCGGGTTAACGACGAGCGCGCGCGCAAAACCGACGCGTTGCCGCATGCCGCCGGACAATTCTTTTGGATAGGCGTTTTCAAACCCATCGAGTCCGATCAAATCGATCGCGGCGACCGCTTGGCGGCGCCGCTCGGCCGCGCTGACCCCCTGCGCCTCGAGGCCGAGCTCGACATTGCCGAGGACCGTCAGCCACGGGAACAGCGCAAAGCTTTGAAAGACCATCGCGAGGCCGCGCACCGGCTCCAGCACGGGCTGCCCGCGGTACTGGACGGTGCCTTCGCTCGGTGGGATGAGCCCGGCCAGGATGCGCAGGAAGGTCGATTTACCGGAGCCCGACTTGCCGAGGATCGCGACGATCTCGCCCTCGCGCAGCATGAAGTCGAGATGGTCAATCACCAACCGGCCGATATGATCCGGTGTGCGGTAGGTCTTGCAGACCGCGGTGGCGCGCAGCAGCGGCGCAACATCGTTCATGACCGGGGCCTCTTGCCAGGTTTCGCGGGCGGCATCAATCGCGTCAATCCAGTCTCAGGCGCTCGGCAGCGAGGTTGTAGAGCCGTCGCCACAGCAGGCGGTTGAAGGCGAGGACATAAAGGCACAATACGCCGATCCCCAGGGTGATCCGGGCGGCGTCGCCATCGGCGGTGTATCGCGCGATATAGGCGCCGAGCCCGGTCGCGGTCAGCGTCGTGCTTCCCCATTGCACGACCTCGGACACGATGCTGGCGTTCCACGAGCCGCCGGCGGCGGTGACCGCGCCTGTGACATAGGCCGGAAAGATCGCTGGCAGCATGACCCGGCGCCACCACAGCCAGTGCCGCACGCCGAGATTGCCCGCTGCCAGCCGCAGCTCGGCCGGCAGCGCCATCGCGCCGCCGATCACGTTGAAGAGGATGTACCACTGGGTCCCGAGGATCATCAGCGGGCTTAGCCAAATCTCGGGAGAGGCGTGGAATTTGAGGATCAGCACCACGGCGACCGGGAAAAACAGGTTCGCCGGGAAGGCAGCGAGGAATTGAACGATCGGCTGGGCCCGGTCGGCGATATGCGGGCGCAGACCGATCCACACCCCGATCGGGACCCAGATCAGCGAGGCGACGGCGATCAGCACCAGCACCCGCACCGCGGTGATCGCGCCCAACACGAAAGCCCAGCCGACCTCGCCGATCGACACGGTCTCGAGGATGAAGTGGGCCATCCAGACGAGCGCGGCGATCGTCGCCAACAGCAAAGCGGCGTCGAACGCCCGCTCGGCCCAGACCGCGTGGGGCCCGGCCTCGCCAACCGTGCGCTGCCCACGTCCGGACCAGCGCCGGAGCATCGGCGTCAGCACCCCGTCGACGCCGCGGTTCACCATCAGCACGCCCACTTGCAGCAAGTCGAAGATCTGCGCGCGCTGCATCGTGATCAAAAACCACGGCCGGACATTGTCCTGGTCGTCCCCGGAATCGTCGCGGAATTTGCGCGACCACGCCAGCAGCGGGCGGAACAAGAGCTGGTCGTAAAGGATGATGACGACCAGCATAATCAGTACGGCATAGCCGATCGCGTGGAGATCGCGTTCTTGGATCGCGGTGGCGATATACGAGCCGATTCCAGGCAGCATGATCGTCTGCCCGGAGACGGTGATCGCCTCCGACGCGACCACAAAAAACCACCCTCCCGACACCGACATCATCATGTTCCACACCAGCGTCGGGATGCCGTGCGGGACTTCGAGCCGCCAGAAGCGCTGCCAGGTCGAGAGGTGGTACATCCGCGCCGCCTCGATCAGCTCGCTCGGCACGGTGCGCAGCGACTGGTAGAGGCTGAACGTCATGTTCCATGCCTGCGACGTGAAAATCGCGAAGATCGCGGCGCATTCGACGCCCAACAAGCGGCCGGGAAACAGCGCGATAAACCCGGTCACGGTGATCGACAGGAAGCCGAGGATCGGCACCGATTGCAGAATGTCGAGCACTGGGATCAGGATCTTTTCGGCTGTCCGGCTTTTTGCCGCGAGTGCCGCGTAACCAAGGCTGAACACCAGCGAGGCGACCAGCGCGGCGCCCATGCGCAGCACGGTGCGCAGCGCGTATTCCGGGAGCCGCCAGGGGTCGAGGCTGATCGGCAGCGCGTCGCCGATGTGATAATGCGCGCCCATCGCCATGCCGCCCCAAGCGACCAGCGCGATCGTGCCGAGCACCAGCGGCAGGGCGACAAGGTCCCAGTAATTTGGGCGCAGCCGCGACGGCCAGGCGATGAGGGGAAGACCCCAGCGCTGTTCCATGACCTCTCATCGGCTAGGTTGCGGTCGGCGCGGCTACCTCTACCTCAGAGCCGCGTCGGCGGCGAGCGGCGAATTGCCCATTGCTCGGTTCTCGCGTGACGGGATTGCGTCGGCGGGGAGAAAACGGCGATTATGCCGACGATGGACCTCATAGATCTCGCGCGGTTGCGGGACGCACCGCTTCATCAAGACCCGTTCGATTTTGTCGTCGTCGAGAATTTTCTCGCCGCGAAGGCATTGCCGGAACTGATCGATGCGTTTCCGGCGGTTCCGGGCCAGGGCAGCTATCCGCTCTCGATCCTCGATTGCCCGCCGCTCTTCACCCGCCTGGCCCAAGAGCTCGAAGGCGACGATATGCGCGCGGCCATTGGGGACAAATTCGGCCTCGACCTTGCGGGGCGACCGACAATGATTACCTTGCGGGGCTATAGCGACGGCAAGGACGGCGGCATTCACACCGATTCGGCGAGCAAGCTGATCACCGTGCTGATCTACATGAACTGCGGATGGGAAGAGGAGGCCGGCCGGCTGCGATTATTGCGCGGTCCGCGCGATCTTTCCGACTATGCCGCGGAGGTCTCGCCGCTCGGCGGTACGCTGGTGGCGTTTCGCCGCAGCGAGGCCTCGTTTCACGGTCATCGTGCCCATGTCGGAAAGCGTCAATCGGTCCAGCTCAATTGGGTGACGGATGCCGGGGTGGTGCGCCGCGAGCTTGGCCGCCATGTCTGGTCGGCGCGGCTCAAGGCGCTCAACCCGTTCGGCCGAAAAATGATGGCGGTTGGCAAAGAAGGTTGTACCGGCTAACCTAGCCGCGATTAGGATGCATCGTATGAGCGGGATGGGCGAGGGGGCGTTTGGTGGTCTCGACCTTGCGTGATGTGGCGATAGCGGCGGCCCTTGCGGCGGTCGTGACACTATCGCCGGGGCTCGCCACGGCCCAGACCCCGCCGCCGGCCCAGACAC
>Ga0181537_10004164_pt1 | contig 12085 bp, 25 predicted proteins | sample PEATcosm2014_Bin_39_FD_119765 | JGI IMG/M metagenome (GOLD analysis project Ga0181537, IMG submission 119765) | Peatland microbial communities from MTU Mesocosm Facility, Houghton, MI, USA - PEATcosm2014_Bin23_10_metaG | ecosystem: Environmental > Terrestrial > Soil > Wetlands > Peat | place...
CGCGGGGACCTACGATCAGGTTGAAGCTGATCGTGCCGCCAGGCGCGATGCCCAGACCGTTGAAGTGCGAGGCGGCAAGGTCGATGTTGTGTGCGCGCGGCGCCTGATCGCCCAGGCGCGAGAATCGAGACTCGAAGACGCCGATGACATGGGTGATGTCGGTGCCCGAGAGGCTCTCTCGCGTGACGCTGGCGGGGATGTCCTCGAAGGCCGCCTCGACGCCCTCGTCGTGGTCTTGGATGGCGGCCTGGACGATGCGATGGCACGTCGCGGCCGTGTCGAGCTTGCGCCCAGGAACGTCGTTCGAGGTCTCGTGGGCGTCGAGGTCGAGCCTGGCGTCGACCGGGTCTCGATCGACGCTGCCTCGCAGGGGTTCGAGGAGCGCCGCGCAGGCGTCCGCGTCGGCCGAGTAGAGCAACGCTTCGTCGATGAGCCCACGGCGAGCGTTTGCGGCGGCGCGGCCGCGGGCGAGGATCGATCCGGAGCGCCCTTGCCCGAGCGCATGCGCCAGGGTGCCGGGTCGGTCGATGCGCACCCCCAGCTCGAAGGCGGTCTGTACGAGCACGGGCTCTCCGTCGACGAGGAGGTGCATGGGCCGCTCTTCGATCGCCTGCGCCTGCCGATCGATGAACGTTGCAAGGTCTCCTTGGACCCAGCGGCCATCTACGCGCAGACCGGGAAGGGCTCTCGTGTCGGGGGCCGCGAGAAGCGGCAGGTAGACGTCTGCGGCGAGAGTGCTCCCTGCGGCCACAAGGCCAAGACTGACGGCGAGGTAGAGATGTCTGAGCTTCATGACGGGCGGCGGAACCGTACGACAGCGCCTGGGCGCTGTCTTGCGAACCGTGCCACGTTATACAGCGTGTCAGACGTGTTGACCAGTGGCCTTCCGTTCGCGTCGCTCTAACCGTTGCGTCCGCGCCGCCGCTGGCTTTTCACGCGTGCCGTTCGCGTGCGTCTGCTCGGGTCCTGCTTGGCGATGAAGGCGATCGTCTTGGCCAAGATCGGGTGCGCGAGGAGAGCTTCGACGGTGTTGTAGGTGCGCTCCAGCTCTTTGTTCGAGAAGGTCTCGTGGATGGCGTCGTGGCAGTCCTGGCAGATGTTGGTCTTCTCTGTGCCGCCGCGGGAGCGCGGGACGAGGTGATGGTCGCTTGGATGGAGGTTCGGCCGCTTGCAGAGCGGGCACGGGTCGACGGGCTCGTTCGAAATCACAATGTGTTCAGTGTAATACGGCGCGTGCAACGCGCGCACAAGAGGTGCTACGCTGTTACTCTCCACGAGCACGGAGGGTTACGAGTGAAGGCGAACGTCCCCGTCAACATCTACCTCGAAGACGTCGATGGAGAGCCCAAGCACATGCTCTACCGGGACGTCCTCGCCGAACGGCTTGGGGTGACGCCCAAGGAACGCCTGACGATGACGATCCTTCAGGACGGCAGCCGCGTGTACGTCTCCGTCCTCCTCGATGGTGGCGATCTCACGACGGCGCAGGAGCGCATCTTGCGGGACTTTATCCAGGAGTCCGGCGCGATGAAGGTCGTCGGTTCGCTGTCCCAGCGGCCTGTGACCTCCTGAATCGAAGGAGACTCGACCCCATGAAGCGGAAGATCGCGCGGTTCGAAATCACGAAGGCAGGCAAGATCGGGGAGGAGTTCTCAGAGGACCCGAACGATTGCACGCTCGTTCTGGAGGTCCCGACCCGGTACCTGCGCGTCCTTGCCCAGGAGCTTGCGTTGGCGGCCGCGACGGCCGAGGCAACGAACGACGATCCGGACAGCCTCCTCTGCCTGCTCGTGAGCGGCAAACCGCACCCGCAAGAGACCCGGGCGCCGACCTGGCTCAGCGAGGAGTTTGCGGCCGTGCGTCGCGGTCTGGACGGCCGGTTGACGACACCGCCGCGATGAGCCCGGACGTCTTCCTCGTCGTATGGACTTGGGAGGTCGTGACGCTGGGCCTCCTCTTCCTCATGATGTACGAACGGGTCGTTGCCGAGTTCGAGTTCGGGTGGCCACCGTACAAGGACTCTACGAAGTGGAAGCACCGGGTGACGCTCGGCCCGAACGGGAGAGCCGTCGTGCTCGTGGCTATCGCGTTCCTGTGGCCCATCTCTCTCGTGTACGTACTCTTTTTCGGGGCCGTGACCTTCAGTCGCGACCCAAAGGGATAGCTCGACCAGAGCATTTGTAGGGCCACCGTGCTACGCGATTTGCATTGGAGGGTGAGCACATGGATCGACGGCGTATGGCGACCGGGATGCTGGATCTGGACGTGGCTCTCGGCGGCTGGACATCTCTGGGAGAAATCGGCTTTCAGATGGAGTGGGGGATGGTGCGGCCGAGTACCGTCCTCTTGAGCGCGGAGCAAGGGGCAGGAGCGTCGACGCTCATGCAGCAGATCGCGGCGTACGTGGCCGCGCACAACGGCACGTCGCGCGGCGTGCTGTACATCACGGGCGACGAGTCGGTCGATGTTCTGGCGGCGCGTGGGGCACGTCTTCACGCCGATCACCAGCTCGTCTGGGCACGCCACATCAATACGATGCGGGGTGTGGAGGAGTCCATCGCGCATTTCGGCCCGGTGATGACGATCATCGACACCATCCAGGCGATGCGTCTGCCGGAGCACGAGAACGCACCGCCCGACGACACGGTGGAGCACCATCATGGCGTTGTGAGGATCGCGGCCGCCCTGGCGCGATCGCACAACACCTGCACCTGGCTCATCCACCGTACGGCAAAGGCCGACGCCCTCGGGGAACTGATCCCTGACGTGGACGTGGCGCTGTCGATGCGGGTCGAGACGCAGGCGGAGATCGGGCGCAAGCTCCGGATCGGAGTCGACAAGAACCGCTTCGCTGCTCCCCATTCGGCTCGCTGACGTCTCCGCGTTCGATGGCCGTGTGATCGAGACGTGGGTGTAGGTTTGTGAAAACTGGTGCAGTCGGCTCACGGCCGTGCGCGCCTGGAGAGGACCATGACGGACGACGAGGCCGAGGCGATGTTGAAGGAGCTGTCGAAGCACTACCGGATGCCGGTGCTCCCTGTCCGACGATTCTGCGACGCGCTCCGCACCTGGGGTCGCGCTGTGCAAGACGGAAAGTACCGCGAGAAGGATCTCGTGCCGGCGATCGACCTCGTCTTTCTGGCCATCGAGAAGTCGAACCTGCTCTGGCGCCTTCTCTGGGCGGGCGAGCCGTTGAGGTCGACGCCGTGTCCGGTCCACGAAGGAAAGTGGAGCGGATGCGTGTGGCCGAAGGATTCGAAGGATGTCTGTCCGTGCATGTCGGGATGCAACGTCACGGGCTGGCTGCCGGAGCAGATAGCGACGGTCGTGGACAGACCATAGTGCGTGCCTCTGGAATAACGGGCATGACAGAGGAACAGGCGAAGGCTTGAGAGAGATCAGTAGACGCAGCGCTCTTGGTTCGATGGTCGCTGTAGTGGCCACCGCAGCGTGCGCGGGTAACGGTGAGCGAGAGGCGGCACCTACGTGCGACATCTGGTTATCGTCGTCCGGCGACTGCATCACCAGAGCCGCGTTCAAGTACGCGGACCCGTCGATCAACGCGACCCGCGTTCACGGCCCGCGGCACTTTTGCGCTGAGCACGTGGGCTGTGCCACGTCAGCTCTCGTGCCGGTGTGACCGATGCAGGCGACTGTAACCAAGTGGCGGCGAACAGCACGATATGATCGTGCGCGCGACGACATGATCGTGCGCGCGACGACGGAGAAGAAGGCGATGCCCAGCGAGAAGATGCGGACGAGAGCGCGTGAGTGGCTCTACACCGCCGAGCACCCGAACGAGGCGCCCTCCGCACAGGAAGTGGACTTCCTTGCCACGTTGCTCGACGAAGTGTGCGTGTCGGACGAGTGGTTCCAGAAATCGCTCGCGCTGGCCGTCGCGCTTGACGTGCCTCGCGAGGTAGTGCCCGCTGACATCACTACATTGATCGAGCAGCGCGACAAGGCGTGGCTTGCACTCGATCAGGTTCGTCGCGTAGTGAGCGATCTGCAATCGAAGTGGTACTCGGAGGAGGGTCGTGCGTCGCTGTCGCTCATCGCCTCGGAGCTAGACAATGGCTCCTGAAAATACGAGTAGTGGATCGACGCGTGATTGGTGGCGTCGATTGCAACTGGCTGCGCGGATCTGGTGGGGCGGCCGACCGCACCGCAGTCCGTCGCCATGCTTGCGCTCATGGCGTATCGCCGGAGGATGTTGTCCAAGGTGTGGCCTACTAAAGGCGGACTGCGACCAGCACATAGACGGCGGGTGCAATGCGCCACGAACTGGTGAGCGAGGAACGAGGAGCGCGCGATGACCTTGACGAATGAAGAACGGGCGAGTGCGTGGCTGCACGCGAACTGGCCCTCGCATCAGGTGTGGTCTGACGATGTGGCGTCGTCTCTGACGGCGTTGCTTGCTGAGGTGCGCGCCGAAGAGCGTCTGGACCGTGCGCTCGAAGTGGCCAAGGTGGCGGAGCCGGTGGGCGCTGCGCGCGAGCCATTCATCTCGGGCGGCGTAGCCTTCGAGCGTACGGGTACGCCGACGAAGACCGGGAAAGCGCGTTGAACCATGCACGAAGACAGCGTGGAGTACCGCAAAGGCTGGGAGGATGGGCTCGATCGAGCGGCTCGCGAGATGCGAGATCACCGCCTCTACGACGCGGAGTCGATTATCAACGAAGTCCCGCGTGTACCACCTCCGCTTTCTGCCGAGGTACGCCTGATGCTCAAGGAGCTGGAAGTCGAGAGCGCTCGACGGCAACTCGCGAGGCTCGAAGCGGAAGCGCAGGAGCTACGCGTCACGCTCGCGGCCGAGGCGCCCCGCGTCTGAGACTTGCTCGGCTGCGGCTTCGCACGGTAGAACCGAGCGAGGATGATCAATAAGGTCCCCCCGAGCGGTTCGCGACCGATGCCTGGCGGCGCGCGGAGGCGCGCGCCGCTGCCCGCCTCCAAGCCGGCGAGGCCGGCGCCCACGGCGGCCTCCCCGAGCGGTGGCGCCACTCCTGGGCCGAGGGCGAAGCCGTCGCCGGCCAACGCGTCTGCGCCGACCGTGACCAAGGCCAAGATGCGGCAAACGGTTTGCGAGATGCTGGAGCGCAATCGGGCGGCTGGTGTGCCGGACGATGGGATCGCGGAGATCGTCACGCAGTGGGTCATCGCCCATCTGGTGCGTGGTACGCGGGTCATCCCCTGAGTCGCGGGTGAACGTACGCCCCCCGCGACCTTCCATCCTCGGGAAGGCCGCTGGGGGACGTCTTGTGCCCGCGCTCAGTTGAGCGGCTGCGTCTGCGACTTCGGCAGCGCGAGGTTACAGCCCGTCGCGAAGCCGTTGATCGCGATGAGGTAGACGAGTGCCATGACGGACAGCCAGCCGGTGTGGCTGAGGGTCATGACGCCTTCGAGGAGGACGACGAAGCCGAGGGCCTTCGCCGGGGCGTGGAAGGCGAGCTTGCCCCAGGCGAAGACCGTGCGGGCCGAGTAGAGCAGGCCGCCGGCCACGATGCCGTAGGTAAGCAGCCGCAGGTAGAGCGGCCACTCGGCGCCCAGCTCGTTGTGGCTGACCCAGTAGGTTGCGAGCGGCACGAAGCCGCCGAGGAGGAAGCCCACGGCCGTCGCCAGGCGCGACTTCGGCTGCAATGCGAGTCGCACCTGGGCGACGACACCGACGTCGCGCGCCGAGGCGGAGCCGGACGAGGGCGAACGACGCGACGGGCGCGCCGAGGGAACGAGGCGCACCGGCGACGCGACGATCTGCGAGTCGCTGCTCGCGGACGTGGTGGACAGAGCCGAGACCTTGGTCGAACGCGAAGTGCTCATGAGCAATGTTATACGTCGCGTATAACAACCGCGCAAGTTCACCACGTACGTTTTGTCGTCGTGGTGCGTAAGTCAGCGAGACTTCACGGCTGTAGAGATTCCCAGGTCGACCCGTACCGCGTCGCGCGCGGCTCGCTCCGCCAGCCCTGCGTCGCAGAGGAGGCGGTCGGCACCGCACATGATGTCGTGGCCGCTCAGCGTGAGCGTGTGCCACGACTCCGCGAGCTGACCGTCCTGTCGTGCCAGACAGCAGTCGCAGACGCCTCGGCTGCCTCCCCATTCGCGCGCGAGCAACCATTCGAGCATCCGAGGCGCGAGCGCGCCGATGTCGGTGGACGCTGCCCAGCGTGTCATCGTGGCCGCGCGCGAGGCGAGGCAAAGCGAGCAGACGGCGCTGATGTCTCGGTGGAGCCCTGCCGCTTCGCCGGGCTTCTTGTCGCGCCAGGGGCCGCCGTCGATGGACACGACGTGACGTCCGGAACGGCACTCGACGAGGTTCGTGGACTGGATCTTCGCCATGCGGTCGAGAAATGATGCGAGGTCCGGGGTAGTGTCGGGGATGATGGGCTTCGCGTTCTCGATCATGTTCCTGTCATAGCGTGACGCGAGGCGAGTGCCTGGTGTACTTCGGCCACCACCCCCGCCGGTCGCTCCCTCTTGTACTCGCGTTAGACGCGGTGTAAGACGTTCCTGTGGCTGCGTGGGCGCGGCCCGTGGAAGGGAGTGCTTCGATGACCGATCGGGCGGTTTCTGTGCGTAGGACGTTGGAGCAAGCGGGGCACTGCATCGACGAGGCGCGGAGCATCGTCGAGCGCAGCGAGGACATCCGATCCGCCATCGACGACGTGGATCAGGCGATTCAGCTCCTGCGGGAGACCGTGATGCCCGGTCTCAAGAAGTTGGCGCAAGTCCAGAGGCCACAGTGACTCCCGAGTCGAAGGTCGAGCCGGAGCCCCCGCTGCCTGGGCGCTACGAGCGCGTCGGTGCCCACGGCGCGGCAGCAACGGGTGGCGACGTCCCTGTTCAAGGCGTGGCGGGGGCCGAGCCTCAGAACGGCTGGAACGAGATCGCCGTCCACACGAGCTTTCACGTGGTGGCGCCGCGGCCTTGCTGGGTGGTCAAGGTCAAGAACCGCTACGTGCGTGTGCCGACCGTCGGATTCGGTGTTCGCCTCGTGAGCGACAAGCGCTTCGCGACGCGGTTCGACTCGTCGCTTTGGGCCGCCACGATCGCGGGCGGCGTCCGCCGTGGCCGCATCGTGCGTCTCGTGAGCAAGGCAGAGCGCGAGATCGAAGCGGAGAGCAAGAAGGCGGCTGAGGGCCCGCGCCGCTTTGTCTTCGGTGCGACCGGGACGCCCAAGCGGGCGGATGGCCAATCCGTCGTGCAGGAGGAGCCTTCGAAAGACGGATCTCCCGCCGCGACCGAGACGACGACCCCCAAGGGGTCTGCTACAACAAGCCCGCCATGAGCGACCGGTGTGCGGCGTGCGGAGGCGTGCGCGGATGTGAGGCCAGCATGTGCCGGAGCTGCTCGACGGCGGCTGAGCAGATTTCGAGTCGCGCTGCGGCCGAGCGCGACGCGCTCGACTACCTCATGCGCCAGCGCGCGTTTCGCACCGAGTATCCGGGCATCGGCTCGCGAGCGCTGAGCGGGTAGACGATGGCGACCGCGCGAGACCTCCGTGCAGAGTTGACCTCGGCGCTTCTGTTACGCGCTGTCGAGATGAACGATCTGCCGGATACCGATCCGGACAAGCAGAAGATGCGCCTCATGAGCGACACCTTCACCGCGGCGGTCGACTTTCTACGCTCGCAATTCCCGAACGACTCGATTCGGGCGCTGATGGCGATGGTCTGGGATCTGGTGGGTCATCGTGTGGCTCCGGTCGTCTTCGGTCCCGATGTCCCAACGTTGTCTTTCGCGGCCGTGCAGCGTGGCGACGTCGAGAGCGCGGTCATCATCATGCCCCACCAATGGCTCGAAAGGGTCAAGGTGGACGTCGTGAACGAGACGGGTGCCATCGTTTTCGTGGGCAGCCAGGCGGTGGACTTCTACAACGATCGGATCCGAGACAGGACGGCGATGCGGGGGGCCGCGTACGAGGCGGAGTACCTCCTGACGGCGAAGAAGCTGTCGCCGTCGTACGTCTTCAACGAGTACCAGCGTGGGGTGCTCGAAGACTTCCCCGAGGGTCTTGCGAGCGAGAAAGCCTCGTCCATCGTCTACCCACGTAAAGCGTTTGCGCGCCCGGAGAACGCGTCGTGACGGCGCCGTTTGACACAACGGCGCTGGAATCTCGCTGGAAGCGCTGGGTGATCGAGCCGCATCGCGACTGGACCTGGGCGATGCTCCGGACGCTCTACGGGGATCCGCGGCGGCACTACCACACGCTCCAGCATGTCAGCGCGTGTCTCGATCTCCTCGACGAGGCGTGGGTGCGCGAAAGGCTTCGGCAGAACCAGGTCGCGACCGAGTCGGTCGAGCTGGCGCTCTTCTGGCACGACGCGGTCTACGTGCCCGGGAGCCCCCACAACGAGCGGATGAGCGCCGATCTACTCGTCGCCCTCAAGCCGGTCCTGGTCGTGGAGAACCCGGATGCCATCACGAGCAGCGTGTGGGTGGCCATCAAAGAGACGCAGACCCACGCAACGCCGACGAACGTGGCGGCCGCCGTCGTGGAGATCGATCTCTCGATCCTCGGCACCCCCGAGGCGACCTACGACGCCTACGTGCGCGACGTGCGCGCCGAGTACGCGCACGTGAGTGACGCGCAGTGGCGACAGGGGCGGACGGCCTTTCTCAAGGGCATGCTCGAACGCAAGCACATCTTTCGCTGGGTGCTTGAACGTTTCGAGGAGCCCGCGCGCGCGAACATGAAGCGCGAGCTTCTGGCTATGGAGGGAGCGTGAAGACGTTCACGATGGACGATGTGGGCTCCGAGGAGCCGTGCGCGCTGCACGCTCTCGACGTGCAGCTCGCGCATCTGTCGTCGCTCGATCGAATGCGGTACGCAGTCGGAACGCTGCTCGACATGCTGCCGCAGGGTCGTACCTACGCCCTCTGCAAAGAGTGCGAGAAGAAGATCGCGTCGATGCGCGGTGGCGGTCAGTTCGTTGTGGTTTCGTAGCTCTCGGCAGGCAAGGTCGAAGTTGTCACGTCGCTTGGGTCGCGAGGCCATGAGGATCTATCGCGTGTTGCACGCGTTGTAGTGGAGGAGGGATGCACTGCACACCGAGGCCGGCGGCCTTCAGCACGGACGACGAGTTGCTCGGTTACTGCGAACTGCATTGCCGTACGCCCGTTGCTCTATTCCATCGCGAGCAGGTCGCGAGGGTCTGCGCGCTGGCAGGTGTCCGTCTCGATCCGTACTGGCCCGTCTGGGCGAGTGTGGGGGACGCCACGATGCTTCCTCTGATCGAGAAAGCCCGTGCGAGAGTGTCGAACAAGCAGGAGAAGGAGCCATGAAGGATCTGATCGAGGCCTTGAGTATCCTGTCGAAATACGGCACCGATGGTGAGTTTCCCACGCATTGCGAGCACGACGTGCTCTTGACGGCCGGTATGGACATCAAGGAGGGCGAAGTCTCGGCCGAGGACGCGAAGCGGCTGGACGCGCTTGGGTTTCACTGGAGTACCGAGTACGACTGCTGGGCGTCCTTCCGGTTCGGGAGCTGTTGACGACGTCGTGTCATGGCGTCCGGCTACGCCATCCTTTGCCTCAGCGGCCCGATGGCTGGGCAATGGTACACTCGACGCGGAGTGGTACTTCGTTACTCGCGCGTCCGCGTGTGCGCGCTCGTGGGGCGCCTGAACGATCGAGGTGACGCGACGTGGTTTGCGACGAAGTACAGGGCATGGGTCCGGCGACACGGAACGACATCCTGATGGTGGACACGACGAAGGAACGGCAGGTAGACGCGATGTACTACGATTCGGGCATCTGGCCCGTGACGGGCGTCGGGTTTGTCGTGCGTCGGTTTACCCGAGAGGGCGAGGCGGATTCGTCGCTGCCGCGTGGGCGCGATCGCTACGACTTCGGCGTCGTCGCCGCTTGTCCGACGGAGGAAGCGAGAGACGCTGCGCTACGTCTGCTTCGCATGGGGACGTGTCTGGAATGTGGGGATCGCGGCAAGGTGTACGAGGGCTGTGTGGCGTCAAGAGGCTCGTGCGACGAAGGCCCGATCTATCGTCCGTGCTCCAGATGCTCTAAGGACGGTCCTCGGCCATGAGCTACGACATCTACATCCGCTGAAGACGTGAAGACCGTGCGTGGAAGGAGAGCCGATGGCAGCCGAAGATAGCGGAAACGAACGAGCCCCTGAGGGCAAGGTCTATGTCTGCTGCGGATGCGGCAAGGTGTCGCGCTGGCGGTACGGCTTCGACGAGAAGGGCAAGAACGATGCTTCGCCTGGGTGGGACGAGTCGTGCGCGATGCACTGCGTGCTCGTCGACGAATCGATGATCGCGGAGCCGGTTGGATGGTGCTACCCGCAGCGGGTGAAGCGTGCAGACGCTTCGGCGTCAACCTGAAGCGACTGCGCGATTCGTTCGCGCGTGAAGAACCGACAACGCAAGGAGAGAGGCACAGATGGCAAAGCGTAAGGAGCACCTGTTTCAGTTCACGGCCGAGGCGATCGCGAAGGCCGCAGCCAGCGAGGCGGCGTACCACAGCAAGCGCGCCACGTGGTGGGACGCGGAGTTCAACAAGGCGGCCGAAGAGGCGAAGGTGAAGGGCGTGGAGATCCGTCACTACCCGGTGACGGGTGGCAACCGGGCGCAGGTCGTCATCGACGCGACGTTGCAGCAACGCATCGAGGAAGCGGCCCGCAAGCGCACCGAGCACCAGCAGAAGGCCGAGCGGTTCACGATCGAATCAGCGTCATACGGGTCGCAGCTCGAAAAGACGGTCTACGCGCTCGACGGGGAGGACGTGATGTACTTCCGGCTCGCCGGTGGTCAGCGCGAGGACGAGGCGCCCACGCCGTTCGTGTGAGGAGCGTTCCGGCCCATGACGCTCCGCCTATGGCTCGACGACAGGCGCCTCTCTCCCTGGGGCTACGATCTCCAGGCAAAGACGGCGAACGAGGCGATCTGGCATATCGAGCATCAGCCTGTCGTGCACGTGAGCCTCGATCACGATCTTGCCAGCGAGCACTACGACGACGCGGCGTCTGACGCGTCGTCGCCATCGCGGGTCATCGACCGGTCCCGCTACCGCGAGAAGACGGGCTACGCGGTGCTCGAATGGATGCGCGACTCGGGCCGGTGGGTTCCGGACATCGGTGTCCACACGCGCCGCAGCCTGGCTGCCGCGGAGATGCTGGCCTTCATCCGGAGGTTCGCGCCGCCGCATGTCCGTGGTTACCGCGTCGAGCTGACGCGCATCGGGTAGAGGGTGATCAGCGGTAGCGATAGCCTTGCCTTGGACCGTGTGCGCTGCATGGACAGCCTCTGGAAGGTTGGCCCGAAGAAGCCGCTCGGCTACCTACCGCTCTCGACCATCAAGGGGTACTGCGGCGAGAGCCTCTCGCGGGTGATGCTCGTACTCGTCGGGCGCGGCCTCGACGTTCGGGTGTTCGATCCGGCGACCTGTGCGGTTGGCAGCGGAGCGCTCTACGTGTCCGATCGCGAGGCGCTCCAGCGTCTCCTCGACGAGCACCTTGCGACGCTTCTCTTGGCAGCGTGGCCGCCGTGGGCGAGCGAATTCGTTCAGAGGGTCGCGGCGGAGTGGATCGGCGGTTCCCAGCAGCCCGCGCTCTACACCCTCATCGCGCGCGCCTTTGGGCGATGCCCGGAGTCGTACGAGTTCGAGGCGCCCACCGCGTACTGATCGCCCATCCACACGGAGCGCTGCTCGGATCTCGTGTTTCCCGCGGTACAACGACGGGTTGTGTGTTTTTGCTGGACACCCACTACGGGTAGTGGCACTTGGATCGACCTGGATGCACCGGATGCTCGATGGCGTGTCGGGTGTTTCGTACATGGCTAGGCTCTAGCGACCAGGCGACTATCGGGGGCTCGGCCGACGTGTGCCGAGCCAGAGGAGGCTGACGATGGCAAGCGGGGTGAATGGTGGGGGCACGCGGGTGCAGCAGGACAAGCCTCGTGGCAGTAAGCCACCGCAGCCGAGCAAGGCCTCGCCTGGCTGGAGCCCTGGAGCCGCCGCCAAGAAGGCGGCGATCGGCGTGCCGTCGACTGGGCTTGCCGTGAGTCGCCGGTACACGGCCCCTGGGATCGATCCGCTCGGCGCCGTCAGCATCCGGCCCGAG